>JAAUYL010007398.1_pt1 | contig 12788 bp, 14 predicted proteins | sample 7278011 | NCBI WGS metagenome assembly JAAUYL01 (sample SAMN14350225, study PRJNA611818) | marine sediment metagenome | isolation source: surface marine sediment (1.8m) | place: French Polynesia: Moorea | collected 2018-08 | reverse complement strand
TAGAAGTTTACTTAGATTATAACAGTCAATTTTACAATTTTACAATCAACTGCCTGATTACAATTTTATGAAATATAGCTATGGTATACACTTGTGATTATGAAAATCGTTGTCTTTATTTCTGCAGAAAAACGTGAAACTAGAATAGGTAGACAATAACACTTCTATAGACTTGATTAATTTCATTTTATTGTCGTTTTCAAAAACGAATGGGTTTGTCCAGGGTGAATTCTTGCTGTATCGTCCGTACATGAGTTAATTCGGAGCTATGCAAAATTGTAATTTATTATTGGCTCCGATTGACGAGGACGTCGGCCGTCGTGCCTCCCGAGGCAGGGAGGCCGGCCGCAGGCTTTTGACCATTGGATGACTTCCGGTTCAAGGCCGCCATCTTGCGCTCCTTGAACTCCTGCTTCTTCTTGAGCGTCAGGTTGGTTGTGTTGCCTTCGATGATGGCCTTGACATCCTCGGCGTCAAGAGTCTCGTAGTTGAGCAAGGCCTCGGCGAGCAGGTCGAGCTCGCGGCGATGTGACCTCAGAATGGCCATGGCCCTCTTGTACGAGTCAGACAACATCGAGTTGATCTCCTCGTCAATCTGCTCGTACGTCGCGGGGCCGATCTCACTGCCACCCCCACTCCCGTTGTCGAAAAACCGAAGTCCGACTTTGTCGGACATGCCGTACTGCCTCACCATCGCCGTGGCCAAGTTGGTTGATCCGTTCAGATCAGCTTGCGCTCCGCTCGTAACCTATATAAAACGAACAAGTGGGGGATAGAAAAAACTTTTTGATGAAATCCATAAGAATAGAACATACGTTGTCCTTGCCGAACACGAGCTCCTCGGCAGCGCGGCCGCCCATGGAGACGTCCATCATGGCGAACAGCTTGCTCTTCGTCTCGACCGTCGAGTCCTTCTCGGGGACGAAGGCCGTGTGACCTCCGGAGCCGCCCTTGGCAGCGATCGTGACTTTGTGCAAGGGTTTCGATCCCTTCGTGTACTGCGTGACGAGAGTGTGGCCGGCCTCGTGGTATGCCGTGATCTTCAAGTCCTCCTTGTCCCTGACGCGAGACTTCCAGTCCGTTCCCATCACATGCTTGTCGTAAGCGAAGTCAAACTCCGCCATTGTCACATGTTCCTTGCCTAAAAAAGGCATGTTTTTAACTTTTTAGTTAGAAAGACAGAAATAATCGTATCGTATACCATCAAGAGCAGCGCGGATGGCCGCAGTATTGACCAAGTTCTGAATGTCAGCGCCGGAGAAGCCAAACGTCCGGCCGACAATGCTGTCCGTGTTGATCTGGTTGTCGGTCTTGATCTTGTTCATGTACAAGCTGAGGATCTCCTCGCGACCTTTGCGGTCGGGAAGGGGGACGTCGACGTGGGTGTCGAAGCGACCCGGCCTGAGTAGGGCTTTGTCCAGGGCCTCCTTTCGATTTGTGGCGCCCATGATGATCACGCCCTCGTTCTCCAAGAAGCCGTCCATTTCGGACAGCAGTTGGTTGATCGTTTGATTGGCGTAGGGGTGCATGGCGGAGTTGATGCGCTTCGAGCCAACCGAGTCGATCTCGTCGATGAAGATGACGCATGGCGCCTTCTGCTTGGCCGCCTTGAACAGATCACGGATGCGACGAGCCCCTTGGCCGACGAAGACCTCGTCGAACTCGGAGCCTGCGGCGTGGAAGAACGGCACGTTGGCCTGGCCGGCTACGGCCTTGGCCATCAGGGTCTTGCCAGTTCCGGGAGGCCCGACAAGCAGGACGCCCTTGGGTAGCTTGCCACCCAGGGCTGTAAACTTTTCCGGGTTCATCAGGAACTCGACGATGTCCTCTAGTTCGGTTTTCGCTTCGTCACAGCCTTTGACGTCGTCGAACGTGACCTCGATCTCCTCGGGGGCGATTTCGTGAGAGACGCGAATGCCGAAACCTCCGTTGACCACGCCCAACTTGGTAAGGGACACGATGACCATGACGATAATCAGGAGCGTGGCCAACTTGTTGACCTTGTCCCACATTTTTCCGGAGAATTTGCTCTTGTCGTCTTTGGGATCGACAATGCCACTGCCAGAAGACGTCGAGGACGAGGAAGAGTTGGAGGCAGACGACAACTTGCCAAGCTGGCCTCCCTTGGCCGAGTCAAAACCAGCGGCATATCCATTTAACGCAGCGAAAACCTGCAACAAAGCGCTGCTTAAAACCATTTTTTTTCTTAGAATTTTGGCAAATCTCTTACTTTCGCTCGCTCCTCCGGTGTCAACTTGGCCGAGTCCAAGATCGCCTTGAGGTTGTCGATCTCTGCTCGCTTCTTCAAACCCAAATCATTTGTGTCCCCGAAGATGTCTGACAGCAGGGGATCGCTCTTCTGATGGTCTTGAAAACGGCGATCTTTTTGGAAAGGTGTGTAGTCCGTCGGAGTTGGGCGACGTGTCTTGAAGCCTCTGCTGCTGACAAGAAACGGCGACGAGGAATTCCGACTCAAGAACTGGCCAAAGACTGTGTCGTTCCTGCTTAATTGGTGGGTCACTGGAGAAGCTCGTTGACTATGAGCTAGAGGCGTCACAAGTAAATCGGCCTCTTTGAATCCGTGATTGTTCTCAAAGAATGTGTCTGCCGAAGTGTAAGACGTCTGATTTTGCTCGGCGATGTTGGATGGAGATGCTGACTTTGAAAACGGCGAAAATTGACTCAAAGCAGGAATAATGCGGAACAGGACATCTTCCTTGCATTTGGCAAATATTTGACGTGCACTCGTTTCGGGCATCTGAAGCAATGCTCTCAACGTAGCGGGATCCTCTTTTTTAATCGATTTCGCCGCATTTCTGTACCCCCTCAGCCAGATTCCGCTCGTGGCCGTAAAACTGGTCTGAAATGTTGAATTGGATTGAACATTTTGTTGGAATGCTAAAATCTCAATCCTTTAGAGGCAAACCTGTGACTGGTTCAAGCTGAACATCTTGAGCCCGTTGCTGGAGAGGCACTGTCCTGACAAACTCGTGCGGTGCAGCAACTGTCAAAACACTATCACACCGTGCGTCGATATCTGATGATGGTTGAAATGTTTCTTCTCCCGATGAAAGGGCTAATCTCGTTCAAACAATTCTTATTTTAAATATTTCACTTTTTGACTTTGTTTCGTAATTCGCTTCGCGTACTTTATTTAATGTTTTGCCCCTTTTGCCCCTTTACTTTGTTTACTTCATGGGCAAGAATTTAAGATCGCGAAAAGTGCACTGTGACTGCAACATTGTAGTGTCTAAAAAATTCAATCTGGCAACGCTTCACACTGGTTAATTTAAACAAAACAAAGAAGAAAAAATTGAAAATCAAAATCGAATGTGAAAATTACTGATCAAATATGGAGAAGCTGCATACACTACTTCTGGTGTTGTTAATGACAAGTGTTGTCAAGGTTCATGGAGGATCGTTGGTGAAACGGGATCCAAACCAGCCTTCAATGTTCCAGAATATTTGGAGCAACCTCGGCCAAGCTGCCACCGGTTTAATACACCTTGTCGGCACTGTGATTCCTCTCCGCGGCATTGCCTCGGTGGCGGCCGACCTCGGAATACCATGGGCAGAAGCGGCTCTAGAGGTCCTCACCCCGCGGCACACTTCAACAACCACAACCACGTCGACGACGGCAAAGCCGACTCGAACTCGTCAGTCCAGGATTGACAGGAGCGACAACATTCCACTTCTGCCTGATGATGACGACGACGAACATCATTATGATTCTCACGAACAAAAAAGGGTCGACCATGGAGGCTTCTCTTCATACAGGGAGGAAATGTCCTCAGCGGTCGGAGCTGTGCTTGGAGATAAAGAGTGCTGGAAAAAGTTGGCATGTTTGAGCGCCCGGCGCTTGGAGGAAAATGTCAATGGCGGCTCTGTCATGGCCTTGATGGCCGCCCCCGCACAACGTCTGCTGCCTGAAGGCCTCCAGGAGCCCTATCTCGTATTCCGTGATTCAATTCTCTATAGCAAGAACTGCAACACCTACAAGTGCGGAAAAGACGTGCGCACCCGCCAAGATGAGCTGTAATTAATTCTACTTTTTTACAATTGTCAGACATGAATGATCTCATAATTCTTATCCAATATGACTAATCAATGATGATATTGAAACTGTGATTGATAACAAAGACCAAAGTGATAAATTCCTTGATAAAATCGTTCGGTCTTAAATATTGCCCTCATTCTCCAGTCAGGTTGGTGTTGGCTAGATTTTTTTAAGGCTAAAGAAATGGACAAATACTCTGTCATTATCAGTTAAATGACATTTCATTTTCATAATAATTGACCCATGTAAAATTTAGTTTCTTAAAAATACTAAGCATAATGCAAGAACTTTCAATTGTCACGAAAAAGCTACAAATCTAACCATTTAAACTTACTGACTGGCTTGGAAACCGATCTTTCAATGTCGCATTAGAGTAAAAAATCTGACGTGACAAGAAAGAATTAAAAAAGTTCCTGGACGCGACCGACCAAAAAAGGCCTTTGTTCACGATTTAACCAGCTTTGTCTTCATCGAAGCCAGTCCAAAAGAGCATCTTTACCCGCCATAGCCATGGGGTTGTTCTCGGGACCCAACCCGTTCGACGGGGCTGTAGGTAAGATTGTAAAACAATTTTCCTTCTTCGAAAAGAAGCCACAGCAGTGACTGGATACGAAGACCTTGGCGTCACTTTCAGGCGTGTCCTGATTATAATCGAAGAAAAACCAGAATCATGTGGGTCATAGATTTGGCCCATCTGGTGTTGATTTGGCCAAAATTTCATTATATTTCTCCTTTAATCTTTCAGACAAAGTCACAGATGCCAAGAATACGTCAGAAGATTGGGGCCAGATCATGGACCTCTGCGACAGGGTTCAGGGGTGCGCCAATGGGCCCAAGGATTGCCTGAGAGCCATCGTTCGCAGACTTAATCATCAAGATCCCCACATAGTCGTTCAAGCCATCACGGTAAGAAGCAAATCTCATTTTTTCTCGTGTCTTGAATGAATCATCGCTTATACAATTTGAGGCCATGACCGACGTCATTACGTCAGATCATATTTGCATTTCTACCTTCTTTTTTCAGGTCCTGGACGCTTGCGTCAACAATTGCGGGAAGTCGTTCCGCCTAGAGGTTGCTTCTCGCGAGTTTGAGACCGAGTTTAGGAGGCTTCTGTCAAAATCACATCCAAAAGTTCAGGAGAGGCTGCGCGGGATGCTCAAGGCCTGGGCCGAGGGAGAGTTCAAGGGCGACTCTCAGCTCAGCCTCATCCCAAGTTTGTACAGCGCGTTGCGCCGCGAAGGCGTAGACTTCTCTTCCACGACCGACCAGGTTCGTCTATTTCGGCCAAACCCAAAAATCAAATCGGTGAAAATTAAAGATAATAACTTTTGCAGCCGAAAAAGACCGTGGTGCCCAAAGACCCAAACGTGGTCTCGAGCCAGCAAGAGGAGGACGACATTGCGAAGGCTATCCAGTTGTCGCTACAGGAGTCGAAGAGCGGTGGCAAGGTTACAAATGGAAGTTCGTCCAGATCGACCTCGTCGTCGTCCAACAATGCATCCTCGTCTCTGTACCCGTCAAACTCGTTATACGGTTCCGCAGCCTCCGAGGCCGCGGCGATCTCCAACGGCTCGGTCGCGTCTTCCTCTGACCCGAAGAAGGAAGTCAAGAAGGCCAGGGCGCTCTACGACTTCGAGGCCGCCGAGGACAACGAGCTCACGTTCAAGGCTGGCGAAATTGGTAAGGAACATCCCCAAGTCCAGTTAGGTTTATTATGCTGCATGACCTATTTTTTATATAGTGATCATCATCGACGATAGCGATGTCAATTGGTGGAAAGGGAGCAATCATAGGGGAGAAGGTCTTTTCCCTGCCAACTTTGTCACGACCGACCTCGAGGCCGAGCCAGAACAGTTCAAGGAGGAGAAGCAGCGGCGACGGAGTGTTCAGTTTAACGAAGAGGTGGAGGTCGTGCAACACGTCCCCGTTGAGCCCGAAGAGGTCGAGCTGAGCGAGGCCAAGATTGACAGCGTGATGAGGCTCCTGCACGAGGCCGACCCGACCTCTCCGGAAAGTGATCCTCCCGAACTTCCCGTTCAAGAGGACTGTGTGAACGCCATGGGACCCATCATAGACGCCGAGCTCCAGTCTGTTGACCGACGTCATGCTCAGCTTACCCGGCTGAGCACCGAACTCGTCGACGCACTTAATCTCTACCATCAACTCATGCACGAGAACACGGTCGCGGCGGCGGCAGCCGCGGGGATGGGGATGGGCATGCCGCCTGCTGGTGCCCACATCCCCCCTGGTCCTCAAGAATATGGCAGCATGCCATACATGCCTCAGATGTACCCGTCCGCAGGAGGGGTGGCACCCCAGCCGCCCACGGGTCCACCCTCGACGACGAACTACATGTCCCCACCCTATGGACAATCAACAATGACAGGAGCGCCCGCGCCAGTCCCGCCAACTACGGGAGGCTACTATGCATCGCCACCGCCCCCAGGTCAGGGCCCAGGGGCGCCTCCACCACAAACGGTGACAACTGGCCCTACACCACCGCAATCCCTTCCTCCTACCAACACTACTGGACCTACTATGCAACCAACTTGGAATGGCGCTGCTTAAATTAGGTCAAAGTTTTTTCACACTCTGCCACCCGAATTCGATCAGCAGTTTCATAAAAGAAGACCTGCCTTGGCCATAGAAGGATCATCATCATCAGATTTGCTACATTTAAAGATTGTTTTATAAAAAAAATATTTAGATTTAGTTGCAGCAAGGGTGCGTCGACAAAGAAAGCTTTTAGAAAGGAAATATTACGTGATTTTGGTTGACTATCGTATGGCGAAAAATTGAGGAAATAAATAAATTCGTATGACAAATAAAATAACCAAATGAAACTGTCATGTTAAACGTCATTTGAAATTAAACTGTCGTTTCGCTAAGAGGATCTACTTTTTGTCACTCATGAAACTACTTCTCAACACCGATACTGAGCATCGCTATCGTACGAATCTCTCCACTGGCCAAGCATGCACTGTGTGTTGATTTTTAGACGTTCTTTTATTCACTTAGCGGACAATTCAGGACTTCACGAGACACACACTTTATTCCTTCTTGGCGGCCTGATCCCTCATCACTTTGTTGACGATCTTCTGCTCCTCAATGAGGAAAGCGCGCACAATCTTCTCGCGGACGGCCTTGTGGCTGAGCACTCCGCCGTAGGCCCTGAAGACCTTCTTGTGTCGCAGAGAGAGCCTTGACCTCTCGGCGGGTCTGCTCGGCTTGATCCCCTTCAGCCTCACACCGGTCATCGGACACTTGGGGACGGCGGGCCTCTTCTTCAAGTATTGGAACACCAATTTGCCGCCGGGCGTGCGAACCTTCTTCCTGCGGTTCGACTTTGTGTTGTAGGACAACCGCCGTCTGTAGGTGATGCGCTGAACCATCTGAAAATCGAACAAGAATGAGATCAGATAATGACGTTGGAATTTTGTATTTTGGATCCAATTTTTGGTCAACACTTGAGCGCAGCTGGCCTACTTTCGCCATTAAAAGAACGCAGCACTTGGCGAAGATTCGTTTTTACTGGTTTTCGAGGCCATTTGGAGGCCGATTCGAGCGATACGCACAAATATGCTTACCTTTGCTTCTGAATTTCAAGAAAAATTCAACGGAAAAGGAAGATCAGCCGTTTTTGTTTGTAAACATCTATTATTCAATTCGCAACTCCAACGCTTTGAGGCTCACGCAACCTGGCAGCAATCGCTATATTTTATTTCACATTTATTTTCCTTTCCACGAACATTAATCAAATACTTTTCAGCCAAAAATCGTATTTTCAGTTAAGACCAGAATCAGGGCAGCATACTGTTGATATTGAATTACCAATAAATATGAAATCTGTTTTTCATTTCGTTTGTCATCAAGAAATCTTAAGTTATACTTGAGTCTGTGGGTTTTGTTTTCTGATGATGCATCATATCTGTTTTGGAGGCACTGCTCTTCCTTCTTATCGAAATTGGATTTACGATTCGTGGAAGAACTTCTTCATGTTCTCAGCGTCGCGTTCAAGCCAGTTGGCGTTCAGCATGATGTTCTCCACGCTTTGCTTGATTGTGCGATCGGCAACGTTCTCATTCTCGTTGAAAAATGTCTGGACTTCGTGGGCCTTCTCCTGGGTGACAAAGTTTTCGGTGCTGAACTTGCAGAGCCTGATCAAAAGGGCGCCCTGGAACACCTTGAGAAACTTGGGATAGTTGGCCCTGAAGAATTGCCAGGCCAGCTCTCGGCCCTTCACGTTGGCTGCTACAGATCCAAAGACAAAGGGTGCATCCTGGTTGCGAACCTCCTCACTCATGGCAAAATCCAGCACTTTCTGCAAGACATCCAAGTCCCTGGCGGCTCCCATCGATCTGGCCAGTCGCTCTTTCTCCTCATGCAGGTCATTCTTTCTGAAGAGGGTCAGCAGCTGTTGGAGGCTCTCCATGCCACCATTGGCCGCCACAATTCTGTAGACGCAGGCCCTGAGGTCAGCTGGGATGATGGCAGTCTCGGCTAAATGCTCGGCAAACCTCTTTTTGGCTTCAGCCACGGTGGCCTCGTGGCCGTAGCAGCCAATCCTGGTGAGAACCTGGCTCCTCAACAGACTGACGACGTGGTGTTCATCCTCTTTTGAGTTCCAACCGACGTGGGCAGCAACATTGCTGAGGAGGTCAACCACAAAGGCTTGGAACTTGAGGTCAGTGGCTTCGTCATGAGCGATCAGGACTCGCAGTTTGCTCAAGTTGCTCAGGATTGATGTCCATACAACGTAGCTTGTCTCGCCATCCTTGAAGGCCTTCACCAACTCAAGTGCCTCGACAGTAGATGCTTTGCCAGCTTGGACGAGGGCAAAGAGGTCATCCACAAGGGCAAGGCGATCAACCTCGTTCAATGCATTGCTGGCAATGGCGTTGCGAAGTCGGCCGCGGTCACCCTCGTTGAGGTACTGCACGCGATAGTAGCCGTAGAAGTCAGGGTTCAATTTGAACCAATCCTGGTCACCAGCCATGTTGTCAAGGGTGACTGTCATCTCAGGGCCGTCCAGCAGGACTTCTTTTGACTGTCCATTTGCCATAGCAATCTTGATGGGCACACACCACATGTAGCCCGAGGCTGGTGCCGAACCATCAGCAGTGAACTTCTCCTGTGACAGGGTCAAGATGTGCTTGTCATTCTCAGTACAGCTGTCCACTTTGATGACAGGGAAGCCCATCTGACTAGTCCAAGTGGACATGATCTTGCCGACAGGCTTGCCACTGGCCTTCTCCAAAGAAGCCCACAGGTCCTCGGTCTGGGTGTTTTTGTAGGAGTGAGTTGTCAAATAGTGTTTCATTCCTTGGCGGAAGGCATCATCGCCAATGTAATTGTGGAGCATTCGGATAACGCTGGCCCCCTGCAAGCAAAGTTAAAACACGAGGTAATTTAAAGCAGGGAATCATCATGCACAATTTACTTTAAAATACGTTGTACCTTGTTGTAGGAGATGTTGTCAAAAATTTCATCAATCTCCTGGGGATGTCCAACTGCAACCTCAATGGCATGGGAATTCTTGAGGGCGTCCAGCTCCAGAGCAGGAATCAGAGTGTCAGCAACGAACTGAGTCCAGATGTCAAATTCAGGAAACAGGGCATGGGTGCACGTGTTCTCCATAAAGCTTGCAAAACCTTCATTCAGCCAAAGATGAGTCCACCACTCCATAGTGACCAAGTTACCTGCAATGTAAATACAAGCAGCAATTAAAAGTGTTCCTCGTTCTGACTTTTTTATAGATTCTTACCGAACCATTGGTGTGCCATCTCGTGGTTGACCACAATGGCCACCCACTGCTTTGTGCTGGTCGAGGTGTTGGCAGGATCGACGAGGACAGCAGTCTCTCGGAAAGTTACAAGTCCCCAGTTCTCCATGGCACCGCATTGGAAGTCGGCAATTGCAATGCAATCATACTTGGGAAGCGGGTACTCAACTCCAAAGAAATCCTTGTAGTAGGTGATGGCTCTGGAGCTGCACTCCAGCGAGAATTGGCCCTGCTCAGTTTTGCCAACAGGAGTCCAGACTCTAACCAGGATACCCTCCTTAGACTTGGTCTCGCAGGCTTCAAATTCTCCCACGATGATGGCCACGAGATAAGTTGACATAATGGGGGACTTGTCAAAGTGGCACACACGATAGGCAATTGGGTCCTCTTCATCTTTGGTTTCATCAATGCATGGCATGTTGGAGAGAACCACCCTGTTCTTGGGTGCACTCACATTCAGGCTGAAGGTGGCCTTCAAGGCTGGCTCATCCCAGCATGGGAAACAGCGACGGGCATCAGTCGACTCAAACTGGGTGGTGGCCGCATACCTGACCTCTCCCTCATGAACGTACTTGCTTCTGTAGAAGCCTTTCATCTTGTCATTCAACTCTCCAACAAAGTCACAGAATAGCTTGGCCTTGGTGCCCTCGGCCAGTGCTGAAGCCAGATTGATGGTAAGAGTTTCGTGCTCCTCGGAGAGCTCAAACCCGGCTGCATCCACGTCATTGACTTTGACTGCGTTGATCTTGAGATCAGCACTGTTGCACACCAGAGAGGAGGTGCTCTCCTTGACGTCGAGCTCGACTGTCATCCTGCCTTTGAAATCGAGATTGATGAGATCCGGGCAAAGATAGACATCGTAGTGGATCGGTGACACATTCTTTGGCAGCCGGGTGAAGGGTTTCTTGTCGGCGGCGTTGCCGTTGGTCGCAGTCCCGTTGCTTGACATTGTTCTCGAAACTCGGATTAAAAGTGGCTTGCTTGCCCTCGAAGTGCTCGGTGAGAATTGTGCTTCAAGAGTTGTCACAGAATCTGCAAGAAAAGCAGACGATAACAGCGATTACTTACGCCCGGCAAGAATCCTTGCAATTTGCATAGAGTTAGATGTGTTGCAAGCCGTTTCGTATCTTACTGAGGTGATGAAGCAATTGCACTTTGCGCGAAAGGGATCGCCAATACATCAGAAGATTACCAAGATTGCAAACAACTTGAATAGACAGTGAAAAGCTCAGGATTTTCGAGAAAAGTTTAAGAAAATTCAAAATTCGGACTTATTTACCTTTTTGTTTTCTTTTCGAATTTTGCCGAGTGGCGCGGCCGTTCGAGTGCAGGTCGAGCTTTTGTTATGTTTAATTTGCCCAAGGTCTATGAATTGCAAGAATATGTTTTTGAATCCTTCTTAGAGCTGTAACAAGCGGAGCCTTCAAGAGAAGAGTTTTGTTGTTTTGTTCTTTTACGGATTGCGTGATTTCACGACTTTTGAAATATTTCGTGTATATTTCGATTGATTGAGTACGTCTTCTTTTTACCCGCGAGCTAGTAGCTCGCTAGGGTCTAAATATTACTTTGTTGTTAATCATCATTATCTTGTTAGGAAACTTCCTCATCGTGCTAAGGGTATCCTAGTGGAGCCTAGTAGCGACTTGTTGAGTCTAGCTGATGTAGATTCAAACAAGTTTAGACATGTTTGAACAAGTCTTGACGAGATTTCACAGAATTTCTTAACATATTTTAGTATTTTTAGTATTCTTAGTATTTCTCAGTGTCTCTTAGTGTTTCTTAGTGTTTCTTAGTATTTCTTAGTATTTCTTAGTATTGCGTAATAGATTTTAGAGTAGTTCTCTTTCTAGTACTTTAAGGTGTATTGAAGTTTTCAAGCGAGCGGGTTATGGCTGGCTTTCCAGTCTTGTTTAATTTTTAATTACTCATAAAACTTCTTCATTGGCTTAGATGTTGCAGATGCGATTGAAACGGAGAAAAGAAAATGCTATAACTCTACTAAGAAGATAGATATCTACATATGTACATAGAGAAAACTTGTGAAAACACTGCAAGTATTTATGTGATGATTTCAATTACTCGTGTATTTATTTCATGTCCATAGTAAGGAGAATATCTAGATTCTAGATACTGTACATTCACGTGGTGGAAATTCGTCTTGTATGCAAATATTTTGTACTCCGTGTGCGCTCTTTTAAAAAGTTCTAATCTCATATGCTTGCTCCCGAGTCTTTTGCCAGCTTGGCAATCTCGACGGCAGTGATGCTGTTCAGCGCTCAAAACGCTTGAGAGCAGCCTCGCCTCCTACGAAAATAATATATTGGCTGGGCTTGGAGTCCGGAAAAACTGTCTTTGACTCACACGAACGTGAATGCAGGCATAAACGTAACGCGCGTCGCGCACACAGGTAGATAGGCTATAGATAAAAAGCCAAGCAACATGTACTCCATAGATTGGGAAAATGCTGCGTGAGGCATGCGAGTACATAGAACTACTTACTTAGAACCTGTATTATACATGTGGGAGAAACTTAACGGTAAATACAGCAAAGTTGCTTGTAAAATACCTGTGAAACTCTAACGTGCGATGAACCTCAACCTGCAAGCAGCTCTCCCAATCGTAAGTGATTTTGAGCGAGGAAAGGTGATGAGAATAGACTAAGCATAATTTTCTGGAAAACAAAATCAAACGAAACGAAAGAAGTTAGTGAACAGTGGCCACGTCGACAGCGTCAGCACTCAGCATCATTATGGAGGAGATAGCCGCCAGGTTGGCCCCTGGCCCCGGCCCCGAGCCCATCCTGGAGTCGAAAAAGAACAAGATCTGTGATATCAAGACCACTACTAACGTGATCAGTTGTCGACAAACTCAACGGACACTTTCTATGGGGGATGTGTTTCGGTTTCTGCTAGTGGTTTTCCACACGATTCAGTGGTTCAAAATTTGGG
>JAAUYL010068539.1_pt1 | contig 12809 bp, 9 predicted proteins | sample 7278011 | NCBI WGS metagenome assembly JAAUYL01 (sample SAMN14350225, study PRJNA611818) | marine sediment metagenome | isolation source: surface marine sediment (1.8m) | place: French Polynesia: Moorea | collected 2018-08 | reverse complement strand
TTGTTGGTGCCATCTCATCTAACGATTCCCGTGATTGTTGGGCACATTTTTCTCTGAGTTGAAGATCAACCTCTCGACTCTCGACCGATTTTGCTTCCGGATCGATGAATAGACTTGATTTTGCAGAAAAATAATAAAACAATGACAAGGGGTTGGGCGAGGGACAGAGCCCCAAAATCGCCCGGCAATGTAAAGCATTTTTATCATAAAAGGCATTGTACAAAGTTTGGTGATCATAAAACATGATATCATAACAGTACAATTTTAAAATTGCATGATGGCATGTTTGAGTTAGGCTGTCTACAACTATCCTGGGCTACTTTACCTACTTGGCCTTTTATATTTTTGTTTCTATTTGTGATAAGACATCACACATTGGTCTACCTACTTGCACCTAGAATAGATGGCTTTTTCTTTTCTTTTCTGGTTGTTAGCTACAAATGGAATGTAAGAACGGGGTTTCATAGTTACAATGGTATCCTGGGCCCATGGAGCTCACCAGGATGCTTCGTTGCGAAGAATTAAGAGTCCTGCTGTCCATCCTACGAGATTCGATTTCGAGGATCCGAACACACGCACATGAAGAAGAAGGTTGGGGAAGGTTGGTTGTTGGCTGTTGATGTGTGGGAATATCACAGACGCTGGCACACAGTTACCAGGGGGACCACCAAGAACCTCTCCCACCAGCAAAAGCGTTGCTGTCTATGAGGAAGCGTTGTCCTCCAACATCGCGTTGCTGCTGTTTTCGAGGTCAATCGATGTCTCCCTGAAGCCGTGTTGGACCTGGGCCCTTGTGGAGCTCACCAGGCCGGCCATCACTCATGGATGGACTTTTTTTCTTTTATTATGAAAACTCACTGGAACACACTTGGCAAGGCATGGGGGACATTAGAGATCACTACTGGCTTACTTGACCACGTTCCTTTCGATATCGCTTTTTCGAAGGCACAGAGCGCCAGACCAGCTCCTGATCCCCAGGAATGGAGGAGGTGTATGCAGGAAACACTCGACTCCAGGCTGCCTGATGCCGACATTGTTGGAACCACCAGGAAAGGCTGCCACTGGGGGAAGACTCGCCTTCTCATAGGCAAAGAGAATAGGCTGCCTCCTGGAACATAGCGTCAACCAAACAAGGGTTATGCGCTAATGGCACTTACTGACGGTACACCTGGGCCCATACGGAGCTCGCCAGGGACCGTAGTTGACTGGTCGACCCTGCTCCACGGTAAGGTCTCCCATGTAGGGGATCCTGTTCGCACTTATGGCAGGGGACATCCAATTGATAGGGATGAAACTTGTTCCGGAATCCAATCACGCAGAGGGGATTAACTGTGTGGGCACTGTTCGATTGCTCGCTTTGCTTTTGCTAAAAAGCCTGTAAGTAGGGATAGACCCCACCCCAAACAAAGTTACCCCTTAAAGAAAGGCTTGCTAGGCCTGACTTACACAAAACACTTTGACGTCCACTGGGTTGCTGAAGGGGGCTTGCTCAGGGCAAGTGGCTACTCCAAACGGGGGATTATCTGGTGACTTCGTCCTTGGTAATGGTAAACTGATCCTTCGGTGCACTGTCTGTTGTGTCTTAAGCCTCCCTAGAAGACTGACTAGAACAGGGTTGTGGCAACTAAACTAGCCTACCGTTCAAAAACATTTATTGCTTGGAAAATTGTACAAGATTCTCACTTGTTTGCATTTAAACATATGGCAAGAAAAAATTGCACATTACCCTTTCCAAGATGACCTCACATCCTGGGCCCATACGGAGCTCTCCAGGATTGAGGCCAATCAAGGAGTGGTTATTTGCATATTTTGTTGATGATTGACCACATGGGACTCAAAGATTGAAACTTTGCTGTCACGCCACCAGAGGGTCGTGATGCCAGGTCTCCGCATTGTTTAATTGCTCGAGCTAGATAAAAGCTGAAAGTAGGGGAGACAACACCTAGCCTGCCCTAAGTTATTTATTTCATCAACAGCTACAGATCTAAAATTGATGAAGTGAACATTATCATTTTGTTATTGGTACCAAAAAAGAGAAACCCCTGCTTGGGCCCTTGTGGAGCTCACCAGGCAGAAGTTTCTCGTGCTGACTGATGACAAGGTAAAGACCCGGATTTCCTTCTCCAACATTGGTTGGCCACGAACCACAGGGTGGTTTGTTTCCGAAGAACGCTTCGCCCTTTCTAAGGTTACTATCTGGGGTAAAAACCAAAGATCTTGGATATTAACTCCCCACCCATATTTTTACTTTGCCCCAAGAAAAAGTGTTAAAACATGAATATCATTGGTTACCAACTCGGTCACTTTTGTTTCTGGGGTTCATTTTGTTGTCGTTGATTCGGTTGCCCTATTGGTGATGGGGGACCACGATGGTCTTTTGATTTCACCTAAAAGAAGTATTAAGCCTGCCACTACTGACCTAGTTTTCAAGTTTATTGTTCTCAGCTAGCTACAAGGCATAAAATCAATTAACAGTGGTGTTACGTAGGGTATCAGTCCACTGATTTCCAATGGGGGTATTCGTCAATCAGGCGACCACCACATGAGGTTTGATGCTATAATTACAGAGAAAGTGCAAGATTATGGACCCTCCAGAAGACAGGAGGGTCCTATACTCATCTCTTAGTAAAAACTTACTATTTGATGATAACCGCTAGAATCAGGGTCAAAGTCAAGGGGAAAGCTATCAGCCTTGTTCTAAAGAGGGGGCTAGAAGGGTTGTTTGTTAAGCTTGGGCCCTATGGAGCTCGCCAAGCACTTTAAAGATAGGATTGGGACAGCTTACCCATGGCCTGGGCCCAAGTGGAGCTCACCAGGTCATGTCAGGGATTCGCTTCCATTTCACATGACACCATCCAGGGCTGACATTATCGACTTCTTCACAATTATTGAACATAACAAACACTTGAAGCATTCCCAGAGAGTTACATCTCATTGGGGGCATTTGGCATTTACATAGCTAATAAGCTGCTTCACAAATCAAAGGTAACAAATTACCTGGGCCCAACTGGAGCTCACCAGGCTAACTGACATCTGATCAGATACAACATGTGTTACACTATATAAAACTTTGGCTTTCACAATTGCATTGCTTTCAATAATAACACCATCCAAGGTCTTCCAATTTCACAATTTTGACATTGCCAAATACTTAAAGGCTAACAATGGCCACAGCATCATATTTTGATTACAGGAAGATTTACATAGTCTCTGATTTGCACTGAACTTCACACCATTTTCTTTATCAATCTATGGGAGCAACAAATAAACCAGGTTGGGGTCACTCACAGGAAGATTTTTAGCTTCAATGGCCATCATAGGGCTGGGGAGTGCATCATTACTTTCACAAAACAAAAAGCTAGTGGGTAGTAGGTGCAATCCTCAAAGCTTTAGCACACTAGACCGACCAACCACACTTGTCGATATCCACCACCAATATCCAGCTGGGATAGGCTTTGCTTGCTTTCCTCAATTTCATTCTCTCCGCAAACTGTATTTTGTCACCTTCCCTCTGACCATTGGCCAACAATGGAGCTGGGAGGGAAGCCTGCCTTAGTAAAGGAGGGTTGTTGGTTATTTTCTGCAAGTCTTGGTAAGCAACAACGTGACAAGTTTAAAGCTGGACAGTTGATTTTGCATTGCGTTTAGGATATGTACTTCATGCTTAAGAGAAGGGAGTAGTGTTGTAAAGCTGTTTGGCTCAATAAAAAATCTGTAAAAAAGAAAGTGACAAAATGACTGGCAGCAGTCACACTAGATAAAAATACATCAAGAGAAAACCCAAATATGAAGAAACTGTGTAACTCGTACAGTGGGAAACAGTGGTGATTGTTGATGTTTTAATATAGCAAAAGATTTCTAGCTTGACAAATGCCCATTTCATACTGGTATATGTTCTCTTCATGAGAATAGGCATTTTGGTTGGTGTGAGGTTTATATGAAGTTACATAATTTAGTAAGTATTTCTACAATTTCTCAACTGCAGGTATGTATACTTAACTCAGGACACATTACACAATGGGACACTACACTCTGTCACAGTTTATCATCAATTTTCATTGAAGACTGGGCAAGGTTTATATCTTGAAGAAGCATTGGCATCCCTACACCAAAATATATAATATATACACAAGACATGAAAAGAGTACTAAGTTGGCATCATAACTCCAGTAGAAATGCTTAAGGTTTGATGGTGTCCATCAGCCATGGTGAGAGAATACTTGAGACATTAGGCTTAAGTAAAAGTACAAAATATGGCAAATCTAAAAAATTCAAGACATTAACAAAAGGTGACTCCTTAACACATATCAAACATATGCTTTCTATCTTCTTTTGTGCTAAGGAATAGCGATAAAATATTTTGCAGCAATACATAAGATAAAATGTCAACAATGTCAAACAGTTTTCAGCAATGTAAAATCTCAGCCCATCAACCAAAAATGTATGGTAGTATTAATATGAGGTAGGTAGTAGTAATATAGTTATAATGAGTACTTATAGAATATGGCGATACTTCACAAGAAACTCATGTGCATTTGCAGAGCAAAGCGTTGTCACCATTCAACCAATCCAATGTGCATTTGGGATTTTCTTTCGACTTGCAGCAAGTAGGCGATTTCCACAAGATCCAAGTGCTTGGGCAAATCTCTGCTAAATGGGGACAATACTTGTAACATAGCTCTCAAATATGTAAGTGATGTGATATCCCGTTTCCAACCCTTGACATGCATTTTCCAAGCATACATAGTACACTATTTACACAAAATCACTATAGGACTAACTGTCTAACTTGTAACATAGTTAAAATGTTGGATATATATACGTATATGAATTGAAGTTTCATATTCTTATGAATTATACTGAAAATGGTTGTTGTTGCAGTGGTTGGTTGGTAGTTTAGATTGTATATAGAAACTTTGCTTGTTTTATAGACATTCTTTAACTAGTATGATGTAGTAAAAGGCAAGCAATCGGGTGCTTTCATTTAAGAGGCTATTTTGAGAGAGATATAAGTGCCCGTGTAAGGGCGTTGTAATCAGGTTAACATAATAACTGAACTTAAGTTTGTATAAGTATTAGATTATGTAATTGGTAGAATAAAGGGCACCAGGAGGTATTTTATAAAGCGATTTTTATCTTCTTTTGGGCCCTTGTTACTGCAGTACTGTTGGTCCTTTATGTACTTTATGTTTTGAGAGGCGCTTGCATTTTCTTAACTGTACTCCATGATGGATGGTTGCTTCGATAGCAGTTCTTAACAGTTTCTTTAGTCGTTGCATTAGCTTGTGTTGGGGCTTCTAGAAAGTTGTTCTTAAAACTAGGTGATCAGTAGTATGACACAAAAATCAGTCTTGAAAATGTGGCTAGTAATAATAATGATAAAACAGCAATAATGCAGCGGTATAATAATAGAATTGCAAGGGTTCCTTCAACAGTTTTTACAAGCTTATTTATGATTCATACAACAACGAGAGGAAGTTGCTTCACTCTTTAGTATGAGAACTTTTAACTTGATAATGAACAACAGTAATGTAGAGGAAACTGATACAAAACTCTTGGAAGAAATGCACATGTAGTCTAGGTCAGATATAAAACTGCTACTTGAAAGAAAAGGGACATTTTTAGGGGTGTAGAAAGTGTTGGTAATGAGTGATAGTAGTAAACTTGAGCATACAGCATGATTTTTATCTTCTTGGATCGGTGCAACTCTACAAGACCCGATATTATTATTATTAGAGCCCAAGGAATAACAAGAGATTTAAATAACAAAACTTCATGCAAGTATTGACTGGAAGGCAGCAAGTGGCAGCTTATATAGTCTCACTTAAATGTTGAGATGATAATTAACTGTAGTTGTAATACAGATAGTAACATTGCAGCAGCATCTTTGTTGATGTGGAAAATTAATGATGGTAAAAGGGGACTTACAAATTGGCATTGTGACACTCAAGAAAGTGGGTATAGTATAAGCAAAAACACGGAACTGTAGATGTTAAAAACCACAAAACTGGCCATGGAGTAGAGACATCTTGACTTGATATCAACTAGCAACAGAGATAATGTATACACCTGTGATTTCATAGTTACTGTCATATTTGAGTGGCTTTAATCCAGCAATCTACAGGTTGACCAAATTTTGATGTTTTGGAAATTAGTCCAAGTATTCTCCCAGGGAACAGGACATGCACTTGAATCTTAAGTATTAAAGAGCAGTGTGGAGCATTTATAATTAAGTTTTGGAAATGAAAGTAGGGCATTACTAGAATAAGTTTATGGCATTATTGGCAGCAAAAGACTTACATACATAGTAATCTGTGAACACTACAACATGTGCAAAACAAGTTTGGTTTGTTCTCACAATTCCCAATTATTGTCATTAGGGAAGAAGAAAGAGTTGTAATTCTAGTTAAGGTCCTTTAAAAATGGGGTTAAAGCTCAGATGATACGTAAGTTCTATAAAAGTAAGTGTGTGAGCATGGCAATCAATGCATCATATATGGCTAATTTTCAGGTAGTATCGAGATCATGACCAGTGCTTGGAACATGGACTCATGCATATTTTTATAAGTTTTGTTTACTGGATCCAGCCAAAGGAAAAGATAGCATTAAGAGTGGAAAGCTGGTGCTCAAATCACACTTTGCCGAGTTACAACTAGGGCTAGTAATTAACCCAAAAAATTAAATGTCTGGATCTTTTGAGTATGATGATACAAAGGTCTTAAAAGAACAAGACATAGATAAAGCCAATTACAAATCTATGTTAGGACTTAAGTATTATTAAGTGTGGTTGTTTTTCTCTTGTAATGTAAGCAGAATGACATTTTGATCCAAAAAAGTTGTACGATGGTTCAAAAAGGAGAAACAAGAAAGTAAAGTGATGTGTGCCCTGGCGACCTTGCACAACAAGATCAAAGGCAGCTTCAGGATTCATGCCCAACTTCACAATCAATTAAAGTGATTTAGGATACTTTGAAAAATGACAATGTAACTATTGTAAGAGAAAGGAGTAAGAAACGACATGAAAGTAAGCACATGTTGAGAGTGAAAATTTGTTTCAATTCGTGTTCAAGGGAGTAAATATCAATCAAGACTTAAATATAGATACGTATATATTATACTGAAATGTGAGAAAGAGGCGGAGAAGCGGCTCTCCAATTCCCTCCTTCATATACCTTTTGTTTTCAACATCACCATCAAACTTTTGTCACATAACAATAAACAGCAGTAACACAAATTTGGCCAGCAGTACTCACTTATTAAGTGTAGCAAGAATCAAACATTGTAATAAAAATGAGCTAAATGGTATTAATGGAAAAAAGTAATCAAATTGAATAATTTAAACAGGGGAAAGCTGTCCTTGCAGCATTGTCAGCAGCAAAATTGGTTCAATGGAACTTTTTTAGTTGAACAACTGTGAAACTCAGGTGGAACTAATAACTTGATGCAATCAACAAAGAGGGCTTGACAGAAGTAGTAGCTAACCAGTTGATGATGCTGATCAACCACAAATGCAGCTAACCTTGATACAGTGAAAGTGTCCCATATGTATGTGCAAAGTTAAGCAACAAGCATTAAAACCGATAATGATAAAACAGTCAGATCTTGAACACAGTATGATTGGGAAAATAACAAGTAGTAGGTACTCTCATTTAAAAGAGGGCATTTACACAAGACTGAGTACAGAATTATAGCAGCAGCTAAAATTTAAGGCACAAAATATTAGCCCGTATCCTTAACAAGTCCATACCACTGACCATGGAGAATTGAAGTTGAATAGTTAAAAGTTTATGAGAACAATGGGTCTACAAGTTTCATCTAATGCAGTGGGGAGTATGTATATGCAGTTAAATTATTAAAATAAAACAAAAACATATATACCTTACTTAGGCAGAAGAAAGGTTGTATGCGTGGTGGTGGTCTTTTTCTAGGAGTTAATACGCAGTAGTTAACGAAGAGGAAACAGTTTTAAAGTGGTTGCAGGGATGCCAGTTCCTTTGTCGCAGTAGTAACAGTGATATTGGAGAATGAGTGCTAGTTTTTGAGAGAATTCCTCAAAGTAAGACTTAGATAGATCGAGTCACAAGGTGCTTAGCAGATTGGCACTGTCTACTGAGGAGCTTCGAATTGCTCCTGCTGATGTCAAAGGATTCGTGATCTTGTCTTGGGATTGAGACGGCTGAAGAGGGACACTCTGACGTAAGGTTCTTAAAACTTGCATCTAAAGCCACTGGACCACCAGACGACATGCATTGTAGAAAGCAAGTGTAGGCCACACTAACATGTAGATTTTCCTGCCCTATGCTTGTCTAGGGTTTCACTCATTTTGAAGCAGACCGGGTCCTGTCCTGGACTGAGACTTGGGAGCTCGAGGCCTTTTTGTGTGGATGGTCAAAGGCGACACATCGTTAAGTTGAGGGGTACCTCCTGCACAGGACTCATTCGAAAACAAAGCTGATAGTTGTGAAGTCCTCCTTTCAGCCAAGGACCCGCCTGGCTTAGCTAAAATGGCAAAGGTAAAGGATAGTAGTGGCATTGGACATGAGTTGTACTATTGTAAGTGTAGCAGAAGTAATAGCAGTCGCAGAGTAGCCAAGCCTTCCAATAGCATTTTAAGTTGTTGGTAGTGTGTTGGGTAGTAGAGAAACATTCTTTTGATTTATATCTTGAGGGTTGCTTCCATGGCAGAATTACACTGCATTTGAGTATTAAGGTTGATACCATGCCAAGCAAAAGTTGATCAAAACATTGGAGGAAATTATAGTAGTAGGCAACAAAAAGCAGCCAACTTTATGTGTACATAGTGGTCAAGGAGCTTTTGCAGTTGAGATGTGTATCCTTGTAATGGTAATGTAATTGATAAGAGCATGAGGAGCCAAACCATTGTTGAAATGTGATCTGGACGCTTGAGAACAAGGTTAACTGTCAGATTAAAATTCATGAGACTTAAAGGCAAATATGACCTTCAAAACAGGTGCATAATCACTAAAGTACACTAAAGCATGCAAGTACCTTTTGACCAAAGGTAATATTGACGATCTGAGCATAAAAAGACTAAGCAAGTAAAACTAGCTGTAATAATTTGATACAGGTACTGATAACTTGTGAAAGTCAGTTAATGTAAGTTAGAGCCAGAGATGGAAAAGGTCTTTGTCATGGTCCTAATGCCAATGATCAAATCAATCTGACTTGGTTAAGGTGGCGTAATTATTTTAGGATTAATTGCTTGCTACAAACTATACATTGATGCTTCCATGGTATGACCGTGCAACCGTGATCTAAGGCATCAAGTTATTGAAGTCAGAAAACACACAAAAGGTCTGCAATGGTGCTGCATTTTTAAAAACAGTCTTGTGAGTTCTCGCCATTGTTTGGCAGAGAACTAGATCAGTTTTAAAGTCAGAACAACATAGAGAAATCTATGCACTGTCACTTTTCCAAGACAACACAATGGTCCCAGATAGTAATATAACATGTAATTTGAAATGCATTAGGCAGGATAAAGATGCCTGCGTGAAATAGAATACAAGAGGTCTGACTATGAGGTAATTTAATTATTATTGGTGAGTTGCTTTAAAGCTTCAAGTGCCAATCTATGCCCAGGATATCAGAATGCTTTATATCTTGAGGTCTGTAGACATGGGCAAGACAAGGTCCCTGAGCTTGTCAAACAGTAAATGGATGCATTGTTTTGTTACATTTGGGAGTGACTTGACAACCATGAAAGATGTTGACTTATAATGCTGGTTTTTGAACATAGCCAGAAATGTGGATAGATAGGCATATGACAGTACAGTAATAATTAAGTTTGGATTTTGACTGATCAAGTAAGAGAGGATGTGTGTTGAAAATCTTGTCAGGATTGCTGAGTGGTGTAATTGAGGTTGTCAGTTAAAGCAGACTGGGGAATGAGAACTTTTCAAGTGTGTAAGATTTTAGCTTGTTTTTGTTGTCCACAGGGAGGATCTCGTTCTCACTATGCTTTCAACTATCAGCCAAGCAATTGCATCGGCAGGAAGGCATCAAGCGCTTTATGCTTTAAGCCAAACCAATTTTGCATCTTCATTGGCTAGGAAAATGGCGCAAAGAGAAAGAACTTGGTAAACACAAAACCAAATAAAACAACATACGTAGCAGTAGCAATAGCAGCAGTGATGGCAGTAAACCTGCAGATTCATATGAAAAATTCCATACGTTTGCAACCAGACAATATTCTTTTGATCACTGCATCCAAAAACCAGTCAACCATGTGATCAGTCGACATTTCTCTCTCTGTCTCTTTCTCAACTGCTCAGCTCTCCTATACTTTTCTTTGCTGTTGTTGTTGATGTCTTTCTTTCTTGCAATCTGAATGACTTTGGAAGGACAGGGCCACACTTGACTTGGGCTTGACTTGATAGTAGATAAGTTGTATAAATTGTAGGTAGAAGTTGATTTCAACGTACCTAAACCTGCTTGTGATTGAAGAACGAGAGGTTTTAAAGTTAGCAGTAACTTTAAAAAACCTGTGTTATACGGTCGCTGTCCCTGTCGCTTGTGTGTATGAGAGATTCCTAGATCGATTGACCAACACCGCTCGAATTGGATGGTTGCTGTAAGAACCCGAGACCGGAAACCGGAAACCCTCCCGACTGTTTGTGGAGCTCGTTCGTACGTGGCGTGCATTAAGAGCAGCAAATAATAGCTTTATATCTTGAGGTTTGTCCTGTCCTGTTTGAAGTAGTACACATTCCAGATAGCAGATACCTAGATATCCTAGATGGGCTGTTGTTTGTCTGTTTTTTACACAGTTTATGTTATGGTATGGGGGGTTACTTACAACTAAGATGTATAGCTAAGCATTAATTTGAAAAGGATACCTTACTTGCAAACTGGAACCTTAGTTAGCTTTTCAGGAGGGAAGAAGGACGCAGCGCGAAGTAGTGTTGCCCAAAACATTGACTGACCGACGACGCGTCAGGATGAAACCAGATGCGTTTGCGGTGAAGCGAAGGGGGAAGGGAACCGACCAATCTCCAAGAGAAGATTGAGGTGGTTGTATGCAAAATTTTAGCTTCTTTAGATGGGGCTCCTCCTCTCTCTCTCTCTGTGTCATTGTCAGTGGGTAAGTAGAATAGATGACCAGTAGACCAAATGGATATAGCAAGTGAAAAATTCTATCTTCTTTTCCCGCCAAGACAGTCTGAAAACGTTCGCCCGTCTGTCAGCTGTTTCTTTTATGCATCAAGTCATGGAGTCAGCTCAGCCTTGTCATCAGCATATGAGAGGACAAGGTGATCGTCCAAGACTGATGAAAAAAGAGTTGGTTGGTTGGTAGGTTGTGATTTTTTAGAGATTTTTAGCTTGAGATTGATTTGATTTTGTTTTGCGTAGTACGTAGTTGTTGACTGTGGTTATCGTAGGGCTGTTGCGTCTCGACATATCGACGTTGCGATTGCGAATCAAAACAAGGGACGTCTCAAAAATGATTTATAGCTTCTTTTCTCCCTTTCCACCTCCACAATTTTCCTTTGCCACGACCAAAAAAGTAGATCCCGTCTTCCCAAGAAGTAGTAGTAGAAAACGGCAGCACGGTGGCCAAAAATGCCGTTGATTTCGATGAGGTTGCCAAATTCAAAATGTCTCCCAGAGTTGAAAATTGGAACAGACTCACGCTCTAGAAAGATCCCGACGGCGACGACGACGACGAGGGCAGTGAGGAGAAGCAGCTTCGGCGGGGTTCGGGAGGCAACCATGGCCAATCCCGAGAAGGCCGACATGATCCTGATCCTGGACTGTGTCTCGATTCCATGCTCTGCTTTGCGGTTGTAGCCAATATTCACAGGCCGACTTCGCTCTCTCTTTCTCTCTTTCTGTCGTAACGACACGCTTTCTCTCTGCAAGAAAATCAATAACGGAATGCACTCAAATTAGTATTTTTTTATTGTTAACACAGAAATGGCGTCCTTTGCCTTCAGAACTCGTCGCACAACTGACTCAAAGTCAAAGCGAAACGTTTGCGATTGTTTAAGCAACATTATTTTACATTGCGACATCGTCGAAGGAAAATCTGCAACGATTACTCATCCCCCAGCTTTTCATAGAAGGGAAGTACAACTGTATATTCATAAAAAAGTTTAGCATTTGACGTCAGAACAGCTTTGGAAAGCTCAAATCCAGCCTTAAAATGGCGAAACACCTTGAAAATCTGGTTTGGGCTAGAAAATCTGCCTGAATTTGGCGTTTGCTTTACTATTGGAACGTTCTGGTTCTTTGATTCAGGCCACCATTGCGCCATTCTAATCTTAGTCACAGTCGCACACATGACGTACAAGAAGTGCAACGCAGTTCTGAAGGACGAGCCGCCGTGCCGCGCCAATCTGGCAGGCAGTCATTTTGCTTCGAATTTTAACACTTCGAGGTTTTTCAGCCTCGGATTTTCGCCATTTTCAACTTGAAAATCGGGGTCCTACCTGGTCGAATCCGACTTCCGGGCGGCCGATGCGCCTACTTCTGCACGATTCTCGCCGTCTCTCCCTCTCGAAACTTTGGAAATCTTCGACACAAAAGACGAACTCTGTCGTCAAAAATAACGCAATTCTCAGTTTTTAGAGGCCTGTCCCCAGCCAAGCGCTTCTCCTCACTGAGGCTGAGTCGAAGCTTTGCTCAGCGCCCGTTTAAAGCTGAGACTCGAGCGCGGAGGAATCTGATTGACGTTGGCCAAAAAACTGAAACGTTTTGAAAATTGCCACCAAAACTTGAGAGTATTTACATTTTTATGTTAGATTATAGCAAGATCTAAAAGAATTTGATCTGTTTTGTTTGAAACTATG
>JAAUYL010008744.1_pt1 | contig 12809 bp, 9 predicted proteins | sample 7278011 | NCBI WGS metagenome assembly JAAUYL01 (sample SAMN14350225, study PRJNA611818) | marine sediment metagenome | isolation source: surface marine sediment (1.8m) | place: French Polynesia: Moorea | collected 2018-08 | reverse complement strand
GTCCCAGGACATCATGGGCACCTACCAACATGGTCATATGGGCCATTGTTTGAAATTCCAGAATCAATGTATTTGTTGTGCATGCCTGACTGTGACCGGTAGTGTTAAATGAAGTATAATCCAATATCTAGCTTGAAATATTTGTGTCGAGCAGTAATTTTTCATCCAATGAGAGAAATTAATGTTTTGACAAAATTTTGTACACCACACATGTAAGGCACTTCAGAACGTGGCCCATCTTTAATGCCTTTTCTTTTCTAAAGATTCTTCATTTACATGTTCGTAGAACCTTACTAATATTTTGTATTGAGGTCACGTTCAATCATAATTTTTGTCCTTATCTAGTAGTTAGCTTTCAAGGGTAAATAGATATTAAAGATCTTATTTAAAACAGCAACAAGAACAACAATTACATTACATACTTAGTAATTCTTTGACATTGCAAACTGTAAATCCAGAGATCCTTTTTTTAGTGTACCAAGGTGAAATAAGTAGATAGATCGAAATCTTTAAATATGAAACAAGACAGAACATTCATTCCATCATTAACCCGCTCGACAAAGAGAGAAAAAAGCTATTTGATACGCAACTAAGTAATCGCATTATCGCCGGCTAAAAAGTAACAATCCGGCGGAAAACGCCGGATAAATTAACATCGGCGGAAATGCACTGAAGGATGCATAAAGATGAATACAGCCCTTCGCTCTGAGCGAACGAGTGCAATTAGCGCAATATACTAAGCAAGCAAGCGCACGCAAGACGAAACTGAGAATTTGACGGACGATGAAGATTAAAATACCTGATTCCAGACGGCGCCAGGTGAAAATGCATCGTCTTCGGTTTTAATTACTGACCAAGCAGTCTAGCCATAGTAATATGTTAGGACCTTGTAGCCCTTGGCCGCCCCTCGCCATTATACTTGACCTTGCCGATGACATTGTTGTAGTCCTTGTCGCTGTGCTAAAAAATGATATGACGCTGGCGTAGGGCACCTTCGGAGAGGGTGCTTTATTTGAACATATCGGACTTATCACTCTCCTTCCTATGTGATAGATGGACTTGGAGGATCTAGACCCAACGAAGTCAGATTTATGTGTCCTTAACCGTTGTTAAAACCATGTACCTGTCTTTTTCAAAAACATCGCCACCCAAGGTAATAAAAGTGGCACCTTGGCCAGGGGAAAAGCACCCTGGAATCTGAAAAACTAACCAATCATCGACATTCCCATTGGGGCATCCATTTTATACCCAGCTGGTTCCATAGCTTTCGATGTTAAGGACAGCTTGGCCGATAAAATATTGTGCTCCATACTGATGACCATTTGAAACTGCACCCTCGGGAACGTTGCCATCAAGTGCCTTTACCCATTGCAAAGAAAATGCTGATCAAAAGCAAAGAAACACTGTAAGGTCCACATTCGTTTGATTCTTTTCGGTTGCCTGACCTGGATAACCTTGGACCTGGACAACGCTCAACCTTGCCGCCGATCAGCAATGTGATCAAGACCTTTAGCATGGTGTCAATGGATTGGGGCTTAAAGGGAACTGATAGATTTTGCCATAAACCATCTCACATTTTATAGAAAATGGAATAGGGTTTGCATGACAAGACTGGTAGACTTCAGCAAATCCTTAACCACTAACGTGGTGAGAAAGAGAAAAAACAACTTAACCTTGTCAAGGTCTCAATGGGCGATGTCATTGACAATCATGAATGAATAGGACAGTTTCCTAGAATTTCTAGAGAAAACACTTTACACTTGACGGCTGATCTACTTATGTAGAACATTGACGTGCTCATTTTACGACAGCTCTAAATTAAATCCAGACCTGGTGTAAGTCTCTCTGTTTGATGACATTATGGTTACTTCCTGCTGGCAAAAAGGCTCCTGAATAGCAAGGCACTTGCAGAGTCTCTGGATGTGCTCATAGGTCCAGGCTGTGCTTTCAGGCATTTCAAGACACAAAATAGAGCAGACATCCTCCTCCAGAGTATTGGTGACAGTCTTTAGTGTCATAAGCTCTTTGACCATCATCCGGACTTGGCCAAGCTTTGATTTTACATCGGCAGATCCATTCAAAACTCCTTACTTTTCAGACCCACAACGTCCAATGTCAGAATCCAGATCCAGGCTAGCCTCTAGTGCTAGAAATTACCTTGATGACTTGATTTCTGTTTTAAGCTGTACTCTAGATTATACCACTTACCCTTGTCTGTTGGTACACCATCTCCTCTGAAGAGGTAAATAATAATTTCAAACAAACAAAGGATCCCCGGATGACTAGGAAGCAAAGAATGATAAATAGCGAATTTGACAGAGTCCTCCGCCTTGCCAGAGAACCAACATGTATGGGTTTCTGACCAACATCAGTTGAGATTCCACTTTCAGAAGAAGCAAACGAGTTAGACAAGGGAGGCTCCAACATTTTATCACAGTTTTGGTAACAAACTGCTCCATTCATAAATCAATACAACCAAGACAGTTCAAATTATGAAGTCAACATCATGAATAACCACAATGCTTCAGGGTTTTATTCAAATTTGACTGTTGTGAGCAAGGTTTAAATACATAGCTTATGAATATATGTCATGTTTATTACAAAGAAAGTCTTATGTTAGAAGTAATCAAATCAGGCACCAAGACTGAAAGCACCTATTTTGTCCTCAATTAATTGGCGGGATGATGCAGCAATCGTCGGTCGGATCAGCCAATTCATGGCCACAGTTGTTTGTTCCACAAATCAAGCCGTCTTCACATTGTTCATCGTTGTCGCAATCTCCCTCACCCAGGCCACACTTAAAAAGGAAAAAAATCCTATTATTATTTTTAACTTGCAGAAAGGGAAATACCCAGATATTTATACCTTGGATCCCATATCTAGCATGTCAGTGCAACAGCGATCATTGCCATAGTTGCAGATACGTTCAGTAACACAGCAATCATAGCTATTGCTGAACAGGGGATTAGTTTGGAAGCAGTTGTTTAAACCACAAACCAAGCCTTCCTCGCAGTCTGAGTCAGAGTCACAATCTCCTTCATTTAGCCCGCACTGAAATAACAAGCAGAATTTTTGAAAGGACCCTTATTTATTTGTGCATTTGGGATACCTTGAAGCCTCCTGCAACCAGCATGTCGCAACAATGAGATGCTCCAGCACCATAGTCGCACAGAAACGTAGTTCCATTGACACAGCATGACACATCTTTACCGCAAGTGTGCTCGCCACAAACCAATCCTTGATCGCACTCAGATGTTGATGCACAGTAACCTTCATTGAGACCGCACTGAAGAGATATTTTTAAAGTTGGTCAGGTCAGGATAATTCTTTTCTGGCAGTTGTTGGAAGTTCAACTGCCTGATTGTTGTTGTAAAAGAATAACTGGATATGATTATCTCTATATACCTTGACTCCCCAATCTTTTATCTTTTTTTCACAACATTTAGAGTCAGGAGGAGAGCAATGTTTTTCTGACATAACTGGAGTGCAGCAATCATCACTGGCAAGATGCCAAGGTTTGCTAAGGTCACAGTTGTTGTACCCACAAAAAGAACCCACCTCGCAATGCCACGTCTTGTCACAGTCGCCTTCGCCAATGGAACACTGAAGCAAAGCGGCAGCAATAAATATCAACAAATTGGAGAAATATTTTAATTGCAAACCGGAATCCCTTGCATCAGTTTCACTGGGCAGCAATTTTCAATCTCGGGGTTGCAGGCAATGTCAGAAGCATTGGCGCAGCAGTTGGCATCAGATAACCAAGGATACTTAACTGTGTCACAATTTCTGTAACCACAAATTAAACCATCCTCACAGAAGTCTCTTGAACCTAAGGGACAACTCCCCTCGCCGACTCTGCACTAAAAAGCATGACATCAGGAGAAAGGTGCGACACATATTAGGAATAACTTATGACTTGTCATATGAACGTAAGGAATTGCTTTACAGAGGGACACGGAAAAAAATTCCTTCTCAAAGTCAAAGTTTGACCAACTCCTTTTAAGGAACAAAGTTAATAATTCTTTACGTAGTGCAGTGCCATCTGCTCCAAGATTTGCTCCTTGCTTTACAGTACATATGGGAAGACATTTCACAGGTGAATTTTAAAGTTTGATTGGATCATTTGAGTGCAATCAAAATCTAACTTCTATACGAAACCTCTATTATGTAGTGGCTTTCCATACGTTCAAATGACATGGGTTATTATTCACTTTGGTGCCATGAGCATCTAACTTGGCGGAGCAGGGCTCATCAGAGAGATAACAACAGTTGTGCCAAAAGGCATAGGGCCAATGGCAGTTATTGGACCCACATGCATAATTCATCTCACATTGAAAGTCACGCTCACAGTGACCTTCACCTTCGTCGCACTAACGAGAACAATTCACCTAAGTGTGGTCTTTGAATTCTAATGTACAATTACCAGGACTCCACGCTTCTCCTTTTCTGAGCAGCAATCATCTACTTCAATGCAAGTGAATGGATCAGATTCAACGCAACAATCGCTCAATTCACGATTGCTCCCCCAAAAAGAAAGGCAGTTGTCGATGCCACAAACCAAAGTGCCTATGAAAGGTTTTGCTTTTGACAATATTTACTTAATACTCTGAACGGAATCTTGACATATTTACCTTCACAGTCATCATGATAATCGCAGTCGCCTTCGCCAAATTGACATTGCTCCCCTTGACTTGATTTACAGCAACCAGCATCACCTTTGCAATTCAACTTTCGGTTGCAACAGTAACCTCCTGAAACAAATCCAGGGTCCCACGGATTACAATCTCTGCACACAAGGTCATCTACAATGGGTTGTATTACATGGTTAGTTGTAAAATGACATTGGGAATGAATCAGGAAAAACCTTGACAGTCATTGTCATCCGCACAGTCTCCCTCGCCCTCTTGGCATCTATATTGGTTCTTATCATAATTGCAACAGTTTAAAACTCCAAGGCATCCCTGTGAGGGATATCCTGCTCCTTGACAACATTGACTACTATTGCCATTGTATCCAGGGTCTTTCAGATCACAAGCTTTACATTCCAAACCATCACCACATTCAAAGTCATCAAAACAATGTCCTTCTCCAAAAGCACACTACAACATATGACTCATGCTAGAAGGGAAATATCTACTGATTTCCTTCATTTCAAAGTTACCTTGAAGTTTGCTTTTTGCTCCTTAATACTGCAATAGTTTTCGTCTCCAATCGCAAAAATGTCCACACAGCAGTTGTCTCCAGATGTGAAATTCCCTTGGGACAATTTACAATTGTCCTGGCCGCAAATGAGGTTTCCTTCAATTTTAAGGATCTATCCGTAAGTGTCATTTTCTGTTTTACAAGCAATCATTATAACCTACCTAAACAGTCATTGTCAGCGCCGCATGGCCCTTCTCCATCCTTGCACCTGTATTGGTTTAGGTCAAAATTGCAGCAATCTTCTTGACCATGACATATTGGGCTGTCACAGCAAGAATATAAGTCTGGGCTTTGTCCACATTTTAAAGCCTGACAAATCAAAGCCCCTGAACATTGGTCATCAGAAGTGCACGGTCCCTCAAGTTGTCCACACTAAACGGACTCAAGCAAACAATGTGAGGAAATGGACTGTCTGGAATTCATGTTGACAATTTACCTGAAGACCACTGTCATGTTTGTCAGCACAGCAGCCTTCAATTCCACCACATTGGAAGGAGGGTGCTTGACAGCAATCCTGTCCTATTTCATCAGCAATATCCAAATTACACGTGTCATGAGCACACCAAAGTCCATCTTTTCATAAAGAGAGTAATACACAAAGATACACAGCAGAAATCTAGAAGTGATATACTAAGTACTTAGTACACAAAGTTACCTAAGCAGTCCATATCAATGTCACAATCTCCCTCTCCTTCTTGACATTGAAAGAAATGTTGCTTGACACTACAGCAATCCTTACCCCCATTGCAAAGGGTAGTATTTGATGGTCGAGGGCCAATCTCAAAACAACAGTTGTCATCCAGGTCAAACTCATAATCCATGTTGGTAATGTTGCAGTTCGTCATGCCACAAATGAGGTCGCCTTTGAAGTGTGTGTTGGTTTTAAAGACTGATAATATAATATCCTAGCTTTAACTACCAGTACCTTTACAATCTTCGTCTTCAGAGCAGCTTCCCTCTCCTCGATTGCATTGAATGCCATGCTCTTTAAAGCTGCAGCAATCATTGCCACCGATGCAAATGCTGCCACTTTCCTGAGCAGATGGCAATTGTTCCTGCTGAATGAGATCATTTTTTGTTGATTCACACTCAGTTAGGCGGTTGGGAATCACCATGGCAACAAATCCGCTCCTGCAAATTTGCTTTTTGATCTGATCAGATTTAGTTAGACATATTGCATGTCAATTTATATATATACTATAGTACTATAGTACTGATATATATATAGTGCTTAACAGTGTTTTCCGTAATACCCTTTGACTTTTCGCCTTGCTCTCAATTTTTTCCTTATCTCATTGGGATAGAGACAGTCCTGTTGAAGAATGCTGTTTGCATTGAAGAAAGTCAAAGAGACGTGAAGAAAGTCCATATTCTTCATGCCATTTTGGCAGGGCAAGACCAACCCAAGACGAGGGCCCAAAGTTTACCAAACCAAAGAAGTCAACTTAGTCCTCAATTAACTTAAAAAAAAGAAAAAAATTGCTTTGGAGGGGAATCGAACCCAGGTCCACAGAGGTGGGAACTGCACCTCTACCAACTGAGCTATGCTGCTTGACCTGAAAAAAAGTGGTTCAAGATTTCCCGTATAAAGAAAGACGCTTGTAAGAGTACCTAACAGAATGGAGTTACAACAATGAATATTGGGAACAAAATATTTTTTCTGGAAAAGCCTTTGTGCAAAAACTTGGTCGCGTGTCTCAAAGTCAAAAGATATTACGGAAAACGCTATCTTTTACTTTCCAGGCATCTTAAACACGGGTAAAATCTTATCTCAATTTGTGTTTTTTTGCTTACCCACCTCTTGATGGCTCTCTTTTCATCCCTCGGCTACGCCTCGGGTGAAAAAATAGCCCTCACTCGGTGGGAAAGTAAAAACACGCATTGAGATAAGATTTCCCCTGGTTAAGATGCTGGAAAGTAAAAGAACAACTAATATGACAGGGCTATACTAGAACCTATTGCACTGTTTTCATACAGTGTCTACTTGTCCTAACCTGGACTGAGTTAACTTCTGATCCATCAATGTCCAATAACATGCAGTTTTCATAGCAATGTCGATGTTATCTGACTCTAAGCACTCCAGTTGGATGAGAGCTGCACTTCGCTTGCCGCTTTTCATGATCCCACCAATCAGAATTAACCTGTCATGGTTTGAAGTTGCCACCATGCTGGTCTCCTCCAATTTCAATGGAATGCTTGGACCTAGCTCCCAGACAATGTCACCTTTTTCAGTAGAAATTACCAGGAGCTCTGTGCTGACATCATCATTGTCAGTGTCTCCACCTGCAACAACAACTATGGGGACAGCATTGGTACTAGTTAAAAGTTCACAAGAATGGCTATGCCTTGGCAAAATCAGACTTTGACCCAGAGTCCAAGTCATTGGGCTAGAGTCACTAATCTGGTAGTAAAAGCTGTTGTTCGTTGCAATGTTGTTGGATGTGAAACCACCAGTAGCAATAGCAGTAGTTTCATTTATCTTGACCAAGCAATGATGACTCAGAGGCATTGGCATTACAGGACCCAGCTCTGCCACCGTATTCAGCTTTAAATACTGAGTCACTGCTATTGGCTGTGTCCTGCAACCAATACCATAAAATGAACTTGTTTCAAAAGCGTGAATTTGCTTCAAAAGGGGGGTTGCTATCAAATGCTTTGGTATGTACCTGCTATCTGAGAGACCACCTGTTATCATGAGAGTTTCACTAACTATATCTACCACCATGCTGGATGAAAAGACGCTTTGAGTTGTGAGCAGTCCCAAAACTTTTGAGGCATCTTCCTGGCCTACCAGTTGGCATTTCAAGTTGGCCTGGAATTTTATTGGCATTGAAATCATTGTCATCCATCCTTAACTATCTACGAAGATACTTGCCAACTGCAGGTCTGACTCTCTAATTGACAATCCGCCACACAGAAGTGGAACAGCATTTGGTCCAAGGATTCCACCAACTATGCCATAATTGTTGACGGCATTGTTGTCTCCTCCAATATAGCTACATTTCACATGTGGATCATCAATGTCAATGACTTCATTCAATGGTGGGTGATCTTGGTTTTTGTCCACTTGTCCACCTACCACCAGGATTCTGTCGTTGCAGTTGTCCAACATTGGAGCAGACGCCATTTTGATGTTGAAAAGAACGCTGGTCTCATTGCTTCTAATGAGTAAAAAACTGTACTGAAACCATTGAAACATCAGTCTGTCGACAAAGAGATTTACCTTGTATCTGTCATCAGTATTTGAGAGTAAATGGTTAACTCTTGCTGGCAGAAGGGCTCTTGAAAAGCAAGGCACTTGCAAAGCTTCAGGGTCAAATCATAAGTCCAGGCTGTGCATTCAGGCAGCTCAAGACACATCAATGAACAAACATCTTCCTGCAGAGTGTCAGTGACAGTTTTGATTGCCTCAAGCTCTTTGACCATCATTCTGACCTGGTCAAGGTCAGCAGTTACAACTTGCTGTATTTCCATATTTTCCTTCATCTTTTGTTTATCAACTGCAATAAATTGCTTGCAATTAATTTAAATAACTTGCATTAGCTAATCTTGATATTATCACAAGGTGTTTACCAATTAGCATGCAATCACAATTCTTGCAATTCCAGACTGCTTTATTCTGCACACAGCAATCGCCTCCATCAAACAAGCATGCCTCTATATTGGTGGCCTCGTCGCAAACACCGTCTCTCATCATGAAACTAAAGGAGGAAATAGATTTGTTTGTTTTCTGGAGTGACTGCACACATGACAGTCATCGACACTTGTCGGAGGGTCTCATATGTTGAGCTTTGCATATCGCCAGCCAGGGTGGCCCTGATCTCCCCTGGATTTTGTAGCCTATTGAAACAACCAGTTCCTTGCGGCGGCCTCATCCACCTGAGCCCTTCTTCTTACTGATGTGGCTCACACCTCCTCAAGACTTTCACACGGGGGTTACGGTCAAGAGACTTCACTGGTTTCTGTCAATCCGTAGGCAGAGTTTGGCATCCCCTAAGTGGCGGATCACTCCTGGTGAGGTTCCTCTCCTCTCCAGGGACCTATCTCAGCCCATAAGACCATACAGAATCCAGCTACTCCCCTCCCACTTGCACTTCCGAGTTCCACTCGCCGTTAAGAGAGGGCGCTGTCTGAAAATTCTGGGGACTCCATTTATGCAGCGCAGCGCCATCTATCGGACAAGCTTCTGGGATTGGGTGCCAGGAATGGGTTGATGTTGTTAGCACTGTGGTCAGTCAAGGATGGTAATGCATCCCATCGCATGCTATAGCCATTTTGTTATGCCTGTCATGCCTCAATACGTATTTTCTGCTGCCCATCGGGTTACAATGGCATGGCAGCCATCCAGCAAATTTTTGTATCTCCAACCGGGAATCGAACCTGGGACCGCGCATATTTCGCGCGGCTCCCTGACCATAACACCAACGTGGCGAAGACGGGGGAAATAGATATTGGCATGCATTTGGTAAGTACTTAACTCTCATCAGTGTGGCTACCACTTCTCCACAGAGATTACGGCCCTTTCACCAGTCAAATCAATGTCAGCCTGTGATTGAAGCCATACTGGGTTTTAAACCAGGGAGCAAAAGGTTTCGTAACCTAACTGACTACTCCCCCTGTTCGGCTGTTTGTGAGTTCATGTGGGATCTGACAGCACTGCTCTCCTACCGTAGTTCTGATGGGAACGACATTTAGTTGACCAAGTTCAGCAGTTCAGTACAACTGACTCAGTACTCAGTAGTCAGGGTATTAGTAGATCCATCGCAAGCTCTGTTGCTTAGTATCTCAATGGTCCTCTCTGGGTTCTAACAACGCCCCAGTCGGGTAAAGAAGGCATTGCAACCTGCAGCATTTTTTGTGCCCTTGACTGGTTATTGAATTTGAGGCTCACGCTTTTTAGGTGCTACAACCCAGAGTCACAAGGACCCCTTTCCATGTGAAGAGACAATTTTCACAACTTAAATACATTATCTTACTTTTCTGAACCGCAGCGTCCCACATCAATATCCACCATATGATCACCAGCTATTGCAGTACAAAAATATTTATGGATTTAACGGTTTTAGCTCTGCAATTTAATTTTTTACCAGAGTCATTTGGTGAGTCTCCTCCTCCCCGAAAAACGTAGATCAGTGCTCCGAACACGGAAAAGGAAACAAAGATTGCCAAGATGCAAATGCCGACAAATGCCGAGTTCGACAATGCTTTGGAATCATTGCTCTCATTGGACTTGTCAGCAACCTCATTGTCTTTGATTCCATTCTCTGAGGAATCAGAGATGCTGGATGTGGATGATTGCATCTCTTGTATTTCAGACATGATAATTCTTAAAAGTAGGGGAACATTATAGGTTGCCTTTAGAAGACAGAATCATTTAGGTTTTGACGTCAAACAATGGTTGGTTGATTGACCATGGTTGAGAATTGAGATGAAGTTTCGATTGTATCTATCGATTTACAAAAAGCCTTAGCCAACTAATGCCTTTTCTTTTCTAAAAATTCTTCATTTACATTCTCGTAGAACCTTACTAATATTTTTGTATTGACGTCACATTCTGTTTATCTCCTTCTTTCTTTCATTCTTCTAGGAGTATTTTTATTTTCACCCGCGAGGCGAGTCTAGATTCTACTATTTTCGGTTTCTGCATCATAGTCATCCTTTGCCTCGTAGTGCCTGTTTGAGCGATGATAGAACTAAAAGCCTATAATATTGAGTGTTTGAAATAGTAATTGGAATCGTTTTATACCATTTACGCACACGCGCATCCATACGCGTACACGTACGCGTGTGCAGCAATAGCCTTATTTAATAGATAAATACACTAATGCTTCAGTAAAGCTCAGGTCCCGAGACCTCCTCCGAAAATTTCCCATTTCCAACCAAACATTTGAGCAATCGGGATTATTGCTATTGGCTCATAACGTAAATATGAAGCAGTGCATTGCAATGCACGGCAGAAATTGTAGCTGATTGGCCAATAACACTTTTGGATCGCTCAATACCAAGTTCATCTATGAATGGCATTTACCTCGGTTTGTGTGTGTTTACCTCAGTTTCAGTGTAAAATGATTTCTCATGTAGTAAATTTGTTTACGTTTTTGGCATATTTACACTGAAACCGAGGTAAATACCTTGAAACCAGCGTAAAGCGCACAAATGTTTGGTTGGAAATGGGAATTTTTCGGAGGAGGTCTCGAGACCTGAGCTTTAGTCTTATATTATTCATAAAGTCTTTTTTCCCATCTCGCCGAGCGGGTTAATGATGGAACGAATGTTCCGTCTTGTTGACAATAATGAACAACAATCAACAAACACAATTTTTGTCCATATCTAGTCGGTAGCTTTTAAGGGTAAATGCAGGGTGTTCGTAACGATTTGTTTTTCGGAAAACGCCATTTTAAGGTACTTCCTTGTATTTTTGAGTCAAACATATTTTACCTATGTTTTAGGTAAATGAGCGCAAAACAAATGTTATTTTATGAAAAAAATGCGGCACTTCCGGTTTGGACTCTGGAAGGCTCCAAAGTCACGTCAATTTTTTACTACAGTGACTGTAGTTAAATCAAGCTTTTCACCCGAGTCTATATTCTACTATTTTCGATTGTTACTTTCCATGATCTTCAGACCGGATTTTTTTCCGTTTAAGCCTTTTGCGCCCGCAAGGCGAGATTTCCGAGTCATAATTATTACTACCGGCGACATATAATTTACCTTATCCGCCGCCGCCAATTCTTCTCCGGCGTTTTACGCTGGACTTTTTCGAACATCGAGCGTTTTCCGCCGGGACTTTTTTGCACATCCGGCTTTTTCTGCCGGACTTTTTTCAATTTGCTTTTTGCCGAGCGGGTTAATGATGGAACGAATGTTCCGTCTTGTCGGGTCCAGAAAATGCAAGGCCGTACACACAACTTTTGGCTTTTGGATCCTTCCAGAGGCGAAATCGGAAGTGCTACAATTTTTTTCATTAAATAACATTTGTTTTGCGCTCATTTAGCTACGTTTTTGTCTTTTTTAACGTATTTTTCTCAAATTAAGGGAAAGCCCTCAAAAAAGCTGTTTTCGAAAAACAAATCTTTACGAACACCCACCCTGTAGATATTAAAGATCTTCTTTAAGTAAGTATACGGAAGTGTCAGCAATTTACAGAACAACAATAACGACAATTACATAGTAAGGCTCTGCTAGCCAACGGAACCCTAAGGGTCAGACACTTTTTGACAAAACAGCCGCGCGCAGCCGATCCCGCCCAAGCTGCCCAACCGCTGAATTTCATTTAGTCGATTTGTCAAAAACAGTGTTTGACCCTTAGGGTTCCGTCCGTTCGTTTCTCTGGCTAGCAGAGCTTTAATTCTTTGACACTGCTAGCTGTAATTCAAGTGATCCTAACTTTTTGGTATACCAAAGTGCAATAGGTAGATTGGAATCTAAAGTATGAAAAAATGCATCATCTTCGATTCTGATCACTGACCAAGCATCAGTCTAATAGTCATATAGTAACAGGTTAAGACCTCGTAACCTTCGCCATTATAGAGGTACATTTCAGTTCCATCGTCAGAAACGGGAGAGGGGTACCAAAACATAGACGCGTCGTACTTGACTTTGCCAAT
>JAAUYL010002232.1_pt1 | contig 12818 bp, 9 predicted proteins | sample 7278011 | NCBI WGS metagenome assembly JAAUYL01 (sample SAMN14350225, study PRJNA611818) | marine sediment metagenome | isolation source: surface marine sediment (1.8m) | place: French Polynesia: Moorea | collected 2018-08 | reverse complement strand
TTGATGTTGAAAGAGATTACCAATCTATCCTTTGAAGTAAATTCAAAGGACATCCGTGTGAGTGCGAGCGGCGTCAGCTTGAGCGTGAGTGTGAGAAAACATTTGAATGCTCCCTTTTCAAATTCAACTTGGACCGTGTCCTTACATACTTGATCCACAGGTTATTCCATAAAGCAAATATTCATTCGCCATGGCTTCAAGGTCTCTACACAGAATTATTTAACACATTCAGAGTAGTCCACCCCCACGTGCACCATATGCTTTTCAAAAGCTCGTTGGGTTGGTCGGGTCTAATTTTGCTAATGCCCTTAGAATTGGAAAATTAGCTTTTAAAGCCACTTTTTTCACTTGTGTGCTACACACGAGCTTTATGGCCTGCCTGCATGGCAAACGCGTGATTGATCCGTCCCGCTTTACATGTATAGGTGTGTAGTGGTAGTGCACTACTTTCTTACTACAGCTCCATTTGCCATTCTCCGCGATTTTTCCATAGGGCAAGGCTTTCAAAGTGGAACCCAATTCCTTTTGCTGCTTTTAAACAACTGGAACCCGGTAAATAGCAGTGTTTTTCTCTCTTTTATGCCTTAAAGTAGCCTATTCAACATTTTGAAATAGGTTTTTTAGCGAAAGCTTGGCTAAGTAAATTCCGCCATTTCTAGCTAGCGTGGAACACTACGTGTGAACGTGTTGCTGTTCCCAATATGAAAGTACCTTTTTAAATCCCATGGATAGAAAAAATGGAGGCTTTATGATTGGATTTCTTCTTCTCTGAATTCAATATGGCAACGGCATCCATGCTTACATAAAGGTCAGAGCCAAGTTAAGTACGATTTCTGCTCTGGATGTGTCGTCTACTCTCCATTGCAACGGTTCTAAATATCTACCTACGGAAATCGGCGTCGCGACTTGCATATCAATGAGCTCGTCGTCCGTTTTTGTAATTACCAGGCCACGTTGAAGGAAAACTGCTCGTCTTCAGAATAATACGCAAATGAAGCGAGAAACAAGAAAAAAGCTCAAATATCCCGTTGCTTTCCACAGAATCGGTGCCGAAATTGCTTGATGAATCAGAAATATCACGGCAATAAAAAAGGGAGGAAAGGAGGCTAATGCAAAACGCATTATTCTCTCTTTTTTTTCTCTCAAAATACCCAGCAAAAATCTTCCTTAATATGTCTTCAATATTCTATTTTGCCTTTTCTTTTTGTTCGTGAGGAAAAAAAGAACTTTATGGACTTGACTTTCCGAAAGCCAAGGGGCTAAAGTGGAAGCATTTTACTTCCCGGTCTCTCTCTCGGCCGACCGTGGAAGGGATAAAATATGGTTATTATTGTCAAAAAGCGTGACACTGCGCAATATCATAATATGTCGAGAAAAAAAGTAAGATAGCTGTGGCCTGAAATGGAGCGACCTCTCTTGCTTTTCGAAGAGCCTGTGGCTTTCAGAGAATTTCTCTATAAAATGTGCTGCCTTTTTATTCCCGCTCCTCGAGCACCAAGCGGAGTAAACAAGACAGAGGCTAACTTTCCTGGCCTTGACCATACTTACATGTTGGTGGATGGTGGGCTATAATTTTGGGGAACCGGTATTAAAAAAAGAGGCTGGTACGAGCAGGAGAAAAAGGAAGCCCCCCAATACATTTGGCCTTTATTGCGAAAAGGTCAAGAGTAACTCTGCGTTGCATCTAGGTAAAGTCAGGCTGAAAAACAAGGACGATTCTGGACAAATAAGTCACTTTTCTCGGAAGGAAAGAAATCTTTTTGCTTGTTCCACCAAAACAACAGCGTCTGCAATAAAGCAGGCATACTGTATACTGCAAAGTCCGTCTATCTAGCCAGTAGCAAGGTGGGAAGACCACAATGCTAGAAAAGGGAGTTGAAATTCATGAATAGTTCATCAATACATAAATATACGCACTATATGCTGGTTGGGTCTGCCAGCTTTGGCCAATAAATCTTCGAAATTTCGTCTTTGAAATGTGCTGAAGGCTTCATTGATAAATCATGATTGCCCTCCGTTGTAAGTTTAAAGGGGAAGTTACTTGCCAGCCCATTTCAGAGGCGGTGTTTACGTAAAGCTGCTGAAGTGCATTGCCTTTATTTCTTGTCCTTTTTTTAGTGGCATTCATTAATGCGTTTGCACCGTGTACAGTAGTGTATCTATATTATAGTCAAGCTTAGAGATCTACGTATATAACCTACTTTATTTACAGAAACAAGTGCGTATATTGACGGTTGGGAAAATAAATGCGCCTTAAATGCTGTAGGAAAAAAGGCAGGTGAAGGTGTTTGGGTAATTACGGAAAACTGACTACACCTCCTATCAATATAAACAAAAGGTTGATAGCTAAAGCCAGGTTCATTTAAAGGTGCGCATTCATGGCATGGTTTTTACATTCCACGCGGAATACTTCACTCAAATGGAACAGACTTTAGACAACAACTTGTATAAAACATATTGCTTTGTCATAAGCTGGTGATAGGAACCGTTTTATATGCAATACATTTCTCCACCATTTTTTGGGGAAGTGTTTTTAAAGTTACCTGAAATAGAGGGGAAAATGCACTACTCCCTGCACTCCAGTTAAATAGTTATGCAATTAAACCTGGCCTTTCATTATCTCTGTAATTATGACAGGGACAGAAAACAGATGAGCTGTGATTTTGCTGAAATATCCACTGGGGCCATTAATTAACATTGTTATATCTTGCTTGACATTTGCCTTCAGAGGATCCGATTTGTATATAACCTACATAGGGAATATTTACATATTTATGAGTGGAAGAACAGAAGGACAATGGATAGTATCAGATTGGTGTTTGTCTGGCAATCACAGGACTTCATATTTCGCGTGACAGTAGTGGCACAAGGTTATCACAACAATTGTAAATGCACCTAAGTAAATAAATATTCTTACTTCATTGTGTTGGCGGGCGGCAAAGGTAAAACAAAAACACAATTATAAACAGCTCTGTCAATAGCAAGTGCGGCGAGTGACGTCTCCTCAATCAGTCCTTTTGATTGGAAGAAGATAGAAGAAGGGAAAACTTTCATTCTGTTCAGAAGGAATCGCTGTCAATTTTCAAATGTAGAGAATAAGAAGAAGAACATATAATTATTTAGAGGTTGCTTGGTAATCATGCAATATGTCACTGGCTTCCATTTCTGGCCCTATAGACAATGGAAATGCCAGCACACGACAGGAGGACAGAGGAGACAGACACCAGCTTATTGTATAAATATCCAAACCCTTTCTGTTCACTTCCGTAGGTATATACTATATAGGTAGGTAGACTATCTAGATATTTTCAATTAGCCGACTTGCATAACAACATGCAAGTTTCTTTTCTCTACTCGTAAGTACCAAGGTGGGTAAGTACAAAAAAATGTAATATCTTCATTCAGTTGAAAATATCACTCTCCCGAAGTCCGTTAGGTCTAAGTAAATTATTTTCCGGATTATATCTTAACGTTTAAGGTGTGTTTTTCTACCCTATTAACCGAATATAAGGCCTAGGCCCAGCCTTCTTTTATACACAAAATTCATCGCAGTGCAGAAAAACAGGCCCACAACAAAACAAGATTATAGAGCTCTCACCCTGTTGTTGTCATTTCTCGACATTACTTGCTCGTGGCCACTGGCCAGTTCCGAAGATAGACAAGTTAGAAAAAAGTAGCTTCCTTAAACTATTCGAACTCTAGAGCTTTCATTTATACTTGTCGCTTAGACATTGACGAAATTGTAGACTGTGCAGGTTTCTCAAGAGGGGCCAATTAAATAAAAGGCTCTATTGCGTTTAGCAATGTGCCTAAACTTGTGTTTTGTATTTCAGTTGTTGCGGTCTGAGCACAACCAAGACAGAATGCTTATTAAGTCGACCAAAGACCATTCGGGAAAGTACAAGTGTCTTGGAGGGACTGGAGTCTCATTCCAACTATGGGACATGTCCGCAGGAACAACAAATCAAAACCACAAAAAAGTGAACCTCTCAAAAAAGAGACAGGGCATGAATTGCTTTGGCTTTAGCTTAGCTGTACAAAAAGCCGACTTTTCACGGGTCTCGCCTCGGGAAGATAAGGGTACGGTAGGAAAAATATCCCATTTTTTTCTGCTCGCCACAGAATATAAACAACAAAATAAACGGTGCTGGTCTCTTATTCAACACATATCCCTTTCTCAGAAATTGCTCGTTGTTTATACAGTATGTCTTTTGGACATTATTCTAGCTAGACAAAAAAGTCAACATCTATCATGGAAGAATAAAAATGGATGTGATCTTTCGGTTAGTCGTGTGCGTTTGCTATAGAAGCATAAATACAATTGGAAAGCATTCCTCCCATTACATAGTGGGACGCTTGGTCTGGAAAGTTTCCTCAATCCTTCAAAGTCCTCGGCCAGACATAACCTCCGCTTTGTCCCATCTGCAAAATGGGCAGCCACAAAGTTACATAACTAAATCCAGTCACCGAGGTGAAAAAAGCAGCATTTTGCACACGCACCCGGAGATCATCGCGTCTCTCCATTACGTAGACGGGTGGATGCGAATGTGCACTATGAGGACATTAAGCGGCGTTTAAAGTGGGATTGCTACGAGGGCTTTCCCTTTTTTCGCTTTCCCAAGAGACCAAGGCCTACGGGGGGCCTGGTGGTTGTTTTTCATGCAGTTTTATGGGCATGATATGTGTGGTAGTTGGCGGATATCTTCATGTGTCACATTAAAACCTAAGGGGGTAATGTACATAATTGCTTTCTTTGTCCAGTCAGTCTGAAAAGAAACATCGATGCATGCACCCTTGGGACCATAAAAATGCTCTCTTTAGTCAATGAATGGAAATAGATGGGCTTTCATATGTTTTCAGCTGACTTCTCCCGCCCTCCGTCCATGGTCTTGGGAGAGTGATGACCTTGCGGTGTGCCGACAAGTCTAGAATGATATGAGACAGAACGACTGTAGAAACGGAGGAAAGAGAGAGTTTTTGGAAAGGCAAGAAACTAGACACAAAGTATTGCTGGCACATGCTCACGTACAAACATAAAGCTAAAGGGGGAAAAGGAGACATGGAGACCCACAACCACCACTACAGCTAAAAAGTAAATAAGACTCGAGAGGAGGGGGCCTGTGGCAGTCCCTGGAGTAATGAAATATGAAGGTCTGGGCCTGAAAGAAAAAGAGTTATTCTTAACCACAGCAAAAGAAACAAGAAACATGACCACACAATAATATCCTCTTACATATTTAAGACATGTGGATTTACATATTTTTCCATTTCTTTCAGGTGTGACGACTTGAATTGAAGCACAGCAACCATGGATAAACCAGGGGCTCTGGCAAACATGTCGTTCTTTCCCTCGTGGCTGTCGATTTTGATCCTTTGCCTATTGGTCGAGTTTCCTCCATGTTCAGGTAAGTTACGTAGACACGAAAAGAAGGAAAATCAAGTTGGAAATGTTATCGAACGTCGAGATAATGGAGGCCTTAACGTGTGTATAAAGCAAAGAAAACATGCCTAATGTATGCATGTAATTTCAATTTATCATTTTTCGGTTGCACAGCCAGCCTCCTAGCTCCTTGGCTACAAGGCTATAAGACGAGACGGAGGAGAAAGAAAGAGAACTATTTATTTTTCTTCGGGATTCGGGAAGAAGCTAGGCCCAAAACCCGGGAGCTATGGCGTAACAATCGTAATACTAATCTTGGGAAGCATACACATCCAGGCCAAACTGTTTTTCGCTTGGCTGGTAATAGTTTTAGCTGGAGCTCCTTCTATAGGACTCGAATCCTCCTCCTCGCATTCTGCATTTATCTAAATAAATACGCGCATAGTCATGTCAATGACTTTTGAAAAGCCCACATAAGTACATCTGAGATCAGACGACTTGTGCTTAATATTTCACGAAATATAACCTACTTAAGATTTTTTGGGTCGAACTCTGGATAGCAGTCGGGCCATCAATTGCTCGTACTGTGCATTATTTTTTCGGGTGCCCATTTTTCCTGTTTTATGTGCATGTAGGTCGGTACATCCCTAATATTTTTTGGAGGCAGCTACGTGCGAGATGGAAAGTAGGTAGGCTCCTTCTTGTACCCGGGCCAAACTTACATATATGATGGGTACTTGGTAGTGGTAGCAATAGCTATTCCCTTTTTTATTTATTCCTCCTGTGCTCGGCTAGTACCTTGGAGGTGATGTTCGTGCTAGGCAAGCCCCTTTTTAAATGTTTGTTCTTGAGGTACTTGGACATAAGACACAACTCGACTCGTTTAAAGTTCAACGGTAAGGGACCACTTCGATGCTATGCCCACTTCCTCTTGCGTTTTGGCTCAACCGAGTCCTAGTAAAACATAGCTATGTGCTATGTGTACATGGAGGTAGCATATCGTAACGTAACGGTCCAGATTTGCCTTCTTTCATTCGGCTATCCCGAGCTTCCGTCTCAACTTTTATGGATGGAAAGAACATGTATAGGCAGGCAAGCTCAGCTCTGCGTACCCCAGCACAACAAAATACATCATTTTCCCGCCGCCATATGGGAGTTGAGGGGGCGTACAAAGCAAAGCCAATCTGAAAGTAAACGGACGGACGTCAAGTAAAGGCTCCTCTCGCTTGCACTCACATATGAAAGGCCCATGCTGCTAATATGTAAATGCAGGATTACGCATGTTTTGATTACCTCATATGTGCAGGCCAAGGCCGAACATAACAGAAAGCCAGTGAATGTATGTAAACATGAAGGACCAACAACAAAGTCCAGCCCCATTTTGTTTTGGTACGATGAGTTTGAGCGAGCATGCATGTATCCCGATCAGGAAGTGAATTGCTAATGAGCGTTTCTTTTTTTCAGGCGTTTATGAGCACATCAAGAACAAGCAGTCAATCAGTAATACGTATCCCTATTTCGACACGACCAGCGAGCGGAATGTCACTTCGATTGTGAACCAGGCGACCCATCTTCACTGTACCGTCAAAGATATTGGAGACAGAACGGTAAGAATATGGTGTGGTGTGACCTACCTTTTGATTGGCATTTTCTGATGCTGACGTAGAAAAAGCAAAATTGATAGAAACATGAAAGTTTTTCTGTCACTGCGAGTGTCGACCTCCTGTCTTTGGTTCTATTTAGTCCATTTTTGTAAGGTTTGTAGACGTAAGGTTACGTCATTTCAAACAAAAATGGCTAGCCATCAAGAGAGCTGTCTGCGTGCTGAGAAAAGCAGTGCTGTCTACTCTTTATTCTCGCAGAAGATCTCTAGAGGTACATAGGTACGGCCGGGTAGATAGTATATGCAATGCAAGTATCTAAGTAAATAGATGGCGTAGATCGTAGCCCTTTGTTCCTTTAATGTTCTCCCTCGATCACAGCATACCATCTACGTCGGTTTAGGTCTCGTGTATAGTTTTCTTTCGTAAGAAGAACATAAAGAACAGAGAGAGTAGACAAAGACAAAATGGCACAGACAGGCCCAAGACAATCGTGAAATCGTGTCACTTCATTTTTGCGCAGACCTACAAAGTTGTTCGTTACATGGAGCCATCGTCATTGCAATGTGTCATATAAGATCCAAACAAATGCCTCCACTACATAAGTTGGTTGGAGTAAATAAACGCTTGGCTAGTTTTGGCGGGAAAATTCAAAATGGGATTACTTACTCGGTGACGCGGACTTCGCTGCGCTTGGCACAACTATCTTTTTTCTGTCAAAAGCCCTTTCACTTGATGGGAGCCTCCTGCCTGGGAAAAAGGAAATTGCCACCTTGCTCGCTTGCGCAAGATTCCTTGTAGATATGTTAGCAAGTACATATATCTATACGCAAGCAAAGTAGGATCATTTTTGGATGGAAAAGAACGACTTTTATGCAAAAACACATCTTTTTCTTCTCGTGAATATTTTATGCTGTACTTCGGACAGGCATTAATTACTCGCTTTAATTTTTGTACTGCAAAAGTCAAAGCAATAGTTTTGTACTTGAGGTGTTTGTTTAAAAAGGCTTGTGTTCAAAACTCCTGCATTTCTAAGGTTGGAAGGCATAATTACACACTTGCATTTAAAATAGCAGAGCATGCATAAGGTTTAATATTGATGACGAAACCTTAAATTCGAAATGGTATGTGCTTTAAGCCCCTTTTTGTGCCGTAAAAAGAATGAACGATGAGCGCTTTTAGAGCATGAAACCCAGAACTGCAAAAGTACTACCGCCACACACCCATCGTCATCTGAAATCTTGGCTTCAAATTGGTTACCAGTGTAAATATCCACATACCGAGACGATTCTGACATGACATGGCTCGAAATAGACTTTTTTTATCGCAGAACCTTTGCGACACGGACGAAAACTGTGAACTCCGTCATACGAGATAAAGCGCTCCCCTCTTCCCCTCTGAAAAATCACCGATCGCTCTGTCAAGGACAAGGTCGATCTCTGTCTGGCATGGATGAGGCAATCGTCTTGTCGTCAAAAGGAAATTGCTGCAAAAACACGAGCACACCATGTATAGCCGCAGGCAAATCAGAACACACATGACATGAGCAGCGCATTACTTAGGTATACGCACACAAATGCTGCTGCTTTTAATCGATTGCTTTTCAACATTTAATGCCGGTACACGCACGGCACGGCCTAAAGAAAGCGGTAATTAACTTTTTTGCCAACGGTTTTTTGCGAGGCCAAAATTATGTTTCATTAAGTGAAAATTAAGGCACATTTGTCATTGTAAAGAAGGTTAAATTGCCATCTCTTTTTTGCCTTTGAAAGGAGAACTTATAGAAGGTACGACTACATGAAAAGTGCAAAGAAAACATAGAAACACCCGAAATCCATCCGACAGACTAAAGTTAAAAGAAAAGTTGCCACTCAAAGCAATATAGCGTTGGCTCTGGCTTAAGCTCGAAAGCTCTGTGCTGGCCTGGCGATGCAGTCACCTACAGGGCATTTTACTACAGAGCATGAGAGTCATGCTTCAATATCTGGAGAGTCGTCCATTTAAATGTGAAAATACTCCCACGAACGACATCAAGTGCCTAGTCCTTGAGCTTACTTACGTTACGTGAGGGGAAAAAGTTTCCCCCTAGGGAACCGGGACTTGAAACTTGAAATATTGGTCAACCCTGGGCATAAATTGTTCCGGGCACTTTGGAGAGAAAAAAGTTCAGAGTGAAAAAGGTGTGCGTGTACGCTATGTACTACATCTACAACCATTCGTTTCGCGAAAAAAAGTCAAAAAAGAAAGGTCAAATAAACGTCAGGCCTCATTTCTGGAGCTTTTACTTTGCTTCCTTGGAAGTAGATTGTAGTAGTTGTTATGCAGCTCAGATTTCCTACGTACTGTGAAACACAACCTCAGGACCCGGAGTGATATAAATCTTGTAGATCTGACAACCGAGGGGTTTACAAAAGAATGTGGCCTTGACAAAATGTTGGGAGATTCTCAAAAAAGAAAATGAAAAGCGATCAACTTTAAGAGAGAGCTTGTTTACGTTTGCAAAAACGGGGTCGAGTGATGACCTTCCTTCCCCTTTTGTTTGGTATTAGGCCTCGCCTCAAAATGTCCTTCTTCAACGTGTGAACAAAACCTTGGGAAAAACAGGAAAAGTTTTGGGTTTTGCGACACGCACAAAGAGAGGAGAACGGCCGAAGAGTACAGAGAGTCTGAGCTCTGAGCGGCTTTTGGGGGACTCATAACTTTCCTGGCTTTTTTCCCTGGGTTAAGCACCACGTCAGCTGACGTCAAAACGCGGCAAAACCCATCAAGCCTGAAACCGACCCGAGGTTTTGAGTTTGAAGCTGCGCAAAATAGCTTTGTCAAGGTAATAATTCCAGCCTCAGAATGGCCGCCACCACGCCGGCTCTTAAAATATGGAAAGAGCCCTTTTTTTGTGACGCGTGTGTGACTGTGATTGCTGGCAAAGTTTCCGACGAAACACCATGTAGGCAGAAAACAAAACAAACAAGCGCATGCTTTTTCCCAATGTAGGTGTTTTCTCCCACTCTTTTGCATCTCTCTTTCTACGCTCGCTCGACTCCCCTCGCTATATTTTCATGTGAAAAAGAGAAAAACGAGACTGCCGGACCGAAACTTCTAGCTCACATTTCAAAAAAATGGTCTTGACGAACAAGACTGAGCTTCGGCCCCCTGCCTTAACCGCATCGCCACTCCAGAGAATTGACAGCTCAGGGAATATGTAGATAAATGCAGTCTTGTCTAACGTTGAAAAAGGAGGCTTCACTTCCGTATTTGTTGAACAAAGTTAACGGTAGCGGCAGCGGGTCAAGAAATATTTCAGTTTCTACGGCGCATATCTGTACATAGTTATGAGTCGTAAACTTTAACTGGGACACTAAAGTTGGCCATAGGACTGAGGCGGCGTGCGGAGGAGAGTATGACAACTATTTTCCGCCAAGTTTTTTTCTGTGGTCCGTGAATTCGTGCTATACTTCTCCACTTTATGTCTCCATAAGCTCGAATTTGATAACATGTAACATTAACAGCCTGCTTGAAATGGCGCTACGTGCAAGTGGCATCATCAATTCCTCGAGCGAAAAGATCTCAGATCTCTTATATGTATACGTAGACTATGTAGCTAATGTTTGTTTAACTCGAAAGCAAGCGTGGCTGTCCCAAGGGACGTCTAAACGTGGCTTTGAGGATAAAATCCAGAGCTTAAAGAGAGTGCAGCGAGATGCATTTCCTATTTATAATGCAGCGACGACAGAACCTGTTTCTTTAAAACCAAAGGTAGAAAAACATGAATTGACATGAAAATTAATGCGTTGGAATTACTCGATGTTTGTTTGTTGCATTGATTGGGACTGCACCTTTTTACCTTACTTACAAACTATATAGAAAAAGGGGGAATCAAATCAAACCAAATCAAGGCCAATTTCCGAGACTATTATAAAGAAGCAACACCCCGCACTTTGCTTAATATTCCTTATTATTCGCTTATTGCTTTCCTTGGCCATAGGAATCTGAATGATTGATGAAATTGTAATTGAGTTTTGGCTACGAGGTCTAGTGGTGCAAAGTACAGAAAGAAGAGGCAGTCTAGAAAATCAGACACAAATTGTTATTATGAACGAGGTTACAATTTGTTTGTTTACTCTTGCTTTTCAGGTATCCTGGATTCGCAAGGCTGACCTGCACGTGCTAACGACAGACGTGCTGACCTTCACCGGCGACCAGAGGTTTAGTGCTCACCATTCGACGAATTCCGATACTTGGACACTACAGATAAAATACACTCAGTTGCGGGACACCGGCGAATACCAGTGTCAAGTCAACACAGAGCCCAAAATAAGTTTCTCCGTTTACCTCACAGTTCGAGGTAAGTAAGGATGACAAAATATTGTCAATTCCAATCTGCTGTGATCAAGGTCCCGTGGATCAAGTTATCTCCTAGGGAGTGGCTTACTTGCTTGTTGAGGAAGCGAAAAGTTTTCAAAGTGGACTTTTCTTATTAGCGTTTTTGCTCACGTCCTTGCAACAAATAATAGGGTATCATCTACGTACGCATCGCCCCCCATCTTCTTCTATACTTCCTTGTACTTTCATGGAGTAGCCGGGAGATATCTTTTATCGGGGATATCACCGCTAGGCCTTTTTAGCTCAAACGATGGGCGGCTGGAGCTCTCTTAGCAGAGAGTTAAAGTTAGATCTCGTTAGAAAAGTTTGCTTTCTTAGAGGAGATACCAGATTTAATTAGTGAGTCGGCGTATCAGAGAATGGCATTTCGCAAAAAGTGGCCTTCTGTTGTCCAGACAAAAAAGTTGCAAGCTACTTACTTGCAACATCGCTGATCAACCTTGTTAACCGTAAGTACGTAACTATCACGGGTAAAATTCAAAGAACCGCAAAGAACCTGTAGGACTGCCCACACTAATACAATTAAAAAAACTGATTGATGTTGTCGAGATCACCGAGCAACAGGCATTACAGTGGAAAATTGACCAGTCGCAATCTCCTCAATATAATTTGTCATAGGCCTTCCTTGTTCAGCTTGCTTAATTTGATCTCAAAGTCCGATTTTCAAGAGACGAAGCGTGCGACATACTGGAAAATTGGCCGACGCTGACTGATGTTGTTCTTTTGATTATTTTGTTGCAGAGGCTGCAGCGAAAATCAACGGACCGGACGACAAAGAGGTCCACGTGCGGAGGAGCAGCCGGGTAAAGCTGACCTGCGTGGTTGACCTCGGCACGAGCAAGAGCAGCCAAGAATCAGCTGCTGTCTTCTGGTACCTCGACGGGAAAGCCTTGGACTGGTTAGGCCAGACGGGCTCGGGCAAAGGCGTGACGGTCACCGAGCAGCGCGGGGATCAATTGATCAGCACGCTACTCATAGAGCGTGCTGACCTGCACCATGCCGGCAAGTTCACCTGCGCGCCGTCCTACGCGAAGTCTGACACCGTCACTGTTCATATTATCGATGGTAAGTAAAAGTGTTCCGTTTTGTAATACTGACAAAAATATTTTTTGGCAATTGAATCGACGCATCATTTCCAAATAGACTTTTGATTTTTCGAAGCTGACGCTGCCGTAACTGCAAGAGTCAATCAGAGAAGCATTTTTCCGCAATTTCCCTGATTTTAGAGTAATTGACATTGAAATTCAAGTCACCAAGCAAATCGTAATTGAGCAAGAAGTGATTTTAGATTGAACGAGAGGATCTTTGCTAAAAATGTGAAGGAAATGTTTACACGATCAGGGCCAGAGTGGAGCAAAAAATGCAACTTCGTAAGGGAAGGGCATATTTATCTTCTTCCCTCCTGTGCGACATCTTACGAGAGAGTTTTACTCTACGCAGAAGAGAGACTATTTTTT
>JAAUYL010036502.1_pt1 | contig 12830 bp, 9 predicted proteins | sample 7278011 | NCBI WGS metagenome assembly JAAUYL01 (sample SAMN14350225, study PRJNA611818) | marine sediment metagenome | isolation source: surface marine sediment (1.8m) | place: French Polynesia: Moorea | collected 2018-08 | reverse complement strand
TGACAGGACCGACAACTTTGCTTGAACGATTTTAGAATTACCGAATTACTGATTGTAATAAGACTAAAGATTTATCTGAATATTGATTTGAAAAGAATTTGAATACAAAATGGCGTCTGCTCAACCAAATACTCGGAATACGATTGCAGATTTAACATTGATTTCTGTGAACCAATCAAGAATTCACACGTTACTGATTAAAGATTCTGCTGGTACTATCACGAATGATGAGAAAATTGAATTAAAGGCTCGAGAAAAAGAGAATGCCGATACTTATGCAAAAATTTCAGCTGACTTAGACGAAGCTGAAAAGAATAGCAAATTAATCGAGGAGTTTCCGAATGCAATCCCTGATCCCAGATTGGGAACAAACGATGAGAGTACAAGTTGCAAGAATTATTCGAAATTACCGACTTGGTCTGGAAATCCTCCAGAATGGGTTAAATGCCACTATTGGGTGACTAAATTGTTTGCTGCGGCGGAAGCTGCGGGATTGAATGAAGAAGCTATCAAAACTCTGTTAATTGATAAAAGCAATGGACCTATGTATGAAATGTTAACGGATGAAAGAAATGCTCCGATAACCCGAATTATACGTTTCATTGAGATTCAGTTTGGACAGATTTTGGATCCTCGAGAAGCTGAGATTGCGATTCATACGATGAAACCCTATGAAGGGGAGTCTTTGCAGATTTTTGGACAACGCATAAGAGCTGCCATTAAGCCTGCAAGTCGAATGAAAACCATAGAAAAGGAACGAAAAGAGTATGAAGAGACTGTCGGAAGAGCTGTTTTGTTCAAGAATGCCAAATCATGGTTGGTAACTTGGGCTGTTAATGAAGAAAAGCGAGAGATTATAAATGGCGGGAAACCTTGGAATTTCCAGCTATTGTTAACGAATATGGCAGGTTATGCTGCTGCGAATAACGTTAGAAGATCTCGTGAAAGAAAAGAGTTTAACGAAGTTGTCAAGAGACCGAATAAGTTTAAAGATAAACAGTTTGATAAGGATGAGTATAGAGTTCAGAAATGCAAGGAAAGCGATTCTGAATCAGATTCTGATAATGAAGATTCATTGGGTAATTGGTATATCCACCAAGCCAATGAGAAAAACGACTCGTCGAATTCAAGCTCATCAAGCAATTCTGATAGCGATGAAAGTTCTTCTGATCAAGAAGAGTATGAACGTATTGAAAGATTGGTGCAAGAAATGAATAAGTTTACGAAAAAGTATGGCAAGAATAAGTTTCGCAAGCAAAAGTTTAATAAGAAAGACGATAAAAGATCAAGAAAAGATAAAAGGAAGTTTGATAAGTCTAAAATCGATTCTGTGAACTGTATTGAAATGGACCGTAAGCATGGAACACCTATGCCTCTACGAGTGAGTTGGCCAAGCCTGCCCAAGGATCAATTACCTAAATTGGCTAAAGTGCCTAAGGGAGTTTGCTTTAAATGTGGCTTGGAAAATCCGCCTCATTTAGCTAACGACCCAGCATGCCCTTTGTTTGGAGAAGACTTTATGGATCGAGCATGTTATGCATGCCAAAGAGGTTTGCACACATGGCAAAAATGCCCACTTGCTAAGACATCTAACCACCTCCATCCCGCTGACCGCAAAGCAAAAAACTAAATGGAGGTGGAGGGGGCAAAAGAAGGCCAGGACCTTCACCTAAACAACTAAAACAAAATGGATTAAAGTATTCTGACGTATTAAAGCTTAATGGAGTACGCTCTGAAGCTGAATTTCGTGAAGAGATTAACCGATACTTGATTGATGAAGCTAAAAATCAATTGTATATTGATAAGCTACCAAGTTTAAGGACTAATAGTATACACGATAAAAGTGAATCTGATTCTGATTCTGACGATACTGATAAGAATGATTCTAAAGAACCCTTTGTCACAGCGTATCAAGTGAATTCCTCTGAGAATGCTAATGGAGATGAGAGTACTAAAAAGGATACTGATGACCGTGTAAATGGACTAAATGACTTTGAATACCAGAGTGATGAATTGTCTCTAAATGGGGACTGGTACACTCAGGAATTTGCAGATTTAGAACCACTTGAAGAAAGAATAAGCTTGATAAAAAACAACCTTGATCCTTCTCCAGGTGCGCCTATGATTAAAGTTAAGATCAAGAATGGAAAGAATTCTGGAACGTTCTTTGCTACTATTGATACGGGAGCAGAACGAACGATTATTACTGATGAATATTTAAGAAATAATTTCGAATCAAATGATTTTAAGCTACAGCAAGTCGATGGATTAAACTTAACTGGAGCTGGAAGTAACCGACTGAAGATTTTAGGATCTACAGAATGTCGTCTTGATATTGGAGGAAAGAAAATTGATCACAAGATTGTAGTGATTGAAGGAAAAGGGAATGATCTACTCATTGGAAGTGACATTATCCGCGACCATTTCATATTGGATGGGAATAAATTGATCGTCAAGAATTATGATGGAAAACAGGAATTACCTTTGTTTTATAGAAAGGAAAGGTATCCAGTATACCCTTTGAATAGAACTACGATTAGACCGAATGAAGAAAAGTTTGTTGAAGTTCGTTTAAAAGAATGTCACAAAAATTTGCATCATCGTGAAATGCTATTTGTGCCGAATAATGAAATTCTTTCGAGTTCATGTGAAATTCAAGTTGTACCGACAGCAACAGTGGTAGATAACACTGGTATGTGTGTCGTACGTGCTTACAATAAGAAGCAAGCTGTATGTTATGTTAAACGTGGTGAGATGCTTGGATATGTATACCATACAAGCGTCCAAGGAGACCAGATTTTGACCTTGAATGAATTAAAGAATGACGAAGACTGGATGAAACAGTTTTTGGATAAAGATTTACCCGACTATATTCTGAAAAAGGGAGCGTATGCTAAATACCTTAATGATAAAGATTTAATTGACCTTAAACAAGGTACAAGTACTTGTACAGGGTCAAGCAGAAATGTTGAAAACATAAAGATTTGCATCGAGCGTGAAGAATTGGAACCATTTCTAGATGAAAATGGATGCCTAAATGATGAACAGATTAATTGTTTGATTGATTTATGCTTAAAAGACGAAGAAAAAGATGACAATTGTGAGCATATTTGGAAAATACACGATCTAGAAGACCGTAAAGCTATTTTGGATGGACTAAAATCTCCTCATTTTCCTGAGCCAGGAGGTGACGAGAAAGGACCAGAGATTAATACGAATAATTGGATAGATGGATTAAAAACAGACCACTTGTCTAAAGAAAGAGCTAAGCAAGTCAAGGATCTTGTTCTAAAGTATAAGGATGCATTCGTCCAACACAAACATGATACATCTCGATTTAAGTATTTTATGATTAAATTGCCTATGAAAAAGGGAGCGTCGCCCGTACAACAAAAGTACCGACCAATCCCGATGCGTCATCAAAAGATTGCGCAGGAAACGATTGACGATTTATTGCTGACTGGTAAGATCAGTCCGAGCACTTCGAATTATGCTAGTAATTTATGCATTGCTAAGCGAGTGATTATGGTTAAAGGAAAACAAGAGATTAAGTATCGTCTATGCTTTGACGCAAGACAGATTAATGCTTGTTTGAAAGAATGCAAACATCCGAATATAAGTATGCAGGAAGCTTTTGCCAAGATTTCCAATGCAAAGTATAAAAGTATGATGGATGTAGCTGCTGCTTTTCAGAATTTAGTAATTGCACCTAATCAAAGGCATAGATTAGCATTCTATGGCCCAGGACATCGTTTATACGAGTATAATGTTTTGCCTTATGGGTTGAATTTGTCGTTAAGTGCATGGTTGATAGCGATAAATTGCGTCACGTCTGGATTGGATAATGTTATCGCGTTTGTGGATGACCTCGCTGTTTGGACACCAGAACCACATTCCGGAGCGTCCGATGAAGAGAGCTTTCAAAGCCATATGAAGTATGTCGAGATCTTGTTAAACAGATTGGTACATGCAGGCGTTAAAGTCTCACTCAGTAAATGCCGATTTGGTCTTGGTCCTGAGGACGAAACGACTTGGTTGGGACATAATTTGTCTAGTATGTACATGAAGCCGGATAAGAGTAAGATTGAAGCTATCATAAATTTTCCGGAACCTTTAACTGCGAAACAAGCCCTAGCGTTTATTTCAATGGTTGGATTTTATCGAATGTACATAGCTGCGTTTTCTGTTTTTGCTGCTGTATTTTATAAAGCAATTAAAGCTGAGAAATACGAGTTTACATCTGAAATGAGACGTGTATTTAAGTTGTTGAAGAAAAAGATTACAGAAGAACCTGTTTTGGCCACCGTAAAGGAGGGCTACCCCTTTAAGATTTATTGCGATGCGTCTGCTAATTGTATAGCTGCTGTTTTGGAGCAAGAGCAAGCAAATGGCTTGAAAAGTAAGCCGATTGCCTATGCAAGTAGACAATTGAATGAACAAGAGATTAAATTATCAAATCCGCTTAAAGAGTTGCTGGCTATTGTATATGCTTTGACTACATGGCAGAATATTGTGTTTGGTCACGAAACCACGATTTACACCGATGCTAGATGTTGGAGTATGTTGAAATTGACTAGCTCATCATCTGCTAGAATGAGCAGATTGGGATTGTTTTTCTCTGAATTTCCGTTATTAAATGTATGCCATATTAAAGGTAAAGACAATAAAGTTGCTGATGCTTTGTCTCGTGCCTATATGGAAACGTATAATGTTAAAATTGAAGACCCTAAAGTTTTAAAAGATCCACGGTTAGATTTTATTGGACACCCTCCAATAACTAAACCGGTTCGATTAGAACAGTATCTTGTGGAATGCGAGAAGTATTTGGAAACGAATTGGCCACCCAAAGCTGGTAGCAAGAAACGTGCCGCTAAAGAAGCTATTTTGGGCGTTGCTGAATTGAATGAAGATTTAGAAAAACTCGAATTTCGATCTGAATTTCTGGCAAGAAAGAGACACTTACAAGCTAATCAAAGTAAGATTGGTTTTGAGAGAAACGATATTTATCAGATTGATTGTACTAATGAATCTGAAGTACAACATGTAATTTCAAGAGTTGAATTGGAATTGGAAGATGATGAAGATTCTAGAATTATGATGGTTGCCCTAAATCAAACCTGTTTTACGCCTGAAGCATTTGCAGCTTTGCAACGAAATGACTTAGTTTTGAGATCTATCATTAACCGACTCGAGAATAAGGTTGAAAAGATAAGCGAATATGATAATTTTGTTTTAAGAAAAGGAGTTTTAATGTTTAAATCCTGTGACAAAAACCAGATTGCAAGAATGACTATTGTGATTCCGGAAACTGTCAAAGGAATGCTTTTAAAGTACTACCATGACCACATGAGTGGACGAGGATATGGAAGTACGCGTATGGAGAGAACTATGAGAAAGTTTTTCTATTGGCGAACTATGCATAAAGATATTAAGAGAGTTTGCGATTCATGTTTGGTATGTGCCTACAATTCTAAGTATCCCAAAGGAATGCCGATGGGAGGTGTGTTAACGCCATCTTACCCCAACCAGATTATTTACATTGATATTCTGGAAGCATTGCCTGTCTCTTACGATGGGAAAAGTGCTGCCTTAGCGATTTATGACCACTTTTCTAGATTTATCTACTGTATTCCATTAAGCAATACAAAAGCTGAGTATATTGCTCAACAATTTACTCAACAGTTTTTGCAATGGAATGGAGCACCGATGTATATCAGATCTGACCAAGGACGAAATGTCTCTGGGAATGTGATTAATTACATTTGTACGATGCTTGGTATTAAGAAAGTTGAAACTGAAGCATATAACCCTCAAGCTGATGTTGCTTAAAAAGCATGCGACTTGATTGGAGATATGTTGAGAAAACGTTTGAGTCAGAGTGATCGAAAATATTGGACTGTTGTTTTAGGTTATTTGATTGCTGGATATAATCACAGTGTTTCGCCTAGTACTGATGCAACACCTGCGGAAATCTTCCTTGGAAGACAAACACAGCAAAATCTAATCCCTTTACTCCCTGGAGACGCTGATATTTTACAGCGGGATGAGTATTTAGCTGCGCTGCACCGCGGTATTCAGTACAAGTATGAAATGATTAAAAAACGTATTACTGAAGATCAAAGGAAGCGACAAGAAAAGTTTAATGAGCATAGATATCAGCATGGATACCGTGAAAATGATTTTGTAATGATTAAAGATAAACGTCCTGCCGTTGGAAAACGAGTTAAGAAATTGAATGATAAGTTTATTGGACCGTATTTAGTGATTAAAGCTATGACAAATTCATTGCTTGTGATACCATGGTTTGAGACTGCACGTTATAATGAGTTTAGAATGAATGCACACATGTTTAAGCAAAAGAACCAAGGTGACCCTGAGAGTAAACCGTTTTATTATTCTTTAGTCACAGCTAAACATGTCAAGCCTTTTCGTGGTCAGGTTGCGCAAGCACCTGAGTATGACGAATTATTGGTGCCAAAATTCCTAAAAGCTTTAGGTATTTTGGATAATGAGTCAGGCAATGAAATGCCTACGTTTAAGGAGCAAAAAGACAGAATGGACTCTACGATAAACAAGGAACGGAATGGAACTTTAAAAAGGTTTCTGAAACCGTTTCGGCATGGCAAAAAGTTGTTGGATAAAGTACGTCGAAAAAGAGGCCATGATGGGTCTCATGAATCTTCTGAGGGGGATGGCCACCCCGAAAACGATTTTCGCAATGATAAGAATGTTGATGACTCAAGTCCATTAACGACTGAAGGTCACGATGTTGATGACGATAACTGGCGGAATGACGATTTTGATAATGATGAGAATTATAATATTGATAATGACCGCAATAAACATGATAATGAGTCAAGTTCAAACGAACAGATCCAAAATCAGGATAATTTTCCTGAAGATTACGAATTGGACATGGATGGACTTTTCTTGCATGATGGAATTAGAGTTGAGCAATCACATTTTGCTACTCCGAAAATGAGTTTAAGGAAAAATCCTAAGATTAATCAGAAATTTGCGAAAAAAGAAGGTGAGACTTATGATAGAAAGAATTTTGCTGCTAAGTATAATGATAAAGATGACGATAAAGATGAAGAGTCTAAGGGAGCAGATGATGAACCCCAGATAAACGATGACGATTCCAAGAAAGAAGCTTCTGGAAACAACGATGAGGATAAAAATGAGTCAAGTCTAGAGAATGAGTCTGACCAACCAGACAAGTCTGAACTTGCGCTAGAGCAAGACAACGCCTTGAACGAGTCAGTGGAAAGCGAGCCTGAGTGTAGAGTAAATGTTATTGGCAACGAGCGCGCTGAAATTGATAACGATGCCCGTATTAAGAATTGGTTTGAAGAAGCTGAGCGTGAGCGTTTGAATTTGAATTTGCACTATTGCCAAAAGGCTTTGAGCGAATGCCCATTCAGACGCGACCGAAATCTCGACGAGTGAGGATGCTTTGAGATGGATGAACTTAAAGAAACTCCCATGCGAGAGATTGTCGTGAGCTATTTCCGCCATGCGGAAAAGGAAGCAATCTTGCGCGACAAGCAAAAGGTTTTAGAGGATTTACGAATGGCGTTGGAACAGCAATTAGAATTACGCGAAAATGAATTAAGTTTAATGCGTGGTGTCAAGTTTAGAGTTGCTGAAGTGGGAAAAGATGCTAAGCCGATTAAGGAGGAAATGATGATGCATTTGATTAAGGATAGACGTTCCGAATTGACGAATACTAGATTGGATTTACAGGGTATCAATCACAAGATTGATGCTGAGCTTGTTGAATTGCGAGTTTTGAATAAGAAATTAGCTAAATTATCGGATGAACGATTTGAGCAATGTTTGAGCTTGGTCAATGACCTTGTGCGTATGTACGAAATGCTGAATGTCAAACAGCCAATAGTCAGTGCTGAAAATGCTATTAATGCTGCGTCGTTGTGTGAACGTATGAAGTCTGGGAGAAAGACGTATCAACTTTCTTCGTTCAGGCAGGAGAAAATTCGAGTTACCAAGCCGCCCGTACCTAAAAGGAGTGCGAGCTTGAATGAATTTTCCTATCAGAAGGCTATGGCTTGGAAGACTGAGAATCTAGTAGACTATGAGAATGGGAATATCAGAAAAGAAAGAGTGACCGCAGAGGTACCCCCTTGTGTATTTGAGCCGGATGTGGAACGAACGGATTGTGTCGTCAGAATGGACACTCAACCCGACGAATCTGGACATCACCATGACGACTGAAATTGATGAAGTTTATCGACTTAAGTCTATTACGTATTTGGAAGCTGTTGTCGATGGCGTCGAAGCGCAACGAAAACAGGATCTTGTTTACAGGCAGATTCGCGAACAACGCAAAGCTGTCAAGTTATTATCTAGAATGGATGATCAGTTGTGTACGGCTACTGATGAATTGAATGCATTTGAGGATAAGTTTGCTGAAGAAACTATGGCTTTTCGGGAAAAGATTGTTCGAGAATTGGATGCACGACGACAGAATATAGAGACTTTGAGAATGCGTCGAAGCAATGTCGATGAAGAGTTTGAGACCAAGAAGAAAAGGGTCATGTCTATTGATAAAAGTATTCGGAAATTGGAAAAACGTTGGCGGAAGCGAATGTTTGTCCAATTGGATGATGTGATGAAGTCCTACCCTTTGAATATTGGAACTACGTTTGTTAAATGGCAAGAAGGGAAGGAAGGAATTGTGTATAAGCAGTTTGAAGGAACTTTTAAGTTTTTGGATTTTGCATCCTGGAAAGAGGAAGCTGATGAGACAGAAGAATTGTTTGCTTCTGATTTTATGACTACTCGTGTCGAAGAACGACCACCCTCTGGACGAAGAGGAAAGTTCTAAAATGAAGGGACCAACTGATTTGGTTAGCGGAGAAACCCGCGACACCTTAGACGAATGTGAAGTTTTCTGGCTTGCGATTAGGTATTTATGCAATACTGATCCTGAGATTTGGAAAGACCGAAAAACACGTTTTTTGGATGGCTCTTTGCCAAGAAATAGAAGAAATTGTTCTATGGATGAGTTTTGTCGAATCATTAATGATTTGGTTTTGGATGACTTTGCTAGCGTTAAACCTATGGAAGAGGTTACTATTGTCAGTGTTGATTTACAGATTTGTGCATTTGAAGAGATTTCGGTGACTGGCGAGAAAGATTTGGTTGAAATGAAAATTGCCAAGTCTAAAATATTTCGTCGTATCGATTTTCTGATGGATGAGTTAGAGGAGCATGAGAAAGAATTATGCCACCGTCAACTCGTCGAACAGGCGATTAAAACCGGAATTAATCTGGAGTCTATTCCGACTAATTGGAAAACTATTGATCATATTAGCAGGGATGAGTATTGGAGAAGAAATCCCAAAGCTGCAACATGGATGACGCACCGATAATTACTATGCGTTGGCCTCTCATGGAAGCCCATATGAGAAATATTGAATATAAGCTGCGGAGCGATAAGAATGGAGAAGCTTACCGTACTGGACGACTTGAGCTTGAAAGATTTGTCGATGAAACAATGAGAGAAGTTCAAACTGTTAAAGATGAGTTAGCTGAGACATTCTACTCAGTGCGTTATGATCACCCTGAAAAGGCTGTCAGGACTATACAGAGAATGGTTTTTATTGCTCGAATGATGAAGTATGATCCCAGTCCTGAAGTCCAAAAGGAATCTGAGGATGTTAAGAATAGACAGTTGCATTATTTGCAGCAAGTGTATGCTTTGATGAGACAATCAATTGTCAATTATGGAAATATTGAATTCTATAAACGCTGGGAACCGCCTTCTCATTAAATGGACTAAGATTTGTCGATTTGCTGGATCATTGATTGTACCGGAAGACCGGAATTCACGAATAAAACGTAGGAAACTACGATTGGCTAGATCGGCTGGACACAGATTTTTGTCGATGATAAAAGTAAGCCTACGACTTTGTAAAAGAATAAGCGGACAAATGGATCGGAATGATGCAAGAGAGCGACGGAGTCGAGTCTTACATCAAGTCTTGTTAGAAGATTTAAGCATGGAGGTAGCAGAAGTGAGACGTTTTGTCGATATGTTTGACTTTTTGCAACAAGCATGTATGCCAATGTTTAAAGAATGGTGGTTTGATTTTAGGAATTTGCGAGGACATCGCCGAGCAAGAGAAATCTAGTGGAACGAATTTCCCAATCACCACGTTGCCGATATTGCACTTGATTTGAGTAATGTATCTATTGATCCCGTCAATGCCGAATTAACGAATAATGATATAGAATCAGACGATTCGTCTAGCTATGTCAGTGTTTCAGAAAGTACTTCTGAGTTTGAGCTTGAGGATGGAGATCAAGAGAATCGAGATCCTAACATAAGTTTTTAAGATGTTGTCGGAGAAGCTTAAGGAAGTCATTGGTAGAACCATGACTCCACGTGATGAAAAAGTTAAGAATGAGGATAAAGGCAAGGAAACAGCTGTGAAACCTGTTCCTAGTCTGCGTAGAAAGATTCCTGAAAAGGCGAATCCGTTTGACAGTTCATTTTTCCGAGACAAGGAATTGCGTAGCCATTGCCGGAAATTGGACAAATTAATTGATTTATGGAATAAACCCGACTCTTGTTTGACGATACAGTTTGAGAGTGAAAGTGAAAACCCTAACCGTCTACAATATCAATTGTTTACAAGATTTGCATTTCAATCGGTTAAACGAATGATTGATCATATGATTGCTGATGTAAGCAAGCTCGAATTCCGCGATCTTCAATTAATCAACTTATGGAAACAAGCTTGTAAGATTCACCTGTTTAAAGTTAAAGGAGCTTTACACTTATTCAGTCTATCGATTGGAGAATCTGTGCTAAGTCAAAAGGACTTGCATGTAACCAATGCAAACAAGCAATTGACAGATGCATTGCGTGAATTAAGTAAAATAAGATTAATTACTGAAAAGATCAATGATTGGGCTGATGTTCGACAAACTTTAGCCGATATAGATGGGGCAAAAATGTTGTTCCAAGAACGTGGTGATTATAAGTATCAAGGATTTTGGCCATTAGACCGGCAGCAGACATTGTTACCGTTTGAGCGTTATTATAAAGAAATAAAGTCTGTCGAAAAAGTAACTCAGATTGAAGGAGGATTATTTGGAGCAGGAACAGTCCAAAAGAATGCAAAAAAGAATTCTATTTTGATTCCATCGTTCAACCGTGTTGAAGAAGCAAATGCTAATTATAAGATTGGACTAAACAATGTGACTAAACATGATGATGAGTCTGATGATTTATCCGAAGAGGATATGGAATTTAAAGATAAAAAGAGATTGATTGATAAAATGTTATCAGAGAGTGATTCTGAAGAGTACAGTTCAGAGGAGCATAACCACACTCCAGATGATAGCAAATGTGATAAGACTTATGTGATTGCACAGAATAAATCCGGATCAATTGCCGGACAGAATGATGTTTTTGATTGGAGTAAAGTCCAAAAGGAAATTAATAAATTGGAATTACGCAATGATGCTATTGAACCTGAATTGGCCGTTGAGTTCGAGCGTGAGGTAGCTGGATTAATTGATAAAGGTATTCCAATTGAATTTTACGAAACTGGATCAGAGAAGTGTACTTACAAGATCAATCCGGAGCGATTTAAAATGATCAACGTTATAAAGATTCCCGAATTATGTTTGGAAGAACAGGTTGCACTGGATATTTTGAATAAAGTTTATTACACGTATTTAGCTAAATTAATAGCAGAGTTAGATTGTATTGAAATGGAAACTAGTGTGGCAAAATTATTCGAAGGACATGAATGTACTTTGCCATGTGCTCGTATTACGAATTCTGCTAAATGGAAAACAAAGCTGAAGCTGCTACTTGTGCTTTGTTAAGAACGAAAGAAGGATTTTGCGACTATCTAGATCCCAATGATACTAGATTTAGATCGTGTGATATTTGGAGAAATGGCATTGAAGCCAATCTGATTAAAAGATTTGCTACGTGTACTGGTGCAAGTTTCTGCAAGGCTATAACGTATGACATGAAAGAAACTAGCTGTATTCCGAGTGAGCTTAGCTGTTCTGACGATTGCCGAGCCAATAAGAATCGAGGAGAGCGCGCTCAGTTGCTACCTGGATTGGCCACGAATTATGTATGTAGAGAATGTAATGAACCCTTCGGTACACGATTGGGTGAAGATGTAAGCGAAAGATATATGGTGGACACTGCCGGTGAAATGAATCACCCAATGGCTGTTCAGAAGACTTTAACGATTGTCGAAATGGAGCCCGAAGAATTGAATTTGAAAGGGAGAACCGTGAAAGAAAATGTGAGGCAATGCAATTTGCCTTATCAACGACAAAAATTGGGTAAAGGATTGCACCCATTTAGTATGACTTTGTTTGTTATCGGAATTTTATTGATATGCCCTTCTTCTGTTGCTTATAATGATAGCCAGTTTAAGAAGAGTATTGAACGGATGAATGAAGCTGCACAAGTATTGGAACCGGATGCAGAGGATTCAAGCAGTTTGAATAAGCTCGAATTAATGCACGATGGTGAAAGTAATTATTTTCGCAAAGTGCAAGAAGGATTAATTGCCGAACAAGGACAATTTGGATTTCGATATAAGAATGGAATTCTTGAAATTGAAGAAGGTATTACTTCGATTGTGAGCAACCGAATGTATGCTGAATCAGAATTTGATATGGGAGAAGTATTGGCTATATTCCCTAAGTTTTCCAGTAAGCTTGTGAAAATGGGAAATGTTTTACAAAAATACCAAAGAAAAATAGAGGACATCAAGGCTGAAGCTTCACAGGGATATATTGGTTATAGTAATGATCGTATTATGGTT
>JAAUYL010019542.1_pt1 | contig 12835 bp, 13 predicted proteins | sample 7278011 | NCBI WGS metagenome assembly JAAUYL01 (sample SAMN14350225, study PRJNA611818) | marine sediment metagenome | isolation source: surface marine sediment (1.8m) | place: French Polynesia: Moorea | collected 2018-08 | reverse complement strand
CAAGGTCAGCGTGACCTCGGTCGACCGCGGGGACATCGTGATGGTGATGTGGAGCGAGGACCACAACAACTTCTCCATCTACACCGAGCCGAGCGTCAACCTCGCGTTGCACTTCTTGCACAACGAGAGCGTCCAGATCCTGGGCCTGTCGGCCTCGACGAAGAAGTACACCACGGCCGAGGTCGTGGACAAGGAGTACTGCCAGGCCAAGAAGTCGCAGAACAGGTTCAAGGTCCCGCAGGGCACCAAGTTCTACAGGGTGAGGTGCAAGCCGGCCTCCGTGGCCTCAGCGGGGATGTTGCGCAGCACGACGACGACCATCCAGGAGGTCGCCTCCAACGGGAATGGCAACGGCAACGTGTGAAAGCATTTTTCAAGAATCAAATCAAGCTCGGCTTGCCATCTTCATCGTCAACAGATTCGAAGCATCCATACAGAATTGTGATAACAACTTAGAGATTTCAGACGAAATAGTTTTTTGACACGCGTGTTTTCTTTCCAAGCACCATAACTATTTACGGCTTGATCATAAAATAAACTGTTCATTGCGAATCAACGTCCAACATGACTGTGAGAATAAAGATAGCAAGATATTTAACAACAACTTTTGGCGTTTTTCGAAAATTCTGCTTCGAGATCTGGTAACCATGTCGACGTGACGTCATCAAAATAAACAAATCAACCGTCGAGGCCGATTCTGACCTCGTTCCCTGGCCTTTCTTTTTATCGATTTCATGGAGGACACCGTTGCTAGTGGCACCTTGGAGGACGACGTGGCCGAAGCGCAAGATCCCGGCGCAGCTCGTCTCGGCAACTTTATCAACTATTACCAGTTCAACCCGGCCTCCAACCGCATCGCACACCTACCGAAAGATTTGCTCGATCGCCATTTAACTAAGAACAAGAGGCCTGTTTGCTTGGACGTCGGGTGCAACAGTGGTGTAAGTAACCCTTTCTGCTAGCCTTCTTACTGTCTTATCATCATGGCCTTGGTGGAGGACAAGTACCGCGATCTCATGTCAGCGGCTCACAAAGGCGACGTGGCCGCCTTCGAAAAAGAGCTCGCCAAGTCGAACGACGACGCCAGTTACCATCCTCACCGTTGTCTCTACGCGAAAACTCTGGACAGCGTGCTTCATGTGATTGCTCAGCATGGACATGTTCAACTTCTGGACGTCCTCGTCCAGCGATATCCCAACGACCTCGACCTCGAGATCAAGAACGCCGACGGCAAGACGCCCCTCCACGAGGCCGCTCAGTTCAGCCAGGCCGCCATGGTCTCGGCTCTCTTGAAGAGTGGCAAAGTCAAAGTGGATTGCATCAAGCGGGCCGACTGGACGCCGCTCATGCTGGCCTGCACGAAAACCGGCGACGACTCCCTCAAATGCATCGGGATCCTCCTGGAGCACGGGGCCAATCCCAATCTCTCAAACAAGGTAAGATTTCAATGAGTCCAATTTTTCGATCGAGTTAGTTTCACGATTTTTTTAAAATTAGGATGGTTGGACTCCGTTTCACTTGGCCGTCCGCGAAGGAGACGTGAAAATTCTCAAAAGACTGGTCTTAAACGAAGAGTCTTCAAAAAGTCCGAAGCTGATGGATTGCCGAAGCAAAAATGGACGCACCCCGATGCACACGGCATGTCTTCACGGTCGTCGCGAAGCAGTCAACTTCTTGCTCGACGAGGCCGACGACAAGATGGCCGTCTTGAACGCCAAGGACTCTTGCGGATCGACCCCCATTATGGAGGCCGTCAGGGGAGGCCACCGCGATCTCGTCGACACCCTGGCCAACCTCGGGGAGAACCTGCTCTACGACATGGATGTCCTGAACAGGAATTGCCTGCACACTGCAGCGCATTGCGGCCATCCCGACATCATCGAGTACCTCGTCGTCAACAGGAAGATGAACGTCAACGGGTCAATCGAATCGCCATCCACGCCCTTGCACTGGGCTGCCAAAGAGGGTCAGGTTGAGGCTGTCGAAAAACTCGTTACCTTGCAAGCAAATACTCAGCGAATGGACGATCACCAGAGGATCCCGCTAGCCTTGGCGATCGGCGGCCAGCACGTCCAGACGGCCTCTGTCCTCCTCGAGGCTGACTTTGACATCCCGTTCGACGTGAAGCTGGCCAACCTCGCGAGAACCCAGCCCATGAAAAACTTGCTGGTTAGCTTTTTCAAACGCCACGGCGTTGTTCTCTTTCTTCCAGGAACTAACTGAGGCCCTGGCGGAACGATATGACCTCTTAAATGGTGGCATCCTCGGGGTTGATGTCGATCCCGATCTTGTTCGTGTAGCCAGAGAGAAGATCCTGGAGAAGAAAACCATTAACATTACCTTCGAGCAGTGTGATTTGACAGACAGTGATGATCTTAGTGTTGTCGGTGAATTCCTCAAGCGGAAGGAGGTTGAACGTTTCGATGTGATATTTTGCTTCTCCGTCAGCATGTGGGTCCATCTAAACCATGGCGAGGACGGGCTCAAGAGGTTCCTTGGCAACCTCAGCAATTTTTGTCGTCACGGAGGACTGCTCGTCCTCGAGCCTCAGCCATGGAAGTGTTATCAAACTGCAGCAAGAAGAATGCGAAAACTTAACCGACCTCCATTCAAACACCTCGACCAGATCACCGAAAGAAAGGAGAAGTTGCTGCCCCACATCGTGACCATGTGCGAGTCCCAAGGCTTTTCCAAGCTAGAGGTTCTTGGCGAGACATCATGGAAGAGACCAATTATGCTATTCAGAAAACATTGATCTGTGAACAACAAACTTGGATGTTTTTCGCGACTTTTCAAGTCCAGTTTATTTAAATAACAAGCTGTAAAATTCTCTTTTGCATTGGTGAAAAAAAGTAATGGGGTTGTTGTTGTTAATGTCCATATTCTTTGAGAACGTTGCCAGCGATCACAAGCCTTTGGATTTCACTTGTACCTTCGTAGATTTCGGTTATTCGGGCATCGCGGTAATTCCGTTCGCAGGGCATTGTTGTCACATAGCCCATACCGCCAAGGACTTGAATGCTCTGGTGGGTCACGAACGTCGCGGCCTCCGAGGCCGCCAACTTGGCCATGGCCGCCTCCTTCGTGTAGGGTCGACCTAAACCAAAAGCATGATCAAATAAGGTTTTGGATGAAACTTCCCCTCTTACCTGCATCCTTCAACGAAGCAGCTTTGTAGTTGAGCAACCTGGCCGACTCGATCCTGACGGCCATGTCGGCGATCTTGTTCTGGATGGTCTGCATCTTGGAGATGGGGGAACCGAATGCCTGGCGCTTTGTCGCGTAGTCGACGGCCGTGTCGAAGGAGTTCTGCGCGATGCCCAAGGCCTGGGCGGCTATCCCGATCCGACCCCCGTCCAACGTCGACATGGCGATCTTGAAGCCCATCCCGGGGGCGCCCAGGAGGTTCTCCTTGGGGATGGCGACGTCCTCCATGACCACGTCCGAAGTGCTGGACGCCCTGATGCCGAGCTTGTCCTCCTTTCGCCCAAGTGACAATCCTGGAGCATCTCTGGGCACGATGAAGGCGCTGATCCCCTTGTGCTTCTTGCTTTTGTCGGTTGTCGCAAAGACAACATAGGCTCCGGCTAAAAAAATCAGAATGAATGGTGTGTTTATACTCTTTGCACAGTACAAAAACCTTGATACGAATTCGTGATCCAGGCCTTGGTGCCGTTCAAGATCCACTTGTCGCCGTCCTCCTTGGCCATGGTCGAGGCTGCACCGGCGTCACTCCCGTTGCCCGGCTCCGAAAGGCAGAATGACCCGACGGGATCGCCATGGACAAAGGGGGCGACAAACTTCTCCTTCTGTTCCTCCGTGCCGTGGGCCACGATCGGGTTGATGTACAGCGAGTCGTGGGCTGACATGATGACGCCGGCAGAAGCGCAGCCTCGCGAGATCTCTTCCAGGCTGACAGCGTAGGCCAGGGCATCGAGGCCGGCGCCACCAAACTGTTCAGGCACATTGATTCCCATCAGCCCGAGTTCTCCCATTTTCTTGACTTGGTCTTTGGGATATGTGCAGGTTCTGGAATGAAAAAAAATCCCAATTTTCATAGGTTCAATCCTTCACTTTGCTGCAAGTTTACTTGTCGATCTCGCCAGCGATCGGCCACAGCTCGGCCTCGGCAAACTGACGACACGTGTCCTTCAACATCTGGTGGGTCTCCGGCAGGTCCGTGAAGGTGGCAGCTCCATATCTGCCAGTCGTCGAACTGAAATCTCTGCTGATGACAGAGCTAAGCAATCGCCTCGCCAAGATCCGTGAGGAAATCATTGTTGATTTTTAACGCGTGGAAGCAAACAGTAATGGCGTCGCGATGGGATTATCTGTCCGTTGTCAAGAGGAGTCCCGACTGATAAAATGCAGAGATGCACAACGCGAAGCAGATTTGTTCAAGAAGGACTTTGACACTTGAATTTCGTAACTTGGCCTTTCGTGACGTCAAAAATAAACATTAGAACACAGGTGTGTTGACTTAAGAAATCTCAGGCAAGTTTGATATCAATTTGTACCCTTTTGCAAGGAATCATCCGATCAAGCAGAAAGACGCTTTGTCCAATAACTTAATTTAACATAAAAATGCGACTTGTAATGGTGATAAAGGCTTAAAATTAGACCCACATAGAGAAAAGTGATCTTAATTTTGTGGATCGGTACACAACCTGATCTGTCAAAAACTGAAAACACAATTTTCAAAACAAAGCAGAATTTTGAATTTGACGTTTGCTTGGAAAAGACCGTTTTTGGCCTTTGAATCGGCATCCAAGGCCATAATGGGAAAGACCAAACACAAGAAGCATCATCGCCATGGCGACGAGGAGGGCGATGGTGACGACGGGGATGGCTCAGGCGGGGGAGGCGCCGCCGGGCTCAAGTTGATCCTGAAGGTCGGATCGAAAGGCGAAAAGCACAAGAAGAAAAAGAAAAAGAAAGACAAGAAAAAAGAGCACAAGGAAAAGAGACACAAGCACCATCACAAGGAAAAGCATCTCGAGTCTAGCGAAGATGTGATGGAGGTTGATGGCAGTCGAGCTGTTGCTGTACCCTTGCCTGTTGTTGGTGCCGAGCAAAGGCCAGTCGAAATCGGTTCTCCAGGAAGTGCAGACCTAGATCTCATCGTGCAACAGCAACAGCAACAGCCTCAATCAGGTTCTCCACTTGAAGCTGACGAAGTCGAAACCGTTAGTGCCGCCGCTGACCATGTAGACGTCGTTGAACAAGCTCAAGACGACGACGAGACTAGAGCGAGCAGAGAATGCCTAGCCAAGTTGTTGGAGCACATGCTCCACCATTTTCAGAAGAAGGACACGAACGGCTTCTTTGCAAACCCTGTCAACGACGCCATCGCTCCAGGCTACTCGAGCATCATCACGCATCCCATGGACTTCTCGACGATGAGGTCAAAGTTGGCCAGTTATGAAAATCTAGCCGCTTTCCAGGCCGACTTTGAGCTGATCTGCGCCAACGCCATGACGTACAATGCTGCTGAGACGATCTACCACAAGACTGCCAAGAGCATGCTACAATTCGGTCTGAAGCTTTTCACCAAGGACAAGATCAAGTCCATGCGGAGGCACTTGCCGTTTGCGGCCAAGATTCCCGATCAAATGTTGGGCTTGGATGTAGTCAAGCCAGACCACCAGTTTCATCACGGACCTGACGGGGTCGATGGAGACGAAGACGACGACATGGTCGGGGGGATTGGCGATGTGTCGAATCTCATCGAGGACATTCGTGAGGTTGTACGACGGCCGCCTGGTCGATTCGAGGCCATCCCCGATGACATGACAGCCGCCGAGATCCTGCTCCAAGCCAAGATGGCCGCCCGGGGTGCGGCCAACAGACTCAAGATTCGCAAGAACAACATGCCCCAAATGGGGTTCCTGAGGCAGAAGCCAGACGGGACGACGAGCCTCCAGTTTTTGACAGGTGCTGCCGGTGTTGTACCTGGAACTGAAAAGGATCGCCCTGTGCTTTTGGGACAGCTGATTGGAAAGGTCAAGCAGGGAACCGGAAGTGTGCAGGAAACTCGTGAAGATCTCCGCAATCTGGCCAAGACTATGTACCCACTGTATTATGGAGCTTACAGTTCCCATGCTCCTTCGTTTGACTCGACATTTGCCAACCTGACCAAAGAGGAGACGGACTTGGTATACCAGACCTACTTCGACACTGTCGGCGTCCAGTATGCCGAGAGCATTCTCAATTTTTCGCGAAACTGCGAATACGCCAGATTCATTGGTAATTGACAGATTCGAGCTTGGAGAATTCGTTTCAAACATTTTTTTCTACTTTCAGTGGACTCGCTTTTGAACATCTTGACACTAAACGAGCATCGGAAAACCATCAAATATATTGAGGAGCAGAAAAAACTTAGGAGGGAAGAGGATCTCCTGGATGCCACAGTGAAGGACATCCCTGAGGAGACCGACAGCAAGGACAACGTTAAAGAAGTCAACCAATCGGAAGCAAAGGACTCTTCAAAAATAGACTTTGATTCGTTACGGTAAAACATTTGCCATTTTAAATCAAACATTTCTAATTGTCATTATTATTTGTTTAGATCTCTGCAAGACGATGGCATTGACATGAGCTTTCTAGACGGCATGAAATCTTTCATTGAACCGATCAAGGATGAGCCAAGAGATCCTGCTGACGAAAATATTAGTAACGACCTGGAGAACCTCATGCAGGAGAATGCTCAACTTCTCGAAACGCTTAAAACGGTGCAAAATGACAGACTGGGCTCACCGCCGCCCCCGGGTGGGAACCTGGGCCAAATTGGGCCTCCTTCAGACAGAGAAATGGAGATTGCCAACAAGATCCGCTCCAACCTGGTCGAAGTTGCCAAGCAAATGAGACCCGGCCAGGTTATGCCTGGGAGTCTGGTTCGGAGAGCAATGCAAATCAGAGTACCTCTCTGAAGTCATTGACAATTGACATAACTTATGAACTGCCAATCGTATTGATGTACAAATAAAACTATATTTTCCCCGTGAAACTCCTCTTTTTTCGTTGTACCAGATGCGGCTTTTTTCGATTTCATATTTCTAGTTTGAGGCGTTTCTTTGAACTTTTTGTCACTATTTGCTCGTGCTTGCCTGGAAACTATGAGTTTGTTTTGATTTTGTCTTTTTACAACATACAACATCTGTCAAGTTGAAGATTGAAAATTCAAAAGTAACAATATAGGCCATATCTTGCCTTTTCAGAAATTAGTGTTACCAGACTAATTGAAAATGGATAGTTTTGAAGTTGAAAAGTGAAACCAAACCAAATGAAAGCAGCCATGGATTTGACGGAGATGATGACGTCGCGCATCGACCAGATTCTCGACAAGGTCGGGCCCGGGATGAAGGTGCTCCTCATGGATCAGGACACGACGACGTCGGTGAGCCTGTCCTGTCCCCAGAGCAAGATCATGAAGAAGGAAGTCTTCCTCTTCGAGCACCTCCACTCCAGGTTTGCCATCAGCATCCGAATTGTAACTAGAAGTAAAACCAAATCTATTTTTGCAGAGTTCCGAGCAAAAACAGCCTCTCCTACTTAAAGTGCGTCGTCCTCCTGAGGCCGACTATGGAGAACTTGAGCCTGCTAAAGAGGGAGATCGCTTCGCCCCGATATGGCTCCTATCACGTCTTCTTCACCAACAAGATCAGACGGTCTGACCTCAAAACCCTGGCCGAGTCCGACGCTAACGAGGTCGTGTCCATGTTGATGGAGGTCCCGTCAGATTTCTACGTCCTAGAGTCCCACCTGTTCACGACGAACATGCCGCGGCCGGTGAAGAACTTGCGGTGGAACAAGTCGACCGGAGCTTTGCAACGTTGCGTCGACAGCCTCAGATCGTTTTTGTTGGCGCTCAAGTCTCCAGGGGCAACGATCGCCTACATGAAAGATTCGCCTCTGGCCGAAGAACTCGCTCAGCAAGTGGTTGATGGCAGCACTCACGAAGGCTCCTCTGACACGACCCTGGTCATCCTTGACCGAAGGATTGATCCTGTCACTCCTCTACTTAACCAATGGACCTATCAGGCCATGATCAACGAGCTTATTGGAACGGCCAACAACACGGTGGACTTGACAGGGCGGGAGGACGTGCCCGACGACGTCAAAAAGATGATCCTCAGCGCCGAGTACGACGAGTTCTACAAGCTCAACATGTACTCCAATTTTGGCGAAATTGGTCAGACCATTCAGACGCTAGTCCAGAACTACCAGGACAAGGTGAAGAGCCACAAAAAGGTCGACAGCATCGGGGACATCAAGGACTTTGTCTCCAGCTATCCCGAGTTCAAGAAGATGTCGGGAACTGTTTCGAAACACCTGGCTCTCGTCGGTGAGCTGTCCAAAGAGATCAAGGCCAACAGCCTCTTGGAGATCTCGGAGTGTGAGCAAACCCTGGCCTGCGGGTTGGAGAAGGACAACTCCGTCCAGGAACTCCAGAGGATCTTGAGCTTGCCCAACATCAGAACGAAGGACGCGTTGAGGCTGGTCTCCCTGTTCACCCTTCGTTACAGTCGTGAAGTCGAGAGGCATCTTGACATGTTGTGCAGATCAGTCAAAGGTAAATGTCTATTAAAAAACTCGTGAAATCATGAAGCATCTGTTCATTTCAGGCATTCCAAAGAAAGAGGTGTATGATGTGATTCAAATGACGAGCAAATATGGTCGGATCAAGTCGAGCCTGCTCTTTGACAAGCAGTCCAACCCCTTCACGGCCAACTTCTTCAAGGGGCTCAAGGGCACCGAGAACGTCTACACCCAGCACCAGCCACTGATCACCAAAGAGATGCTGCCAGACATTATCCGAGGTCGACCGCGCAACGACCTCAACTACCTAAGCCAGCCCGAGGCCGCGTCGAAGACGGTGATCTTTGTCATTGGCGGGGTGACGTACGAAGAATCCAGAGCGGTTCACCTGTTCAACAAGGAGCAGAGGGCCAACGTAGTCTTGGGCGGGACTTCCCTCTTGAACTTCGACGAGTTCTTGTCCTCCATGAGGGAGGCTTGCGAGTCAAATGAAAACTGTTGATTGACATGTGATTTTACTCATAACAGCTAATTTATTTTCTATACACATTTTGAAATGCATTTATGAACGAATTTGATTGCAACAGTTTGTTATAATAATAGGCCTGTTAACAGCATGATGATAATGGTATTTTTAAGCTCAAGGCATTTTTTCGAAAATGCACCAAAAATGATAATGAAGTAATGCCAACATTTGGTAACAAATAATTGTAGAAAAGTCATGATCAAATCACCAAGATTGTGTAGAAAAAGTTGTGAAACTGCGTAGGCTTGACTTGAACACACTCTTGTTGTCCTTGATAAGCTGAATGATTTCATTGGAAAATTTTTGAGCACTAGAAAAATTGCGTTGATTGGAATCAGTTGATTTGCTTCTTTTGGTCATCGTTTCTCTCCCACAATTGATATTGACTTTTGGAGCTGGAATGGCACTTTGCTTTGTCAGACTCATCTTGGTTTCTGCTTGTCCTACATTTTAAAGTATCAACGGTTTGCCAACCTCCCGTTTGGCGGCTCTGATCAGGGGACCCAGTGTCTTCAGCTCAGCACATTTGCTCAAGAAGACGTGGTCAAGCAGCTCCTCAGCACTAGCTCTTTCTTCGACATTTACCTGGAAAGCAAGGTCTTCAGTTCGTGATCATCTCAAGCATGATTATATTTTAGTGATCTCACCTGAAGGCACTTGTCCAAGAAGTCCTGGAACTGAGGAGACAACTCATGCCAAGACGAAATCTCGGGTCGTCCGTGAGTGGCGATCAGGAAGAGCGCCCGCAGGGGCGCCTCTTTCAAGTATGGCGGCTCGCCATCCTTCATCTCCAGCGCCATTATGCCAAGGGACCAAATATCAACTTTTTTGCCTGAAATTTCACGATTAAAATCCGTTAGAAAATTAAGCAAGATTTATTTTACCATAGTGCTTCCGACTGACGATCTCGGGAGCCATCCAGTAGGGCGTCCCCACCATAGTCTGCCGCTTCTCATCGCCCTGGACGTTGGCGCAGAACCCGAAGTCGGTGATCTTGACCGTCCCGTCGACCCCGAGCAGGATGTTGTCCGACTTGATGTCCCTGTGCAGGATGCCCTTGCTGTGGAGGTAGGCGATGCCTTCAAGCACTTCACGGCAGACGGCTGCGATCTGGCTCTCCTTCATGATGGTCTCAGTGACGACGTCGGTCAGGGGCCCACCGGCCAGGTACTCCATGACCACCCAGAGGTTGGTCTCGATCAGGAAGGCCTCGACAAAGTTGACGAGGTTCTTGTGCTGCAGCTCCTTCATCACCTTGAGCTCCATGAGGATCATCTCCTTCTTGGGCTGCTTGACCAAGTCGATCATCTTGACCGCCACCCTCTGCCGGGTCTCCTTGTCGTAGGCCAGGTACACGGTGCCGGCCGCGCCCGACCCCAACTCGATGTCCGTGTCGTACTTGTCGTTCGGATGGCCATTTGAGCACAGGCCCCTCATCTGATCGAGGACCTCCTGCTCCGTGATGTTCCTCGGCAACCGGGGTCCAGTCTTGGTGGTCTGTTTCCGCCTCAGGGTCGGCGGCTCGGGGTTAGTTTCCGCTGGATCACTGAGATCTTCACCGGCTGTCGTTTTGTTGTCATCACCACCCTGATGTTGGCCTTGGCTCGTGATATTCGTTGTTGTTTTAGGCGTCGTGGTGTTTGTGTTGTTGAGGTTGTTGGCGTTGCGATTGTCATCCTGGAGGCCGAGGCTTGACGGAATGTAGAAGGTCGACTTCGAGTCGTCGAACTCGGTGGAGGACGTCGACTCGCCCGAGCTTCCCGGCGACAAGAACTCGGCGTGCATAAAGTCCGTCTTGCCGTCCTTCTCGCGCTGCTCCCGATCCTGAGCGAAGATCAGGACCTTCTTGGCCTTGTCTGTGTACCCTTTGTTCTCGAGCTCCTCCTTGGTCATCATGTGCTTCAGCATGCTGAGCATCTCGGGCGGCAAGCCCGTCAAGCCGCCGTCTCTCGTCTCCTCGACGTGGATGTTCCTCTTGAAGTCGGTCGGTCCCGAGATCTGCATGGAGGCCGTCGATGATGCCAGGTTCGCCTCCTCGTCCTCCTTGGACGAGGTGGGCTTGAACAGCTTCATGAGCTTTTTCGGCAGCGTGCCCGACATCTTCTACGTAGCCGTCGTCGATCTGATATGCACTATCTAGTTTTTGACGTGTGATTACAGTCGCGACTCGCGGAAAAGCCGACGCCCGATCGAAAACTGCAGCAATTCGTATATAAAAAGGCTTCTGTATGTAATCACGAGCGGTAAGCGAAGCGGAGGGTTTTTTGTTGCAGTAGCTTTCCACCACCAAAATTTTCGATCTCGAGGGGGGTGACGCCCTTAGCAGCAAAAACGCACCACCGGCTTTCACATGAACGATCGTCCGTCTGTCCGCCACCTCCACCGAAGCTCACGAAAGCACGCGTTGCTTCCGTTCTTCTTCCTTATTTTCGCTGCTTCAAGTTGCGACTTTGCGAAACACTTTTGCGCTTCGCCATTTTTGTTTTGTTTTGATTTTTGTCAGCGCAGAATTTCACAAAAAAATATGGAAAATATGAAAAATTCGTGAAATGACACACCGATATTTTCCAATGATCACAGCTGATGCTGGCCAAGTTGAGCCTTATCAAGTGGAATTTCGGTGACGTCACCCCACCCAGTTTCCTTGAACTCCATAGACTATAACAGCATGAATGTATGCATACTGAAATGATATGCTCACTAAAGCATTAAGTACACCAGAACGTAGAAATGATAAAAAGGTGTGTATCTTTATTGCTACGCCAAAAGATCGTTTAATATGTCATCTTCATTGATTTTTATCTCAATCATATGGGAGCTGTTGCCCTCACCGACAACTTCAAACAGGTCGGGATCGGGTTGTTCTGGCTTCACATTTTTGCGGGCCTGGCCGCCCTCTTCATTGGCATTGGCACTGGTGCTGGCTGTTGGCTCTGGATCTTGGTTTTCACGATCAACATTATCGTCACCGTCGTTGTCATCCGATTCAGTACCAGTGTCCATGGTCTCGTCTCGGTCTTCTCGGTTTTTGAGCTGGCGATCCTTTATGGCAAACGTTCTCCTGCTCATGAGCGGGATGAACTGGTTGACAGCCTTGTAGATGCTGGGCCCCATGTCGTACCAGGGTCTAGCGCACTCGACGTCTTCGTCACCCCAAGTAGTTGCACACTTAGACCCCGTCCATTCCCCCCTTTTGTAGGCACTGATCTGGGCCGACGTGAAGAACGGCGAGAGGACGCGAGTCGCTTCCTGTTCTTTAGCACGTTTGACCTCTTTGATTCGCTTCTTGGCCCGGCCCAGATCCGCCTCCAGGGTCATGTTCTTTTCTTTGAGCTTCTCATTCTTTTGCCTCAACCCACTGACCTCCCTGGTCAGTTCGATGATTTGAATCTTGGCCTTTTCGAGCGATTCGTGTTCAGAAGGTCCGCATAGTTTGCAATAGTCGTGATTGACGTGAGCCTCTGCCAGGGTGAAGGAGCCGGGGCGCTTTGCGGGCAGACGACGGTTCGGGATGGCGGTTTCCTTGAGCTTTCTAAATAGACTTCGCTGTCTTTTGTAAGGCTTGCCATCTACCCCGATGTTTCGCTTTTTGTAGCAGGATTCGTCGAAGTGCATGGAACAGACCCGAGTGTTTAGGTGGTTGTTCGGCCTGACCTGGAGCGCCTCGACCCAGACCTCGTGGCGGGGGTCTTCGGGAGGCGGGAACTGATGGTGGCAGCCTTTGAAATCCACGTAGACCCTGGAATCACAGTTTTTTACACAGCACAAGGT
>JAAUYL010053352.1_pt1 | contig 12849 bp, 10 predicted proteins | sample 7278011 | NCBI WGS metagenome assembly JAAUYL01 (sample SAMN14350225, study PRJNA611818) | marine sediment metagenome | isolation source: surface marine sediment (1.8m) | place: French Polynesia: Moorea | collected 2018-08 | reverse complement strand
TTGCCGACCAGTTGTCGCTGTATCGACTAAGAGACGTTCCTGCCATCCTCATGCTCTTCAATCGGCATGCCAGCCTTGCCAAAATCATTGCTGCTATTGAACGGCAATGGGAGAACTTCGACCCAAATGACCCGCACTGGGTCACAGACTTGTAACATTGCGTTGTCAAGCTGGCACTAATTATTCCTGCTTCACGTCCGATTCAATTCCATTTTAACGATACAAAATGCTAATCACATGTGATAAAAACTTTCCCACCGTCATGTTCCTCGAAGAACCAAGTACTAAGTAGATTAACCTGAACACATTAAATTTTGAAGTTACCTAAATATGTAATCAGTCGTTTCCTTTTTGCAAACATTGAAGAATATTTGTTGCAAAATACAAAAATATAGAATCAATTATCCTCATATTGTGAAGCGTCATTTTCTTGGCAAAACTCCAATTTAGAAAAGTTCAAGTGTGTTGACAGGTTTCTTTTGTGAATTAGTGAATATTAGCCGTTATGAAGGGTTTAACAGCAAAGCGAGATTTGATTGTGGATACCTTCAAGTCAAACTACCAAAGTCGCATCAGTAGAGAACAATATGCTTGGAGAGAACTTTACCATCAGGTTTTGTCCTACGCCGAATCTGTGGAAAGTGTCCTGACAAGAGAAGCCAAGGGCAAGCGTCCGAACGCTGAAATCAAACAAGAAGTCGATCTAGAAATCCAAAGTCTCAAAGACAACCTGGTTGACTTGATTGGGACAGGATTTCCGGCATCAAAGCGTTACCAGGAGATCATGTCAGATTGGATACAGAATACGCTGGTGGTGCCGAATTCTACTCGTACTTCGATTCAGTCACAAACTTTTGATCTGGACAAAACCGAAGCTTATGTGTTCAAGACCTACGAGATGGACGACGGGGTGGACGTGACAATTCTGGAGGAGGACAATGCCATGAGCAATGAAGAGGCGACGACAGGGTTGATCACTTGGCAGGGTGCAGTTTGCCTTTACAGGTGGTTGGTAACGCAATCTGAATATATGATTCCCGCCGGATCTCGGATCGTCGAGCTCGGTTCGGGCGCGGGCCTCCTCGGAGTCAGCCTCCTGAAATCGCTACATAACAAGCTGGATTCTTACGTGTTCACTGACGTCAACACCAACGTCTTGAACATGATCTTGGCCAATTTGGACATTAACATTGGACCAATGACTAGCCGAGAGCTTCTTCGTGATCACCGATCTCGGCTGGAATCTTGGCTTGTCCAGGGTCCTCCTCAATTGATGACGAGCGATAGGTACAACCAGAAGATAACCTTTGAGTGTAAGGAAAGGACAACAGCCGTGTGTGTAAATAATTTGGATTGGACGGAATACTCTGCACAAGATCTCAAAGACCTCGGGGATTATGACTTTATCATCGGTTCAGACCTCGCGTATGCTCCTGTCCTCCTGCCACCCTTGTCAAGGCTGATACGCGACTTGCTATTGGCCAAGAGGTCGAAGGCCAAGGCATTTATTGCATGCACACACCGGAACTCGGAGTGCGTGCCCAGATTTTTGGAGGAGTTGGAGCGACACGATCTCGAGCAGAAGACGGTGTACAGAACCACCTTCGGTCCATCGGACGGCGTTATGATTTGTCACGAGCCTCTTCGATCCGTTTCGATCTATGAAGTTTCTCTGTCGACAAACTCCTCTTGAATGCGAAAATAAAATATTAATCATCAGCAGTACTAATATTTTTATAATCTCTATTCTCTCATTCCACGAGCAAGAAGATAGATATAATGAACACCTGTCTAATGCGCATACGTTACCGATGTAGTCATACACAATATAACATTTAGCTTCAGCCAAATACAGGAATAAATAAAAGTAGGCCAACACATCTGTAAGGGCAAAAGCTAGCTTCGGGGGAAAGCAGGTCGACGAGGCATATATCTACGTAGGAAAGCAGCAAATGCTTCGCACACATATGAAGTTTTAAATACGAGTACATACAGTAGTTTAAGTCACCTTATCAGCTTTGTCATATCCAGTCCTGCGTCGCCCCCATTTCAAGTTAAGCTGATTGCGTTTGCTTAGTGCCTAGGAAATTGATTTCAAGATAATTGAACAAGTCTAAATCAAGTGCAAAACCGACAATGAGCGGTTACCCACCGCCGCAACAGTCGGCGCCTCCGCCCTACTCGCCGTATCCACCACAACAGCCTCAAGGATATCCGCCAGAGCAGCCATACTACCCCCAGGGTGGCGGGTTCGGGGTGCCGCCCCCCTCGGCACCACAATACCCTCAGCAACCGGGTCCATACCCTCCCCAGACGATGCAACCTCAGGCAGGCTACCCCCCGCAACAAGGTTATCCACAACAGCAGCCCCCTCCACCTGGCTATCCTCAAAATCAGCAGGGAGACTTCATCAAGGAGGACGACGGACGGAGGCGTAGTGGTGGTGGAGGCTGTCTTGAGGGCCTCTGCTGTTGTCTGGCCGGGTATTGTGCTTGTCAGATGCTAACTGATCTGTTGTGCTGCATATGTGGATTGCTCGGTGATGACTAAGGGCTACAGGCTAAGGCCCCCCGACGAAAATCAGATATTCAATCAAATCAACCAAAAATAAAATGGAAACGAGAAGAAGACCGGTGCTTGTAGCTTTCTTCATATTTTCTTTGCATTATAATGACAATAAAATACATCTGTAATCAAACCAACTGTCATATGATCGTAACAAACAAAAAAAATGAAATATACAATTTTTAGAAAAACATTTCATTTTGTGGAATTTTGTGGAACTTTTTTTAAAGCACTTCTTCAAAGCTCAAAAGTTGAAATTGAGGCATATTGTAAGCGACATGCTCTATAACGGTCCGACCAGTTTGATTGTTGAAGTGTTTATGTAAGGAAAACCAAGCAAATGCCAATTTTGTGCATGTTGGACCTAGCAATAGACTCTCATGCAAGTTTTAGATTTCTTTAATATTTCACGAGAATACCGTGAGACTAGTGGTATATAGCCACGTACCCCAGCACATTACCTAGTGATATGACATATTTAAATGTGATAGCATTTGATTCTGCACACACGCATGCAGTTTGCGAGCAACCCTTTTGGGACTTTGCAAGCAAACGGGTTCATCAAGGAAGGTTCTCTTTTACGTTTGTTGTTGCAGATGTTTATGCGCGTTCGAGTCTACGGGATTCCAGGAAGAGTGCGCAACGCGCGCAGCATTAGATAAATAGATTCTTGAACAGAGTGACCACAAGGCAGGAATCCGAGTCTTTCGGACGAATCTAAATCTGGTTCTCTTTGTTCAAATGACTTGTTTGTTGTTGCAAGTTCTCTTGAAGTACGAGTACGAATAGATGTGATGTAATTTTGTCACAGAGCTACATGATTCTTAGATTCTGTAATCTACGTTGGCCAGGGTTGGAATGGAATTCATGGCAAATGGTGTATGTTAAATACATCGCGTTGCAGAGGACCGTTGGTTTGCTCTCGGACAATAAATCGACTCGTTGGCGACTTTGAAGCTACATTCCCCGTCGAGAGGGTACCGAGAACGAATCGTCCGCTCTTCAAAAATAGCCATCCAGGATTTTGGTGGATTTTGTGTCGTCGCAAAACCACTGTTAACCGTACAATCGTCAATTGATCGCCTCAGGTTCTGGACATCCCCACATTGAATTTGCGAGTGCAATTACCGACAAGGATATAAGTGAAACCGCAATTCTGTCACCAAAGTCCAGTTTAAGCTAAGCATCCATTGCGTCCAATCTCTCCCCAGTGATATTTTTTGATCATCAACAAAATAAAACCAACGACATGAACATCTTGGACTTCTTTCGTTTCGGACCCATCTTCGCCGTCTTCCTCATTGCCTTCCACCAGTCATCAGCTAGACCACGTGAGTGACTTCATATATGATACGATGTCAAACCCTAATTTTGTATAAACTCCTCCCAACCTAAAAACATCAGATCCCCAACAAACTCGATTTTTCCCTGGCGCCCCATCCGTTAATTTTAATGATCCTGGCACCCAATTGGCCGGCCTCGCCGGCCTCGGCGTCACGGCCTTCGCTGCCCACAACGTCCTGACCGGCAACGACAGGATCCGGGCCCGTCCCAACATCGGCCTGAACTTCAACCCACAAACCGGGCAGCTGTCCCCCGCCGTCACTGCCAAGTACGACCCTACCCGAATCCCAGACCCTGTTGTCCTCGACTGATCGACAAAAATCACTCATCAATTTATTTGTTTTCAGCGTCCAAGTCGGCGATGGACCCGTAGCTCCCACCTTTAACGTTGGCGGTCAGTTCGATCCCAATGCTCAGAACGGCATCCCGATCGCGCCCGTCGTCGGCACGGGCCTCAATGTTGGCGACACCAACGGAGGCGTCAACCCTGCCCTGACGAGCAACTTTGCTATCTCCAACGGACAAGCGCAATCTCAGTTTGGTGCCGGTGCCAACTTTGGCAACGGATTTGATTTAGGAAACCTTGGCTTTTTCAACGGCCGATAATTAAATTCGATCTTCAGCTAAATTATAATGCAATAATTTAATTATTTAAAAAACTTATATAAATTGCCTATATCAGATACACCTATACACTTCTTATCACACTTAATGTCTTACTTTGCACAAGTATTGGCTGCGGTTTGGTTCCCCCTCGTGATTCAGATCATTTTATCTGTCAAGGAAGTTAAATTACGTAGGTATTTACGCGCATTTTAATGAACAGCAATCGCGTTGTAAGTATACGAGTGACCTGGAGAGAGACAACCTCTTATAAGAAAGAATGTCACTGAAAAACAGTTCCTTGTTCTGGTCAGTCTCTTTATGGCTGGTGTGCATGTCATCAGCTCATCGACCATCTGGATCGAGTGTTGCTACAATTCCAAGTAAGACAAGTAGATTAACTATCTCAAAATTCTAAAATCACGTGGACGCGAATTATTTTTTTAGTGCCAAGACCGATGGCTCCACAACAAAACGGACCTCTCATCAATCCGACAATCTGCGTCGGTATCACGGCCTTCATAATCGGGACGGCCATTGGGATCGGGTTCGGGGTGCTCATCGCCAACAACAAGTACAGAAATGGAATCGGCGGAGGAATCTGGTTTGGGCGCAAAAAGAGGTCGTTGACAATCGACGATGACGGTGGTCTGGACTTGGAAAAAGAAAACGAGATCTTGACTGCTCTCGACAAGACCGGCCAATTGTACGGCGAGGAGGACTAAATGGCAACGTTTTCGAAAAGGTCTCCGCGATTTATTCAAGGCAGTTTTATATACCACACATCATTAAATAAAGTCTACATATGGGGATGGGGAAGTTACAACTGATCGACGTAGGGCATCGTTGCGAGGTTGCCAGCAGCGCCGACGGCAAATTTTGCGTTGGACAGCTTCTTGGCGGCGGCCTAAAAATGATCAATGCCAATTGGTAAAAAAATCTTTGGAGTAATTATTTTTCGAAGCTTTACCTTCACGTCGGACAGGGTGGCTTGGCTGAACAGGCCCTCCATTTGAGCCGGGGTGACGGCCTCCTTGGCCCCGAGGGCAGTGTGGGCAGCGATGGCCTCCAGCTTGGCCGCAGCGTTGCTCATCTCGTCGTTCACGTAGATCGTCATGGCCTTCTTCGCCGCTTGAAGGTCAGCCTCGGTGACATCAACAGATCTGAGAGCAGCTACCACTTTGGACACAACCTGCGGAGAAACATTGTAATCTTTTGCAATCAGAAGATGATTGAAGGTTGTCTTTGCTCACCTCTCCAAGAGAACACGTGTCGCTGGCGATAAAGGCGCCCGTGAGCCCGGCATCCGAGTAGGTGTAGTTGAGGCCGCTAACGGTCTGGGCGCCACTTTGCGAGGCGATGGCGTTTTGCAGCTTGCCTTGGCCTTGGCTGTAACGGACCTTTGGTGCTGTCCCCAGGATCTGCTGCAGTAGCATGTTGGCGACCGCCTCCTTCACGTTGGAGCCAGGAGCTGACTCGGCCGCGATCGCAACGTACGCCTCGTATCCGGTGGTGTCGTGTCTCAGCTCTCCCGAATGAAACTTGGAGGCTGTGTTGGCCGGACCTGCACCCTTTCCGAGGTTCAACGTCTCGCCGTGTCTGACGAGAGCATCGTGATCCACGTCCAACCCGAGCAACACCATTCGATCGGCCAGATAGTGCTTCTCGTGGAACTCTTGAAGCATGGCTGGCTTATGTTTTCCGACCTGAAAAGAACATAGAGATTTAGTATGTAATCAAAATAATTGACAACAAATGGCTCTCTTACCATGTGTGCAGGTGAATAAATCGAATTTCCAAGACCATCTCTGAAGGCGGCTTGGTGGAGCAACTCGATCGCTTTGGTCGGTTTGCAGACTTTGTCAAGATCAAAGTTCATCTGTCCGGGAACATTGTCGCTGATCTCCCACGACTGCAAGCACGACACAGTTGAAAAATGTGGGTTTTGGATTGGAAAAGTGGTCATCATGTTTACCTTGAATGCTGGACTCTCGGCTGTTGCCAAGAAATACTCGAGCGCCTCATTGACGTTGATGCGAGGGAGTTGCGACGAATACAGGGTGTACTCTCTGCTTGTTGTCACGCTTAGATCCCCACCCTGTTGTTGAAGGTTGCGAACGATGGAGAAGGCCGTGTTGTTTTTCGTCGCGTAACAAGCGGCGATGCGCAATGCGTGAGTGAGTCCTCTGTTCTGGGCAGTTTCGTTTCGGGTGCCAGCTTTGACAATAAGACCAACCGATGAGATCGGATTTCCGGTATCGAGAGAAGTCACCGTCAATCCGTTGCTCAATTTGCTCGTCTGGAAAGAAAAATTTCACTGAATCACGGCCTTGATGACAAAAAAACCGTGTGGAAGTCGAGTCTAACCTGAATGCCACCAGAGCCTCCATCCTTCTTTTTGGCAGCGGCCTGGGCGGCAAGACCTCGCGCTTGCACTAGCGAGGTCCTTGTCAGTCGTGAGGCCATGGCCACCAACTTTCAAGAACAATGACCAATATGGCCTCTCAAGACTCAAATTCCAACGCCGAAAAAGACGACGAGGTCGTGAGGACAGAGCAGAGCACAGCACCACAAAAGGTCGCCTTCTTGAACGCAGCAGGAATCAGCTGAAAATGGAAAACAAGCAGGTCTAATGCCAAGTTTCTAAAGGCATTTTTTCACACCTTGCCAGAAATAATTATTATCATTGGGATAAAAAATATAAGAAAAATCGAGAAAAAAGTCTAATCTATTTTTTTGCTGCAATAAGCTTTTATTTACTTTTGGCGAAAAATTAAGAGTTTTGAAAAAATATTCCCTTCTTTGGCAAATCGGGGGATTCTGAGCCGTTTCTGTCAAAAAATCAAAACAAACGAAATGTCAAAAACTTTTGAATTTTGAATCGCGTTCGAGGCTGCTTTCGAGGCTTCGGGTCTCCAGCAACAGCACACAAACTTGATTTGATCTGTGATACTATAACACTCACCATCTCACAATGCAGGTTGCCAGGTCACTGAGGCTTTGGAGATTTTCTAGTCTAACTTTAAAAGAGCAGTCATTTCGCACATTTCTCACTGGGTCCACTCTTAAACATTATGCTCACAGCAGGTAAAGATTGTCTCACTCTTACGTTTCATTCTGGCCTTTGACGATTGTACTGGGGCTTTATTTCTAGAGTCGACAGTCTTCCGTCTATGACAGTGCCATTCGTCAAAGTTACCCACAATGGCGTCGTTCGTGAAGAGACGCTATCCCTCAGCTATATCATCCGCAGCCTCGAGTGGAACGACGACGAGGGAAAACGGCGATCGTTACCAATTCGAGACCTCAGAATGTTCCTCAGATCCTCGAAGTCAGACCAGTTGCTCGTGTTCATGACAGACCGAGCGAATCGCTCCTTGCTCAATAGTGCCTCTGTGTCGAGTAGACCGAGCATTATGCCAAGGCCTAAATCGGGATGCTACTTCTTGGACGTTGGCGACATCAAGTTACTCTGTCGGCAGGAGCAGGTTTTAGTGGTTGACAACGGGAGTGCACTCTCCCAGCACTTTATCAATAGCCTCTGCAAGGGAATTAAGGCAGTTGAAGACTCGAAGATTTCGCCATCACCTGAGAGCAACGAAGCTGAAGTAGAGCATTTGCCGTTTGAGCTCCAAGTTCTCGAAACAGCCCTGGCCTGCGTGACCGAGAAATACTATCGCCAACTCGGCAGCGCGGCTCCCCTTCTTGAAGCTGTCATTGAGAGCACGATTGACAACCCAACGGACTACCAAAGTTATGGGAGACTGACAGCACTGAAAAAGAGCATCTTCGGCTTTGCTCAACACGTCCAAGCCTGCTTGAGTGCTGTCCAAGATCTCTTGGGCAACAACCGGGATATGGCCGATCTTTACTTGAGCGATCCTGAGGACCGAGAGGAGAGTGATCACGATGAGGCCGAACTACTACTGGAGGCCTACGCTTCCGAGCTCACCCTTATACAGATGAAGGCACTGGCAATGCTCGCTCAAATTGACGACACGGTCGAGCACATCAACATGGACTTAAACGGGCAGCGAAATCGCATCATAAGGTTGAGCCTGATCATGGAAATGTTGGCTGTCACAGCGGGTTCGGGAGCTCTCGTCGGCAGCATCTTCGGCATGAATCTCCTCAGCGGCTACGAAAACCATCCGGACGCCTTTTACTATATCACCGGATGCACGAGCTTATTTATGATCACAATGTTGTCGATGCTCTCGGCCAGGTTCAGACGCCACGTGATCACCAACACGAACCGCGTCAACCAGAGCAGCTTCAAGCACATTTTCAAGATCATCGATGAGGTAAAAATTAATATTTTTTACAGTTGGGGAAAATCATTTTTCTCATCGCCAGGTTGAATCAAAACTTGCCTCCAAAGAAGCACTGTCACGCGAGGACATGGTATCACTGATGACCAAGGTTTCTGGAAAACCCAACACTGGAGAAGTGGAGCTTCTGTTCGGAGTCCTCGACAAGAACTTGGATTCGAGCATTGAAATCCACGAGCTACACAAGTCATCCTCAGAAGGCAGGCTCAAAATCGGAGCTTGAATTAACTTTGTTAAATTACTTTGATAGAATTTATCCGCCTATCAAAGAGTAGCATGTGCACGATATTTAATAATTGTTATTTCTTTTCATTTTCCATCAATAGATGAAATGATCTCAAACATTCCAAAAAATCTGCCTAGTCAAGCACCCAAGAAGTCTATGCAAAATACTCCAGAATTTAATAAAAATTCTTTAAAATTCCATTCTCTAGCACTCATGGGTATATGTATGCTGTAAGTGTAATATTTGGCCACAAGACGTCGGATTCGGGCAATTGCCGATGAAAATGAATAGACTCCCGCGAGACTCGTCATTTAGCCGTGACGTGCACAAAATTGAGGCATTTTGTCCTTCCTCTTGATGGGCATTGTTAGCTGGCCAAAAATTAAATTATTTTGCAACGGCTTAACCGTATAATAACATATTTTCCTTGTTGCCATACGCCTTTCACGAAATTGATCCTTGCTCAAAGTCTTGACCACCAAATTGTGTTTTTGCAAGTTTTCAAAGTGTTCTGCATTTTCTATGCAGATTAGATTTCGCTAGGCCACCCAACAGACTGACGAATCTGACCCTTTTGTCAATGACAACGATACCTCGGACCTGTCTCTCTCCTCCGCGTTTCACAGTAATTTATTGGCAATTTTAGCTAAAAATGAGGATAATGAGACGGTTAATTCATTATTTGTCGAAAGTTGAGCCCGCAAGATCTGATAAAAATGAAGCTCTCCCTTTCGTCGTTTTCTGCCCAATGTCAGCCCTATACGCATAGCTATCTCCACTCGTAAATCTCGTCTTGTCTTACGGTCTTATTGTCGCCGACGTCGTCGAGAAACTTTTTCTTTCGCGGTATTTGCACACATTTTTACAAAGTATCGCGTTGGTGCAGGATGCCTGCACTAAGTATAAGTGATCTCCTGGCCAGACATATTCAGAGACAGACCACATCCACTCTACCGGAGTCTGCTGACTTAAGTAATTAAAGTTGATAGCCTTGGCCTTGACTTTGAAGAAAATGAAACTGAAAGTAATGATGAGAACGAAGCAGTGCCATTGTACTGGTCTTTAGGCAAAGGGATGATTTTTCACGTGAAAATATGACAAAGACAGCATTGTCCCAAGAGAGGGGAAAGCTTTCAGATTTTCTTGTTCCTCTAGATGCTTCGTCGCGTTGCCATGAAATTTGTCAGTTTTTTGACAGCCCGCCGTCACTGAATGTCCCTCTAGCTAGAGCTTCTCTAATTTAATGGTCTATGGAATGCGAGTAGTAAGTAATAGTAAAAGTATCGGCCGGGACGGATGAATCGCATTTGTACAACAACGGGCACATTCTACAACAACTTGTCCAGGGATGAAGACTTGCTCCTATGCTGGACATGGACGAAGGAATGCAGTATAAAACAGTCACTCCGTTACAAACATTACATATTGCATACCTGAACATAAAGTAAGCCCATGGGACAGAGGACCGAAACAATTCAATATATTTCGTTTCTTTCGTTCACAAGATTTGAATCTTTACGATTTTTTGAACGAGATTGGATTGTGCGAAGACAAGTATAGAGGCAGGAAAACGAATCGCTTCGCCAGGTTTCACCGCGGCATGACCAAACAACCTCTTCAGTTTCAATCCAATGAAGGTTGCGTCACCGTCAGTAGCGTCTTTATCGAGTCCATGCCCAAGACGTGTCTGAAACGTAAGTATCACGGAGAACAAGAATATGTATAGTCAAGAACCTGTCATCATTTGTAATCCGCAGACCGGAACTTTAATGCAAGAAATTGTCTTGCTCAAAAGGCTGAAAAAAGCCAAGTTGGAAAAGATGATGCGATTCGGTGTTGAGACATTGAACAATTAGCGACAATTCGTCTCCCATTGTCCCTTTTGTTAAATGTGTCTTTTTACAAAAGCAACTCATTGTGGTCACATTCGCTAATGGCAAGGAGAATGGCCCGCATCATGATTTGCTGACATATGACCTTATTGTTGGTCTGTTCTATTTTACCGTAAAAAAGTTGCGATGGTGACGAGGGTCAACAATGCAGTCATTGTTTGCTGTTTGTGCAGCAAGGCCTGGCGTAAGCCACCAATTAGTAAGTGACTGTCCCCTTGCTTATTTGCTCAAAAGAAACGACTGCCTGTCACTGATCAATTCCCATTAGATACGCTTCCCAATCCTGGAGAGCGCGAACATGCTCGCCGAGTCCTGGTCGTCGCTGTCCTTCCCAACTTTGCATCCGGGGATTTGGGAATGAATGCGGAAAAAACGACGGCCTTGTCGAGAGTCGAGCCGGTGCGGACGCTACGCAAAAGTCAACGCAGCAAGGTCGATGATTGTCTCAATAACTTGGCCGTGATCTTGATTCACGTCCGGGATTAGGTAAGGGTCAAAAGGGTTTATTGCAACAACTTCTTCCGCAGGGGATTACGATCGTCAAGGCTACGCTACAACGATCTGTTGTTTGCTTTGTCTTATCGACTGTGTATTCATTTTTGAAGCCGGAATTCCGACTTGGAATTCTTATGGATTAAAAAAAGTTAGAATGCCAAGTGTCAGAGGCGATTCCTTTGCCATGATGGGGGATGGCATCTGACTTACAACTTCGACTTTACCCATCATCTCGCGCTAAACAAAATTCCACACATTCTGGTGCTTTTTTAGTCAGAATGATTCCAGAATTTCCCCTGTCAAAGTAGGCGTGAATAGGTTTCGTCGTGACGAGCGCAGGATGCCATCGACATCGTCGTTGTTCATGAATTGGCTCAATTATTCTAGATTTTAGCTTTTGCGCAGTCAATATTTGACACGAATCAAAGATTTTAAGGAAAAATCAACGGAGTACGACGACGACGACGGGGAGTTGTCCGTCCAGAGGCAAAGAGAGAAGACATGCTCAAGAAAAATTCGCAACGTTGCCTTGAGGAGTAAAAAGCAGTCTCGTCGCAGTCGACACATTCATTCAGACAAAGAATTTGTCACATTTAAAGGAGCTAATGAGAGCCGATTTACGAACAAAAGCGGTCGTTGCGAAAAATAATTTTGCTATTTTCACGAATTATTTATGGTCCCGATGGCCGATGCAAGTAATGTTATGCGCGCAGAACAAAGACATTTCTCAGCTTTGCGCAACAGGTACGGCGTTGAATTGCTGAGATATTACAAGATAAAAGCCCGCTCGGTAAAAGCCATCTCGACATCAAAGGAATAACAAAACAAGTTAAATGAACTCGTCCAGTCTTCCTTTCGTTTCCGTCTGTCGTATTTTTGTCCATCATATGCTTCCTTTTTTCCGTAAAAATGTAAGGCATTTCAGAAATTCTCAAACTTGTGCATATCTAGATGCACTTCGTTCTCTGTTCTTTGTTGTACACTAAAATGTGTCCAAATATTCGAGTTTATTTTCAGTTCAGACAGGAAGCTTAGCAAGATCCACGTGAGGTCTTGACTCTTGACCGTATAAGAGGGACATTCAAAGCCGGTATGAAATGATACATAGATATATTTTATTATTTTTACTTAGATACACAAGTACTAGAAAAATTATGATGCATTTATGGCTGAAAATTAGATTACATTCATCAACGATCAATAGACGATAGTTCTTTGGTAATGGTCAAGTTTTAGTGTGAAAATAATTTCCGAGTCCAAGTGGACAAGCGGACCGCAGCGGATGACGAAGTTGTTCAAGAGTCGGACGAGCTACTACGATTGCCGCAGGAGAGCTCGTTGAGGAATTTGAGCCCCACGGGCGCGAAAAAGTGGGAGAATTTCTTCTCTTTTT
>JAAUYL010077860.1_pt1 | contig 12850 bp, 7 predicted proteins | sample 7278011 | NCBI WGS metagenome assembly JAAUYL01 (sample SAMN14350225, study PRJNA611818) | marine sediment metagenome | isolation source: surface marine sediment (1.8m) | place: French Polynesia: Moorea | collected 2018-08 | reverse complement strand
TAATGAATTTGCAAGCTGCCAAGCTTTCACATATTTTTTCAGGTCACACGTTGTAGGAGAAAAACTTTCAGGCTGCAGCTTTCAGAGCTTTTCATTGGTCTATAGCCGCTGGCTTCTTCTTTTATATTTTGCAGAACCAAGCACAAAAGCATCAGAGTCCCAGTCATTTTAAGGGCATGCTTCATTGTTGTGGTGTTGGCTTTTCTTAGGCATACTGGGACCCTGGGTACTCTAGTAAATAATATAATAAAACAGCCACAGTCGTGCAAAAGCTTGCGAAATCCCTACACCAATTTTATGTGCCTCGTGGCCAATGGACTGTAAAAATGCATTCAATTACTATTAACTCATGAGTGGACTTTAGTAGTAGAATCTAAATGTAACTCAACTTTAAAGAGCACGCCCAATTCTTAACGGGGCACTGCAGCCAACAATGAAGCTGGATGGCTATATACTGAAAAAAGTTGTACCACCAGAAAGTAAATTGGCACTGAGCCAGGAAAGTCTTTACCTAGATATTTGGTGTTAGATTTCATCGGTTCCACTACATAAAACTATTCAATAGGATGTCCCAATCAAAGCAAAGCTTTAAGCTTGTATGTGCTCAATTTGCATCTATTCAAACTTGTTTTCTTTTCATAGTCGACAAAGTACACAAATGCTTATTCAATTCAATTCATGCCAGCATTTAATGTTGAAGAAGCTAGATACGTAGCTTTCCTTAGGCGTTTTGTTTTTATTTATTGCACAATAGGAATCAGTCAGAGCTAGAACAGCTTGGGACCTGCTGGACAGAAAACCAATTTTTGTACAATACAAAACATAAATACATAGGCGCCCCGAATCCCAGTATAAAGTATATGGCTGCACACAGCAAATGACCTTGGACCCAGCCTTCTTCTTGCCCACTCTAAAAAAGCCTGCTTCAAGTTTTGGGTAGGACCAAAAGTCTGGCCCAAACTTTTTGGGCCACCCCAGAAATTGCCCGAAAATTGGTTAGAATTTGACAATAGAACTTGCTGTAATTGTAGGAAGAAAAATAGGGAGGCAAGGCTGGCTTTTTGCTCCTAACTGTCCCAAGACGTTAATGACAAGAGCAGGCACACTCTCACAAAATAAAAATGTCTGCAAGAAACCAACCAACGAGTATTTTTTTCAGTGTAAGCCAATGATGGGTAAAAAACCTTCCTTTTTGAGCTAGTCATGATTTTTCATGCACTGATAATCTTGCAACCTCATCACCACTTGTGCGATAATTCGAAAATGTGCTGAACGTGAGTGAATGGTGGTATGTATTTTAGCCAATTTTGCTCTTTTAAAGCCAACAAAGTCAGTCCTTTGAGTTGAGGGCAGCAGGCTAGGTCTGGCTGGATGCAATCACTTGTTGACACAGTAAACATAGTAGAGAGTTGCTCCTCTCTCCCTAAGCAAATAAAGACACAGGGACAGAGTAAAGTTTAGTAACAAAATCAAAAGATTCACAAGTTTGACAACATTCAGTCCAGCAGCTCGAAAATCGAAAAATCCACAAGTCATAAAATCAACCTGCTTTTAGGACTCACTAAACCCATGTTTGATTGGCGCTCGTAAACCAACTTTAAAACATTTTCTCCTCCGAAAAAAGAAAAAAAAGAACCATGTATCTTTTCTTTATTCAGAACGTTAATAGAGTGCCAGTTCCCAGGAGAACAATAAAGCTGATGAGCGTAAGCCATTTGCAAAAAAAGAGAAACGACCAAAGTCATCTGAAAAAGCAATGCATACTTGAATTTGCTTCCACAACCAAACACAAAAGCCTCTCTCGGCAACCAATTTTTGGGCATAGAAAGCATTTGTTTTGGGGGGTATTGCCTTCATTTCTGCACAGCAGGAGAGCATATATATCTACTAGCTTTCGGATCATCACTCATGTATTGACTTGATTTGGTTAATTTGGTGCCAGTCGTCACAATGAGGCTGACATATGACTTATCAACGCTCTTACTTGTTTTCTGTTTTGTCATTAGTGTTGTAATATAGATAATCAAGGCACCAGCACTGCATTACTAAAACTACTCAAACTATCTCCTAGCTTCTTGGCAGTCATTATGTCGGATTTGTAAGGCATTAAAAGCTACCTTCAGTCTCAAGGGGAAACTTTCGTTAGTAAGTAGAATGGTAATATTATCTGGTAATTGCCATTTACGAGAATACTTTCAGCTAAAGCTTTCAAAGCTCCAGGCATTGAAGACATGTAAAGGAATCACGAGAAGAGTTGCTTTTTCTAGATTTCGGTGTGCATAATTTAATTTGCCTCTCTATGTATCTTCCAGCCTTAACTTTGCATGTTCCAAAGAAAAGTAGGTTGGATGGGTTAAGCGCAATGACAACTTTAAAACACACACCACACCTCTGAGAAAAAAGACAAACAAAAAGTAGCAGCAAGGAACTCGTGGATTTTGTTCAAGTTTTCTTCATTCTTTTTGAGATGGGCTTACTTTTTAAGCTGATTTGCCAAAGTGCAAGGAGAGGGGAAGGCTTTCCAAAGAGGGAATTTTCAGATTTCCCCCTAATATTATTTTGCGAGGCCGCGAGGCCGTGCGACCTCGACGGCATTTTGATGTTGCTGTTTGTGAATTTCTCGCACGAGGCCAGACATTTCGTTCGGTTAGCTCGTCAAAGAATATACTATAAAGAGATCACTTTTCAAAATGTCAAGCGCTTTTTTGCGGACACTTTCCTTGAAAGTTGGCCACTGTCTGTATAAGTAAGTCAGTGTATTGATTTTCCGACAAATCCGTCTTATGAAAAAAGTATATAAAAAGTTTTGGAAACTGTAGCAGCCTCAAAACATTTATGAGGGTACACACCACCATCTAACAAATGCTGAGCGTTTTGTTGCTTCTCTTAAAGGAAAACTGTATTACTTTTACTGCATAGCTATCATGTGAAAAGAGACAATTTCGCTGGAATAAGGTTACACAATACATTTTGCATGTAACTACGAGTATTTTCTCCCTCGCTTTTTTTTGCGAAAAAAGGTACACGAAACTAGGACAAATCCCAAGAGGCCGGTAGAGTTGCCAAGATGGTTTTTGAGGGGAGCGAAAGCAAAAAGCATTTTTTTACAAAAAATTGTGTAGCAAATTCTATTAGAAGATTAGATTGGTTGCCAAACCATAGCCTTGTTGTTGTTGATGATAATTTTTTGCTTCGTCATGGCAGTGACAGTGCATTTTTTACAACAATTGCTTGTAGACTTTGATTAAAAATTCCGCCGTCGATTTTCACATCAGCTGACCAAACTAATTAATAACCATGTATGAAAACCTGTCGCTAATGTTTTAAGCACACTACTTACATGCATTCACACATTTGCTTTCTTTTTTCATGCAGTGGGAGGCCGTTTATGTAGACACCAAATCATGTGACCACAGTTGCACTACACCGCCAGATGGTTATACAGAGAAATGCCTCTTGAAAACCGGAAAATATCAGCTGCTTTTCCGGGCTCTAACCGGAAACGACAGCTGACACTTCCGGTCCTGCTTGCGGACCGGTTAATCCCGGTTAAAACACACGGCTTTCACCCAACCCTCCCATGGGACGTGCACTCCAAAACGCTCACTGCACAGTGTTTATACTCCTGCTACATACACAGTGCCTCCTTCTGGCTAAATATCTACATCCTGTGCTCAGCGTTTTTATCTTTCTCACTGCTACATTGTATGGCGTACTTACTTAATACACAGACCTCGAGGTCCTCTTCTTACTTTACCAACTAACATTCTACGAAGGAAAAGTTTTGCTACACTGTGTTGTGAGCCCACAAAAGCACAGCCTCGCCTCGTGCATGCTTTTGCAAAGAAAGGCACTGTGTGAAACAGAAGATTTTCAAATTCCTTTTCCTTGCAATTCTCGTAAAATAAAGAACAGTTCGAGCATACATTCTGGGGCTTAAACGAAGAGTGGATAAAGTATGAAAAATTCTACCTACTACAGTTTTCATTTTTTTCTACTGGTTGCAGGCGTTAATTTAACCCGCATTTTTAAGGCATTGGCAAAAATGGGACAAATTCTTGAAATACTTTACAGTCCTTTAACTTTAACACACAGGAGAGTACCGAGATAAGTTATGCATCAACAGGCGATCGCTGCTAGTAGCCCATAATTCTTCGGAAAAGGAATTGCTTTCTACTGATCTAATAAGTTAACAAAAGTAATTTTTATGGTACATTTGAGAGAAACCTGCTTTAAAATTGAAGAGTTTTTCTTATGATGTCTATAAAAAGTGTGCCTGTTTTGCAAGTAAAATGTAAAATTGCTTGAATGCCTGCAGGCCATTCATTCTTCACCAAAAGGTATAGTAATACACTCTCCTTTTGTTTTTTTGTACTGTCTTTTCAAAATTAAGTCTTACCTTTTCCTTACTTTTTTCAAATGATCAAGAGGCTTTTTATAGAATTTAATTTCGACGGAAAACCATGTAGGCCAACGCATGGAAAAAAGTCTTCTATTTTCGCTGCTGGCTAGCTTTCTTAACTCCCACAAAAAACTCTTCTTTTTTTCTCCGAACTTTTGCAGCCATTTCGCTACTAAAGACCACACCCAGCAAATGCCGAATTCATGTATTACAAAACATTCATTTTTTTGCCTCTGTTTTTCTTGCACGAGATTGCAGCTTAACGTTAAAGGTCAATAACAACAAGAAGACCTAGGAAACGAGAAAGTTTTTTTCGAGCGGATGGGCGCGAGAAGAAAGAGAGATAGCCTTACGCCTAATTTGGTTTCGACCGAGACAGAACCGGAACCGGAAACGGAAACCAAGTTTGTTTTTTATAGATTGTAGGATTCGCGAACTGTTTGACATCAAATGAGTGTTTTGTAGGTTTTCGATGACTCTCTGCTGTTCCTGACATCTTATTTGAGACCTCCCCTGTTCAATATTTACTGACTTCGTCATCATCATTTTTTTGCCGCAAAAAATGCAAAAATAAGGCGTTTTTTCACATGAAAACATGTGAGTTTACTAGAGTTTATGGGCCTCGCGTTATTAACGCACACAAAAAATTGCCTTTTAATGTCATCATATCATTGTTAATTCTGCCTTCTCTCTACTATATTATTCTGTTTTATGCTAACTGCTAGTGGAAAATTAGAATTTACTGCCGAGCTTGTTTTTGTAGGTTTCTCGCACTGCAGCAAGCAAGGCTAGCTCTTTTATCAATCCCAGGGCTTCCACGGTGGCTGAGCTGCTGATATCATTGGAAATCAGCTCACCCTTTCCACTCTTTTTCTTCTGGGTAGCGAGGCCGCACTATAAAAATGTAAGGACTGATTACCCCTAACTTTTCCAAAAACGTTTCAGATATAGCGTAGAAGTTGATGACCACGTCACATGCAAATGGTTGTAAAGAGGCTCTATTTATTTTTCCCGCACTCTCTGAGCAGCATCCTCTCGAAGCTTGAACGACGAACCTCGGTCAGGCACAGCCTCGCTTCATACATTATTCAGCAAAGGCAATTACGAGCCACTGTGGGCAGAGCGTGTCCTCGAAACCAACAGAAATTGTGATGGTATAGTGTAGTGGCCTCAGATGTGAATGAAATATTATTGTGCTACTCTCTGCAGCAAAAGCTCCATATGTAATTATTCAAATTAAGAGCTGGGCCCACTACTGTGATGTTGTTCATGCCGCAGAATCAAAGCCTCTTTTTTGCTTTTGAGAAGGAATTGTCGTGAAACCTTTCTTGCTTTCTAATCCCATGGGTGTCGTCCTTGCTGAACCTGAGGACGGATGTCAATTGCTTTAGGTCATGGTCACAACTTTTCCCTTCTATCAAAGTCAGCAAGGTTTCATTACATAACCCTACTTTCTAAAAAGCCTTTGGAAACCACGAGGCCGAAGGCAAGACCTCAGACGCTTCCGTACAAAAAATGGCAGCTTGGGAAATCAGATAGACAACCTTCTCCCTATAAGTTGTTAAGATACAATATACGCATATTTGTACCTCAAGGTTACCCGACAATTCCCTACTTTTCTTTGAACAAAAAACCGTCAAGGCTGATCAAGTTCAATTTTGCAAAAAAAATAATGCTTTTCAGAGCTTTCAAATCCCGATTTTATATCGACATCGACATAGAGGAGAGGAGAAAATGCATTCGCCTGGCGGAGGCAACTTCATTAAACTGGAAAAGGAGGGCAATTTTGAACCTCGGCATTTGCTATTGTATTCTGGTTAGCCGGGCAGCAAAATTGCATCAAGGCCCTCGCCACTTATTTTGACGTTTTATAGGAGCATTCTCGTATTTTTACCATAGGGTATAGGCTATGATTACTTACTTAAAATATAGAGCAAATTTCAAAAGTGCACCAACTTCTGGCATGACATTACAGACCCTAGACCTGGGTCTCGATTTGCTTTAGAATGCAAATAAAAGTTTTTGAAAGTTTGGCAAAGTTATGTTGTCAGTCACTTCTTCTATCTATCTGCAGTCTCAAAATAATTTTTAAACAATGCAATACACAGACCCTATATTCATTTGACGGCCAGAGTCTAGTTCCTGACAAATTGGTCCTGCCATAAGCGCACCAACAACTCCTTTGTTAAAGGCTAGAAAACTTTTCCTTCCCCTGTATGAAGTAGTTTTAAAAGACAATAGCTGCTAGAGAGTGTGAGCCTGTGAAATACCAAACAGCAGTTGACAGTCCCTCCACAGCCTTATTAGCATACAGGAGCCAACATTTTACTTTGGAAAGTCAGCGATACTTTCTTGACTTTCATGACACACTATAAATATAAGCAGCAGCTAGGAGCGAGGCTGTAGGAAAGTAGCAATAAAAGGCACTCGGGTGTGACTGAAAGTGTTTCCTCTATAAAAACGGCCTCTCAGCCTCGCGAGGTCAGGGATATATGTAATATAGGTGACAACTCCAAGTCATCTGGCATCTTATAAAACTTTGGTACTGACCTGGTTTTCCGAGTTGAGAAGCTTGAGCTGGTCGTTGATGAGGCTGTACTTTGCCGACTCCTCTTTCCTAAGAGCCCGCTCTTTCTTGAGCTCCGGGCTCCAGAATGTCTTAATACTGTGCATGCTAGAGCCCAACTTTTGGTTGGTGAGCTCGAGCTCTTTACGGAGGTTGGCCAAGTCCCTTTGCAGCTCGCCATTGCTCACTTGAAGGTCGGACACGAAATTATCACGTGTAGAGTATCCGCCCACTCCGCCGCCCGCGGGTCCCATCCCGACGCCGCCCACGGGCCCGAGGGTTGCCGGGTTGGGGGACAAACCGGTTCGGCCCCGGCCCATTGGCCCCGCCCCCGGGGCCATCGGGTCCCGACCCGTATAGAATCCGTCCTCGGGATCGAGCATATCACGGCGATCTAGCGAACGGTCTCGCCGACCATAACCGCCGGCACCATATCCGGTACCGGCGGCACCCCCGTAACCGCCGGCACCCGTGCCGCCATAGGCAAAGTCTCTGTCCAAGCTCCGTTCCCGGGGCTCCCGGATTGGCATAAAGTCCCGCTCGGCGCCGTAGCCCTCGCGGTCGAGGCTGTGGTACCCCCGGTTACCGGGCATGCCCCGGTTAGCAGACCGGGAACGGCCGTGCATGCCCCCGGGACCCGTGCCCGCGGGTCCCATGCCGACGCCCCCGGGTCCGGCGCCCATTCCGGTACCCATACCGGTACCCATTCCGGTACCGCCCATTCCGGTTCCCGGGCCGCCCATCCCAGGTCCGGGGCCCATGCCCGGGCCTCCGGTTCTGTGGTGGTCCATCGGGCCGGTTCCGGCGGCACCGCCCATGCCGCCCATACCGCCCATTCCGCCGGGTCCGGTACCAGCCATGCCGCCGGGGCCCGCGGGCCCGGCTCCCATTCGGCCAGTCCGGTCCATTGGGTCCATACTATTGTAACCCCCTCCTGAAGTGATTCCTGTGTCTCCTGCTCCCCCTACTGTGAAAGCACTGGAGGAGATGGAGTGGTGAACATTGCCGGTACCGGAAATGCCCGGCTGTCTCGGCGGATATTGGCTAGTGGGTGATCCTGCGTACGATCGCGACCTCGGTCCTCCAGCTCCAACTGTTGACCCGGTTGTGGCACCTCTATAGGCCCCGCCTCCCCCTGCTTGAGAATGTGGAGGCTGGCTAGAGGTCCTGGCTGTGGCAGGGTCAGTACTTCCGGTTAGCCCTGTTCCGGTTCCTGGGATTGCCTGGGTACTTCCGCCCAGGGAAGCACTGCCTGCAACCCCTCCAACTCCGATGCGAGAGGGCGAGGCTGCCCTTGTAGCAGGCGCGGTCGCGCTCAAATGGTCTCGACGCGACGGCCTCGTGGAAGCTGCATTAGCAGTTGCACCGCCAGTCGCCGACGTCAAGTTCGTGTTCACGGTGGCGGTGGTGGACAACGGGTCCGTCGTGGCCGTGGTGTAGGTGGTGCTGGTGCGACCAGCCATGTTTGTGCGGTACCATTCCGATGACCTCGGTTGGTTTCATAGCCTCGGTGGCCTCTAAAATTGATCTCGCCGAGGTCGGTGGCCGACGTGAGGGTGTAGTACAAGGTGGGGTTCTTCTATATCTAAGGTTTCGGCCGGCCTCGCTCAGGTGGTGCATGTCACTCATGCAGTCCTTTTTTCGTTAACGCATTATTTTTGGTAACACTTAACAAGTCTTTGTAGTATAACAATTGGTGACGATATAGATGATTATCTTTATTGCAGCGGTGCTCTATATTGTGATGGTTTCATTTCTTGCAGTCTTGACAGTTAGTTCTGTCAAAATACGAGGCTGTATTTCGCGAGGCTGCGCCTCCGTTCGTCCAGCTCTCGTCCACTATATATTGAGGTCACTAATAGAGCATAACAAGAAGCTATTCGACCTCTGTCACTTTGCCAAAGTATTTCTTGTGGCAGTCCGTTCTTGGAAACAATGCAATTAATAGTTGGTGATGCTGACACACTTTTAATCGTTCTTCTCTATAGAGAGCACTCACCAAGCATTTTGGATAACAGAGTGTATATTGTAACAGTTTTTTTTGAGTTGCAACATGGACTAACCAAAATATCTGTTTAACTCCAAGCACTGGGCACCACTGCTGGGCTCTCTAGTTTTTCCTATGGTCCTTACTTTCTAGCAAGTCCTATGCTATGGTGGCCTCGAAGTATACAGCAGCAGTGGACGAATTGCTTTCTCTTTTTCCCCCTCCCTACTTGGTGGACCAGCCGTCGAAGCATAGGCAGCCTCTCGGCCTCGACTCAGTACGAGCTACGTTCCCCTGCAGTAAAGCAAAACCAAACGGCGAACCGCGGGTGTAGCAGCAGAACACCGTTGCGCAGCGCACACTATAGTCACAGAATTTCTCCCCTCCCCTATTATGTACACGTCTAGCCCTGCTCTGCCCTGACGGCCTCGATCTACTTGCTTGCCTTTGCCTGATCAATGCTGCTACGCAAGGAGAATGGGACTAGGAGTGACCTCGATAGCTGGTGGATGGTTGGCGAGGCTGGCATTTCGTAAGCGCACTCCTGAATGGAGTCCCCTTGGGACTTGCTTTACTTGCTTTCTCCAACCGTCGAGGCTACTGCTTGATAATAGCAGAGGAGAACCTCCTCGCCTGTGGCCTTGGCTAACTTCACGTGCTTATGTCGTCCTTCCCTTCCAACCTCGCGGCCTCGCGGCCTCGCGGCCTCGTGCGAGCAGCCTCGACTCAGCCAAACGGTGTCCTGACTCTCGAAACACCAATGGGAAGGGAGCTCGTGCTGGCCCTGATATGGCAGGCATTATTACAATGCACACTCCATGTATAACATACAGTACAACCTCCTACGCTACACGGTCTCGCAGCCACGATTTTTACTATACAATACTTACTTGAAGTGACTCTGCATTCTGTTCTGTTGTAATAGCACTGCACCACCAGCTAAAGTGTTCCTTCGTTCTCCCGTCTTTGCTTTGGAGGAGTCCTCTACATACACAGTACCTACACAATACACAGTGCATGCTTAAGCTAGATTTGACTCTACGTGTGTGTCCTTATCGAATTTATCTACAGATTTCTAATAGCTCTCTCACACACTCTCATTCAGGCGCTAATTTCTGAGCAAAAGAAAAAAGTATTTAACACTTTTATGGCATCATGGTTGTAGAGGTCTTTTTTGTATTGACTGTTTCAAGCCTTTGGTTAGTATTGGTATTGGTCTTCAAAAGGGGAAAAGCAGAGAAGGATGATGGCAAATTGGACCACCAACTTTTGTTAGGAAAAGAAAAAAACCTCCTCGCCTCTCACACTTTCTTACGTATACCTAGTACTCGTATTTCAGCCTGAAATTGCATTTACGCAAAATCTTCTGGGAATTCCCCATGGCTCGGCTAAATAACATCCGGCAGGGGGAAAAAGCACCGAAAAGCCACTTTCTGCAAAATTTATGTGAAAGCGAGAGCCGAATTGCACTCAAAAGAAACATGCGAATTGCAAATACTTAAGTATTTTGAGCTGACTCTACCTTATCTTTCTAATATTCTGCATGCATGATAAGAGCTTCAACGCTAATATCTATGCAGTTCGACACATATTTTGTTAGAAAGTCCCAAGGGAGATCTGGGACACAGCTGATGGATTAACCAGTCAAGGACAACCAAGTCGGTAATTGCGAATGCTGCATTAACTGTGGCACTTTTCTTGTAAATCACCAGCTGTGGCAGAACCAATGCGGTAGCCTCCAACAATAGCTCCTATCGTCTTATGAAACATTTTATTGCTTATTCTTTTGACTTGGCAAAAAGTTGGTATTACCACCAAGATATCTCCTGTATACAAAATATGAAGCCCAGGCAGCAGGAAGTCTATTAGAGCATTAGTAGTCTATTGATCAAGCTATATGGAAAGAAATTCGAGTAGACCCTACACAAAACATAACAACAGTTAAAAACAGGTTCCCTTCAACTCCAGCAGGATTAATGATTGTATGGCAAGCCACCAAAAAAATAACAGAAAGGCACAAAATTGAAATGCAACCATGATCCAGTGGATCGGACCTTGATGGCATTGTTAGTTATATCTAGGCATCTGCGACGACGAGAGAGTGCGTAAATATATTTACAATACAATGGCATACAAGAGCCACAGTCATGTGATATTTCCAGCTTGCATTATATAACTAAGCAACTACTACAGTAAGCTTCTACGGGACCATAGAGGATTGGCCTGAAAAGAGAAAGCTCTGCGCTGCTAACAGTCCCTCTTATTTCCTATATTTTTTTGAAATACTCGCACTTTTTTCTCAGCTGGATAATGTCAATTGCTATGCAACCAGTTCTCTACTAATTTTGCATCTTTCACTGTAGATTAAAAATCTAGATTGCAGTTAGAATAAATGGTATGTTGCAACACAATAAGGCATAGATGGCAGCACCGTCCAAGCAGGGGGAAACCTTTCTCAAAAGAGAGTAAGTAGTAGGAGCTATTTAAGTGGAACCAGAACCGAACTAATATTAGATGTTTATGCACTCTATGTTGGCTATATATATTTAGATATTGTAGGGTATTGCATTTATTTACAAATACTTACCTAAGTACAAGGGGGACCCTGTGTGGTTTGGTTACTATTCTGTATATTTACTCACTCTATGTGTCGTTTCATGTAAGCTACATATCTTTGCATGACAAAATCCAAGGACTATTTCTTACTTTCTTACTTGGTTGCTGGTGGTGGTGAGCAACTCAAATATGCATGACTTTGAAAGCAAAAGAGAGAAGAAGGAGGGGAAAATAAAAGTTCCATACGAAACTCGACTTCAAAAACAAATAGTGGTCTGCACTAGGTCAAAATTGCCATAATATCACATTAAAAATATGAAATATTACGAAGAAACAAAATACAATTAACTCATTTATTATCGCATTAAATCTGTTACAATTTCTAGCTTATGATAAGTTCTCTTAAAAAGAACATTTATTTTTAATGTGGTTTGCTTCATTTCGAATTTTCCCGCGAATCAGAAGAAATCCAATACAACTTCTTCTGCACCGTATAGAATATCCCAGATTGGTTATTACCGTTCGTCCAAACCTCGTGGTATCTGGCGTTTTCAATAGCAAGATCTGGCTCTTTTTGCACTGACTGCCCTCTGGTAACGCTGGTTTTCGTCCTGCCAAAATCTGCCATCAGCTGAAGCTGCCTCGCCCCGACTGTTGGCAGGTAACTTTGTCAGAAAGAGTGAATGAATTCTTGGAACGAGCCGCTTTTTTTAAGGCACATTTTCGACTATATTTTGCACGATTTTGCCTAAAAGCTCGATTTTTACCCGAAATAAACTGTCACATCTGTCTAAAAATGTTCCATTTGAAGCGATTGATTCATTTTCTAACCAGTTTCGGTGGTTTAAGCAGCCATCTGTCAAAACCGGTTTCTCCAGAGTTTGAGATCGACTTGCGCTCGATCGGTCAAAAACAGCAACGGGCGACTTATTTTCAACGGAGATGATGTGAAATACAAAACATACAGCAGAAGTAACTTCGTACAGGACTTCTTTGACTTGACTGACTTGGTCTGCTGCTGGATGGATAAGGAGTGCAAAGCAAAGCAGAGTGAGAAGAAAAGAGATTTTACTTCAATCTTGAACAACTCTCGAGTCACCACGATCGCCAGCATCAGGTCCTCCTTGGACCGTGAAAAGGACGTGATTTCAGGTTCGGTCTTGCAACAGAATCAAAGTGCAAAAGCGAGTGAGATTGGAGAAAATTGGCTGACCTTTTCAAAGCGATTTCATTCTTTGTGCTGGCCCAGATTCGCCTTCAGTCTCGGTTGCTTTTTTGCCCACCATTGTCATGTCAACTTTGACGTGCGCGAGAAGGAGGTGATTAGACAGACTTGGTC
>JAAUYL010043612.1_pt1 | contig 12869 bp, 7 predicted proteins | sample 7278011 | NCBI WGS metagenome assembly JAAUYL01 (sample SAMN14350225, study PRJNA611818) | marine sediment metagenome | isolation source: surface marine sediment (1.8m) | place: French Polynesia: Moorea | collected 2018-08 | reverse complement strand
TTACCAGAGGCAAGCTTCCGCCTTTGCGGTTGGAGGTAAACAAATTACCAAAAGCAAAAGGTATATGAGACACTCCATTTTCCCCCCTTATGCCCTGCCACATGTTAGATGGCACATTGGCACAAAGCCTCAATGCAATGAGAGACACATAAGCTCTCTCTGCTTTAGCTTTGGGTATTATGTATATTAGGATATGAAAGGAGGTGTTGCCCCAGGTCTCTTGCCTTCTTTAAGGACAGACTGTCGCATTTCCAGAGTATTCCTTCTAGCTTACAGAGGGCAATACTCACTTACCAAACCATTGACATGGACAAGCCATACGTGTGTGGCATGTGTGTTAGAAGCTAAAGGTTGCTTGACACACTTTTCCCCCCATTATATTGCATTAATGCAAACCCCAAACATAGCACCACTGTGTGTCTAAATAGAAGTCAAATGCTGCGGATAATAGAGCAGGAGCTTTCCATTTCCTCATGTTATTCTAAGAATCTATCTAAGGAATTCTTCAAAGGCAAGCACCGTTCAGCTCGGTTACAAACGAGTTATGCGGGCTAATCAGCTGCTGCTAATAGTTTTTGATAAGATAGGAATGAGAATTTGAAATGTTGGGGGTTGTCAGGAACAGGAAATTTTCTAGGTGCACAGCATTGGGGCTATGCAAATTTCTCACTAAAAGCCCCATCCTTGTTTACTTGCACTCCACCTATCTACAACTAAATAACCAACCTACCCGCCTGCCTAAAGAATATGTGTGTGACATAAAGATAATTCCATTTTCACTCAAGCCACTCTCATGGCAGCAACCCTGCAATTACTCAGTGCTGCCACTTACTTATACTTTAGTTACAGTGTGGGGAAAAACGCGTAAAAGGGGTTAATTTTGCAAATTTCCCCCACTTGTTGGCTATATGGGTGTATCAGCAATGGAACCCTATAATTTCCTTAATAAGCTGTCTGAAGATATGGCGAAAATTAGTTGCCACTAACAGAGGTAGAAGCTAAGCAAATGCCTTTAACTGTTTGCGTAATGGCTTAACAGGAAGCAAAACTAAAGACAGTCGGTTCCAAGTTTCAATAACCATAATGGAAAACAAAGTTCAAATAGGTGGAACTAAATTGGTTCTGTCACGAGAAACTGGATTCAACAGCTGTGGCAAAATGCACATCTTTGAAAACCAACAACAAGTTTAATGGTCAGAGCTAGGGCTACACATGTAGGCATTGCAAAACCAGGTTGTTAAGTATTAACCTCTACACGTAGGTACAGAAACCACATTTTCAGAATTGCCAAGCGATATTTTCCTTAGCAACGTATATATCTGTCAGATTGGAAAAATGAAACCGAATTGCGCTACTCCATGTCTCAGTCAAAAATGCAAAAACAAATTTCGCACGTACTTTCACGTCCAACAAGCCTAACATGATAAACTGCAAATTGCCAGACGAGAGACCTGGCTAAAACAGTTAGATATTTCTTCTTCTCCTTGGTTATCATATCTAATAAACTCGCATATCATATCAATAAAAGTCAAAATTCCAAGGGGCGAGCAAATACCTTTGTAAAAGATTTCCAGATGGGATACGTAGAGTTTTGAATGCTATTGGATTTTGTGTGTACGTAGGATTCTGGTGTAGTAAATATCAGCGCTGAATAAAAAGTATGCCAAAATTTGAAACGGCTCGGTTTTAAAACTCTCCTCACTACATAAAGGCTTCCCACGCGCGTCTACGAAAATATATAAACAACACCTCTGAAAAATGCCTTGCCAAAAAAAGCTGGCTGAAGGTATCTGGATATTTCGAATAAACAAGTTCACTCAATGCAAAAAATATATCAAGGAAGTAAAGCAAGGGAATGCCCACAATGCATTAATTACAGTACCTATGCTCGTCGTTTCATTAATACTAATTTCTTCGCTAACAATAGTAACAATAACAAAAACAAAACGCAAAAGAAGGAAGGAATATCAATTTGTCAGAGGCCAGGTTGACGGACCCCGCTTTTGTGTTAACAAGCCAGCCAATCCTACTAACATTAAATGATTAAATATTAACCCTAATAGCTTCCTTTTCACCCTTATTGCATTGAGTTTTGTTTTGTATTTATTAAAGCTTACCGTAAATGGTGCCGAACAACGAAGAGACCAAAAGGTAAACAAGCAACTTTGTATTGGCCATTTTAAGCTTCTGTTGCCGCTGGATACTTGGATATTTTTGCTGTTGTCGTTGCACTGGTTTTTCACAGAAAATTTCCCGTACGGTGCACAGTGAAAATTCTGTCAGGTGTGACACACAACAACCAAAGAAAGCGTAGACAATTTTTGGACTTGGTGGTAATTTCTCACTGACGAGATCACTTCAATTTCTTCGCCACGTCAAGCTATGAAATGGGATGCCTTATTTTAGACAACACTTGAATCACCAATGGGAAATTCTGATACTTTCCAAGAGAGAAAAACAATCATGCACCTCTTACCACTTCAAACTCTCGGGACACTCTGGAAGCTAGTTGTTGCCGGTTTTGCAGCAGCTCTCTGTCAAAAACATACGTATGTACGAGTAGATTTGGACTTGTATTTCGTACGCTATGGCATAATAAAACACACGGACTGCGCGCTCGAGCGAAGCCCCGCGCTCCGCTGCAGCCTCTTTTGCTTTGTATGGGACAACGGCATGACGCGCGATCCGGAGCCGGTTCTCTCCGTTCGTTTTCTAAGCTTCGCTGACTCGAATCTACTCTATTATTGGAATTACTGTACAGTACATTATTTGCTTGGAGAGTTCAAGCCAATTTTGTGAAGTAACAAGTCAGTAAGCAAGTAAATGCAAGCTAGGCATACAATATACATACACTTAAGACTGCATGCTGGAATAGAGTCCAGCCAGCCCTTAGTTAGATACTTTTGTAGCGTAAAATTCTATTCCTGTTTTTGTTTTACAAAAGTTCAGTCGGCTTGAAAAATTGTCTCTCTTCGTCGCTTAGATTTTGAGAGACAAAGGTGAGAAGCGTGCATTTTAAAAAGAGATTATTTTGAAACTGGTTTGTTTTCTTTTCATTTACTTACGTAGAATGCAAAACTCTCCATATAGAGGCAAAATTGACTTAAAAATCAACCTTAACAAGATCAATGGTTGCTTGGAAAAGAGCTGGAAAGACGACGTAGTTTTGGAAAACAAATTATTCTTTAGATAAAATTTTTCTCAATACCTCTGCAAAATTGGCTTCTAAGCTTCAATAGAAAAAGCACGAGCGATGGTGGTAACTTCGGGAGCATGAATTGTGCGATAATTTAGGTGGACTTTTTTCTGTTGCTTTTCGTTTTCATCGTACGTGTGGGAGACTTTTTACCTCGTGAGTCATAAATTCAGAGGGGGTTTCAGTTCTGTTCTCAAGGTAGCTTATCTTAATGAGATTTGAATTTTCCCGCCAAGTCCATTTTTGGAAAGTAGGGGTTCTTCTTGTAAAAGATTCTTGCAAATGGGAAATTCAGATAACTCTTTTAAGTCGTTGCCAAAATGCGCATGTGATCTCTAGAAGATTGCTTTAATCTGAAACTTGCAACAGCGCGTCTTTATTGGCAATTTGAGATTTTCACATTTTCCCATGCGCACATTTTGCTCAGTGGCGCACGTTCGACAATTTAAATTTTCCCGCCATCCAACCACCTGTCAATTTGTCAACAATAAAGTGCTGAATCATTCATGCCCGGCCGAGTTTGTTTACTAATTTTGACCTACTTCACTGTTTAGTTTTGTTTTTGAATATCATGACTTTGTCCAGATAAGATCAGCAGGGCTGTCAAAATGGTCAGACAGAAGGTATTTTTGTGGAGAGCCAAAATTATGGCTAATCCTTTTTTCCACCTGTTTTCTGGAACATTGAAGCAATTCAAAATCGAGACCTTTAAAAAATCTAGGTAGCTGCAGGCTTGAAAAGCACGCCAAACGTGCCCAATAAAATCGGGTCGACAATTTATGGGCGCTACAAATTGGTTCGAAAAGAGGTACGATCTCGTTGAAAAAAAGAACGAGAGAGAAAAGGCGATAAAAGAATTTGGATCCCGAGGCTATCGCGCGTGGCCCTTCTTTGAAATCTGTTCGCAGTTTTATTCAACGGATATAAAGATGTGCCCAAACATGGAATGTATTTCTTTTAAAAGATATTTACTACCATCATTTGAAAAGATGCTGCAAAGCCTTTTTTAAATGGAAAACCTAAGCAACAACACCATTACTCCAGGGCCTAGATTTTAGCATGCTGTCCACGTCCGGAATTCGCCCAAATACGCCATTTTTCTCATTCTCTTCACCTCTGGCTCGTGGACTTGCCTTGAACATAGAAATACTTGACCTGCTCAAAACACTCGCGCCTTTTTAAAAAATATTGGAAATTGAAAATAAACCAGCAGCCACAACATTCCGTTGTCCGAACATAGCATAACTTGCGTAGACATGAAGCTGGAATTTGATGCTATGTCAAGATTTCCTTTCTCATGTTACCACTGTGCCTGCATCATTCCTCATGTGTGATCACAGCGAAATTCTAGATTCTGGAATCAAAACCTCTACGTACGTTCATAGCTCCAGTCAAGCCATATTTGATCAATAATGTAAAATGTTCTCCTCTCGAATGAAGCTTCCAAAAATAGGCAAAATGGTACCGAGTCCTGTTATAATGCAATCAGAGAACATAAAGAGTGACCTTTCTTCGCCAGAAGAAACATCGTCTCCGTGTTAATAAGTCTGTGCAAGAAAAACAAAACTGCAATTCAGAAACAAAATAAGCTGAAAAACCACGCGGTCAACTGAGGCTTCTGACCCAAGAAGGCCCATATATTTGTGAGCTTAGTTTAGTGGGAAATTTTTCCCGAGCTTTACATGTGGCATTGGTATGTTTTTCCCGGATATTTTTGCTGAAGGTTGGTGATGTGTGTTTATGCTATATAGCATGTTGTTTTGGGTCTGATCGTTGCTTTTGCTTGCTTTGTTTTATTACGTTGTCTCACACGATGGCAATGGCAAAAGTTTAGCTAAAAACCCAAGTCCAAAAATCCCCCCTCAGGGACCAATTCACTCTGTTGACCCTCGTCTTGTCTGAGTAAAACAAACTATTGACTTGAAACTCACAGATGAAAAAGGGCAGCAGATAGTATCAGTTTTCGAAAAAAAAACACTGAAGCTTCTGATGTTTCATCATAAGACGTTTTTGAGATGGAACCTTTCAAAATTCCTGCTTTTCAACACTTTGCAATGCTTGTATGCTATAGGTAAAGAAAAGATGAAGATAGAGGCGAAAGCTTACAGATCTCAGTTTATGATCATTTATAATCCGTGGCGGCCCCGCAGCCCGACTATAATTTTAGGGTGTCTCAAGCAGTGTTAGAACAAGAAATTAATGTGTAAAGATGGTTTGAAAATTAAACCATTTGTTAGAAATAGACACTGGGTGTTAACGACTGTTAGCAACTTTTTTAGAAAATAGTTGTTCTTGTACATTCCCTGAAAATTGTGGAATTATTTACATTTTTTGCATTAGCCACTCCTTTGAAATAGCAAATCACAGCTGGGGATTTCAGAGAGCAAAAAAGTAATAAAATTTCAATGTGGATTTTGCGATTTCATGCCTCAATTTATATGCATTTTGGATTTTTTTCATAAAGCATTTATGATGCATATTTTTAGAAAAATGTTTAATAATTTCGGGTTTAAAAAGCACTTGATTGACGTGATACGAAGCGTGCATGGTAATCTTGTTGCCGCTCTAATTTTCCGTTGCAGACGGGAGAAATTATGCAGATTGCCTGATCTCTTTCAAGATGAAATCAATGATAAAAAACTTACTTGAAGGAAATATTAAATTAAAGGCTTCGATATTTTACATAGGGATATCTTCATCAACAGTCAGCTTGTCAAGTTTTGCTTTGTCACCCTGGAATCATCAGGAGGTTGTGGTCAGAATTCTGGTCTTGGTTAAAATATTCAAAGAGAGAGGCACAAAAACTCACCGTAGTTTTTTTCTAAACCGTTCATTGATCTACGGCTAAATCCATTTTGATGAGACATCAAGATACCCGAGAGAAAAAGATGGACGTCCAAAACCAAACCACTGATTTGCCCTGGCACCTCTTGAGCGGAGCAGGGTGAAGCAAAAAACTTTACTTGACCGAGAGGGCAACGAATATTCAGCATTCTTGCGCATTAAATTGAAACCCTTCACACTCAAAATATTCAGACATGTGTCTATGCTGTCTTTGGAGCAAAAAAGCCTTGTTATCTTTTTATGGGGAACACTTACTAACCTCTCTCTCTCTCTTTTATATCAGCCAGCATTTATCTGGACAAAACTTTTTTTTGGAAAAATCGTAATATTTATGTAATAATTTCTGTGAAATGTCAGAATTGTCTTTTGGTGGGTACTTTCTCTCGTTTCGCAAATTAATGGTTTCGAATTTCACCTAAAAGTATCCACCCTAGTAAATAGGTCAGCTGTTCAAAATAGAATAGGAAGAATCCTCATATGCCTCCACTCCTCTATTCAATTCTTTCCCATTTGACGTTTATTGTGGAGCTATTTAATATACGAACCATTGCATTATCAAAGGAAGATTGTTTTCAGCGTTCCTTGCCCTGAGCCATGTTGTTGTATCATACAGGGTTGTTGATAAGTACCGCAAGAAAAATCTGCAAAGATCTTTGGCGCGAAGTACACCCTGTATCATATGCATATTTGGTGGTCAATAACAAAAAGCCAGCTTTGAATACCCACTGCCTCCCAACAATGCAGAGCACACAGCCATCCTTTGTACTTGCAATTTATTTGGTCAAAAGTAAAAAAATAATTCCTTAGTCAACCAAAAATTATGCGTAATATTTTTTATCCTCATGCAAGGCTGCAAGTTGCCCTTGTAAATAAGTAGCAAGTAATTAAACGACGCCAATACTGGTGGGCGTTTTTTCGATCAACTGTCAGGTAAGAATTTCTGCCTAAAAATCCCTCGCTAGCTCCTCTTATTTATTTGCTCGAGCGCATTAAACTTTCATGGAAAAAATACCATAATGGGGAATTAACTTGGAAATAAGAATAAAGCACAAAGCAATTAAAAATCTTGACAGCTCTGTAGTCGAAGTTCGATCGCGCGAGGGGAGAAAATATTCCTGGAGCGTTTTTTAGGAGCTCTATAATGAATTGGCCACATAAGTTTCGACACCCAATATTTTTCCCAAGAAAAGGAGGTTTGATAGAATATCTTGGAAAACCTGTCTTCTCGTCTTGCTTCTTTTAACTTGACTTCCACAGCAGCAGGCCAAGAGAGACACTGAATCAAATTATACACGAAAGAGGATCAAATTCGGGATCAAACGTCTGTAATTTTTCTTTTTTCCCTACTTCAAACTGGGCAAAAATCAAAACCTCACGAAATTCTAAAGATTTACAGACAGGGTTTTCCAAAAAGTTGCTAGAATACAACTGAAAAATTTATGGTTTTTTGTATTTTTTGTAACACCCTGTACTTGAAATGTATTTTATGAGGTATCGGGCGAAACGAGGTGATTGAAGTTCTTTCCATCAAGTTATCACGTGAAAAGTGAGAGAATGAGGCTCATAATTTTAAAAGGGAGTCGAGGGCTAAATGTTCTTTCATTCCATGAAAATGCATTTAATTTAGACTTTCTCCATGTCAATAAAGAACAAAACATGATAAATTACGTCAAGACCGAGAACTCATTTTGTAAATTAACCTATAAAATTGTCGTTTTCAGACATCAAACAGAAATCGCGAATCAAGATTTACAGCTCATAATAAATGCTTGCAAAATGTTTTTTATAACAGAACGTCTTTTTTAATTTGCTAAATTCATCACTGTCATAACATGGCGACTTAGCGGTGGTTGCCTATTGTCGGGTTCAATTTAGTTTTGAGAACAAGAGACAAGAGAGTTATCAGATGCAGACTTTAATTAACCAGACGTTGCTTTAACAATTTGCATGCTACTATAGTGTTGTTCCATTAAAAAAACTCGGTTTTGCAGCATGTTTCTTATCTCTGAAATGGTTACTTTCCTGTACGCCGTTCCAAATGACAGGGCCGTTTGTCACTACCCCACTGTTTGCCTATTTTTAAAAGTCGACCAGAACTTGGATATCACTGTAAAATGCTGCAATAGGGACGCAAAATGTCTATTGCTATAAAGGTGATACGACAATTCCCTCCTATTCTGGCCTTGCATACCTTCTTCAGATAAATAGCCTGATTCATACCTTGTATTCATTTGAACACAACGCGGCCCCCCTTCGTCACAATCTGATGAATTCACCTACTCGCTAAATGGTAAATACATAGCAAAGGGGCAAACAAAAGGTGTATGATGAGTTTGCAAAAGTCAAGTCTCTGCGACACATAATTCACAGTTGGCAAAAAGCTTAGATGCAATCTTCTTGTGAGGTCTAAAAATATTTATGACGAAGAGTTTGCAACTTTCGTGAAGAAGTTCCGTCGGGAAACCGGACGATGGAAAAGTCAAAAAGCATGGTGGCAAGGCATCAAAACACCCCCTGAAGGTGGAATACAAATGTTTTTGGGTTGCTATCTGGCTGCGGATTTTCAATTAGCCACCGCTTGCGAAATTCCAATCCGACGGATCAATCAGCTTCCAGAAGTGAAAACCAGGCGAAATCTCCGGTAACAAGCTGGTTTGGCTTTAATGTGGCATATTATTTACATTCGAGCTGAAAAGCCAGGGAGATGCATGCTTTGTTTACAAACAAACAAAGAGAGATCAAAACGACAACAAAAATGTAAACAATGCCATGGCGCCTCTGAGAGCAAAAAAGAGGAAAACTATGCCCCAAAAAATATGTCAGCGTCCGTTAGCTTTGACACCTATTCATCTCCATTCAAGTTTTTCCAAAAAAAAAAAAATAATATTTACATGTAGTTATTTCAGCATTTTTGCACTTTCCCATTCTCAAAAAGAGCTGTCTGTTTCCCTTCCTTTTTTTAATATGCTCTAGTGAGTAAATAAAACATTTGCCCAATTGGGCATAATGGTTAGCATCTGATATATCTCGTCTTAAATGCATTACGAAACGCAGATCCCCGTCGTATCGTCATATTTTTCTTGAATTAATAAGGACACAGCTAAAGTCTGCTGTAAATATCTAAGTAGCCAAACAAACATAATGCCCTTCAATGTGCAATGGACTTTCACAAAAATATGCATGAAATATTTAGTGGGCCCCATGTGCTTTGCATGCACCGGAGTAATTGTTTGCTTAGGATGTGAAGAATATTTATGTATTAATAACATTGCTTCTGGGGCCCCATACATCATATTACAGGGGCATTCCCTCTCCCTTGCATTTTCAATACTTATGGAATTTCATATTTATGAATTTGTTTGCTCTCTGCTGTCGAGAAACACGTTCAGGAAAAAGAATTTATGACAATTCTAAAGTTGTTTTTCCAGTGGATCAGTAAACCGTCCATCTAAAGGCAATACAACTTTAACATCTTCCTTGCATATGTTGTAAATACCAGACACAATGAGAGCCTGAGTGACAAGTAATCTTAAAAGCACAAAAGCCCGCAATTTTGCCGTCTTTCGCCTCAATTGCAGTCTCTCAATAAACTAGCTTACGTCGTACGTTGATAGATTTTTGTCGACTTATCTTCAGCATTCAGCTAGAAGTCCTTCCTCGATAAAAATGACTATTTACTTACATTTTTCATTGAGCCAGCAAAATTCCCTATTTTCGGAAAAAGGAGTGCAGACGTTCGAGAGAGGGAAAGGATGAGAGCTTCGTGAGGCGTGTGCCGTCATCATCATTAAAGGGCTGAATGGGATAAATTGTGTGGGAATAAAGGACTGACATCAAGGGACAGGAAATAGTAATTATCGACCTCCCCAAGTCGGGGAGATGCTGAAAGTCACAAGTCACCACAGTTTTCCCCTCTCTGCTCTCCCGACAAACCGGAAAGTGGTTGATAAACAATTCCTGTGTCCAGCCCCGATGCTCGAAGCCACAATTGGATAATTTGGATGTGATTAGTATTATACCAACGTACTCGTAGAATGGAGGGGACAAACTGAGACAGGGTTGTTGTCGAGGACACGTGGTCTTTGTTTGTCTGAGTAAAAAAAGAAGGCTACTGTCTCGTTTCGTCTCGCAAGTCGAGACAACATAACATTGTCTCATCAGCACCCCCTTCCCTTCTGTCCCAAACTTTTTTGTCTGTTACAGTTTTTTTGCCCGCCGCCCCTCTTTGTCTTTGGTTAAGAGCACCCAGCTTGGCCATTTTCATTTGTTCATTTGTCATTCGCTAGCAGTCAATCCTGTCAAAAATGAGTGTGTGGAGAACTGGAAAAAATGAAGCTTTTTAAAAAAGGGAACGAAGGTTCCCCTCAGTTTTTGTTGCGGTGTGCACAAGTAAACAAAGTTTCCTGAAAGAAATGTTGTCTAGAGACAAGAGGAGAGGGGAGGGTGAAGCACCAACAACCAACGAACTTTGTCGGGATTCGATTTTTGAAACAAATTGTCGGGGAGCGAGGTGGATTAACTGTCCTATTGAAGTAATGCACACCCTTAAGCCCTCCTTGATTAGAGTCTGTTTCTTCTAAACTATTTACTTGCTGCCCTTCTTATTTGAAACTTGTTGCAATGAACATTATATAAAACTGTGAGGTGGGGAAGTAATCAACAAGATTTCTATACCAATATTTTGAGGCTTCCCAAAAATACAAGCTACTTGTGTTGTGTTCGAGGACCAACGCTATCATTAAATTGTCATAGGAAATCACAAATCCCGCGAGCACCGATGCGAAATATTTCTACTGCAAGATGAAAGATTCATTGCATTTGAAAACTGAAGTTAAACGCGTCAGAAATAACGTCTATACTTTAAGCTTGTGAAATTTCTCACTTGCGTATCAATTCAAAAAGCATTGGCAGTTACATATACGAAAATGGAAAGAAAACCAGTAGAATCATTCTCCTAACATTTCTCTTTTCCTTCTTTTTTTCAGGTCACAACAATGCCACAAAGGCACCACACACGTACACATATATTTTGACGGATGGCTTCAAAAGTTGGTGGTGGTGTATTGTTTTTGAGCGTCCAAAGTCAGAATCAAGTTTGGTTTCGAGCAAAGCAGGCACAAGCTTTTCGCTCCAACCAAGATGAAGATACCTTAGTGCGTCAGGGAGCATTTAAAAGTGCCCGTCTCTAGCAAAATAATTGTAGCCCTAGAGCTGAATATGTCACAGAAAAAGCGAAGGTAAGACTCCTCTTTTACTTACTTTTTAATTACAAATGCTATGAATTACAAAATATTACAAAATGGGCAAGCCGGGTGGGACGAAAAACCCAAATAAAATGTGACAAATCTGAAGTCTCCCTTTTTTGAAGTCCGCGAATAAAAAGTGTCGCATTAACGTGACACACAACTGACAATTCACAATTTTTCCGCGGTCTGCTCGGGACGTTTTTTCACTGGCAGAGCTGTCTACATACACTGCGTACCATAAATAATTGCGGGCCCTCAAGGCAAAATTGTCAAAACCTGAATCTGAACCTGAAATCTGTGACATTAATACCAATGTGAATATCTAGATATTTTAGAAATCTACATTTTATTGGGACACCCTGTAGGCCGTCTGACTACTTACTTGTCTGTCTCATTCAAATGCTAATCCCCTCTCTCTGCTCATTCTTCATTGTAATACCACACACGCATCACAATCTGCGGAATTTGTCATTGGGAAAATGGCACTTTATGCAGTGAACTGTTCGGCTCCTTATGTAGTGACATGGATCTATTGACAATTGTAAGCCACTTATAAACCGGCGTGTGTGTGGCTTTCAAAAGCTCTCCATATCGGGGCGAAGCGACAAAAAATAGGCATGACAATACTTAACCGATTATTCCATGCCATTGCTAAATGATATTTTCTCTATGTGGAATACGGAGAGCTTGATTTAATCTCGCTAAGAGCTTTTCCAAAATTGTCCTTCTCGTATTACAACGCTCCTTTCATCGAAGTATCTATGAAAATATTGATTAAGTATTTATAGCAGAGCTACTCATTTTCATATTCGGTTATGCCAATACACACATTGCTTCTCTTCTTTCAGACTTATGAATGTATGGAGGTGACATACCACCCAAAAAACGCCTATTGAGAAATACCATATGAGGTACTGGTATGTGTAGAGCATGCACTTTTGCATTCGCAGCACATGCCAGGCTACTACTATTGGGATCGTAGCAGGCATTAAAGGAAAACCGTAAAAGCAATTTAAAATGGGAGTGATGCATGAATTGTCTCCATACTGGAAACAATCAACAGACAATGGGCATTGTTTGAATAATGCATGTGGTCCGTATAATCAAGGCTATTAAAAGTAGGTTACTCCGCTAGTGTCAGCTGATTCCCCGCGGGTGGTACACTCACCTAATTAACTCTACGACCTTGTGCCTTGTTGTGTCTCAGAGAGCTTCACCTTCACACCAAACAAAAAATAGAAAACATTTACTGCATTGTCAATGTCACATAAAGTTTATTTCTATGCTGTGACTCCATTATTTTTTGATGCTCAAAAAACGCAAAAAAAACATTTTTAAATGCTCTCAGTAGTAAAGTGACAGATCGCCCGTAGGGCGATCCCTCACTTTACTGCCCTCGCCAATTAAAACAACGATCATACCTTGGTTCAGGGCAAAAAAACCTGAGAAATCACCTCGCCTGTCAAATTTGAGGCACACGAGACCAGAATCATCATGTTTAACCTCGGGTTCCCCTCGGGAAAACATGATTTTCTTGTCTCTTTTGCCTCAAATTTTCTAGGCTCGGTGATGTTCTCAGTTTT
>JAAUYL010041854.1_pt1 | contig 12871 bp, 9 predicted proteins | sample 7278011 | NCBI WGS metagenome assembly JAAUYL01 (sample SAMN14350225, study PRJNA611818) | marine sediment metagenome | isolation source: surface marine sediment (1.8m) | place: French Polynesia: Moorea | collected 2018-08 | reverse complement strand
GACGATCCAATGACATTCTTTGCATTTCAACGCATTACCTTCACTCGCCCGATTGAACATTTTGTTAGTGCGAATTCACAAAAAGAGTTATCTGATTTTGTTTTAGAATCGTTCATGGTAGACCCACAACAAAATCTGGGAACGTGTTGCTTTTGTAAAATAAAGATCTGGTAGCCACCCGAGAAAAGGTCGCCCGGATGTCGTAAAAAGTGCCACTTTTTGGCGAGGCGACGGCGGGCAAGTTTACGATCTGGACACTTTTCTTGCTTCGCGGCGATTAAAAACACCCGTTTTGTTTAAGAGATTATCAGAATCCTTTCTGCTCTCAAGTTTTCCCTTTGTCAAAAGAAAACATATGGGTCATGAAAACTGTCCAAGCATAAGATCATCGAGGACGACAACGCCACTGAGTTACGCGAGTGATCAAATCCGCGATCTCAATATTTTATTGACTGGACTGCGATCTTAATCTTTGTCCCCCGAGCGAAGTCGACGAAATAATGTGGGTTAAATGCATCAGAAAATTGAGTTAAATAAAATAAGGACTGCGCGAAGCGGTTATGCAGGTTTGAGACATGTCCGTGAATCGTTCGGAAGGTCAAGCTAATCTTGAAGGAAAATAATAAAGAAAAACTGGAGCAACCAGATTTTTGGTCATTAGGCACGACATTACGAACATAGGGGACAACTAGTTTTTTTTTATTTCTTGGACGAAAAAGCTTAACGGTCTTGGAAATTTACGTGCGTCCACGATTAAGCTTGTGAAAAACGACTCCGACGTCTAGAAACAGGTCTTGGTTTTTGATTAAAATGCAAAAAAACGAGCGGGTGAATGACAATTTTTGCAGACGCTTCGCTGTGTCCGTTTCTGCAAAATGTCCATTTCACATTTGAATGCTTAATTTCCTTGGATTTAAGTCCGCTCTGTAATTTTCGGCTGTGTGTCCTTCCCTCAATTATTCTGCTACACAGATTAGCATAAAAATGTTATATAATCATTCTGTCAAAAACGTGTGTTACTTTTTTCCCAGGGCCAAATTCGCACAAAACAGGCCTAGAAAAGCATATTAACCCAGATTTTCTTTATATGAGCGAGTATTACAGTATATTTCATGATACTTGCAGGCCTCGAACAGTTGTAAGGCAAAACTTTTTCATGTTCTTTTGCATCGCGCGAATATTGAGATAATAAATACTTGGTCTACTTAGATAATATTTTGAGTTCTATCCGAGTGCAGTTTTCAATGCCATTAGCACAAGGCTAAAATCTGAGGATTAAATTAAAATAATTTTACGACCTCACAACGTTGTGTGATTTGTCCGTCAATTTGCCAGTCATTTATTTGCTCAAATGAAAAGTTAAAAAGAACTTCGCGTCCGAGCCGAACGGGTTTTGAAAGAGTTGCGAAGTTTACTTGTTCGTACGCATGAACAGACTTTGGCTAGAAGGCTGAATAGATTTCGGATACTTATAGTTAGCTATCTCGATCTTTTTAGTAGCAGAGTTCCCATTCAAATCAATGGATTCGGGAATTCTTTAGGGCGAAAAAATCGTGAATTAAGAAAAACCGCAAAATGGACATCAAGGGCGAAGTTACCTACCTACCTACCATCCATAGAAATAATAAAACGCGAGAGGCATCTTGGGAAAACGATCACGCTACAACTACAAAAATGAACGGCTCGCACGAGAATCTTGTATTTTACCCACGAGTTTGCAAGAAGTCCACATGCTTGAGCTTTGTAGAACAACAACCGAAAAGCCTAAAACAATCTAGGATAGTTTTACTTGCTCGTTTTTCTTCGCATCTTTAAAATAGCGGGTCGAAGGCGTGGTGCATCAAGTTGGGGAACATTGTAGACCACCCTATGGCATGCAAAAAAAAACCCGAAGAAGGGACCGAAAACAAATCGTGCTTTTTTTGCCAAAACAGCTTTGGGGTCGTCACTCGTCATGATCGAGATCTGCTTTAGTAGCTAGGCCCGTAAGTGTACAGCTTAAAAACAGTTCCTCAGCGAATTCACGTAAAAAATGAAAAGCCAATAAAATTCCTAAGCAGCGGCACTGCATCCGAAGCCCATGCTACTATTTTTGAAGTGTAAATGCTGGTGTGTCGAAATCTTGTAATTTACGAATGTAAAACTTGAAAGGGCAAGTTGAAGTGAACAGGATATTCGTAATAATATTCCATCTTCTTCGTAGAGTATATGGCATTGCTCAACGAGCTTTGCCAATAATTGCAATTTTACCGAGGCAAGGGGTTGCTGAGGGTAAGGTCTTGGAATAGAAGTACCGTAAACCAAATCCTAAATATCGTTTCACAGCAAAACTCAAGACTTAATTTGTTCTATCCCCCTAAAGCAGGATTGGATTTGTCAGAGACTGCATCATTTTAAAGAAGACGTTCCCGTTGGTTCACAAAAAATCTCGTGACTACTTCCCTTTGGCATGAGAATGAGCTGCGCGACGACGATGTTGCACACATTGAAATGTGGAGCTGCTTGAGAAAAAAATCCTGAGAAAACTTTTTCATTATACCGAATCCCTAAGGTTTAAGCGCATCTTAACGAACCGAAGGTTAAACTAATTCGATCCAGGATGGGCGGTCGGGAGTTCAAAGGATTCTTCTTCTCTCTTTTCTCAACAACAAGTCGACATTTTTTTCTTTTGCTCCCGTAATCCTTCAACCGTCGTCAACAAAAAAAAGTTGGGAATCAAGACCTTAGGTTCTCACAATTTGCTCAACTTCGTCAACGAACAACTCGCAAATATTTATGCAAACATGCAATGATTTTATCCAAAGTAAAAGTTGTCCCTTCTCTTTTTTAATTGTGGCAGTGTAAACAACCTGCAGAAAACAAGAACGCGAGGAAATCTGACCGAATATTAATTTTAGATGGAGATTTCAACGAACGGTAGTTCAAGGCTTTGATCTAATAAGTAATTGTGGAGAAACACCCAACATTTAAGATTCGATTATTTATCGAAAACTTTACGATTCCAGAAGAAATCCCAACAAGTTTGAGTATTTTTTTCGTCGTCCATGGGTGGAAGCAGTTCACCTTGCTTCCACTTGTCTTGCCAAAATGGTCACTCTCTCATATCAAGTGGAAATCGTTATAAAAACAGTACGATTCTCGCTTAGGCAAACATGTGCATGCCCTTGGCCGTGATTTTTCCATAATTTTCCATGTCGAACGAGCATAATCTGCCAAGCCAGCCATCATGGGAAAGACTGTAGCCCAATGCTAAATTGTCCAAGCCAGGAAATCTGAGAAGTTTCAAATCAGAAATTCGATACATAACAGTCAAAACAAAGTAACATTTTACTGTTAGATCGATCTCCACGAGTTTCTTAGAATTTCCCTGGACTAAAAAAGAGTCAAGTATCTCTACGTGAAACCAAAATGATGCAATTGCCAGAGTTTGGGCATAAATTATCCACGTAAATGACGCCTTTCCTTTTGCCTTTTGAATTTTTGGCTTCCCTTCGCGCGTAGAAAATTTCCCATTCTCTACCTGTCAATGGCTAGTTCCTAACCCTTTTTCGTGAAAAATGTACTTTGAGTTCATTTCGTTCATATCGAACGTGACCCTAGTATTTACATCGACCTTACCTAAATATTTGTTTTTTGGATGCACCACAACTTTCAAAGCTCTGCATTGCAATTTCTTTCCATTGGTAAAATACAGTAAAATCAAGTTCAGGACGCAATAAACCTGGAAGTTTCGCCAGAGCTCGACATCCGAAAAATTTCGTGAAAATGGACGTGGCACGGTTGAACGTTTTAAGACTTTTTTGAGGGGGGGCGGATTTTCTATTTCCGGCCCCCGAGAGTTCTTCCAGTTAAATTACCAATTCAGAAGTTCCTCATCCTCTCTCTCCTTTGACTCCTGAGCAGATCCCATGTACTCAAAAACTTTGTGGAGCAGCATTAGGTGAAATTGAAGTATATATACGATTTAAAAACATGATTTCTTCAGACTGGTCAAGCTTGGCCAAGATTTATGTTACAGTGATGGTGTCATCTCTCTATTTTATTTTGGCATGCTCGACCGATAAATTTTGAAAGTTCGACAGAGAATTTACGAGTATTTTAGTTTGCTGATCACCAATACAAAGCTAGAAAGACGCTGAACAAGGCGCGGCAGTCACACTTTGAACTCGATAAGGCTAATTTGGCGTTATTACACGATTGTCCTTGAAAATTTGCATTTTCCATGACGTGGTTGTAAGTATCCCAAGCTACTCAGTATCCCCGCTTGGCTAACTTTTAATAGGGGCTGTTGTGTTGTTCTTCTTTCGGTAAAGTTGGTGAACCGGCAAGAGCTTCCTTTTTGGTAAGGGACGGTTCATTTTGCAAAATCAAAATGAAAAGCGGGGTTGAATGACGTACTGTCGTCTCATAAACTTCTGTCAGAAGATCTCATTTTGGGTCTTCTTCTTTTTCTCGAATTCTGCCTGAGAATACAAGCCTTTGTTGGCACCACCTTATTGGCATTTTTTGTTGGTTTCGGGCCAAGCCTGTTGTCTGAATAGAAACACCATTTTGGAATGCAAAACGACTCTTGATGTCATCACGTCAAGAATCTGGAGAGTAACTCCAAAATCGTCTGCAGATTGGTTGATGAAATTTTGGGCAAGGCAAGACGCGACCCATTTGCCAACAAAACGAGCGAACAACATTGGGAAAAAATCTCCTCTTGTTGGGTATATTTGCGCAATATATGTTGCAACTTTTGGGATTGGCAAGGCTCATTTAAAGATTTTTATCTGAATATTGTTACAAGGTCTGGTCTACATTTTGATGGTACAGAAGAAATTCGATACAATTACGGTGAGCGAGCAAGACTGGAGCAATGGGCCGTGCTTTTAAATGGCCACCCACTATGGAAAATGAAAGACCTCATTACTTTTCAACGCCTGGTGAACACGAGACACTTGGGAGATGCGACCAAGACATGTTTAGAAGGAGCAGTAAAAATGCAGAGCAAGCAAAGCTTCTATCTTGATATTTAACCAGCAAAAAAACTAAAGTATCTGGCAGGGGATAATTATTCAATCAAATCCTCCACGTGTCCGTGTAACTTTTGCGCCTTTTTCCCTTGGTCTAGTGCAGATCTACATGTGCTACTACTTATCTATCAGTTCTGCCTCCTACTTACATGTAGATAGGATAGCTATATGTGGCCATTATCAGGAAATAATGCATGAAGACATGTTTACGAACACAACTTTTTTGCCTTGCTGTATCAATCGAGATTTACTTTTTACACAGGCTCGATACTAACAAGTTAAGCAATAAACGAATATCAAAACCACGGCATATAAACAGTTTTTTGCTCGGCTTATTACGCGAAAAATGTAGCGAAATATTTTACAGCATTTATATCACGATCAGCAAAAATATCCAATGTAAATAAGCCTATAAATATGTGTAGGGTTTTACTACAAGACTGGACTACATGTACGTAGATATACATAAGCTTGGAAGTAGATACCTAGATATTTATTGATAGAATTCAATTTAGCAGAAATGCCTTAGATGAAACAAAACAGGATCTCAACGACAGGCGGACAAAATGTCGACCGGAAAGTTGGCGGAAGAAGCAACAATATAAAAAGAAAAAGGGCAGCAAAATGGCCACCTCAACCCGAGATCGTTGTGACTGATAAACCGGTGTCGACATTTCGGGTGCCTAGTTTTCTTGTTAAAAACACGTGGAACCAAATATCTACATCGATATTTTTGGGTACAGATATTCTCGGCGACGACCAGACATGCTTGGCTGCTTGACGAACGCTAATTATTAACCATTTTATTTTATGCTCGACAAAGGTTTCACAGAGAGCAAATTGCTCATCAGCTTACGAGGCCAAAAGAAAACGACTCGTTAGAAAAAGGCCGCTTTGAGTCTTCGACCGTGTTTCTTTTTTGTTCAATGGGAGGATAATTGTGGTCGTCCACAGTAACGATAATAATAATAATAACTAACCACCGAGCAATCATTGGCTACCCCACCGAATATCATGACTCGACTCCACTACTTGGCAAAAACCGTTCGTCGTCGATCTTCAGGCCCAAACCAAGGTGCCTTTTCCAATTAAAGAAAGTCAAGTGTTTACAAAAGGCGGAGATGGTCATTTAAGAGGAGACCTCGTTTACTCCAAGTCATGATTTCCATCAGTGGAAAATCGTTTAAGACGAACACACGAGCAACCGATTTCAAAAGAACAACATTAGAAGAGTGTTCTTTTTCCGAAAGTAAGTAAGTAGTGCTCGTCATCGCAATTGCTTAATCGACCAAGGTCAGTTCATTACAAGTAGGATGGAAGTATGAGTTTTGAGCGAGTCCGCTCTAAAATCTTTGATGATTGGATAATCCCCCGTGACGAGGCGAGCAATTCGTTATTATGAGATCGGTGTCACAATATGGCATTTATCTTTGAGCTTATGAAGAGACCACCCTAAGTCAATGACGAGACAGAGCCACGGCACGTGGTACGTGACCCACGGACTTGCTCAAAAAACCAATATTTGATAATGGCTGTATCTATCTAAATAGAAGGCAACTTTATATCTAAGTCGGTATGTCGTTAGTTATCGGCAGTGGCGCAAGAATGCCTGTCCGTCTAATAAATGACTTCCTTAGGTCCACTCCATTCGTTAGAACAACTGGAGTCAATTTTTGAAAGGCTGTCCGAAAAAAATATATGCGTTGAAAATTGGGCATAGGTCAGGGGACTTTGTTTCCAGAAAGAAGTAATTCAAATTGATTGAAAATATCCAGTATAATAGCAAATCGCAAAATGGCATGATGCGTACGAACAAAGTCAATGACCACTACGGAACTCGCAGAATGCGTGTGTGTTTTTCTTAGTTCCTGAAAACCACCGCGCAAATTCTTGCCACCGCCGCTGATCAGATTTTTCGGAAGTGTCCAGCAAAACACAGAAGCTGAAGATAGCATACTTCCATAAAACGGCATACGGATGGCGCAATCAATAAGTCCACTATTTACATCCGCAACATTAAAACTGTGTGCGCGAGGATGATAGCGTTTTTCCCAGTCCAATCTCAATCGGCGATCGGACATACATGTAGTAAAATGTATCTATCCTTATTACACGCACATGTGCATGCACGATAAATCTGTTAGTTCCCTCCTCCTCCTCCTCCTCCTCCCCCTTTTATGATCCTGTCTACAGTTGTCTAACATTGCAATATTCATAGATAACATAGAGCATATCCGAATTTGGCTAACAGAGTCCAGAGATTTCGGAAGAAGGAAAAGGGATCTACATTCACACCTAGGAAGCAGAGCTGGCAAAATAACAATAATCAGCAAAACTAACTGCAAGCACATTACATCTATGTAGTACTAGTCAGTAGATCTGGCCGACCAAATGAAAACGGAGCTTGGCTTAATGTTAAGAAGAGCGAACGGCTACTTTTTCAAGGATACTTCCGAGTTCTTTTTCGCGATTGCGCCACTAACTTACAACTACTCGTAACAACAACTTTTTCGTCGAGTACAAAACTATTCTTGCTTGACTTCTTCATGCACTTTGATGAAGGAATTGCTTCATCTTCCAAGTGCTTCACATTGCATGAATTGCCGGACCGAGTGGCCAATACCTTGTGGTTACAGTACTAACAGATTAAAAATGAACAAGTCACCATTCATCTTTTAAATATCCCAACATAAAACGTTGTTGCACCATCAACAAGCTGGTTGCTCCTGAATGTGTGGCCAAGCGAAGAATGAAATTAGACTAGCATGACAGCCTGGCAATCTGACCCAAACCCTTGACGTTGCATTTCCTACCATCTACCTTTTTCTTTGATTCATAAAAAGAAAATTCATTTTCTGTTTCAGAGATGACGCTCACATCCTCAGCATGTTCGAGGTCGTCCTCTCCACGATGGAGTCCAAGTTGCAGAAGGTCGAGGGCCTCGACAGGGCCGTCCACCACCTGATGCGACGCATGGAGACGATGGAGCGGCGAATCAGCGCCAAGACGGCCGAAGTCCTCACCGCAGTGCAAAAGGTCCAGTGCAACCGCGTCGTCAAGGTCGACGACGTCGGGGAAGAGTCCGAAGACAACAATGAGCAGCTCTTGGCACAGCCTTCCAACCGCCAATCGCGTGTCCTCACGGCCTCCACGGCCTTCAACCTCAACGACAGGAGGCCGACGTCGATCGAGGACGTCAAGGAGGTGATCAATGGCATTGACCGTAGACTTGGCCTCCACATCAACATTGTATCCGAGAACTTGGGCAAGATGAGCAACATGGTCGAGGAGGTAAGGCAATGTCCAAAATATACTTGCAGTCTTTTTCTAACCATTATTTCAGGTCCGAGACGCCATCATTGAGGATGAGGACGAGGACGTGAAAATTAGCAACAGCAAGGAGCTCTCCTCTGATAGTGATGAAGAAGAGCAAGAGGACAACGGGGAGCCTGGTCATGACGCACAGACGATATTGTGGTTGCGCAAAATTAACAAGCCAGACAAAAATCAGACAACAACTACTACATCTGCTTCACGGCGGGGGCCGGGGGGTGGAAGCCGCAGAACAGCGACCGTCATCAAAAGGCGGCAAAAAACCAGCAAATTTGACAGGCTACTGACCACAATACATCCCCTTCTCGTGGTGCGTATACCACATCGTAGTAAACTAATTAGTTCAACAGAGTGCATTAGAGTACAAACAAAATCTGATTTTTATGTGAAAACCTTTCCTTGGAAGAGCAATTACCAAGATTTTTTTTTCTTGGTCCGCTAACAAGCTCATTAGACGCGCGACCGACCACATAGGGGATGATGATGTCTCATTTATTTCTCCCCGTTTCTCGGACGCGTCGTAATATTTTAGTCCGCCATGATGACGCGAGGAAGTTTCTTGGTACTAGCAACGTTGTTCATATCCACGATGTGACTTTTCCAGGTCAAGGACAAGGTGGATGAGGTGCACGGCATGTTGGCCGGAACCAAGTCCTCTGTGGACCACCTGGTGCCCAAGTCCGAGGAGCTGCTCAACCAGACCCAGAGGCAGGAGAGGGCCATCTCAAACATACACAATGATCTCAAAGTGACGACCAACGCCATCATGAAGGAGCTCAGTGATGTAAGTGACAATTGCTTCTCATCTATCAATTAATGGTTGCCAGCATTGGCATTCGCACTTTGTTAACTTGGATGACATAACAATTTTCCCCATCCTACATAGGTGGAGAGGGAGCTCTTGGTCACGAAGAAGGCGCCCGAGACGACGAAGAGACCGGCCGTCAAGATCAGCCCCCTGTATCGAACGCACCGGCAACGCGTGCGAAAACAGCCCTCCGACCAGACGTGGCGCTACAACTACTACAAGAACCTCACCTCGTCCGAGGACGGGGACGGGGACGCCGGCGAGGCCGACGACATCCTGGAGAGGTCGGACAGCTCGTCGTCCATCGAGATCTTGGACGCGTCCTCCTCCTCCTCCTCCACGGAGGCGACGACGACAAACTTGTTGTCGACATCGTCGATGCCGCCGACCACCAAGAGCACGACGAGGGGTCCGAGCGTCGTGTTTCCCAGCATCGAGAACAAGCCCATCGTCATCAACTCGACGTTCACGTACGAATTGGGCAGGAACAAGGCCGGCGTGGAGGGCTACTCGTGCGCCGACCTTTACTTGAAGGGGCTCAAGGAGAGCGGCCCCTACTACTTGCAGATCGCAGGGACCCGATTCTGGTACCTCAAAGTTTACTGCGACATGGAGACGGACGGGGGCGGCTGGACGGTAAGAGTTTGGATGGTTTTTTGCTCGCTTGTTGAAGAAACTCTACTCGAAATTTCCTCATTGCCTACACCTACGTCCCACATGAATATGTAGATACTTGGATCATCTACGCAAAGACACGCATCCTTTTGTACATCTAAATATATTTGATGCTGCCTAGGCTTGGTGTTCTTTGTCTTTTATTGATTTACTGCCTGCCTATCTCCTAGTAAAATGGCACTTCAAACAAACAAATGAGAAGTAGTTTATGTGGCAAGTTAAGGCGTGCGATTTCCTGCATTAAATAAGACGCACAGTAACGCAAATCTTAAAATGTGAGAGCTGAAGGACTCTTCAATGACGAATTCTTTTATGACAGCTCTGTTATGTTACTTGTGAAGTTAAAACACTCGACCTATGTGAAAATATCAAACCAAGCAAATGTAATTTGATTTAAAAAATTCATGAGTTTCATGTTTGGCGGCAAAATAAGGATCTGCAATAATACGTATTTTTCGCATGTGTTTTTGAAAAACTTTTGAATTCCAAAATCCATATAAGCCCATTGTCTATTTGCCGTTTGGCCAAATAATGTGAGTGTGTGGACACACTTCTCTCATCATCTCATCTTACACACATGAAAACAGGTCATGCAACGTCGAGACGATTATGGCGAGCCACGAGAAAACTTCAACCGGGAATGGGAGGACTACAAATACGGTTTCGGCAATCCGAATCGAGAAATATGGCTGGGGAATGAAAACGTCCATTTGCTCACACGCGACGAGGACTACGAGCTCCGGGTGGAACTGTCCGATTTCGAGGGGAATAGAAGGTAAACTCTTGCACCACTATATTGACAAACTTGGAGCTCAAATCAGGAAACAAACCTAAGGCAGTGGCGAAGGAGTGAACGAGATGAGTTCAATAATCTGCTGACGAATGTACGGAAAATGTAAATGCCAAATGAATTAATTTTTGCACGTAATTGCAAGGCTCGATTTCTGCAATGCGATGTTATGCTTAACATTGTGATCCACATTCTTGTCCGTGCCCTGCAGGTATGCGCACTACGACCACTTCAAATTGGGCCCAGAGAGCGACGATTACCGGTTAGACATAGGGGAGTACGCGGGCAACGCTGGAGATTCGCTCAACGATCCATGGTACGGATCGAATCTGAGGCCTTTTTCTACATATGACAGGCAAGCATTTCCATTACAAATCTTTGATGAATTTCAGTTGATTTGGAAAATATCTTTATCTAGGGACAACGACCGATCAAGCCTCAATTGCGCCTCCATGCTAAAGGGAGGATGGTGGTGGAAGTCTTGTGGCCGCGGCTTGAACGGCCTCTACCTCTCAGATCCACAAGATCTCACCGCTAGACAAGGTAAAACACATCCATCTACAGTTTAAATCCCAGATGTTCTACTATTAAATCTTATTTAAGGCATTGTTTGGTTTCGCTGGCGAGGATGGGACTACACATTGAAACGATCAACGATGATGATCCGACCAAAGAGCTTTGTTGATGCGGCAGCACAATCGTGAACTTCCCGCGACGAGTCGTGAATCTAGATTTGGCTTTTGCCGAATGAAAATGTGCTACCGAATTACAATCATGAGAAAACTAAAGGACTCAAAAAACAAGAGACGAAATTGTGTCGATAATGGAATCACAGAAATATTGTGATGCTCGAGAACAGTGAGAAGAGAAGACATTCCCATATTGCATTTTTATCACTTCATTAAAATGACTTGAGAATCAATAACGTGAGTAGCTGGTGATCAATAGAGTATAATAAAGTTCTAAAACACTGAATCAGTCTTACCTGGCTTTGCTTTCCAATGGGATTCGCTCTATTTTTCTAGCTGTCTTCCTTAATGGCAACACTGTGTCTCCGTGTCAAGACACGAAGACCTAATTTTGATCATACGAGCTGCTCCTGCTGAAGCTCTAAAGTTTAGCAGACAACCACCATGAGTTTTCGCTTGTCTACTTCAAAATGTTGACGGCAAGGAAGGACCGTCATGGTCCGATCGACGATGAAGGAAGGGCACTGGGAAGCTGGAATTTTCTTGGTAAAAGTGGCTGCCAGCTTGGTTAATTTAGAATCCGACAAAACCGGAAACCAGGAATTTGACGACGATTCCGAGAAAAAAGTCAAAAGAGATCGACATTTTGACTTTCGTGTTCCGCGTTTAAATCAGTTCGAATAATAACAATAAATAAGTGAGTTATTCAGAAAAACAATAAATAAAAACAGTCATTTATGCTTCGGAAGCGCCAAAATCAGATTGTTACATTAATGTATTGATTCTGGCAACTCTGTTGTCACAAAATCTTAGGGTAGCATCTTTAGCTCACAACTTTCACTTAAAATCTGCGCATTTTTGCAAGAATATTCAAAAAGTAATACTTTTGTATATTTTCCTCTTCATTTTTAATCAGTCAGCAGTCACGACATTTTTTTGAAACTGTTTGCGAATAAGAATGATCCAATATTGCATGGAATGTTTTCTGTTGCTACAACCCTAGCCCGGTTTTCAGCTGTTGTTGTTTTTGAAATCCAGGTGCAGTTTTTCGCCTTCCTTTGCTTTTCGTGTCGCTAGTGATGGGTCGGGCTCACTTTTTTCGGGCTTCGGGCCTGCTCGGGCTTTGAAGAGTCGGGCTCGGTCGGGCTCGGGCTTTTTGGAATTTTCAGTTCTCGGGCTTCGGGCTTTGAAGGTCGGGCTTCGGGCTTTTTGTAGTATAGAATAACTGAGCGATTTTCATGAAATAGGGAGGGCTTACGTTTATAAAATTATTTGTCATGAAATTGACGTAGCATTTTCGGTAAAAAATAAGACTTAGACACTACTTTTTTAACCCATTTTTCAGAATTTAACAGTTTTCACACGAAAAGTCAAGGAAAATTTGGGAAAATTGACAAAAAACTGCTTTGAAAATTGCAATTTTCCTTGCTTGAAAAGCCCGAAAAAGCCCGTCGAGCTTTGCCCCGAGTTCGGGCTTTTTCGGGCTTTTTGGAATTTTGAAATTGTCGGGCTCGGGCTTTTTCGGGCTTTGCTCCTTATTTAGTAAAATCGGGCTTTT
>JAAUYL010088366.1_pt1 | contig 12888 bp, 3 predicted proteins | sample 7278011 | NCBI WGS metagenome assembly JAAUYL01 (sample SAMN14350225, study PRJNA611818) | marine sediment metagenome | isolation source: surface marine sediment (1.8m) | place: French Polynesia: Moorea | collected 2018-08 | reverse complement strand
GCAGTGTTGCTTTGACAAATGCTTGTTTATTTCTGACTTTGTTTTGATTGCATGCAGAGTTATCAGATACGTGAAACATCGTCCAGCGTTACCAGACTACTCTCCGAAACATACCCCGGGGGCCAGGGCGACGCCCGGGGGGTGGTGTTGGCGGGATAAAACATATTATTTTTTGGCATTATATCACTTTCTTCGTTGAATTATCACTTCTTTTCGTTGGTGGGGAGGGACGACAAGATTCTGAAATCTACGTTCGTTGGCATTGGGGGTTGGAGTTGGATTTGGAGGGCGACGCCCTTTAGGTCTTCTCGTCCTCGATGGCGGCCACCATGCGGGTGTACCCAGTGCTCTCGGCGACGACGGGGCGGTATCCGACGGGTCCCATAACACGACGCACCGTCAGGAAGCCCAACCAGCGGCCCTTCAGGAAGTTGTTCCACAAGTAGATGGCGTTCACCTGGTGATTGATCTCGGCATGGCCTCGGAGGCCACAGGCTGTGCATCGGCGATGGAGGACATTGCAGACTTTCACCACGTGATCGGGCGCATTGCAGTAGATGCAGCCCAAGTCGCGCTCCATGACGTGGCAGAACTTGGTGCGGTGGTGGGAGGAGCCGCAGATCGCGCAGACGTGGGGGATGTGAGGCCCCGCATGAGGCGACGAGTAGTACGCCTTCACAATGGCACCGACGTTTCCCTGGGGGGCGATTTTCTCGATTTGGGCCTGCACTGCGTTGAATCGGTTCGGGTTCATCCCCGAGCCGTCAGATCCCCAAGTGTGGGTCAGTTGGCGCAGCATGGCGAACGTCTCCTCCAGTGTGTTGAACAAGCGGGGGTGGGGATAGAATGGGCCCGCCTTGAGTGGTTGGGCATTGGCTCCTCGCAGTTCTTCGCCGGATGGCTCTCCTCCGCCAATGGTTCCTCCGAACCAGTCCCGGAAAGGGCGCACTTTTCGCTCTGAGAGGTCGGCCGCGCGAGTCCTGGTCTTCCATCCGCGAATGTAGCACAGCAAATACAAGATGACTCGCAGGAGCTCACCGTTGAACTTCTCGACCTCGGCGAACCGGAGAGCACAGCGACAGAGCAGGGCATAGCTGAGGCAGTGATCATTGCGATTGTAGCGAATCATCTCGTTCGAATAGTTCTCGAACGAGGCCGTGAAATCCCAGGCGAGGTTCTTGAAGCCTGTGACGACCTGCCGGGCGACGCCCGGCAGCCACTTGTCGGTGTAGCGGACGGGGGCATCCAGCTGCTGTCCCAGGAACTTCTTGCCAATTTGGAGGTCTTTCAGCTCCGTCTGGAACTGCGGGTAGGCCAGCAAGACGAGATTGTGGATTTCGCATACGCTCCGGATTTCTGGGACGACTCCGCTCCGCATCAGTCTCTCCGCGTCCTCCGCGGCCCCCATGCCGAACTTAAGCACGTCTTCCCTCTTGAAAAGCTGCTTGATGTCTGCCGGGACCTCCCTCTCGTTCGGGTCGCCCTTCTCGGTGCCATCATGGCAGACCGACAGTTGTAGCATCACTCCGTTCGGGCTCATGAGGTGGAGCAAGGCCACCTGGTTGTTGACGGCGTCCGCCGTGTACTTTTGATCGCGCTGGGGGTACCCCTCAACGTCGAATGAAAACATGGCTCGACTTTCGATGGACGTGAAAAAGCTCTCCGATTTCAGGGCCCTCATGCACTCTTCCCACTCCATTGCTCCGCCAAGGCCATAGTTCAGGACAGCTTTCGGTGCGTAGTTCGGGTTCTTCAGATTGAACGGCCCGTTTTCCAAGTCAGCCATCTCCTGGACTTGGTCGCGATTCAGGCCCACGAACTGCTCCTGAGTCGGGTCGTCGAACTCCTCGATCGAGTACCAGTTGTTCCGGGCTGCACAGTAGGGGACCTTGCAGTGGGACTCGAGTTTCGGCTTCTCCGTGCCATTCACCGGATGGTGAACTCGTCCTGCCAGAACTTCGGGGCACTCCACTCGCTGGTCCTCGCTGGCCAATGCTGCCAGCTGGCCGTCCGGAGCAGTGAACTCGTCCAGTGCTGTCGGCGGTGACTCCATGACGGGGTCGGGCACCGAGATCTTCGTAGGTAGGTACCCCGGTGTAGTCCCGATTCTGTGGGCGGGATCATTCAGGTCTTTGGCGGATGGCTTTCCGAGCGACGCTCGCTTTTTGCCCTTCTTCAGGCCCGCCCAGGGAAACTTGCCCTGTTGCTTGTTGGTGGTCATCTTAACGTACACCCTCTCTCTCTCGGAAGAAGATGTCGAGGAAAGCTCTTCCGGTGGGCCTCCCGTGGAGTGTGTTTTCATTTGTGACTTCGGGGTGCCCCATTCGGTCAGCTCCTCCGGCTCGGCCTCCGACCTTCTCCGCTTCTTAGATTCCGAGGACGTCGAAGAGTTGCCCGCGAGGGTGGCCCTCCCCGTCGTGACCGACGTGATCCGTCCCCCTTTCATGGTGATGGTCATGTCCTCGTCTCCTTCCGTGGACGTTTTTGGCCATTCTTGAGGCCACTCCTCCGTGTCGACCTCCATCGAGGTTGCTTCCTCTCCCTGGGTAGGGGGCTCAGCGGGCTCCTTCTGAGCGGTCGGAGCCTCCGATCCGCTGGTGGCGGCCATGCGCACCGTTCTCTTCGGCTTCTTCTTGGGCTGGATTTCCCATCCTTGGTCCGTTTTCTCCAAGAAGGCATTGACTTGTTGGATGGGGATGCAAATGAGCTCCTCTCCAGTTTGGTTGTCCAAATAGAGTTTGCCCTTCTTTGGCTTAGGTGGCGCGCTCTCCGCCCGCTGGCGAAGCTCGACAACCTCTCTCTCGTATTTGACAGCCCGCTTCTTGTAGACGTCCAAATCGTCCTTGTACTTCCTGAGGCTCTTCTGGTTCTTGTCCAGCTCGTCCCAGAGTCGCTTGCACGCCGCCATTCTCTCCTTTGCTGAGCCTTCCGTGATGGCGATCTTAACCGGTGTTGGAACGACTCCTTGAGCAGCCACTCCACTTTGTGCAACTTGTGTGGTGTTTTCGATCCAATCTTGTCGGAACGTTTCGCAGATGGCTTTGGCCTTGTCCAGGGCGACGCCCTCTAACGGTGGAATGTCGTAGTCGCTGCCGCCCTTCTTGTTGACGTGATTCATGTATTTTCGGAACAAGAACGGATGCCACAGTCCCATGACGTCTGACACCTTGCTGCCTCCGCTGAGGCCGATGTAGCGCTTCTGGCCCGTGTCGTGCATAACTCGTCTCCGATCCCTTGCCCCCACGCGACCGCCGTCCTCGGGGTCGATGTAGTCTGTGGACTTGCCGCCGATGTAAACCTCGGGGTCCGAGTACTTGTCGACCATTTCCTGAACGCCCGCGTCTTCTTCGAGCTCATCGCAAAAGATGACTTTCTTGCACGGTGTTTTCTCTAGGATTCGGCCTCGCCATTCCTCGATTTGCTGCGCGCGCTGCCGCCGTTGTTCCGGTGTTAGCGCGACTGCCCCAGGGTCCTGTTGGCGCGACGCGCCCGTCGAACCCGGAGGAGAACGGCCGCGCCCCGAACCTGGAGTCGAAGATTGACGCCGACTCGAGCCTCCCGACTTTGGCGTGGCCGGCGATCGCCCTCGTCCCGACATAGCGTTGAAGCTCGGATTTTCGACGATCAGAGCACAGTAACGAAAGTCTTCCCCCTCGTTCTTGAAAAGCGCCCGCCTCACCGTTGTTGTGGGGGAGGATTTGACTCGATTGATGATTTTCACTGCCAGCGGCGATCTTTTTTCAGAATTCGATTTTTTCGCACGAATTTTCGTCCCGCTTGATTTCGCAGAATTTTCGATTTCTCTGTTCTCCATCGTGTAATGGCGGGCTTTTTTGAGCTGAGATGTTTGTGCTTGGCTGTCTGTGCAGCTGGCCGCTCGGGCCGGCGGGTTGAGTGGGCAGCTGAGTCGAGCGACGCTCGCCTCTGATTGGTTTGTTTTGACTCTCAGTTGGCTGCTGAGCCTGCGCAGTCGCCCCTTTCTCAGCTGGCCCCTGCCGTTTGTTGTTGATTTCCTGCTCGTTGGTTGGTGCGTTGGTCGAGTCGCTCTCAGTTGTGTCGCTCGGGTGGCGCGGCACGCCGAATTCTTGCCCTCTGATTGGCTCTGTAGCCGGCACTGTTTTTGTTTTGATTTTCTCGCGTCTCTCTCACGGTCACTAAAATGAGCTCTTTTCACGGATCTTTTGTAAAGTGTTCTGGCCTTCGCCGGCCTTCTCACTCGTTGTCGACTTGTTTTAAAACTGGATTGTGTGTTGGTCACCATTTGGCGACGGTGACTGTCGGTGTTGGTTGTAAAACTAGTGTTTGTTGTTAGTGGTGGTGGTGGTATTTTGTTTGGGATTTGAACGAAAGCTGAAGCACGGGATGGAAAGTTTTCAGTGCGACGCACTTTTGTGCCTTCTGAAGGTGCTCACTGGCACCAATTGCCTGATGTTTCGCCCGTACTTGTGCAATTCGTTCGATTTCTGGTCTCGTACGCCCACCACGACGTCCCTGACCAATCCCTGAGAGTCCTTCTGGACGCTGAGCACTCTGGCTAGCGGCCATTCATGTCTTCTTTTGTCGTCCATGACCATGAGGACAACGTCGTCGATCTCCAAATTCTGTCGCATGGCTTGCCATTTTGGTCGTGAGTGCAGAGCCTCCTGCACCTTGCCTTTCCATGAATCGACGAACTTCTGGTGTAACTCGATCATCTCCTGGTACTGTTTGACGTAACACAGCACGGAGTCGTCGACCTCGTTCACCAGTGGCAAGCTGGCTCTCCCCATCAACAAATGGTTGGGGGTGATCACTTGCTCTGCTCCTTCCACCTCTACTACAGCGAGTGGACGCTGATTGATTGACATTTGTGCTCTTTTCAGCAAGGCGCGGAACTGTTCAAGTTTCAGGGTGCGGCCCTTGAGCACGGCGTACAGTTGCTCCTTTGCCAGTTTCACCATCGCTTCGGCAAGTCCGTTCTCCTGGGGTGCGTGCGGCATGGAGAAATTCCACCGTTTTAGTCCCGCCATTTCCGTTTCCGCCACCACCCGAGGCCAATCAATCTTGTCTAGCCGGGAAGCGACGCTCCATTCCGGATCGGCTGCCGCCATGACTTTGGCTGCCTTGACGAACTGTGTTCCATTGTCGGATGTGGCCTCCTCGGGCGTGCCGACACTGCTGGCCATGATGGTCAGGGCATAAAGCAGATTGTCGGTGTCAAGGTTGACACACGCCTCCAGATTCACAGCCTTGCTCTGTTGGCAGACAGCGATGAGGACATAGGCCTTCCAGGTTGACCGGTTTACTCTCACCGGAAATGGACCTCCGTAGTCCAACGCCACCTTCCGGAAGGGCCGGAAGCAATCCAGTTCCAGGTCGGGCAACTGGCCCATCAGCTGGGAGTAGGGTTGGCCTCTCAGCTTGGCGCACTCCACGCAGGCTTTCAGAAGGTTCTTCAATGATTGATTGAGGTGATGTACTCGAAATCGGAGATTCATCCAGGGGCCCAGCTTGGCCAGAGAGAACTCGTGTCCTTGTTCTCGATGATGGTGGTGCACCAGCAGGCTCCACATTACGTGTCCCTCTGGTACTAGGAGGGGGCGGCGTTCCTCCAGGGTGAGGTAGGTCTGCTTCTCGGCTCTCCCGTACGCCCTTAACCTTCCCCGAACATCGAAGTGTCCGTTGACCTCCTGTAGGAAGGATTTTTCCCGGAATCGCCCATTTTTCCTCCAATGAGCGAGGTCCTCGGCGAAGCCCTCCTGTTGTCCGCAGATCATCAGAATGGTGAAGGCCTCCCCCAGAGCGACGCTCCCTGGAGGCCCTCCTCGTCGAGTTCTGACCCAACTGATCGCTCTAGCCAGTCCTCGTACATGCACGTGCCATTTGCTTTGGGTTTCCCACTTCAAATGCTGCCACGCCTTCGCGAGCTTCGCCGCATGGGTGGCTGCCTGCCGTTGATCTGGATGTAAAGCAGCCGCTCCACTGCCGACCATCGGCCACAACGTTCCTCTTCTCGTGACATGGACGTCCGGAGGTTTTTCTTCTTCCCAAGTGGCCAGAACTTGCTCGGTGAGAAGCTCCTCCTTTGTGCGGCTTTTCGACAAGGTGTTCAGCAGGGCAACGTCGTCCTCCGTGATGGTGATCGGTTTATCCGGCCACGTTTCCTCGGCTCCCTTCAGAAACTCGGGGCCATTTAGCCAAAACTTAAGCTCTTGGAGGACGGCTGCCGTGCAGCCTCGAGTGGGTAAATCCGCCGGATTCTGGTCAGTTGGGCAATGTCGCCAGTCATAGGGTGAGGACAGAGTGGTGATCTCCGTCACCCGGTGTCCCACGTACACGTCCTTCTGCCGTGCATGACGTCGGATCCAATACAGCGTGCAAATGTTGTCCGTCCAGTACTTGACGATCTCGACGCCCAGGATCTCCCCCAGGTAACTGCCCAGTCTCGCCCCCATAGTGGAGGCGTTCAGCTCGATTTGGGGAATGGACCTGGCTTCGATGGGATTCAAGCGACGCTTGCTACAGATTTGCCGGACTTCGACCTCGGGTGCAGCTTCGACGCGGAGGTAAGCCGTGGACGCGATGGCCTTTTTCGATCCATCGTTAAAAACGTGGATTTCCTCGCGTCCCTTTATGGTGGAAAGTTGTCTGGGGATTCGGATGTCCTCTACGCCTTCGACTCCCTCACAGTATTGCTTCCACAAGTCGACGGCTGCTTGTACTAGCTCGTCCTCGGCTCCGGCTAAGTCTTGGTCCCATTCCAAGGAGCGGATGGCCCTCAGAACGGCCAGCTCCTGCGTGGCTCGCCTCCCTGACAGAGTGACAGGATCCACCCAGCCCATAACATCGTACAGTTTGCAGAGATCGGAGGTCACAGTTCTTCTCGTGATGCTCTCCGTCTCGATGACGGGCTTGCGGACCCCCATGGTGTCGGCTTCGGGGAAGTATTTGAGGCCTAGAGTAGCGGATTCGGTGTCCTCGCCGATAGTGACCTCGTGTGCTCTGTCAGCCTCGGGGATGGACTCCCTCACTCGTGCCGAGTTGGAGAACCATTTGCAAATTCGCATCCCGCATGCAGCTAGGGTTTTTGTGATTGCGCGACGCGCGTTGATGGCCTCGTCCTCTGTGTCGAAAGAGAGTAGGACGTCGTCCACGTACAGGCCCTCTAGCAGTCGGCTCCGGAGAGGCTCTTCCATGTTGTTCTTGATGTGCTTGTTGAGCACGTACAGTGCTATGAAAGGAGCGGCGCAATTCCCAAATGGTAGCCTGGTGAATCTCCACGGCTTTCCCTTCCACCAGATCCCGTGGTACGCCTGATCGCGTGGCGTGAGGTGGTACATCATGTACATCTGCTTGATGTCACCTCCCAGTACGACAGCTCTCCGCCGGAATCGCAGCAATACGGCCAGCAGATCGTTATGGAGCTTCGGCCCGGCCAGGATTTCGTCGTTGATGGACTTTTTCACGACGCTACCAAACTTCTGGGCGCAGTGAATCACCGGTCTGACCTTTGTTGTGGCCTTGTCGGGTCGCATGACTGGGAACCAGGTACAGAAGTAGCCCTTCCGTTCGGCCATGACCGTCTCCTCCTCCAGAGGCTGCAGGAAGTCGTTCTGGGCATACTCTTCGAACACTTTGTCGCATCCGGTTCTCGCCTCCGCGCTCATGGAGGCCTCCATCTTGGCCGTGATACGCTTGGTCTGTGCTCCATTGAACTCGAGGTGGGGTTCCCCGTTCCTCCATGGGATGGGCGTGATGTACCTCCCATCCTCGTGTCGCTTGAGCCCCGCCTCCAGCGACTCCACCGCTTGTCGTTCGGCTGCTGACCAAGGTTTGTCATAAATGACTGTTTTTGGGACGATTCCTAGCAGATCTGTCGACCACGAGGCCTCTAACAGTTTCTCGACCGCTTGCCATGCCTGGGGCGACGCCCCTTCAGCTTCCATAGTGGCCGCGACCTCGACAACCTCCGCTCGATCTCCTCCGTCCTCCGAGTCAATGGCTAGATTGACCGCTTCTCGTCTCGAGTCTAGGTAGGAGTATAGACAGGAAAGACCAAAGGGGGTTCTGCGGATCAGCGGATCGTCGGGCCCTTCTGTTTCGACGTCTGCCCCCGCGAACATCCGGTAGTTGTCCATGCCCAGTAAGATGTCGATGCTGTCCCTCTCCGCCGGTTCCGGTAGACCCAATTTTCTTAGGTGTGGGAAGGCTTTGTACAGGACTTCCGGTTTCGTAGGCTTAAATCCCGTAGGCAGATCGGCCGTGGCTCCCCAGGTCTCAAACTCTGTGAGTCCATCCAAGGATCTGACGAAATATTTCCCTTTTCTTGTCTTGTGTGTTTTCACCCCGTTTACAGTTCGTAGGCGTTGTACCGTCTCTGTCGTCCTCACTCCCAGGGCATCTGGTAGCCAATTGGAGGTAAAGGTCTTTTTCGAGGCTGTGTCTAGGGTCATGTTGATCTTTTTTGCGTTTTTGAAATCTTTTGTGTTAGAGACCCATACTGGAACGACACCAAACAGTGTGCCGATGGCCGTCCTCAGCTCTAGCTGTGTTTCCATCTCTCCGTCTCTCTTCCCCTCGCGCTCGGGCGACGCCCGCGGGTCCAGCAGATCCGTGGCGGCGTTGTCTACCGTCTCGACCTCGGACTCTTCCTTGGCCCTCAGCTCGGTTAACAGCTTTTTGATGAGCTTTTTGTCTTCGGCGGAGAACTCCTCTTGACTGGATCGAGAGGCCAAGTGGACCAGATTGTGATGCTTGAGGCCGCATGTGGAGCACGCTTTTGGCTGCGGGCAATCTTTGCTGGCGTGTTGGCCATCCAGGCATGCATAGCAAACTCGGTTTTTCGAGGCCCACTCCCATCTTTCATGAGCTGATTTCTTTTTGAACGCGACGCAGTTTGGCAACCGGTGGTTAGTCTTGTGGCATCCTAGGCAGCCCTCCCACGTTTGGGTTGCGGCGACCTCGTCCTCGTCCTCCGACAGAGGTTCCGTCGGTAGGGCGACGCCCTCTACTTCGTCGGTGGCAGCCACTGTGACGCGAGACTGCTTGGTCGTTCCTGAGATGGCCTCCACCATCCGTTTCGTCTTGCGGTATTCGAAGACTTCTTCTAACCAATTCTCCAAGTCGTGAATGGTCTCCCGTTTGAGGTGTTCCCGGCGCATATAGCTCTCCCAGTTGAACCTTGTTTTGTCGGTCATCACTTGGTAGATGGCTGGGAACATGGTGGCCTCCCAATTGCTCTTAAACGGTTCCTCCATGTGGCCCATGCGTCGGACGATCTGGCGAAGCCCGTCCCTCATGCGGCGTAGTCCAGCTGTGTTGATGAAGTCTACTCTCGGCTGCTCCATGAACCTCTTCTGGAGGGCATGCAAGTCCTTGTCGAAACCTCCCCAATCCTTTTCCAGAATGTACAATGCGTACATATAGCCCGTTCTGTTGTAGGCGCAGTCCGCAATGGATTGGAGTGGAGGCCCCCGGAGTGACTTCTTGAGGTAGTGCAGCTTGTCCCCCCACTCGATCGAGCGTTTGCGATTGACTGCCCACTCGAATTCGACTTGGAAATCCCGGAACGAGACTTCGCTGGCCTCCCCTGAGAAAGTCGGGATCACCACGTGTTTGTCTCGGTGCTCCTTTTTCACGAGTACATCGTAAAAGAGGTCGTCGTTGCCGTCCTGGAAGCAAGACGCCCACGAAATGGGAGTGACCGTTCCGTGTTTTTTCATGGCCTCCATGGGATGGTCTTCCAGCTTGAACTTCACTCGAAAATCCCCCTGTTGCCATGACGCTCCCGACTGATCGGACACCGTGATGGTGGTGTTTGACGAGTCCTCACCCAGCCCCTGTCCCTGATGCGACGCATCCTCGGGTGGGCTGTACGGGCTAAACCTGAGCGGGATGGCCTTAAAGGTCGCCTTCTTCGGCTCCCTCTTGGGGATGTGGGAGAGATCGGCGGCTCCCCCTGTGCCAGAGTTGAGGAACTCCCTCGCCGTGTGAAAGAGTTGCGAGTTGATCCCTTTTGCTTTCTTCTCCTTCTTGGTGGTGCTGGTCAGTCGGGCCTCCCTCTTTGTTATGGAGGCATTGATCCGATCCAACTTGTCGGCGTTGCCCTTAAGCATGGCTCTCAGTCGATGGAAGCCTTTTTCGATATCGGGTCGCCTTTCGTTGTATTTGTTGACCAGCCCCTCGTAAGCGTTTTCCTGGGCTTCGCGTTTTTTCTCTGTCAAGCAGTTTTCACTGATTTTCTGGGCCACTTCTGCCTTATCGGTGATCCTTTTCGCGCGAAGTTCATCCTTCATGAACTCAACCGGATCCAGGATTTTTCCTAGCTCGAGTGCCACATAGTCCATGTCTTGGTCGAATTCACGCTCTCTAGTTGGCTTTTGTCCGAAGGCCAACGTTTTTGGTGGTCCCTTGTGGGCATTCAGTGTTTTCACATACTTTTTTGTTTCCGACTCTCCGGTGATTCTGGCGACGCCAGCTTCCGGATCCTTGCTCCCTCCAGGAGTCGGGTTGAGCAGTTCCGGTGGTTTGTTTTGTTGAGCCTTGACTGTGGCGAGCTTCGCGTCCAGGTTGGCCTTGGCTGCCTTCTTCGTAGCCTCCAACCTTGCTTTCAGCTTTTGCTCTTGCCGCACCTTCTTATGTCGTTCTCGGATGTCGGCAAAATTCGCGTCGAGCTTCCCCGCCTCCTCCGCCGTGAGGTTGTAGAGATGGCCGTGCTCCCCCTTTACTCCGTTTAGCTTCATCTTGGCCTCTGCGACCTTGATTTCGGCCTCCGTTTTGAGGGTTTCCATGTCGGCTTGTCTGTGTTCTACGGCTTGGTCCCAGAGTACCAGGGCTTGATCTGCGTTGGTCAGGGCTTCGAAGATCGGGTCGGCCTCTTGAATAAGTTCGACCTCGCTCGGTGTGTTGGAGGTTGTACTGTTTGTTGATTTTCTTGGCGCGGGCATCACCGTGATTCCGGCTTCTTCCGAAGTTGCGCCTCCGCTCGATGACGTGTCAGGTGTGTCGTCGGTGTCAGTGAGATGGTCCTCCAGTTCTCGTCTCATCTCCGCCGCTCGGGCCGCCTTGGCTTTGGCTTTCGTGTGCTTGCCTTGGCCTTTTCCTTTGTCCTTTTTTGGCATTTTGCTGGCCTTGTCGTTCGCCTTATGGCTGGCTCTCTTGCCTGTGTACGGATTCTGGTGCAGCCCTGCTTGTCCTGATCGCGTGAACCTTGACGGTGCCGGCGTTGTCGGCGTTGTCGTTGGTTTTTCCTTCGGATTGTTCGCGTTTTCGGCGAGGTTCAGGGCGACGCCCGTCCCCTTCGCCGACGTGTCCTTCGGATTCGGATGATCGTTCTCGGCGATCTCGCCTGTCGTGTCGTTCGCTCCCGGTGAGTGTACCGTTGGGCGAATGATTCCTCCTGGGGATCTTGAACGATTGGTTGCCATGTGCTTGGCTAGCTTTGTGCTGCTCTTTCAGCTTCTTGAACGTTTTTTCGTCGACTCTTCTCGACTCAGCTTGGCCGGCCTCCCGACTCAGCTGTCGCCAACTCTTCTTGGCAGTTTTTTGGGGCTTCTCCCCTTGTTGAAGACTCCGATACCTTCCCCCCGGCTAGAAGAGGATGGCGGGCCGGCCCTCGATGGCCTGAAGACCCCAGACGTTGGGCTCCACTGTCTCGAACGGCATCGAAATCCTCCAAGATGTGAGAAAATAAAATGGCAGCAGTGTTGCTTCGACAAATGCTTGTTTATTTCTGGTTTTGTTTTGATTACATGCAGAGTTACCGGATAAGTGGGATAATATTCAGCGTTTCCAGATACTCTCCGAAACAAAAACATTTTTATCATTTTTGGCTGTGTTGTTTTTTGTTCTTTCAATTCGCGAAAAAATACTGAAGAGTTTCCATCATTGAATTAATTAAATCATTATATTTTCAAATATTTTTACCACAACGATTATAGTTACCTGCTGAAAAAATGAACATTTTCCCAGTTCTTTTTGGGTGGAATTAAAGTAGTAAAATATTTACAGTACATAAATGGCCATAATTGGTAAAATTATTAGTTATTTTTGGGAGTTTCTTGCATTGGTATAAACAATGTGCTTTTATAGGATAGGATAGGAACAGAATTTTGGAAATTTGGAATTTTAAAATGGTGCACTGATAACGTCGTAGGCCTGCAGCGATGAAAGAATAACGTACGAGAACCACAGGCAGACCAGGAAGATGCCAGAGACCTGAAAAAATATTTTTTTTAAATCAAGAAAAAAAGTCATGGAATTTTATTTTACCCATTTTGTTGGAACTGGACCCCCGAGCTCGGCGTTGCCACAGGCGCTGGTGAACCGCCGCACCATTAAAAGGGTGATTCCGAGGAAAGCACAGATAGTATAGAGCATGACACTGAAGGTCAAGGATCCCGCCTGTACTTTGAACGGGTTTCCCTGAAAAAAAATAAACATTTTTTGGTGAAATAATTTTCCATGATTTTTTAACATCACCAGAACCGCCAAAAAATCTCACAAGACCCAAAATCGAATGGAATACTGTTTTATGATTTTTAGATCATCAACCACACGAAGTTTAAGTCAAGATAGCCAAAATGGAACATAGAAATCTATTTAAGTTCCCTAAGCCAACCAAAATACGGAACCTAGAAATCTATTTTGATGAAGCCATAGGCCTGCATGGAGGAGACGACGATGTAGACAATCCAGAGCGAGATCAGGGTGAAGGCAGTCAACCGCTTCGCGCCCGCGGGACCCCCGAGCTCGGCCTGGCCGCAGCTGACCGACACGCGCCTGAACATCAGGATGGCAATGCAGACGAAGCTCAAGATCGTGTAGACCATGACGCTGAACCCGAGCGAGCCCGAGGGCACGATAAACTTGTTGCCCTGGGGTCGGGTTTGTATATATAGTTTTATCGAT
>JAAUYL010005590.1_pt1 | contig 12901 bp, 11 predicted proteins | sample 7278011 | NCBI WGS metagenome assembly JAAUYL01 (sample SAMN14350225, study PRJNA611818) | marine sediment metagenome | isolation source: surface marine sediment (1.8m) | place: French Polynesia: Moorea | collected 2018-08 | reverse complement strand
CAGAATGAAGCCACGCCCCCTAATACCGCCCCCTTGCCTACCAAGTTCGGAGGACGCCACGCCCACCAACCCCCGCCTCACAATCTGCTCAAGATCCAACTTAACCGGCAGCACCGATTGCAACATCAACTGATTATGGCCAACGCGAACATAGAGGCCGACGAGACCTCCTCGGCGGCCTCGACCGTAGACATTCCAACAACCAACAAACCGGAAGTTGAGGCTGCAACTTCTCGAGAGGCTCCCGTTCCTGCACCAAGGTTCAAATTGTCCCTCTCTATTGGTCAACGATTGCGAAAACCGGAAGTGCATGGCGATGACTCAAGCAGTGCGGACAGCACTCCTCAAAGACGAAAGTCATCTGGTCAGCCTCCGACCTCGAAAACCAGCCGATTTCCGGTTGCGTCATCCTCCAACACTGTTGACTCATTCCATGGAATCATCGCGACCTCGACGGCCTCGGAGGCTGACACGAAGCCGATGCCGTCGACAAGACAGAGGCCCTCCGCTCCACTACTTAGTCGAAAAATGATTGGCGGCGGGACCGGAAGTGCAACAGCAGCCACTACTTCCGGCAGCGTAGGTGCTAATCCCAATCCGAAATCGTCCTCCAAAATAATAATGAAGAAGGTGCTGCCGCCGAGGCCAAAGGGTCCGGCCTCGCGGTTCTTTGCCAACTTGAGCGGCGAGAGCGAGTCCTGTTCGTCGGCGATGAGCTCGATGGAATCGGTCCGGAGCTCGAATTCCGACAGTGTCCAAAGTCTAGTCAGCTCGTCTGAATCCGGAGCAGGATGTTCCATGAGCAGTTCGCAGAGCAATTCCGACCTTTCCGCCCAAAACCCCAATTCAGCCATGATGACCAAACCCACCCTGGAGCTCCGGACCCATCGGTCCAACATCTTGTCGTCGTCCAAGTTCCAGGTGTTGTCGCCGATCTCGGACAAGTCCCAGGAGCAAAGCTCTGAGCAGGGCGACTCCAGCAATAGCAAGACGCCCAAGGTCTCGCCGACCGACCACATCCTGACCTCCTGCTGCGGGGGCATGCCCGACGACAGCGAGAATAACAACAGCGCCAACGGCAACGGCAACAGCATCCGGAACAATGTCAACGTCAATGTCGTGGTCCATCACACGTCCGTCGAATCAGATCCTGCACCGTTTGCCATGCCAAAACTTCAGCGACGGCTTATACAACAACAACAACGACAACAGCGCCATACCAACCTGATCAGCAATAAGAAGAACTCTTTTGAAGGAATACAAGGATCAGACAGCGGAATATCAATGTCTTCTCAAGATGTCCAGGATATGGTGGAGCTCCTGCAATTGCCCTTTGACATGCCAAAATTAAGAAGGAAGACACAGCACATCCTGGCACGGCCTCAAAGCATGCCAACCACTGAGCAGGATCAAAACAAGCCGAACCGGAAACAGCCGGATTTGCTGGACTTCCGGTCTTCTGAAGGCAACGTTGGACCCGAGGGCTGGCCCGGGCCTGGGGGTCCGGACAATGCACCCGCGGGCAGCACCATGTCAGCCCTGAACATGGACAACTATCAGTATCAACAACAACAACAACAGCCTCCTCAAGCAACTCAAACATATCTCGAAACCCGACTAGACGATCCGGATAATAGCCAATGGTTGACCACAGCGTCTCAAAATAAAACAGCCTCAGGAACTATCTCAGATGAAGACGAGAGCTACGCCAGCGACATTGCCAACGTGAGCAATGTCGGCTGCGGGAAGTCCTCCGCCAAGTCCATCATACCACCGCCACCGCCGGGATTCGCCGACGAGAACAACCAGTTTTACCTGACCGAACCGGTCCAAGACAGTCCTCAAGTCACAGGTAATTAGTTAATTGATTAGATAATTAGACCATATTTATAACCTTGATTTCAGATGCTGCTAATCGACGAAAGCGGCCGCAGATGACCTTGTCATTTGGTATTGACCCTAGACAGAAAACATTGATGTTTGCAACCAACAGCCCGTTCTTGCTCAACGATTGTCAGGACATAGATCCAAGCATTCCCTTGGAGCGTCAAGAGTAAGCAGATTTTTATTAACCGGAAGTTCGACCTCAAAGTTCACTTCCGGTTTTAATTTCAGCTGGTATCATGGCGCCATCAGCCGCCACGAGGCCGAAGACAGCCTGAGGAGCAAGGAGGAAGGCTCGTATTTAGTGCGTAACGTCGATTTCCACAGACAAGAGTTCTCGCTAATTGTCAAGTAAGTACAATTTAATTAGCCGTAATGACGTCTTAATTATCTCTCAATTTGCCTTAATTATAGGAGTGCCAAAGGCTTCATGCATATGCGTATTAAACGGGATCCTATTGGGCGGGACTTTCAGCTGAGCGATTTCAACCGGAAGTTCCTGACCATACCGGAAATGGTGCACCACTACACTCGAAACCGGTTGCCTATCAAGGGTGCCGAGCATATGTGTCTAAAAATGCCTGTGGCTATGGAATTACTCTAACATGTAGTCAAAATCTACCCTATATTATGACCCCCACTCTTTAACCTAACCACTGTAACAATATCGTTGATTAGACCTCATATGACTATGCAGTTGAAATATATTTTATTCCAAAACCAAGCTAAGAATCCTGCAGCAAAACAAACAATTATAGCGTAAGTACGTCATATCATGGTCGAACAGTAAGAAACCTTACATGAAAACCCACTTAGATTGGACGATTGGACCTGCGGGAGAGCAGAGATTTGCCAATAAAATTCTGGTGCATTGCAATGCAATAGAACAAGTCTTTTATAATCCCGCGCTGCCTTCATTTTATGGTATGGCATGGTGTGTTGCTTTTTCTTTTGTTGACGACATCGGCTTTTGATAGATCATGTCCGGCGTGAGAGATTTCCAGCAACCCAATTTTCGCCCTATCGTTACACTTCTTCGCCTTCAATGCAGTTGCCATTATGATAAGAAACTGACTACCGGTGCCCCGTCAGAAGCCTCTCCAGTCTCGAATGCCATTTTGCAAGTCCCCCTTCTGTCGTAGCACCATCCAGAAAGATCAAGAAAACGAGCACACATTGCCAAAAGCCAGGATCATGTGATTGGAAACTTAAGGCGACTAACAATATCACTGTTAAAGAGTGACTTCCGGTTTCGCACAATGACATTAGATTGCGTTACAACACATGATATGGACATAAGTGGGCTAAGGCACAGTATTATGATGGTTGGTGTCGGTGTTGTGTATGCCATTAAAACCGTATAAGTATAGTATTAACCTCTCACCACCACATGAGTTCTTTTGTAGTGCTTTTACTTTACTTATACCAAGGCTTTCTCGCATCTTCGCCTTGCGATAAGGCGGTGCTTGAAACCTACATGTCCCTTGGGACTGTCATGTCTAGTCTTAATCACAGTGTCTACTGTACTGTAAATTCCCCCGGGAATTTAATTGGCGGGGAAAATTTTTTGGCCCAACTAAAGTCACGAAGCTGCTCCTATGTCCTTCAGGGCTTTGTCCTTTTTCTTCGGCCTTCGAGTCAGTATAAATATTAGCGCCCAGACGAGCAAGTTCCTCCACTTGTTGCGTCGACGTCGCTCGGAAAAGGCTGTAAAAGGCCAGAAAAAAGGCTACTCGTCATTGAAGAATAAGGGTGAGTCGCCTATCCACTTGTCCATTTGACCACTTAATTCAAAGCTAATTTCAATCGATTTTCAGATGAGGTGGTTGCTGGTGCTCCCACTATTTTTGGCCCTGCCAAACGCGCTATTATGCTCGCCATTTGACTATGGCGGTAAGTTCACATTTTTGCCCAGTTTAAAATTGATAAAAATATGGTAGACTTTGTGATAGATGAGGATAGTGCGATGGAATTTGAACGGGCGCGAAGAATTCCTTACATGTTGCCCCAGAACATGTACTACCGGAGGCCGTTCTACTCTATGGACGAGGACGACGACCTCGATTATGACGAGGACGGTAAGTTAAATATCTTTGGCCTCGCGGCCTCGAAATCCACTTCCGGTTGTTTTTTTTTCAGACATGATTCGCAAACGCCGGGGTATCGGCCTCTACTCGCCCTCGGGCAAATTTTTCACTTGGCGCCATCTCGTGACAGATCCTGAAGCTGACGAGGATGACGAGGGTAAGCCACAAAAAAGTCTTGTACTTTGAAGCATGAATTACACCCACTAATTTCGTTGGAATCTCGCATTTCTAATATGACAATGAAGGATAAGATAAATACCTCAGAGAATTACATTCCATTATGATGTATTTAGGTGAACCTTTCATCTCAAATCACATTTCCGAGCAACCAAAATAGATTAGATTTTTTTCCTACGAAGAGAGTTATTGGTATATGATCCATTTTTTTGTGACCTATGATTGGACATTGACCGAACCATCTAAAATTCAATTGTCTTTAATATGGTTTCAGATGAAATGCGTAGGAGAAGGAGGTCAAGTTTCACCCATCCAAGAATGCTGAAAAATTGGCGCAAACGGTCAGACGACGAGGAGGAGGACGAAATTAAAAAGCGAGGTCAGTAATAAATTGCTTATAAAATATATTTTTTTATAAAAAATAACCAAATTTGATGCAGCAACCAAGCGAGGAATCCCTTATTATTACCCCAATTTCAACTACCAAAGCTTGCCCCGGTTAAGCTCGTGGGAAGGAGGTTAAACGAAAGCACGATTTCTGTGTAACAGTTTGTACATATCCCCACTCCTATACTTTACTCAAAAAGCCTTCAAAATAATTAGTCTTTTTCGCGCCCCTTTTTTGCGTCAGTACTCCCATTGTTGACTTGGCGACTTGGCTGCACAATTCAATCAAAAGAGACTTTTCTGTTCTTAGAAATTTCCGCTCACTTTTTCGTCGAGTTGTCATTGAAAATGTCAAAGCATGCTGTACATTCATTCCTAAGTCCTGACCATTAGAGACTCTCTTACAAGAAAACGATACGACTAACGACTGACTGAATTGCCTTTGTTACCAGTATTATCCTAGTCACATGTGAATATGTAGAAAACTGAATGCCAGGAGTTGCCTGATTTCTTGCCAGTGCTTTAAAGATATATTTTTGTTAGGCATGAAGCGATTCTTCCCCTGGAAGAGGTTCGCCAGCAAGAGGTCGCTGGGGGAGGCCTTTAATACCGACGACTACGGCGAGTTTGGCTACGACAAAAGGAAGAGGTCCGACGCTGAAGTGGTCGATCCTGAAAACGACGACAAGCGGCGGAAGAAAAAGTCGGCCTAAAGGAGCTTCCCCCAATTCATTTTTACCTACATGTAACCCCTCGAATTTTAAATGCCATCAGAAGCAATGGAAACATACTAAACCCCAGTCAAGTTTGATCACGAAAATACTTTCAAGAATTTGATTTCTACGCCATCTCTATCTTTTGTGTGCTGCCACATAAAGTACGTAAGCTCGAATTTACAAATGAAATAACAGGAAGGAATGGATAATGTCAAACATATCTACCGATTTGTTGTTGTTTAAAAATATCTACACTGTAAACTAAAGTGTCTGGGAGAAATAAAAGAACACACTGGTTAAAAATCCATGAAAACTGCTGTCATGTTGTTGCACTAGATATTTACTATTTAGTTTATTTTTTGATATCATAGCCATTTTGATTCCAATTTATGATTTTTCCGATTGTATTTCTCTTGTTTTGTTCGCATTGGTTTTTGTTCTAAGTTCACTGTTTGCTTTCTAATCTGATCTTTTAAAAACTCGTGAAAAATCTTCGCTTCCTCAAATCACACACGTATCTATCGTTTAATTATAAAAAGTAATTCAAAGTTGATTTCGTTTAGCCCAATTGATTACTTTAAGCTAGGAGGGGGTTTCGGTACCAAAATAGCGTTTTAAGGTATAAAACTGTATGTGGTGTGATGGTCCTGGATTCATTATTCTTCTTGATTGAAAGGAAAGATCGACCGGACAAGGTTGGAAATCCTTGGGCCGACCAGAGTAGCCAATTGCTGACGTAGAGACGACCTCGTATTGGGAGCCTCGGAGGCCGCTAGAAAGAAAAGAAAACCAAAGATAAGAGAATGCTTTGCTTTTACGATCGAGCTGAGGCCGAATTAATTCACCAGCGTCCCACTAAATGTATTACCAAGAAAAGCAACAGGCTTCTAACATCCAAAAAGAACAAAGAATTTACATTATGCAAGTGGAGGAGCCACCTCAAAATGTCTGGTTGTATGAAAATATCAGCGCTAAAACAAACATGGACATTTTGTTCCGCGCACACAATGTTTCACAGTTTTGCACAAACAAACACTCGAAAGGCAAATTTCCGGCAAAATTACTTTATTCATATTTTAATACATATATATTACCTGTCTTTTTCGGTGATGGTATGCGAGCAAATTTGCCTTTGACCTCGATTTTTGAGCACTCCCGTTGAGAATGCTCTCCAAGCCTTCGTTTGGCCACAGCCCTGAAGAAAATGAAATACGTTCCCCAATTTAAATTCTTGTCTCTCTTTGAGCAGGAATGCCATTTCTTACCCTCTCCTTCTTGTGCTCTGAGTGGTCTGCGGTGAAGCGAAAACCGGAGTTTGGCCTCGGCGTTTCTTCATCCTCGCCAATTGCAAGATCATGGCAGGTGTCGGATTTTTCAACGATTCGATGCTCTGAGCGGCAAGGACCCCATCTTTGATCTTGTTAAACTCGGCCATCTCCAGAGCATTCCATGGTTGAGAAGTTCTAGATTTTGCAGCCTCTTTAGTTTTGACACCTTTGCGCCTGCTTCCTTCGGGTGTGCCAACCTGGTTCTTCTTGCTGTTGTGATTCTTCTTGGAGGGACTGCTGTTAAGCTCGAGGCTGAGCGTGACTTCATCACTGCTGTCATTGTTGCTTTTCTTGTCACCAGAATGGTCTTTAACATAAGGTCTGAACAGAGATCGGAGGCTGTCGTAGTCGGGAGTTGCTTCGAATGCCATTGTCTGTACGATGTTCATTAGGGTCTTCAGTATTTCTATAAAATCAAAGGAATCATTAACTTGGTCTGGTCCGGAATCACTATTTTAACAACTTTTTACCTGGATATTCCTGGTCGGATTTGGCAAAGACTTTTGTCAAGAACGGGTGGATGTCATGGAAAGCCTCGATTTTCATCTGGTGAATCGCCGATGGCTTGATATGTTCGTCAATGTCCCAGGGTAGCCTGCCGCCAAGCCAGTCAATCAAGTTGTACAACAGTACCTCAAGATCGCCTCTTCGACTGACACCTGCATAATTATAAATTAAATCAACTTCATTAAGTCATTAAATGGTAATCAACAAGTTATTACATCCTAGATGGGCGTCACGGCTGGCGAATTCCACAGTTCCTTCGTGAGCTGAACGGAGGTCGGGCTCGAATGGTTTGTGGAGGCCGTTCCTTCTGAATCGCGAGGTCAGACCGAAGTCGACAAGGAAGATGTTGCTCTTGTTGCCGTTTCTGGCGAAGAGCAAGTTGGAACCCTTGACATCTTTATGAACAAAGCCTTTAGAATGCAGGTACTCATAGCTGTCGATCTGGAAAAATCAACAAGAATAATGTCAAGGTCAAGAACATCAGGAACTGTTTAGTCTAAAAATAGTTTTTGACAGTTGCTTTCTCAAACGGAAATTCTTTCTGTTTTGGCTTTCAAGCAAGAGAACATTTGTGTCGCTTATAGTTACACAGAAAACATTGATTTTATACGTAGATGGGGGAATCTTAAAATACCTGCAGAAAGCAGCCCCAAAAAACGTAACAGCTTTCCCACCAAAAACTTACAATTTGAAGGGCGATCGAGCTGGCCGTCTCCAATGACAATGATGATCTTGACTCGTCCAGGACTGTTTGCAGATCGGTTCCGTATCTCGGGAGAACCAGAAATCTCAGCCTCTTGTTTCTGTATTCGAACGAGCCTGAACCTTGGAATGGCGCGATGCCTAAATGCCGGAGACGTTTCTCATCAGCAAACGCCTCAATGTCTTCTTTCTTGGTCGATCGGCAGTAAAAGTTGATCTCGACAAAGAGCGGTCCGTTCGTGTGTGGCTCGACTTTTATGACGTAGTCCTCCTTTCCAACTTTATCCCCTGAAAACAACAAGTTTAAGTTAATTCTGAAAGATGCTTTGTTGACGGAGTTTTTACCATTCAAAAGAGCTGCCGAGTAGATTTCTCCGAACCCGCCCAGACCTATGGACTTGCCAATCTTCCATCGATTCTTTCGCAAGTCTGTGATGACCAATCCTGGAGGCAAAGGATCTGGTAAAATGTAGCCGTTCGGTGATCGCCGTGGCTCTTCTTGCTTGAGCACGACCTCGGTGTCGCCGTCGACGTCGTCAAAATTCTGGACAGCCTCGACTTTTCTCTTCTTGTTCTTGGCCTCAGGTACTTTGAAAGTGATCTCCTGGTCGTCATCTTCTTTCAAAGCTCTTTTTCTCTTGCGTCCCTTTGCTGCCGGCATTTTGGATCGATGCCTTTCTCAATTGAAGCTCTTTTAAAATGCTGCTGCTCACTTCACCAAGACTTCATTTTGATCTTGTCGGCGTCGGACTCGTTTTTCTTGTTTTCTAGATTTTATCACTGAATGAATTTCAACACAACGAAGACTCGAAGAGCAAAACAGAGTGGAGATTAAAAGTGCATTCAGCTTGCAAGCGTCTCACCAAAAACCGGCCCGATCAGATGTTTTTTGCATCTGCTGCCTCGACTGCCAAGCCAGCCGACGGCCGAACTTTTACTCGACCGTCGAATAAATTAACGGACAAAAGCTTTCAAAAAGCGCCACAATATAGACATCTTGCTCGGCTAGAAAAAGCCAAATTAACGACGCAAGCCACATGAACAAGGGGGGTGGTGGCGGGAAGCGTAAACATTTTCACAGAAAATATATGCCTTTTAATGACTACTCTACATGCTATAAACTCAAAAGGCAGGTGGTTAAAACTGATAACCTAGCCTAGATCGAAAATCGATTGAAAATGTAGCAGACACAACAATAATTAGAAATGAATGAATCTTTATTTCCCTCCTCCACCATCAAAATCAGAACAAGCATCACCACAGGACCTGTACTGCAAGTTTTTCCGGGGAGAGCAATAGCGGTGGTTTTCGCAAATTTCTCTCCTGACTTGCCTTCCACAAGATGATTGGCTGGAAGAACAGTTTGACCAAGGGGTCCAGGACGTGATAAATTCTGTAAAAACATGGCTTGAAACACTGAAATCTTCCCAACAGAAAATCTGTTTTACTATTTTTTGAATCCTCCTCTCCAGACACTACTGCAACCACAGCTCCAATCACGCAACCAACCAATGTAATCATGAGCAAGGCCAGCAAGATCTTCTTGCCGCTCTCGGCGGACTCTTCGGCCGGCGACAGGACGGCCTTCTTGTTCGACGACAGCACCATGTTCACGTTGGCGTCGGTGTCGAACTTGTGCGTCACCTCCATGGTGTCGAGATTCACGCTCAGATTCCCCTTCTTCTGGCTTCCTTTTCCAACTCCATCCTCCCGAACTTCACTCTTCTTTTGTAACGACATGGCTTCTTCAAGTTTTATTTTGATATTGGTTACCTGCTTTTTGCGGTTTTGAGTCGATACCCCCATTGCGCAAAGAGAAATCAATGAGATGGGAAGCTATGATAGCCTCGCTACATATTAAGCTATTTGAAAATTAGTGTATAAAAAATGCTGCCTGTGTTTCAAGAGCATTTTGAGTTTCCATGACTTACCAATGATTGTCATCAGGTCGTTACCAAAGTGCATTTTTGGATTTTTAGGCCTTTGTTTCGAGAGCCGGCATAGTGCTCTGGTTTTTAGCATTTATCCAAATCTCTTTTTGGAAAATTTGGTGGGACCCCCGAGGGGATCCCGGATGTGGGGTTGATTATGGGCAAGGAAATTAAGGATGGGATGTTGGGTTTCAGGGTGTGGAGGTTTAGGTTTGGCAACTCGTGCAAGGTGCAGATTTTATTTTGGTTGCCAATCATCTTGGTGTGTTGTTAAGCAGATGATTACAATATTTGTTCTCGGCTGATTCTGGTTCTTCTCTCTTCTCTTTCAAATCACATTAATGAATATAATATTATTTGTTTGACAATCAATAACAATAGTATTTTGGTAGAGCTCGATTTGTTTTAAAAACGCATATACACTTTTGAGGCAGGTAATGGTTTTCTTACTCCAATTGATGTCGTTGCCGAGATTATTTTTGTGTGCCATCTTTTAGATTTTTTGATGGTGAGTTTGGGCACTTTTTTTATTTTTTTTGACGGCATTTTGTACTGGGTATGTCAAGTGCAAAAATAAGGTCTTTAGACGAGAAGGAGATGCTCATGTGATGGAGGTGATTGTTGTTGCTTTTCTAAATCAAAACAAAGTTCGGAGAATGACAACAGTCCAAAGCTGGAGTTGTGCGAGTTTTGTGGATTTTTTTGTGTGATTTTTTCTGAAGTTGTGGTTGTCTCAGCCAAAGTCGCTTCAAAAATTCACCGAAATCCGGGAAATTTTGGCTAAAAGTATCAGGTATTCACTCAGGTTCCATCAGTTTCATTGCAACAACCACAAACAAAAAAGAGTTTTGCTTTCTCTCTCCTCCCAGCTTTTGGATCATTCTCCGAACACTTGTCTTGCCATGGCACTCTCCAAAGGATACTTTAAAAATTGCATTTTTTCAGGAAAAGCATTTATCTGATGATGAATATTTTCGTAGTGTTTCGAAAAAGTAGCTTTGTTCTGTTGAGGGAGGGTACGACATGTGATTTCATTTTTTGAGTTTTGACAGTTTAGATACAAGGATGTACTTAGTGTAAATATTTTTTGTCACTCAGGAACTTGACACAAATCAAATACTCATTTTCTTTCAGGATAAAAAATAGTTTTCTCTCTTGCACTCGTCCACATTTTCACTCAGTTTTCAGTTCTGGCATCTAATATTTTGGGAGACAAGGGTTTGGTCTTCACATCATTGTGGCGCTGGATTTGTCTTGAGGACTTTGGAAGCGAACTGAATCAATCTTGGGCATGTGGAGACCCGGAGGCAAGCTTGGACCAGGTCAAACAGGAGAAATTTAGAAGGCCAAGGCCGCTTATGACAGGGTTGAGATCAGCGTCCATTTGAAATTTGACCTTCATGAGGTTAAATGGCATCTCTGTTGACCGGCACGTTCTTGCGCTCGCACCGCACACATCATCCAATGAGAGCTCGTGGGAGTGGCTGCGTCAAAATACTGTTGGTTTGGCGGGTAGTAGAGTTGACCTCAGCTGTGCATGTTGTGACCGGCTTAGCTGCTCGGGCATAATTTCTGAGTCTGTCCAGTGTATGCCGAGCGAGCGGAGCGTACGGGTCAAATGTCAGCTGACGAGAATGGTCAATCGCTATTTCCGGTTTTCCGTGCTTTTGAGAGACACGGTTGGGCTCATCATTGTTCGTTTTGATTCCACAGTTTTGTCGACATTTCTTGCGCTTTTTTTCGTGTTTTGAGTTCGAGGCCCTTGCCTTCCTGCCAAGTTTTTGTCTGGTTTGTTTTGCTTAAAACCAGCTTTCGGTTTTGATATCACACTACAGTCAATCATCGTCTCTTGCTTTCACATATGACACAAAACATTCGTACAAAAAGTTCCTGAGATCCGACAATCCTTGTTTAACTTGGGATCAAACTGGTTCAATCGACCAATGTTTGCTTTCATTTGGTTTTTGGCTTTCAATGGGAGGGCAAATCTGATATATCATTTGATTTCTGTTGAGATAAACACTGATAAAAAACTCTTTCAATATTCTTAAGCATTCCTACATTTTACAAAAATTGATTCGGGATATTCGAAAAATCGGGTATTGCAGCTTGCCAATCTGATTAATTTTTGTTTGGGGGTTCGAATTTTATGGCCAATTTTGATTGCATGAGCCTCATCTTAGTTTTGAAAGACGTTCCAAGAATTAAAGTTTTGGTAACTGATGTAAAAGGCTCTTTTGGGTTGTTGGAATAATTTTGAATTTTGAGCTGGATGCTGGATAGGAGGGCTTCTCAACTAAATATACTAAATATTTTTTGGGAGGAAAATAAGCGAAACAAAAAAATGATATGATTTCTTTCGATAATAATAAAGATTTTTGCTTCAGTCTCAGCAGACAAAATGGTCCTCAAGAAGTTCTGGAGACGAAATTGTTGACAAATAACTGAATTGTATCACATTGCATATAACGTTGGTTGCTTGTTTTAGGTGGGGATTTTCTAAGTAGGAAGAAGAAACTGAAGGTAATTTTGAAGCCAAACTTAGGATTGAATTGGAAAAAAGGTCAAATTTTGATTCGAATCGATCCGGGGGAGGGGTCGGTAGGTATGTACTAAACAGCTACGCTATGGTTATGACAATATTTGGCATAATTTGTTTACAATAGTTGTAGTGCAAGTTTCTTCTAACGGCTATACATTGATCACTGTATATCTTAATTATTAATCTTAGCTTATTTTCTCTCTTGCTTGTTTGTTTGTTTTAAAAGGAAAGTAGTTTCTTGTCTTGAGAAAAGTTTCAGGGGAGAGGGGGTGGCACAGCCTTAAATCCGTAAATTTAAGCTTGTACTTTAAGCAACATTCGAAGCTGCTGGCTGGCAGCCTCGTTCACCATGGGCTTCGGCATGTTAACAACCTGTTTCGGCGGCTTGGGCTCCTCTGTGTTCGTCTTGGCGGCGATGCCCATGTCTCGGAAGAGCTGGCTCAGATCCTGTCGAGCAGTCAGCTCGTCCGTCGAGGTCGATGGCGTCGTCCACTTGGCTGGAGGTCGAGGCAGAGACTTCGGAATCGGAGGCTCGAGGCATTTCGGGCCGGCGAAGTTGATCGGGCTGCCCGAGGTCGGCGGCGTCACCGACCTCCGGGATGGCGATGGCCTCGAATGGCTTGGTTCTGACGCACATCGT
>JAAUYL010039425.1_pt1 | contig 12906 bp, 11 predicted proteins | sample 7278011 | NCBI WGS metagenome assembly JAAUYL01 (sample SAMN14350225, study PRJNA611818) | marine sediment metagenome | isolation source: surface marine sediment (1.8m) | place: French Polynesia: Moorea | collected 2018-08 | reverse complement strand
TTGATAAGTCAGATATATCCAACTGAAAACTCATCCATTCAAAAGTCAAAAATTCCGACAAGATTCAAGAGTCAGAGCTGGAGATTTTCAGAGATTATCTGAAATGGAAAAGTAGTCAAAATTGAATAGCTTTAACCAATAAATATAGTTTGAATTTTTGATATTTTAGTTGATACCAAATCCGGTTATCAAAAGTCTTCAAATTCCTCTCTAATCCTTTAGCATAAGTACCTTACATTCATCAATAGTGATTCTTTTGCACACCGGACTTAGTATGATTAGGAAATAGATTAGTGATTAATCTTAGGCTAGTTTATGTTAAATTGAAAAATTGTCAAGATTGGATAACTTGAACCAATCAATATAGTTTTGATAATTAGAATTGAACATTGAAAAGTACATACCTCAGTTTTGTGATTCCAGTTTATAACGAAGAAGCTACAATCAAACCCTTGTTTGAGAGAATTTTGGATGTAATGAATTTAGCCGAAATTAATAGTTATGAAATAATTTTTGTTGATGATGGGAGTAGCGATCGCTCTTGGATAGAGATTAATGAATTAATCAAAAAAAATTCCCATAAAATCAAAGGAATTAGATTAAGAAGAAACTTTGGGAAATCTTCTGCCTTATCTGCTGGATTTAAAAAAGCTAGAGGAAATATTATTTTTACTTTAGACGCAGACTTACAAGATGATCCAGCGGAAATACCTAAATTTTTGGAAAAGTTAGAGTCAGGATATGATTTAGTTTCTGGATGGCGAAAACATCGTAACGACCCTCTTTCTAAAACATTACCCTCGAAATTATTTAATAGAGTTACATCAATTTTAACTGGAGTAAAATTACATGACTTTAACTGTGGCTTAAAAGCTTATAAAAAAGAAGTATTAGAATGTATTAAAGTATATGGAGAATTACATCGATATATTCCCGTATTAGCTCATAGTTTAGGATTTAAAATTACTGAAGTAACTGTCAGACATCATCGGCGAAAACAGGGAAAATCTAAATATGGATTGGAGCGTTATACCCGTGGATTTATTGATTTATTAACTGTTTTAGCAACTACTCATTATTTGCATAAACCAGGTCATTTGTTTGGGAGTTTAGGATTATTTTTTGGTGCGATAGGAATGACATCTTTAGGTTATTTAATTGTACTTTGGTTTATGGAAATTCGACCTATAGGTACTCGCCCTTTATTTTTATTTGGAATCTTATGTATTATTCTGTCTGTACAGTTAATATCTTTAGGAATTTTGGCAGAATTAATTACTAGAAATGTGGATGATGATTATGTGGATAAGCAGATTTGTGAAGTTGTAGAAGAGAGGGAGGAAAATATTTAGGGGAGACTAGGTAAGAAATTTTCAAAAGAAATCAATTTTTCTGAATATAATCTATCAATAAGATAACACGGAGGTATTTTATATGAGTTGGGTAACTGATGTAATTCTCATTTTCTCTCTTGAGGAATAATTCGATAAAAATTTTGAAATTATTGATATTTCACCGGTACTAATTAATATTAATTCTTGGCTGGAAAAGAATGGTAAAGGAACCATCGATAATTTTTCAGAGTATCTAAGTATTTGAGGAAAAGCGATGCAAGCTTGTGTTTATGGTGGATAATTTAACTTTTTAGATATAGATTAAAGTTTTGAAATAATTGACATTTCACCGGCACTAATTAATATTAATTCTTGCTTGGCTGGAAAAGAATGGTAAAGGAACCATCGATAATTTTTCAGAGTATCTAAGTAGTGGGGAAAAAGCGATGCAAGCTTGTGTTTATGGTGGATAATTTAACTTTTTAGATATAGATTTATAGAAGTTTTCAAAGCAGATAATTGGCGACAAAAACAGGATGTTTAACTTCTTTTCAAAGATGAACAAGATAGTTATTTCACCATAGATAGGCTCACAGATGATTAGTTAAATATTAACCAAAATTTTAGAGTAAATACTAGCTTACCAGACTATCTTTAAAGCACTTTGAATGAGGTTGATAAATTATGAAATATGAATTTTGGGATGATTTTATTGTTGAAGGAAGAGAAGATTATGTAGGTATATGGCAAATCATTAATCGTCTTAACGAGAAGTTCTCACAATCAAGCCCAAAAGAAATCCTATTAATGGCTATTCAAGCAGTTCGAGAAATACTGGAGACTGGTTTTATACAAATTGGAATGTTTGAATATATTGATGAAAAGAATTTGAAAGATCAAATATGGAATCAATATATTGACAGTATTATTAATCCCATTGAAACAGAATGGGATAAGCTTCCTAGAGAACCTAATATTGGTGATATAGCTTGGCTAATGATAACAAAAACAGGATAAAAGGAAGCTGAAATAATTTTCAAAAAGAGAAAAGAAATTGAGCCTCAGTTTTAAGTAATACTTTCGGAGCAAAACAAAAAAAATATCGGCGTTGGTGATTTTGGCTATGATTTTTCTGGAAATAGCGATTACCTAACTCCTAATTTAAAAGCATTTTATATTTGACAAATTTAGATTTCATCGCTTGATTCACCAACGCCAAAATATCAATTACCACTCAACAAATTTTTTACCCACTGCTTTTGTGCCTCAGACAAATAAGTTATTGTTTCAGTTTTAGTCTTTCAGTTTAAAAATTTTTAAGTTTGTCAGGACTTGATGACAAAAAAGCAGAAAATTTGTCTGATGCAGTTAACGAAATTTCAATATTTTTAGCCCTTGCTCTCGGTTGTATGATGGTATATTCTTAGAAATAATCCAAAGGATAGTTACTGCTTGAAGTAATTTTGAAGCTGCAAATACTGATTATTTGGTTATTTTTAAAAGCAAATACTCTAAATTTCTCTAGGATGAATGACTAATTTTTCTCTCCTGATTTTTTGACTGATTGATAGATTGGCAATTTTGTGGTATCTGGAAGAATACAAACGTAGCCAATTATTATTTATAGGTAGACTTGAGGAAACCAAACCCAACAAATATCAATTACCACGCAATACATTTTCTACCCACTGCTTTTCCATCTCAGACAAAAAAACTCAATTTTTATGCCCTTGTATGCTCAAAATCCTCACCTGCATGAGCTATAGGGCGAAAAAAGCTGGCACTTTTTTCGCACAAAAAACGCGCTTAGCATTTACATATAAAGTCTTTTAGATTTAATCAGCAAGCCCTATCTATCTATGTTATATATATCTATCTTAATTTCAAACAAACTTAACTTTGGGGAGAGAATCTCACGAGTAGATTTTGATATAAGGGAGGTATAGAGAATTTTATATAAAAAGATGAAACTAGAAATACCTCAACAGGATGCTTCTACTATTCGTATAGAAAGAATTGAGCGGTCTCTACAAGCGTTAAAACAAATATGGTCAGAAGCGATCGCCCTTGAACTACAAGAAGCTGAAAACCTAGAAAAAATTTATCCTAATAACCGGAAAAGTGCCCAAAACCTAATTCATTATCTAGCAGTACGTCGCCATGATATCCGAGACTTACAATATGACCTTAGTATCTTGGGGTTAAGTTCCCTGGGTCGGATGGAAGCTCATGTTATGGCCTCACTTCATGCAGTTTTAGAAGCACTCCATAGAATAGATCATCGTTCTATCCCAACAGAACTACAAGCAGAATTATCTATAACTCACGAATTGGGAAATGCCATTCTGACAGAACATACTCTGGAGATATTAGGACCTAAACCAGAACTTAGAAATGCTCGTATCATGGTGACAATGCCTAGTGAAGCTGCTGATGATCCTCAGATAATTCACAAATTATTAGCCAAAGATATGAATATCATGCGCATTAACTGTGCTCATGACAACCGCGAAGTATGGACAAAAATGATTCAAAATTTGCGCCAAGCAGAAACAGATTTAGGGAAGTCGTGTCGCATTTCCTTAGACTTGGCAGGTCCAAAATTAAGAACTGGCAAAATTGAAGGTAAACATTTTTCCCTTTCCCAAGGAGATACTTTGGTAGTAAAACAAGGCGAAATTCTCGGTAAACCATCTAGTAAAAATAAACCTGCAATAGTGGGATGTGATATGCCAGAAGTTTTCCGAGATGTGCGAATTGGGGAAAGAGTTTTCTTTGATGATGGGGTTATTGCTGGAGTTATTTGCCATGTAGAATTAGAGGAATTTCAGGTAGAAATTACTTCTGCGAGGGAGGGTAAAGCTAAACTCAAGAGTGAAAAGGGTATTAACTTGCCAGATACAGACTTGAAGTTACCAGCATTGACACAAAAAGATTTGCAAGATTTAGAATTTGTTGCCAAAAATGGGGATATGGTGGCAATTTCATTTGTACAGCATCCCACTGATATTGAGCAGTTAATTGGGGAGTTGGAAAAACTCAATGCTGGGGAATTAGGAATTATTCTGAAAATTGAGAATCAAAAAGCTTTTAAACAACTGCCCAAATTATTATTAACTGCTTTACGTCATCCACGGATAGTAGTAATGGTGGCGCGGGGTGACTTGGGTGTGGAAGTTGGGTTTGAACGTTTGTCGGAAGTGCAGGAAGAAATTTTGTGGTTATGTGAAGCTGCTCATGTACCTGTGATTTGGGCAACTCAGGTTTTGGAGTCTTTAGCAAAGGGTGGTATGGCTTCTCGCGCAGAGGTTACGGATGCAGCAATGGGTAGTCGAGCAGAATGTGTGATGTTGAATAAGGGGCCTTATATTGATAAGGCAATGCAATTTTTGTGTGATGTATTGCAGCGGATGCAGGAGCATCATCAGAAGAAAATGGTAATGTTACGGCAGTTGAATATTTCTCGGTTTTGAGTAAGGGAACAGAGAAAAGGGGGAGATGAGAGGAGATTTAGAAGGAGAAGGTTTTTATTTATTGTGGTTAATGAAGGGAAGGTGTATTAGAAGGCAGAAGAAAATTTAGTCAAAAGGCAAAAAGTCAAAAGTTAAAAGTAATATTTGTTTGAATGCTGTGTGACTTTAGCAATTCCGACTTCTCCCCTCATCAAGTCAAAATGTAGTAATGTCAAAAGATTAAGAAGTAATTCTTGTCGGTAGTTTCCGGAAAGATCAGAATGGTAGGTGGAAATTGCAGAAGTAATTGTTGGTATTACGGAAAGAAAAAAATGGAACCAATCTTAAACCAAAAGCAAAGCAATTTTTCTAACTCAACCAATCAAAACTCTACTCAACTAACTGCAAAACAAGCGAGTAACCAAAACAGTAAAATGTTTGTTTGTTTGGATGACAACGAACTGGAGAAAGTGACGGGGAGCGGGAGCGAGAATTGTCTCTTTTGTCGACGAGAGGCCAGCGGGTTGAAGTATTATGCGGGTTTAGTCTTTTTGGAGTAGCCGAACTGACTGACTACTAACAGTTGATCATACATTAGAACTCAGAATATCCAAAATCTTTCTCCTCCACCCAAGGCACTCTATTAGCTTGCAAAAATTAATCCACAACCTGTGCTAGTTCTTAGTTTTCCGATAACTGGCACGAGGGGTATTTTTTCTTGGAGCGCTTTTTCCCCCTAAATGTGGAGAATAATTCCCTAGAAGTGTACCATCCCAATGGCGCTTTGTAGGGGGTTTTTGTTGAGACTTGTACTTGGGAGAAAGTCCTTTGTATAGCAATCGAAGAAAAGGTTAGGACATTTATAAATTCTCAAACTTAGTCATAGATTATTTTTGACTTTTGCCTTGCGCGTAACGCTATATTTCTCGGCAGATTTTTCCAGAGTATTACCCAACTCCCAACAAACCGGATGCCATAAAATTTAAACTCGCGATTATTACAGCGAGTAGTAATCTACTTAAGAATATCCAGTTTTAAAGTTTCAAGATTTTCTAGGCATTTTTTTTAGTTACTAATTTACCACCTAAAATAAAGATAGTTTACTCTTCATCATCAAACACAGGCGGCCAAAGTTCAACAATAGGCAATTCCCACTCACCAAATAGTTCAGGAATAGTTAACTTATCCTCATTATTCAACTCAATTTCTTCACCATTGGAGCGATAAATTACAACTATTTCCTCGTCTGGATCTATCAAAATTCCTACTTCCGCTCCTAATTCTAAATACTTCTTGATTTTCTCTTTTAAAGCTTTAATTCTGTCGCTTTGAGATTTAATTTCTACTACTAAGTCTGGCACTAATTCCCCAAAATAACGAACGCTTTTTTTTAGACGTTTAGCACGAACAAAAGAAACATCAGGAACTTTAAGATTGGTATCTGGAAGAATAAAAGCACCACTAGAATCAAACAAACGTCCTAGACGACGTGGATAAACCCAATTACCTAATAGTCGAATTAACTGAGCGCCTACTTCACTAGAAACAATATCTGATGGACCCATAACTAATATTTTTCCCTCGTCTAATTCTAATTGATAATCTAAGCCTGCTTGATTAAGATTACCTTGCAATATTTCCAAGTCTTTAACTGTGAGATTTGACATAATTATTAATAGGGAGTAGTGACATAACACACCTAAAAATGTAGTTGTTGGGTTTCGGTTCCTCAACCCAACCTACTAGCTGACATTAATACTATACCAATAATTATAATTATGACTGATAAACCAAGCCTCTACTAATCAGAATTTATTTGAAAAATCGCCCATTCTCCTTCTTTATCTAGAACTTTTCCTTGAATATCTCCATGCCAGTCAACTCTAGTCAAAATATATTCAGCTCCATATTTTTTCGCCACATTAACTAATTCTTTCCCCGTCTGTTGCGGAAACAAAATTTCCATCGCTCCCACCGCTAACTTATTATTCAAAGGAACGCCAAAAATGTCTTCCATGCGATTTTTCCACTCTTGAATTCCCCTATCTGTTTGCGGAAAATGTTTAAAATCAACAATAACCGCCCTATCTGAAAAAAATTGAAAATTTGAGACAAATGGAGGAATTAAAATTACATCATCTTTATTGCTAATTTCTCTAAATCTTAAAGCTAGTTTCGTAATTTCATCTTGAGGAACTCTATTAAATTTTACTTGTTGTTTAAATACCTCTAAAATTTTTCCTGGTAATGCCTCAAATAATCCTAAAACAAATACTAAAGTTGTCGAAAGTGCTAAACCATAAATCATTAACTTTTTCACAGCGATATAGCTGTCGCTAGGCTCCGCCTTCCATATCGTGCAGCTTTTCATGTCGGTTCTGGCAGTCGAAAACGTCACATCAACTTCATCTAAAATAAACGGAAAAACTAATACAAAAAATAAACCAGGCATCACAAACAAACGATTAACAATTGAATCTATCGGCGGATGTAATAAGTAAAATATTAACCCTCCTAACATCATCAACAAAACTATTAATTTGTAGCGCCATCTCTCCAGAAAAAACAATCCCATCGATAAGATAAAAAAGCAAATACCCTGATAAGGTACAGGCAAAATTAGAGATATTATCAATAATAAACCAACCCCTAAATTTCTCTGTTGATATAACTGATTAACCAAAACACCCACAGCAATAAAAATCATCAACTGAGCAAAAGGAACAGTTCTTGCCAACTGTAACTTAGCAAATAAAGCTAAGGGGTAAACTTCCACAAAAATATAACCTAAAAGCAAAGCAAAAATTGACTCAGCAATAATCAGATAAAACTTCCATTTATCTAGACATCTCACATCAGTAAAACTTAAATCTTTTTCCCTAACTTTTTTTTCTTTGATCTTTCCTATTTCTACATCTGGAAAAGGCGAGCTGTGGGATAATTTTTTCTCTGTTCTCGACTGCTGTAAGAAATATTCTGATTTAGCAATATCAATTTTATGAATGCACAAACAACCACCCAGAATAAAACAGATAAAATCCAACCTAATTTTCCAATTCCAATAAGCAGGAATAATATGATGAGGATTCCTTACCCAACCGTAGATAAAAACAAATTCTTCATTAGTTAATCGATCGGTGCTAGTCGTACCAGTTAATACCATTGGCAGATAAACTAAACAAGCAAAACCAAATAAAATAATTAATGGTAGAATCACCAAAAAAATCAATCTGTACTCAGACAAAAGATTCATCAATGGAATAATACTTTTAACTTTTGACTCTCTTGGTGCCCATTCCCTCTTTTGGTCAGCATTCCCTCTCTTGGTCAGCATTCCCTTGCGTATTACGCCTGTCGCCGACGCGGGGTCAAACCATTTTTGACTTTTGAATTTCTCAAAGGAGTTTACTTGTTTCATTTTATGATTTTTTATTACCTCAATTAACATAATAGGAATCATCATAATTCCCGGCAAAACACCAACCAAAAATTGTAAAATTGAAGCAATACCAAAAAATAAATAACAAATTATCCATCTTTGTCGAAAACAAAAATAAAACCCCCAAACTGTCAAACTCATGGCAAATGTTGCAGGTATAGGAGTATTAGGAAAAAGTTTTAAATATCCCATCAAAGTGTAGGATGTTAAACTCAGAAAAATTAAAACTGCTGCTGAAAGTTTGGCAGGAGTAAAAATTTTACTTATAGCAGATAAAGCCCAGATAAAACTAATAAATGAAATTAGATAATAAATCAAATATACGAGGGAAATACTGCCAGTAACTTTGGTGAGAAAATAAACCAAATATTGATAGTAATATCTAGGAGTAAACTTCAACATTTCCTGAACATAATAATCGTTCATATAGAGTTCAGGATTCAACATTGATTTAATTTGAGGAACGTGGGTGTAATGATTTCCTGCGGGAAAAGTATATCCTCTGGCAATAAATGAACCAAGAATTATAAAGGTAAATAGGGATATAGAGAAATGCCAACTATATTTTTTTAAGTGCCACATTTATTATCAGATAAGGAAGAAGGAAGAAGGAAGAAGTAAGAAGCAAGTAGAAAGAAAGACAATTTGTCAAATCAATATCCTTGTTCTGAAGTGTTTTTCTGTCTTGAAGCAGATTTTGCCTCAAAGTCAAACTTTACCGAAAAATCAAGGTATAAAGCCTCTTATTTCAGGAATAAAAAGAAAAAAAATCTTTTTCTCCAATCCTCTTATTTTTAATAAGAGACAATTATTAATTGTTGAATTAACTAGCTATAAACTATAAAAAAAATCCTTTATAGCAGTCACCATTACTGGCGCGTAAATTCTCAAATATAGTCAGAGCAATAATTAAAATTATGACTTCTGAATTCAGCTATAAATCCTCTTTAAAACTATAAATTGCCGATACCTGAATGCTATTTAATAAAACTATAAAAGCTGATTTACATTTAAAATGATACTTATAAATTTTATCGACTATAAAACAATATAATTCAGATAAGACCAAAATTCATTAAAGTATGGAACTATTAGATAAGCTTTTCAGATTGCAGGAGTGCAACAAAAATCCTTAACTGAACCTTATTGGGCTATAAAATACCTGAAACTCCTGTAAATCTTAGATTTGAAAATTATGACCTAAACACCTTTTCCCATATATATTGGAGGCTATTTTATGACTCAATTTTGTGTAACTCCGACTCACACCTTTTTCCCTCCTCCATTTTACTTATTCCTTTCAAAAACAATATTTTCAACCCATATTTACCACTTTCCTAGAATTTTGCTAGTTTCGATGTTCTTGTACAGCACTTTATCCCACTGTTTAGTAGCCATATCTAACAACTTGGCCATAAACCCTCAAAACTTACCCGTCATCGCTCCAACATTTCGGTCAGCTTCAAGAGCCAAAATTATCTTATGATGCAATGAAACCTAAAGACTTACAATAATATAGGTAAACTAGCATAGATATCTTCCAGTACATTCCAGTACATTAAGAATAAGAATAGTATAGAAAAAATTGAATGCCTTTCCCTCCAGAAAGTCCTTGCCTAAGTATAGCGATCGCCCGCCTGAAAATCCCAGAAGCTAATCACTTTGCAGTTTGGGTCATGCAGGCTCCTTTCCAAAGGGGATATGTCCACCATGACCAGGTATGGCCAGAAACTTTATCCAAAGCTTGCCAGTCTTGGTTAGAAGTCTTTTCTCCCCAAAGTTTACCTGCTATTCCTATCGGTGTACCTCAACCTGCCTCAATATCAACCCCAAATATTCATCCTGCCCCTAAATCTGGTGTCAAAATAAATCGTACCAGTCGCCTAATGCAAAATTTGGGTATTAACCTCTGGCAGTGGCTATTTCAAGGAGAAATTGCTCATAGTCTCCACCAAAGTCAAGGTATTGCCATTGGCCAACAATTGCCCTTACGGGTAAGATTAGATATTCGCGAACCAGAATTAATTGCCCTACCGTGGGAAATCATGCAATCAGGAGTAGCTTTACCCGCCTTTTCTCTCAGTCGGGAAATTTTGTTTAGTCGTACCACCAGTGATGTTAACTCCTTACGCAGCCAACTACCCTCTCAATTTCTGAATATTTTGTTGGTAATTGGGGAAAGTATCCCTAAAGTACAATCTCCCACAGCTAATAATCGCTATCAACCATTAGTTCCATCGAAATTAAAATTGGAAGAAGAAGCAGCTCAACTAATTGAGGTTTTGAAAGCTCACAACATCACAAACTCCAATGGACTCAGAGTTAATCCTACTATTCCTTGTAGAGTCGATACACTAATTCAACCAACTCCAGAAAAATTAATTTCTTATCTAGATAAAAAAACTTATAATGTATTATTTTATGCTGGTCATGGTACACCAGGTCCAGATGGTGGTTGCTTATTTTTGGCACCTGAGACAACCCTCAATGGTACTGAGTTAGCACAAATTTTAGTTCGTAATGGAGTAACCCTGGCAGTATTCAATGCTTGCTGGGGAGCGCAACCTGCTACAGAGCGTCTATCTTCTGGTGAGGTACAGGCAATACCACGCAGTAGTCTAGCAGAAGTATTAATTCATCATGGAGTACCTGCTGTTTTGGGGATGCGAGATGAAATTGCGGATCGAGAAGCTTTAAGTTTTATTCAAGCCTTTGCTCAAGGTTTGACAGAGGGAATGTTAATAGATCAGGCAGTAGCAGTAGCAAGACAACAGTTATTAACTCTCTACAGATTTAACCAACCAGCTTGGACTCTACCGGTATTGTATATGCACCCGGAGTTCAATGGTCAATTAGTTCAAGTATTTGATGAATTAGTAACTCAACTACCTACTAACTCTCCAACTTGGATTAGCGGTTACACTTCTAGAGCTTTTTTACGTTCTCAAGATGATAATAATCAAGTTTGGCCAATTTGGGTTGGTACAATTGCGGTTGGGCGTTCTCAGGAAAATGATGTAGTGATTTTGGAGCGGTGGGTTTCCCAAAAACACGCGGAAATTTTTTCTCGTTGCTTACCTAATGAAGAAGTTGAACCAACTTACTTTTTACGAGATATTTCTCGTTTCGGGACTTTAATTTATCAGTCTGGTAGTTGGCAAAGAATACATCGTGATGAGGTTACTATACAATCAGGAACATTGTTAAAATTTGGCAGTTCTCAAGGTCAAGCTTTTGAGTTTGTGATTGAAACAACTGAAGACCTTAGTAGTTAATCCCAGCTAGATTACGGAACTAACTAGGTTGCTTCTGTAGCTAAAAAAGTAGGAAAGAAAGATATTGATTGCTAATTACCTACTTCTAGTAGAAAATTCTTATGCATATCCAGGAATAAAATTATGAATAATCAGCCTTCCCGTTCTCAATTTTCTGTTAACGCCTCTACTGAGGTAGAATTAGATTTATTAAGTACGATCGTTCTGGACGATACTGCTTATCCTTGGAATCCTGAAGCACCAGAATCAGAGGTTTATTTTAATTCTCTCGAACAAGAGCTACCATTGTCTGATTTACTAAATGATATGGAAATGACTACCGCTTGCCAAAATTTTTATAGTCAAACTGACAAACTTTGGCCGATTATTGATACTCAGAATGCTTTATATGAAAAGTTTGCAGGTTTTGCTCCTAAGAATTTACTCAACAAGTTAGGCAAGATTGCCATTAATGTTGTCGATCAGGTGAATCGTTTAGGTTCTACTTTATCTCTCTCAGATCAATTGGTACATTGTGTCAGTGAAGTTTTACCTGGTTGGGATTTGGAAGATTTGGAAGTAATGGCGCGTCCTCTTGCTTATTCAATGCGTGGAGATCAAAATGATGCTGTAGAAAATACTTTGGCAACAGTGCAACCTGTTGATTGGTATGATTTATCGGAGGTCGAACAAGCACGGTTAAGTTTAGCGATCGCCCTCTATGCTATATCTCAAGTCAGTAGTTAATTTTTCTATTCCTCATTTCTATATCATAATTACTCATCAAAGTTTTCATTTTTTTTACCAAACAAGTGGGTCTGAAGCCTCATCCTTCTAGGGTGACTTTTTGATTCAGAAGCTTGAAAACGTTGCTTTACCAAAGTGTTGGGAGTGCCTAAATTTAACAAAAAAGGTAGAGATGATAGTTTCACCCTTGATACTTCCATAACAGTAGGTTTTAATCGTATAAAATTACCTCGAATTGGATGGGTAAAAACATTACTAAATATTGCCAGATAATGTTAATCCCAAGTCTGTAACTATTAGCAGAAAAGCTAATCGTTGGTTCATTAGCTTCAAGATAGAAACAGCAACCAAAATGACTGATTTCTCAGTAGATGTAGTAGGTGTAGATTTAGGTGTAAAATCTCTAGCTACCCTATCAACTGGTGAAGTATTTCCAGATGCTAAATCTTACAGTTAGATTTTAGATATAGTCATTCTGAATAAGACTGGAGCACTTTTTTAACTGAAACTCTTTCAAGGCAAGAAAACCTTGTCTCAATCTTAACTGGAATAACTATAAATTGCTAGAGTGGCGATCGCCTTACTTGATGAGGTAGATAATTAATTCAACTGTTGCGCTTTAGTTTTTAGATTTTAGATAAACTTTGAGAATGGCGATCGCCTTACTTGATGAGGTAGAT
>JAAUYL010027818.1_pt1 | contig 12934 bp, 2 predicted proteins | sample 7278011 | NCBI WGS metagenome assembly JAAUYL01 (sample SAMN14350225, study PRJNA611818) | marine sediment metagenome | isolation source: surface marine sediment (1.8m) | place: French Polynesia: Moorea | collected 2018-08 | reverse complement strand
TTCTTCAAATAAATATGATTGTGATAATGTAGAAATCTTGATATTTTTGGCTCATTTGCAATCGTTTCGTCAACCCTAATTGCTTCAAAAGTAAGACGTCAGAAAATTTTTCAAAACAAAAAAGTTCAAGTTTCAAAAAATGTCGACGTCATCTAGAATTTTGTGACCCGACGAGGGCCGCGGGCCCCTCCCAAAGAAGCCAAGATGTTCAAGCTCGAGTCCTACATCACCCCCATCATCTTGAGCTACGTGGAAAAGTACGTGAAAAATGTCAAAGCGGAGAGATCTCAGGTGAGTTTTTTTCGAAAGCAATTTTAGACATTTTTGGCAACGGTACTTTTGATGATCTTCAAACACTTGTTGTTCATGTGAAATCCTTTTGCGTTGTTTCAGGTCTCGCTCTGGGGCGGAGATGCAGTCTTTAGTAATCTGGACTTGAGACTTGACGTTCTCGAAAGGTATTCGAAAACCAGTTGTCATTTTGTGCATTTCTGAATTTCTCAAAATATTGACTTGCAGAGAGCTTGGCCTGCCTTTCTCCTTTGTCTCCGGTCACGTCCATGAGCTTCAGATTCACGTCCCTTGGACGAGGCTCCACGCCGAACCGATTGAGATCACGATCAACACAATCGAATGCGTGCTCAAACTTCCAGATGGACCAACCAAATCGTCTAGCAGTCGAGAGAGCTCCGAGGCCTCCTTCAAGGATCCCGCTGGCAATCCCAACAGCGAGAAGAAGAAGAAAAGGAAGCAACAGGACCAGGTTCAAGCACCGCCGAGCTACGTGCAATCGCTGATCAACAAGATCATCTCTAATGTCAAGATCGTGTGCAACAACCTCATCCTGAAGTATGTCGAGGAGGACATTGTCCTGTCACTGAATACGAGATGGCTGTGCTTGTCGTCGGCGAACGCCATCTGGGAGCCGGCCTTCGTGGAGTTGTCGTTGCCCGATCTGGTGCTGAGAAAACTCCTGCAAGTCAAGGACATGACCGTCTGCCTCGACAAAAGAGACGCCTCGGGAAAGATCGAGACCTATCAAGAGCCACTCTTGTACCGGTGCTCGTTGTCAGTTCATGCAGCATGGCTGTACGATTCCTTACATTCCAAAATCCCACGGACTTCAAGATACGATTTTCGAAGCAGTCGAATGGACTTTTCCCTGACCGACACCCAGCTGCCAATGTTCCAGAGGATCTGTGCTCTCCTGCTGGCCCTCTACTACGGAGACCTCCATCAGATGGTTGACAGCAACAACAAAGATCCTGCTCATCAAGGACGGCCACACAGAGATTATGCCATTGACATGCCCGACGACCTCGTCCACCCCGGCATGGACGATCCCGGGGGCGGCGGAGGCGGAAGCTGGACAGGTTGGGCTTGGCAAGTTGGGTCGAGTGTTGGGACGGCACTCCTGCCGATTTATTGGGAAGAGGAGGAGGACGAGGCTCACCAAGATCCGAGTCTGATGATCGACCTTATCCGCGAGAAAGTCGTCCATATTGGACTCTATGTCGACTCGGCCTCACTTGTGATTAAACTAACGGAGCGGCAACCCAAAGATGGGACACCGGGGGCGACGCCAACCACATCAAATATTGGCACAGGACCCCTGGGCGCCACTAGGCTGGCCTTCACTCCATTCTTGAGAATCGATGTGAATGGATTTTTCCAAAGTGTCAAAGCAATCGGAGTCCACACGGTCAACGTGTCTGGCGGGCTCAGCGAAATCAGGGTACTGCCTTTGGGCGACTGCGTTTGCGGCGCCCGAGATACCGTCATCAAAGCCCCTGTTCCAACCAGCTCTACCTCGTCGTCAGCAACGCCAACCAAAGATTCAACAACAACATCAGCGGCCTCGGACGACAAGAGTCATGAACCTTCCTCCACCTCCAGCAGTTGGTATTTCTATTCGGGTCAAGCCGACAAGCGCTCGTTTCTGCGAGGCTCCCTGTTTGAAAAAGATTTTGGTGACGAGGAAGGCCAGTGCAAAGAGCGGAAAACATCGTACAAGATCGAGTGGGACCAGCACTTGAACACCGTCACTGAGGAGCACATGTTGGACAGGACGCCGGCGTTCGCATTGGACCTGTTGTACCACCTGGAACTTCCGGATGATTTCGATTCAGAACAGATGTCTGCCATGTCAACATTGGAGCACAGCGGCCTCGAAGAGCGAGCTCTTTGTCGGGTTGTCCTCGGCCCGAGCCATCTGATCGCCTGTTCTGGATCTTTGCATCGTCTCCAAGCCGTCCAACACTATTTGTCTTTCTACGACTACGTACCCTACCGCACCCTAATGGTCGAGGCCGGCCTCGCTCCCGTCGAAGATCTTGACAGGGTCGGCGGCGGAGGTCACCCCATCCTGGAGGCCGAGGAACCTGAAGCCCTTCGCGCTGAGATTGACAAGCTCGTCGCTTACGTGCCAACCCGAGTTTACCAACTCACAGCCATCAACCCCCAGCTGAGTGTCTACATGTCAGATCATCCTGCTCTCCAAATGGAAGAGTTGTCGAAGCACAAGAAATCGAAAAGTGAAAGCCTTGGTCTTCTAACGTCGCCCTTTATTGGGAAACCACATTTTACAGTGAAATTGGAGTGCCTTGATTCACAAGCCAGTGTGCCCATGTACCCCAAGCGCCTGGTCGACCTCGCCGTCGCCACCAAGAACCCCGAGCTCGAGGCCGCCTGCCACCTGTCGGCAGCGGTCAAGTTCCTCCACTTGTCCGTTCAGTTGAACATGAAAGATCAGAGCGTGACGTGCCTTCAACCGAGCAACCTCCAGATGACGCTCAAGTACAAGGAGAGGCCGGAAGCCTGGGGCGACGAGGTCCTTCTGCAAGATTACACAGTTGACGTTCAAACCCTGAAATTCGTTCTGACAAGACCACAGTGCCTTCTTCTGGAGCACATCCTGGCCACCTGGAAATATAACGTCAACGAGTGTCTGGGAGCCAGCTCCATCCTGGAGGATACCTTTAAGGACAAGGGCCTGCCTGGAATCACAGCAACCCTGTCGGGCGCCCAATTGTGCCTGGCCTTGACGGAGAAGATCACCACAGTCCAGTTGCACATCGCTGACTGCTCTGCAATTTTGTCCAACAACTCAGGAGTTTCCATTCCAATCCTGAGCCAGCCGTCATCTCGAATCGTCGTTACTGGATCAAGGTTGGTTGTCTCCGACGTCCATCAGGCACAACATGGAGGAGTAACGTTGTCGCCAGGTAGAGCTCAGCCTCGTTCAAAACTCGAGCCTTGGCTTCAGGCTCACGTGCAATTTCCAAGAGCTCACGAAAAACAAAACGTCCTCTCCTTGGCCGCTCTGAATGTCGGCGAGATCCACTTTAACATGGACGCCAAGCTCCTGGAATGGATCTTGTACGATCCAGGATTCAAATCCAAGACCAAAGCCAACAACCAAAGCAGCAAAGTCCCGAAAACCTCGACACCCGTGACTATTCACAGTGGGAGAAGAAGTATACAGAGAGAGAGTAGCAACAAGAGCATTGGCCAGTCTCATCATGGCCGTTGGGACAAGAGATCCTCCGTGTCGCCGTCTGGTCCAAGAGCAGCGAAATCTCACAAGAGTGATCCGAACAGAGTTGGAGTTGGTGTTCATGGCAAAAGCAACAAAGTCCATCACAGATCTGGCGGAGTCAAATCGAGCAACATGACTGAGAAGGATACGAGCACGGCTCAACCAGAGTCCAGCTTTGTCAAGGATGCCAAATGTGACGACAACGACGAGAGATCCTGGCATAAGGTTGTCTTCGACTTCTGCACCACCTGGTTCCCGACGTTCAACGCCATGCTCATCCAGGTGGAGGTCGAGCCTCTGCACATCTTCGTCCCCAAGAAGAGTGTTGCCTTTGCCAGCACCAAGCCGACCAAGTTTGTCAAGGAGAGCCTCGAGTCCTCCAAGATCCCCTACTTGGCCACGGTGTTGCCCACCATCATCCTGGAGAACGTGGCGCACAAGCCGATGATTCAGCAGTTTCTCGTCAAGAAGCCATTCGAAATGCCGACCAGCGTCTGGAACATCCACAGAGACAACTTGCCCTGGACGTTGAAGTTGAAGGACTTCTTCGCGTTCACCTGCAACCGCCGAGGGGACAAGAACAATATCCTGGAGCCCGTGACCACCAGCTGCACGATCGGCCTCAATGCGAAGAGACTCATGGACGGGTTCGGACTTTGCGTTCATGCTGACATGAGCAGTTTGGAAGCCAGCATCACAGAAGATCAGCTGGCCCATATCATCCACTTTGCCGAAGAGTTGCTCGTGGTCTTCTCCAAGCTGCAACCAGACATTTTCCTGAATGGGAGTCAACAACACAGTGAGCATTTGAATTTGTCCGGCCGATCACCGAAACAAAGTGACAAAGACCTTCAAGTCAGGATGTCGTCGGCTAGCATCCAGGGTCACTCTCCTGAACAAAGTCAGATGCTTTCGGAAACGACGGCAACTCGCGAGCACTTGTCCGATTTGGATGCCGGCGATTCCAGCAGTGGCCTGTCATTCTGGGTTCAGTGGACAGTCCCTCAAATGGTGGCCACCCTGATCACTTCTTCTGGCCAGAAGCTCCAGGCTGTTGTTGAGGACTACCAATCGTCGTTCGACTGGACTCCCGTCTACTTTCAAATGAAGTTTCGCGTCCTCAGTGCCAGTGTCAGGCATTTCATCATGTCACCGGGGGGCGGCGGCGATAAGAACTCGGTGAAGTGGATCAGGGGCAAGCACACGGGCACCATCCTGACGTTCGGCGACGAGGTCACCCACGACCTCGTGGTTGTCAACGCCAAGAGCAACGCCCTGGAGCCATTGTCTCATTCGAGGCACTACGAAAAGGACAAGACCTGCTTCTCGCTCGTCTTCACGCGGGCGGAGTGCAAGAATGTCCACAAGAAGTGGCAGGAGTTGGTCAAGAACAAGACCTACAGAAACCTGCTGTTTGACGAGGACGAGGACGGCGGTGGACAGGAAGCCGCCACTAAGATCAACCGGGATAGGTTCCTTTCCGAACTTGACCTCAAGGTTGCCCCCTTTGACCTTGTCCTGGCCACCAAGGTCCTGATGCCCTTCTTGAAGATGGTCAGCCGCGTGATGTACATCAACCTGCCTCCGAGCCTGTTATTTTCCAACAACAGCAAGAGTGTCCAAGACCACCAGAATCAGGAAGACCATGTTGTCGGGATGGAAGTCAACAACAACACGCTGCCCCTCTTGTACATCAAGTCCAAGACGGTGAGAGTGTTTGTCATCACTGACCAGGAGCAGAGCAAAACGGCAAGCAATCCTGCGTCTCAGAAAATCCCAGGACTTCTCAAGCCAGACGTGATGCTGTTTAACATCGACTCATTTGTGATCTGTCCCCAGGCTGACAACTCCCTGTCGAGGATCTTGATCAAGCCAGAGCTCTACCATTTGTCGCAGCCCGTCCTGGACATTCCCGGGTCCAGCGTTGAAGATCGCCAATATCAGGTGGATGTCAAGGGAGTTGGAGTGTTTACAGGATCCTGGATGGAAATCGAAAAGAAGAGCACGAAACCAGAAAAACCAATGGTCTTGCGATCCATGGGAGAGAACCCCGCCCTTGAGTGGAACACTGCCAACAAACCCTACGGAGAGGAGAGTGAAGATGTGGTGCTGATGCCGCTGATCGACAACTTTGAATTTCAAGTCATTTTTGCTCCTGCCATCGTGTTCTCCGATGGAGGTGCTGAAAAGCTGGTCGCCGGTCACTCCTTGGAAGTCAACGTCAAGTCGGACCTCATGGTGGTGGCCTCGCTCAACCAGGTCCTGTTGTGCAGCGTGCTGACCCAGGAGATCCTTGCGACCTGCAACGTCCTCCTGTGGTGTTCCCAGGATATCCACCAGAAACCGGAAGTTAGTGGCTTCAGGCCCAGCACCTCATCCCTGGACAGTGGCATGGACAACGTCTCCTTGAACAACAAATCGGCCGTGGATGATAGCAAAGTAGAGGCTGCCAGCAGCCAGATCCACCCTGATGCCATCGAGATCAAGGCCGAGTCGATGGAGGCCAACGCGGTCCGAGGTCAGCGATCGGCCTCGCAGAGGTTCGTGCCGGTAGAGGTCCTCGTCACGGGCAGCAAGGTCGTCTTTGTCTTGTACAAGCTGGCGGACAACCCCCAGGATGCGCCCAGTTCAAGAGCCATAATTCGCAGCTCGATGTGGAGGAAATTTCGGCACAAGAGTTTGGAGAAGGGCAGAGGTCGTAGAATCTCAGGAGGAGGTGAAAACGTCGAAGCTTCGCCAGTCGCCGAAGAATCCGATTGCTCCATGAAAGTTGGACCAAAGATGAGGATGAGATCCAAGCATGATTCTGGTGATGTGTTTGGCAGCAGCAAGGACAAGGAGTCCGACATCGGCTACGACGCATCAGAGGAAGGCTCTATCGACGATACCCTGACGAGCAGGGTCGTCCTGACCATCCACCCCCTGATCCATGGGTCCTTGTCTCAGCCGCATCTTTTCGTGACATGCTCCTCAAGCAATCAGAAACTAGAAGTGTCCTGTTTCGATGCGTCGTTCAACATTGCCCCAAGCAATTATTTCATCACCTGCTCCGGAGGCCATCACATCCCAGGCGCTCAAGACTATCCCAGCTCCCTGTTTTCAACCAGACCTGGGGACCCTGACAAGAAGTCCGGCATCCCGCCATCGCTGTTGACATTGTCAGCCCACGACTTCCTCTCGGGCAGCCTCCAGGTAATGGCCAGGTTGGACAGGCCCCTGAAGATCAACTACAACCTCAACGTGATCAAGGAGCTTGGCAAGATCCAGAGTGAAGTTCAAAAGTCCCTTTGTCTGGAAGACATTGGTCAACTGCTGAACTCAATGAAAACCGGACGATTTGGAGGAGATTCCATCAAGGAAGAGCAAAACACATCTCTCCCAATTGCCAATAACGGACTCGTGGATTCCCTGCGCCATAACTTGGCTCCGTTGTCCAAGCTGACTGTCACGACAAGACAAGTTGTCCTTAGCATTCCAGCCAAGCCGGCCTCGTCCTCCTCGTCCAGGGAGCAGGTGCCCAACGCGACCCTTCTGTTGGGGTTCATGGGGAGTCGCGCCGAGGTCGATATGACCTCGAGGTTCTCCCAGAACAAAAACATGGTGATGCAGTCCCAAGGGACGTACACGCTGGAGAAGATCTTGGCGCGGACGATCTACAAGGAGAGCTCCCACAAGCTCCTCGGCCCCTGGACCTTGGACATGACGTTGGGAGCGGTTTGGCAAGAATCGAGCTCGAGTCCGGTTCTCACGATCGCCGCTCACTCCCACATCCTCACGATCGACATCGGGCCCAACCACATCTTGGGCTTGTCCGTGATTGAGACCGTGCTCCGGGAAGAACTCCTTGCCCCTGCTTCTGATCAGGAAGAAGTTGAAGAGAAAGACGAAGGGAAGAAAATCCTGGATGGCGTTGAAGATGACAGTCACGAGCAAAACTACATCGACGACTTGCGTGCTGGAGCTTTCCAATTCGTTGAGAAGCAGGGGAGGCAAATGCCAAAGCCCTACCAGATCGTGTTCAACGACAACCCGGCCTCCTTGACGTGGCGATACCCCCAGCCGAGGACGTTGACGCGGGTGTCCGTGTTTCCGGTTCCATTCATGGCTGCATCCAATGACATCTCTACTTCAGGTCATGAATCTGAACAAGAGGTCCTGTGTGCCCTGCAATACTGGGACGAGTGCCTTTCGTCGTTTCGCACCTACTCGGAATTCATGTTGTCCGAGCAGCAAGTCAGGTCGGTTTCACGATAAATTGAGGAAGTTAAAACGAGACAATTTATTTTCTCTCGCAATATTTTATAGTCACTTGGACCTGCCCCTGGTGTCGGATCACAAGAAAGTGGCGATTTCGGCCATTTGGAGGATCCAGATCCACTACAACAATGACGATGAATTTGACAACCTTGAAGATTCCGCAGATCAAGAATGCCCAAAGGTCATCATAACTCCCAAAGCTCTTGTCACCGTGGTACGAGTGGACTCTTTTTACAGTCCAAGATTAATCCCAAAACTACAGGTGAAAGAATTATTTTTTAATGAAATTGTGTTTTTTTTCAAACCTGTTTTCTTTTATTTCAGGCATCTGTCAAACTTGACCAGGTCAACATTCATCTCGTCAATCACATGGAGAAATTGGTCAAGACCTACCAAGCTACCGGTGTCAAGCCCTTCCCGATGGACCAGAGAGTGGCCAGTTTTGGCATTGACTCCACGAACATTGGGGTAGACACATGGCTGAAGAACGGCTCCTGGAGGGAGGTCAACGTGCGCCTGAAGTCCCAAGTCAGCGTCGACTTTGTCGAAGTCGGCATGATGTCGCGCCACCATTTCTTGGCCCCTGCTCCCGTCCAAGTTCAGGCCCACCTTCTGAAACTCGGAGGCCAGCCGCTGATCGAGACCCAGGTCCACTGCAAGAAGTTGGGACTGCGCTTCGGCCATTTCGCCAACGACACCCTCTACAACGTGTTAACCTGCTGGCAGTCCGTTCTCAGCAGTTCTCAAAAATCAGAAGCCTCGCCTTTGCCAGTGACAAATTATGTGATCAAGAACAACTGCCACGAGGCCGTCAGGATCGGGCAGGCCGACACCGAGGAGAACGTCCTCCTCTTGCCGACGGAGTCCATCATGTACGTGTGGAGGACGAACAAAGCGAGGCTGCTGTTGAGGCTGTGTGTCGAGTCGGGCTTCTGGAAATGGTGCCAACCCTTCAGCCTCCACGAAGAAGGAACCCTGGTTCGCAAAGTCGATCATGGCACCCATGTGAGCTGCCTTCATGTGACGCTCAAGAGGCTGTCGCCCACCAAGTTCTCCATCCTCCTGAACGGGTCCATCTCGACTGCCAGCCTGCTTCGTGAAAATCTAGAAGTCAAGCTGATCCTGAAGCCAGAGCACAGCCACCTGATCAAGGATAGTGGTACTGGTGGAGGTCGTGATGGCGGCGGCCTCAGGTCCAACCTGAAGAGCTTCAGCTCGAGCCAGTCCTTCCTCTTCGAGGCCGAGTATGTACACTGCATCAAGATCCGCCTCTCCGGCATTGGAACTCCTTGGTCGGGTGATATCCCGATGGCCATCGACAAAGCAAGACGAAGCTCGGTCCTGGTCCGAATCCCACACAAGGACAAGTCGCAGTGCATGACAATCTGGTGTCGGCTGGTCGAAGAGCACGACGTTGCCAACGGCGCCAAGAGGTCGCTGTTCATCTTCTCCCCGATGTATATGGCCAAGTCGAGCCTGCCCAACCCGATGAAGTTGGTGATGAGCCCGAACGGGAGCCCGGGGGCGGCTCTCGAGGTCGAGCTACGCGGCCGCGAGACTCCGACGCAGTTGGAGACCCCGCAGTCGGCCGACACCAAGTACCACCTGTCCTTCCAAGTCGCCCAGGATCTTCCCCTGTCCGAGCCATTCGTCATGTCCTGGGGCATCATCGAGCAGGTCAGGGACAAGTCAGCCAAAATTCCGCCCATCGACGAGATCATTGAAAATGTCAGCGGGTTCGAAACGTGTCCGCGATGGCCGTATGTGATCCCGAACTTGGCCGGGACGATGGACACGATGGAGGAGGCTGTCATGAACGAACAACCGAAGACCGACGTCCAAGTGAATTTCACCCAGTTCCATCCGCTGTGCAACACCATCTGCGCCGAGGTTAACCCCTGGTGTCTGGTTGTCAATAGGCTCGGGCCAACCCTGCTCCTCAAGGAGTCCCAGCAGCCGAGTGTGTTCAGCATTGCCTACAACTCGGTGCTGGTGCCGCCGCCCCTCCTGAACACCACCTTCCACTTCGGCCTCCTCGACGCCGAAGGCCACGAGAGCTTCGGGCCCCCGTTGCAACTCACAGATCAGGAGTGGCATTTCAGAAGCCTCATGCCGTCCGTCGAGGGCATGGTCCCCATGGAGGGTATCACTCAGGTAAACAAAATGAATTTCATTGAAAACTTTGTTCATGAATATCGTGTTTATTTTCAGAGCAAGGTGAACTTTGCCGAGGCCGGACACATGTGTATGTTGACGATCGAGTCCAGGAACGAGAAGGGCATGAGGGTCATCGATGTCAAGCCCACCATGAACTTGGTCAACGCGACCGGGATGAGCTTGAGCGTGGCTGTCGTCGCCGTCTTTGGAAAGCATGAGGTCGGCCACGGCCATCACAACATGGACTACGTGGCTCAAGAGTTGGAGCCGGACGAGAACAAGAGCGTGCCCGCCCTGTTCTGGCAGACCTTGGCCTCGCAGGATGGGTCAGCTGTCGGTGGTCTGTTCGATGGATATCAGCATCTGGCCATCAAGTGCAGTGACTCGAATTGGTCACACCTGCTCGACCTCGACGACTGCCGAGTCCTCGAACAAGACGTGCGAAAATCGATTTCTGTGCCGCTTTTGCAACCGAGTGAATTCGCCAATCGGCCCTTTTTTGTCACTGTTCACCAACGTCGTGGCCAGGTATATCTTGTCATACAGAAAGACGAGCAGCCTCAATACCTGATCCACAACCATTTGAATCGTTCGCTCTTGTTCGTCCACCTGGACTCGAAATCTTCTGGATTCTTTCGACCAAAACACGAAGATATCCAAGACATCGGGAAGCACCAGTGCAAGTACTACACGTCGCCGGCCTCCTCAACCTGGCTGAATAAGGTCGAGAGCAGGAGCAACGCGTACAAGTTGTCATTTGCCACTTCTCAAAAACAGGAGGGCGGCGACGAGAAAGACTGGGAGATTGTCGACCAGGATCACCATGCCAACTGGAGCGTCGGCATCGACACCAGTCTCCAGCATGAGCACTTCAGCTGCATCCCGGGCTACGGCGACGTCACCATTCAAATCGAAATGGTGGCCAACACCACCCACGTCTTCGTGCAACCGGTGTCCAAGATCGAGGTCTCCGCCAAAGAGATCAGGAGCAGGATCAGTGCCAACATGAGCGGGGGCAATATGCAGTCTCCTGGTTCCGTAGGCTCCATGTCCGTGTTGAGCTTGCCGACCTCGCCGGCCTCCACGAGCGAGATCACCGAGTCGGAGGCCGAGTCTTTTGACACGACGACCACGGCAATGTTGGAAAAGAGCTTCCACACTGTTCATAGTCCCGGGACGAGGCCGACGTCAGCCTCAGCAAAATCTCTGTATCACAGCTGTCACTCCGCTTCGAGGCTGGACGAATCGTCAGTCAACAGCAGCAACAACAACAATCATAGACGCGAGGTCAGGCTCAGCCTTTACTGCGAGGAGCTGAGCTTCGCGTTGAGCGACGACTGCATCGACAGTCACAACGAGATCGACGAGTTCTTCAAGATCACGGTGGACTCGTTGGTGATCGGGCTCAAGCCCTGGATCAGTTTCTCCCAGCCTCTGCGCAGCCTCAACAACGCGCTCCCCTGCTTCAAGGACCTCTCCATCATCGTCGGCAACATCCAGGTGGACAACCAGATGTTCCACAAGGGCCTTTACGACTTCCCCGTGCTCCTCAAGAGCCAGGAGACGACTTCGGGCAGTAGGGACGTCAAGATCAAGTTGCCGGCCTTCAACCAGCCCGAGTACCTCGTCGAACAGTTGAGGTCCAGCAGCCTCGTCGTGGCCAAGATTTCGCTGGACGCGAACACCGACCAGAGCGTGATCAAGGCAGTTCACATTCGTGTGAAACCGTTGAACATCTTTGTCGAGGATGTCTTTGCCTACAAGATCTCCCAGGTCATGTCGAGCTTCTCTCTGCCAACGATGGCCTCGACCTCTGGATCGGGATTGTGCGAAAGCAATGTCGCCTTGCAAGAGGTTTTGCTGTCGTCGAAGAACCTGTCGCGCCACCTCCTCCTAGACAGCCTCAACATCGAGCCGCTCCATGTCCTCGTCAGCGTGCACGCCGCAATCAAGATGTACGTCGGATTGGACCAGTCACCACTTAACTTTGGCAGCTTCCATCGCGAGAGCCTCCTGACCACCAACTACTCCCTGGGACAGAGTCTGGCAAGGCACTACATTTCGGGTGCCCTCTTTCGGGCCGGTTGGGTCGTGGGCAGCTTGGAAATGATCGGCAGCCCTGCCGGTTTCACGAGAGCCGTCGGCGATGGCATCAAGGACTTTGTCTCCATGCCCTACAATGGGATTTTCAACGGACCCTGGGCTTTTCTCAGTGGTATGACAAATGGATCCACCAGCTTGGTCAAGCATGTCAGTGCAGGTAAGTTCACAACTTTTTTTAAAAAAAAATCATAAAATGCAATATGATTTCTCTTTAGGTACATTAACTTCGGTTACAAACTTTGCCTCGAGTGTCTCGCGAAATTTGGACCGACTGTCGTTGGATCACGAACATCAGCATAGAAATGAGGTTGCCAGGAGATCGAGGCCGCAAGGTCTAGGGCAGGGTTTCGTCAATGGGCTCAGTGGAATCGGGATCAGCCTCCTGGGAGCCGTGGGCGGCATCGCGCACCACCCCATCCAATCCCTGATTAATCACGGCGCGTCTCCCACGGGGTTGGTCGGGGGCCTAACCCGCGGGCTCGTCGGAGTCGTCACCAAACCTCTCGGAGGAGCGGCGGAACTGGTCGCACAAACGGGACAAGGCCTTCTCGTCGGCACAGGATGGGCTCAGCAGATGAAACAGCGTTCACCCGTGATGCCGCTCCACATTTGCGACGCGTCCTCGGCCAGCCTCAAGTTCTCCTGGAAGCTCGACTACGACCCGATCCTGGCCATGGTCGACGTAGTCCAGGAGTCACACATGTCCGCGTCGACCCTGATCCTGACGCCCGAGGCCGTGTTCGTCGTGACCGCCGAAGAGGACAGCCAAGAGGCCGCCTATGCTCTGTCCGACCTCGATGTCGAAGTTTGTCCAGAGGATCCTACTCGATTTACGCTCTTGGTACATCCGCCGAGGTCTCAGGGTAGCCGGGAGAACAG
>JAAUYL010043951.1_pt1 | contig 12942 bp, 4 predicted proteins | sample 7278011 | NCBI WGS metagenome assembly JAAUYL01 (sample SAMN14350225, study PRJNA611818) | marine sediment metagenome | isolation source: surface marine sediment (1.8m) | place: French Polynesia: Moorea | collected 2018-08 | reverse complement strand
CCTTGGTGGTAATTTTTGATTTGCTGTGTGATTTTCCAGAGGGAAATAAGCTCTGAAGATAGATAAGAAAGGGTTTTACGTTTACAAAAAGCTAAAGTGACTTTGATTTCGTCTCAAGCTGTGGCCTCTTCATGCTTGTGTGTCACCAAACAAAGTGGTTGATACCAGTTTTCTTGTTCTCCTCTCCATGATATCCAACGGAGGAGAGTATTTCTGTAACTACAAAATGGTTGAGTGGATACAACAAGCTAAGTATATTCAAGTCTGCATGTCAAGCTTAGCACGCGGCATCATTGCTGCTTAGCTGTTGGTGAGATGCTGATAGTGCGACCCCTAAAACATTCCAAAGCAATTTTTATCAGCTTCCCCTCCTTCCAACACCACTCGTTGAATCTGACCATGGCAAAAAAGTGTTTAAAACAACAAAGTCGGCCCTTTTTCCTACAGAGATTACATATTGGAAAACTGCACAGCCATCTGACTCGACTGTTTGTTACTTTCACATAATCCCCAATAAGTTAGGTGCCAAGAGCTTGCTGAAGCTGAAAATAATGACCGTAGTTGCAACGTTGCCAGGTTAAAAGTATAAGAAGCCGCAGGTGCCTCGCAAAAGTATTTGTGTCCCGAGATTTATGTTCGCACATTCGAGTTCAATCAGCACCGGGAGTATAAAATATTACAGCCCCTATTCTCTTGGCCAAAAAAGCACAATTTTTTCGCGCGTGAATTACCGGATAAAACTGACACTGCTGCTGAGGATCACTCCCCTGTAATTTCGCCACTCTGACGCTACTTACCTATCATATCACATTGCTACCAGAGGGACTCCTCCAAAATGACGGGGTTTAAAATGGCCATATATTTCTCTCTGCCCACTTTGTGGCATGATGATGACTCTAAAGTCTAAGCAAGTTAAAAAGGAGGCACACCACAAAAACCAGGAATGTGTGCTTTGTATTTCTGTGGTCTCTTGTGGTGAGTGTGCGTCAAATTCTCGGTTAGTAATTGCAGTGGACACGAGTCGCGTGTGCGTTTTTCGTTTCAAGCCAAGACCAAGAGATATCTCCAGCCCCTTAGCCGAAGCACCATTTTTTACCGCCTTCTCTCTCAAGAGCAAGTTTTTTACGGGATTCAATTTTATGAGTGAAACACTGCAGCACTAACCACCATTGCCAAAGGAATGGGCTCCGGCTATGCGAGCTATATGCTATGGCTAGATGGCTACATTTGGGGAGGGGTACTAGTCTCTTACTCTACCAAAAACCCAAACTAATGTAAGGGTTGCCGTTTCGAGACCACGTGGCCGTTGGGTGTTTCCGGTTCGGCTCATTTGCATATCCGGTTTTCAAAATGACCACGACCCTATCCAGACATTGCCGGACACTCGTTGCAATGGTAATTTCCGGGAGCTGGCGTCATGGACAGACCCTAGTTCACGAAGCAAGAGCATCTTTAGTACCAAGGGCGAGTCTCTCAATCTCTCAAAATGTGGTACGTGAGCTGTACCCACATGCAGATGGAACTTTACTGCTATACTAATACCAAAGCTTAGAAGACCGACATCTACACGTTCGTTCGTTTCGTTTGGAGTCGGAGTTGGAAATAGGCTCTCCTTCTTTTTTCTTATGCTCGTATGGCCAGAAGGGATATTTTATATGGATCTCAATGGAAATTATTAATTATTTTCCTTAACCATCCTGGGCTTTTAAGGAGTGTTTCAGTTTCGGTGTTGACCTGCAAAAATGTAGCTATGGATTCCCCTATAAAAACGTCAATAATGACGACCACATGGAATAAAAAAAACACTTGAGCATCTCTTTTACCAAGCCTGTCCGATCCAATCTAATGCAAATGCTGGATTTGCTGCAATCAAAACGTTTACGGCTCAATCATAACAATCTTAAGATCCATCCAGAGTCAGATTTTTGTCCAATAACAATGATAACATTTGCATCTTGGACATCATTTCGCGTATAAGTTAACACCAAGACGTGCCTTAAAAACGCACCATGTTTTGGTGTAAACTGTGGACTAAGTATATGGCCAGTAAATGAGTAGTTATCTCAGGTACTTTTTTGGGAGAGTAAAATATTTTTGATACTGGTTTACTCTCTACTTTTAAATCCTAGAATGTCCAACTTAGTTCTGATATGCCTGCAAGCCCGGAGCTAGATACTCTTGGTTTTACTGTCGCCCTTAGGAGGTAAAGAACAAGAAGATACCGGGAGAGAGGAGAGCTATTGGCACTGCATAGATGGCCAGCACATTAATAGCTCGAATTCTGCATCCATTGAACTTTTAAGACATTGACCACGTAATTCAGGATGCAGCATTTGACTCCCACTTGAAAAAAGCCTTTCTGAAACTAATGTATCGCTCTCTGGGTTACCCCGCGTTTGGATGGTTATAATGGGTTTTCTCAGCTTCTTGCTAAGTATGAAAGACTGCGGAGGAATGGGAAGATATGCGTACATGCTAGCTATTTAAACTCCACATTCTCATATGACCATGCCATGCCATGACATACTTGATTTCATTTGATGCCTGCAGTTTGATTGAACTGGTCCTATTTAGGATCAATATTAAAACATTCATTCCTTGGTAACAAAACCAACATGGCGTCCCTACATTCGTTATGTCACTACGTACCCCACGTGCTTGTAACTGGAATTAGAGAACAATGTCCTCTATAGTTAAAGTAAAACAGAGATTGGCTAGTAGGGTAGCATGTGGTCAAATGTCAAAGCTTAACCAGTTTCATTTTTATGTGACTGTATTGACACGAGTCTCGAATTTTAAAGCAAACGAATTGCGAGAATACCATACACCATCCAAGATTGGTCACTCCAAAGCTAGGGCTGATTATATTGATTTAGCGCTAAGTGTGGACATGAGATGAAAACATTTGATTTTCGTTTTTGTTTAGAATAAAAAAAACCTTTTTCATTTCTAAGGGACAGCGACCTTCGTCGGTTTTATCGATAACAGCATTTGAATTTGGCCATTTTTAAAAGTGCTTTGACCCTATATAAGTAGTTGGAACAAGTTTAAAACTTTGCAGATCAAACCAAATAATACAGAGAGTTACACTAGATTTACCCGAGGGCCAGGTTATCAGAGGATCGCGAGGAGCGCCATGGTCGTTTTTCGTGGAATAATTTGGGATTCTCGTTGAGAAACGCACACACGCAAACGAGCGATTGATTGTCACATCTGTTAAGGACCAGGGTTTTCAAGAGATCGGCAGTAACAAGACTCGAGTCGTTCGTTGGTGAATTCTTAATCAGCAAAGTGCTCGCACTTGACTTTGTTTCCAAGTGTGGTTCTTTCTTTGTTATTAATAGAGCAATAACAACCACAACCTTGATATAACAGAGATTTAATTGGTGTATTGCCTTAAAGTGTTACTTTCAGAATTTCTTTGAAAATCGACCCCAAAATGCGGGAATTTCTCCCAGGCCAAAACGTGATCCCGAAGAGAGTCTGTGTCTGACGTTTGGACGACCAGTTTTACCGCCAATCCTTGGAGTTTGCTTATCTAGGTGTCCGTCACTGTTTTCGATACGACATGGTGCCTTGTTACCATTTGAATTTTCAGCTTGTCTTGACACGTCAAACACTAGTTTAAATAGGGGATCAAAATGGGGAAAACCTAACCAACAAATCGGTTAATTGTTGTTTAAAATGTTTGACCAAGTTGACTAAGCAATAGTCCCCCAGTTTTGGACCCGAAATCCAGGTATTTCCAAGACTTGTCTGCACGAGAATGATGTATCACATGACCGCCTCCGTTTTGACTGGTGTGATCATTGGGTTGAAACAACTGTCAGAAATTTCTGCCCTTAAAACTCAAAAGTCTTTCAAAAGCAAGTTTCGAGCATAGCGATCAAATTCTCAAAGCTAGGTAGGTAAATTACAGGCTAAGAGATGCATATGGTTCTCTCTAGCTTTCGGGCTCGCGAACGTGACAATTTTTCCATCGCAAGGAGAGGAGGGCCTCCTTCTCTATAATCTCCATTCATCTTGGAGCAAAATTGGGATTTTTTTCTTTTTCTACCACTCTTTTTTAAACCACCAGATTGCATTCCATGGGATCCTTATCGCCTCTCCATTAGTATCACATTTCATTTATATCAACGTCCAAGATCTTTCTTCTTGTTTCTACCACTATTTCTCCCTACAATTTTGTGTCTCTTTAAATCAGGTATCGATTGAATTGTCAGGTCACACATTTTTTCAGGGAAAATGGTACCTCTATTCCAAATGTAAACCAACACCAAACGTTTCAATATTTCTGTAGGGCTTCCCTAATGCAAGGATTACAACTAAAGCTTGAAACTCTTTTAAGGATCTTCAAAAATCGATTTGGTTTATGTAGAACAGAAATAAAAAAATCCCTAGCGCTGTTGGTAATTTCTAATTTGACTCCTGTTAGACCAGTATGATGGATGGGTTTTAATGTTTAAAGTTAGTTTTATCACAGGACAGAATCGTTGCATTTTGTAAAGCCAGTTTTTTGTACCCCTGTAGCTCCCTGACCCAAACTACAGCCTGCAATGTCAGGTTTCGAAAAAATCAGCCATAGAAAAAGTAAGTGTGAGGGACAACAGGATTTCAACGGTTTCATGCTTCAAAATTTTCAAAGGGACGCAAATCAAACAAGATTGAAAAGTGATGCTTTAGGACGTTGAAATTAGTTCATTTTTATTTGGCCAAACTTTATACTGCTCTGCTAGCATTTATGAATTGACATCTCATGATCTATAAATTGGAACACAAGAGAGCAATCACTCCTTGTCATGCTGGGACTTTGCATACGTTTTGTTATTTTTTCCCACCAGTAGTAAAGAAAGCAACAGTTTCAGCCCAGGGTCCATTTTTGGAGTAGCCTTCTAAAAGAGTGCTTTAAAGTAGACAGAACATATCTTGTCGTTTTACTTCCTATTGAAAAGTACTTTAACCTTATAAAGGCAGATGGCAAAGTCCAAAATCTACCCCGTTATACATTGCTCTGGTATGTTGCAATGGGGGGATATCATTGATATAAAAGATTGCTCGCCCTTCGCACACAAAAAAGCAAAGTTGGCTGGGCTGGGTTGAAAATTTTGAATTGCTTGATTTTTTCACAGCTATAGCCTGGCTTCGGCTTCGGCTTTCAGGCAGGCAATTTTAATCCGCTCCAAATCTCGCGAATTTTTTACAGACGAAGCAATGCTTTTGCTCTGCGTCGAACATGAATTGAAACTTTGGCTGCTGATGCGATTAATGATTTAATAAATCTGAGAACCATCATACACTCCATTTATGAATCTGTGTGTGAACTTTTTCGCGCCGATGCACATTTAAAGAATTGACGCTATCACATTTTGAAATATATCAAACTAAAATAAAGACATGTTAAATTGTACTCGTAAGTTCATGAGATTCTTGAGCGAAACTTTGGCTAAGGTTGAACTTGCTTTGGACGTCCATTTGCTTTGGTTCCGGTGCAATGGCTTCGGTGGACAAATACAAAAGTGAGAGTAACTGTGGGAAAAAATCCCCGCTCCGCTCGAAATACGAAGCGAAGCACAGCAGAGAACTATTTATATCCCGACTCCCAAGGGGCAGGTGGAGGGGGAATTTTAGTTTCTGAATTTCTTTTTGAAAACCTTTATTTGTTTTTCACCGTTTTTTGCTACAGTTCGGAAAGTTCATTTTTTACCAGCTTTACGTTCACATGACGTTTTGTTTTCTCTGAAAGCTCAGTTTTGTGATGAAATATAACATTAAACAGTACATCATGCTATATAGTGAGAAATCAAAGCAGAGCCCAGATTTGAAAACCAACAAGAGCATGGCTCGGCCGTTAAAATTACTGGCAGGTGGCGAGAGATGATGTTGGTTTAACCAGTAGATCGCACGTTTGTTTACATTGAAAATATGCGCCAGGATTTTGATCCTGTGCAAAATGAAAATTCCCAAGCAGATATGGATATTAAAAAGAGAGAATTGCGAAACTGACCAACCCTTCTTTTTTTTGCTAGATATTATGAAGTATGTAGAAAGTTTTTTGCTGCCATTATATAGACTCATATGGTGCCCCTACCTTTCCATGGTTTAGTACTGCTAAAAAGTGCATTAAAGTGAAAAAATCTCCTCTCTCATTTGGATGTTTTATATGGCGAGATGAGCGGTGATTCATTGCTGCAAAATCTACCACTACAACCACTGACAGAAAGGGTTACACCAGGTATAATCTAAGTTCTTTTGATATGATGTCTGCTTAGCACAAGGACGTGCGTCTATGTCATGGAGTAAGAGTTTTACACACAAAAGTTCACTGTGCGTGCTCAACTTTTTTCAAAGAGGACCTACCTGGTGAGCTTCTGACAGTAAGTATTACAATATGGCATCTGCTAGTAGCAAAATGATGGTCTGATAGCAATGAAGGCTCGTGGACGATGCGAATCAAACAGGTAGAACCTAAAACAGAGCTTATTAATCACTATCTCCTGCTTGCCCTTCAATTTTAACCTTTACATAAAGTTTCAATTAACCTTGCATAAGTAGCTAGGCAGGTCCCATTCATTTCACTTTCTACGTGCATTCCACTACTACGAGAATTATTTATTTATTCCAACGACATGCAAATTAGGGTTGACCTAAACTTTTGGGCGAGTGAGGAGCTAGCTGGAAACCTTGGCCTACTAAAAAGCATAGCAGCTATATAGCTCCGAGATTTTCTGTGACTCTACGAGTTTGTGTATATGTAAAGTTCTTTACCATTCCCTCCTTCTCCTCCTTCTTTTCTTTTCTCGTTTTTGAATGTGGCATTAGCGCTGCTGTGCTGCTGCTGTTGTTGCATTGAAGTGAGCAAAAGTGAGCAAGTTTCACTAGCTGTGAAGCAAGCTGTCTAAAGACTACTCACTCTTTGTGATTTCTCTGATGATACCTGCTCTTGTATAGGGGCTCTCCTCTGTGTTCAAGACTTGAAGTTTGCTGTGGATCAGATCTGCCCAAGTTGGATTCCGGCACGTTTCTCGGGCCACTCCTGCGGTGCCCCTCGTTTTCGTATACATGTACTCGTACTCACCAAAACTCACTCAACAATCTTATGTTATGGACGCAAGCTCACTTTTTATGTCTATAAGTACTTTATACGGCTGTTTTTTCTCCTGTCTGAACTCACCACACAGCACTCGAAAACTTAAAGTTGTTGTGGGGTTACTCACCGTTCTATATATTCTGGTGCAATCAAATCACTTTTGACTAATTTTTAGTGACTACTAGTGATTTTAAAGTCTCCTTTTGGACTTGGCTGATACTGCTACCTACCAAGAAGAATTTTGATGGTGCCAGACCCAATTGGTCGTAAACGTTGTTGCGCGCATTTTGTGACAATATTTATGTGACACCCTGTATTGCCTTCTTGCTTTGCAGAGGAGATGCCCAGTACAGATGCTAACCGGGTGTCTGTCTGGTATTAAGGAATTTACAATTCATTTGAAACAACCTGTATGGCGAAGATGGTGGTGGTGCTGTACCCATTCCTGACCCCTCAAGGGCAATAGATGTAGCTAGACTTGCTTACACCAGCCTTCTCATATTTTCTTCTCTCTCCGCTTGAGAAACCCAACCTGCATCCAATTCTCGTGAAATACTGACTGCCTGTATATGTAGAAAATAAAGTGCAACGCAGGGTAAATCAGTAATTGATTGTTTCTTGCCCTCCAGTCGAGTAAAATCACTAGAGGTTGAATTTGCATACTTTCTCAAGTGACTGTGGCTAACCATGTGGAATTTTAAGTAGTCACGTGACCCGGGAAAAAACCACAACAAAAACAAAGCATCAGCTGAGAGAGTTTTTTTCGTCACAGCTACGTTGCCGTTGTTACTCTTATACTGTGCAACGCGTGCTGAGCACACTATTTGGGTCCCTGTGTCGCATACTAATGTGCGCTCCCGAATCTATTTATTGGTTTGGTTATACATTTTTCCGCCACTGTCTGATGATATTCAAAATGCATGTATGAATATTGAGCAGCAAGAATATTTAGATCACATTCACACATGTGTTAAGCAACAGGTGGATTCTCGCAGAGAGGACCTCTAAAAATACTCTCCATCCCGGTCTTCTCTTTAATCCATCTTGAGATGTGTCAAAAGATGCAACCTACAGGAATGTGTGAACTGTGAATCATATAATGGTTCTGACCTAGCGCCATTTAAAATATCTATCTGGTTACGACTTGGTATGTCAATGGCATTTGAAAGGAAATTGTTTCCTCAAAATATGAAGAATTCCTCATTCGCACCTCTATGCTTACCCACGAGTCTTGAATTTCCTCCGCGAATGATGAACCTCAATGGGGTCGGCTAGAATTTACTTACCAATAGGTTTCTTCTTACCATCTATTCTTATATTTTTGGCCGTTCATAAATGTATTCCAAGCGTATTATTCCGATCTCTATCAGAGAATAAAGAAATATCTAGTAAGTAAATACTTATCATCTTGGGTCATCGCACTGTTACGGGACACACAGAATTCTGTCCATCCTTCCTTTCTTCAAAATGTAGCAAAAATCTTATAATAACGTAACGCTGTGCCTGCTGTTCTTGTTTCACGAATTTTCCTGGAAACCTCTCCAATATATAAAATAAGCCTACAACAAGACATCTAATAGCATGTTGGAGCTAGGGCCTAGCAGTACACTGAAAAATGAGTCTCTTTTGAGCTGGAAAAAGGTGTGAGCTGTACATAAGCTAAGCATGCCCATGAATATTGAAAAAGCGGATTAAATTCTTTTGTGAAAACTGAAATGCAAAGAGAAATTCGGCCTTTTTGCATAGACATCCACTGAATGATTGTAATTCCCAGCCTGAAAAGGCAGGCATATTCCATCAAAGCAACAATGAGGTTGTAATTAGATAATTGTCAATACCTAGCTATACTTAAGTATTCCTCCCCTAGTAATCACATAATTACAGGCACACTTCCAAGCTATGAAAGATCAGAGCTAATTGCAATCTTTTCATCAAGGTGGTCATAAAGTATGGATTGCCTGGCTAATGTAATGAATCTCATGACAAGCGATAAATGTATCTGACAACTCCCTTGCATTGGAAATAAACTCGTGAAACATTGTTTTTTTGGCTGTCATAACATCGTTTGGAATCTTTTATTACAATTGGTTTGTACATTCTTTCGTTTGGATTTTCATTTAACACTTTTTCCCCTCTGTTGGAAGAATTTTTAAAAGAAGTCTTGTCGTCGGTTCAATATTTTTAAATTAAAGTTGGTGGTATTTAGTTTTCAGTTCACTTCTCTCTTGTTCTAAGCACAGAATTTTGTGGGGGATTTTATTCAATTGTTTTGACTGAAGGAACATTTTGCTAACTTTTGCAATACTTGTTTTTTTTCACAATTCAATGATTTCAATAATTAATTAAACATCGCTAAGTAATTTAAAAACAACTTTTAATTCAATTTTGGCTCCATTTTCTAGCTTGTAATTGTTGTAATAATTAAAAATATTTAGATATTGGGGGACAAATGGCATAGAATTAAATTAGGTTTCATATAATACGTAGAATAAATCACTTATGGATGACGATTTCATCATTTTCACTGAAGTCAGAATCGCCTTTTGTTTGTAAACATTTATATGAGCACATTCACTTGTTTATGTTTCTCTGTACACCTATAGGTCTTTTATAATGGTAAGTAGAATGAATGTTGTTGAAGTACGCCGATCTCCATCAATTTATTGTTTTAATTTGTCTTTTCTGAGATAGGAGAGGTTTCGTGAGCACACATCAGCGCGGAGGTTGCGCGCCCCACTTCGAGGCCGCGAGGCTGAGGAGGAGGTTATTGTTGGCTGCATAATAGTTGGCCGCCGCGGCAGCGTTGGCAGCACTCGTGTGGTAGTTGTTGTAGTAACTGTTGTAACAACTGTCCATGGCTGCCGAAGGAGGAGCAGGAGGAGCACTAGTAGCGTTATTAGTGTTAATCGCATCACAGCTATACGTAGTCGGGTTCGAGCCCGCGGCCGTCCAACTGTTCGAGTTCGAGGACGCTGGAGGCTGGTGGTTGTTCTCTTGTTTGAATTGATCACAGCAATCTGAGGGGGAGCCTCCTTCAGCGTTGTCAGCATTGGTAGGATTATTCTTTGATGAGGTCACCCTGTCACCACTTCCACTTGCAGGATCTTCAGCATTTCCAGGATCGCCAGGTGGGTCTCCTCCATCTGGAGCAGGTGGGGGCTTGCTCTCAGATGACGGAGATTGGGAGTCATTTCTACTTGCCCCGCCCTCTCCCGATTCGCCTGCACTCCTTTTATTTGGTGGACTTTCTTTGGGCGGGTCGACGAACTGGTGGGGAGTGGGCGTGGCGGGCATGAGGTTGTGTTGTTGTTGTTGTTGATGATGGAATTGCGCTGAAGAGGTCTGTGGTTGTGGTGGGGCAGCCTCGGCTAACCGTCAGTGATTGGGCATTGAATGGGGCGGGGGCACCCCCGCCAAGCCCGGGGGCGGCGGGCCCTGCTGCTGCATGAGGTGGGACTGTTGTTGGGGACTCATCATGGGCGGGGAGTGCTGGGGGGCGTGGCCGGGATGGAGTGGCGACACGCCTCCCATATGGTGGGGAGGAAGGTGGGACTCGTGAGGGGGACCGCCCCCGGGGTGGCCAGGGGGCGGGTGTGGACTATCGTAGGGGTGAATGGGGTGCCCCTGTTCGTCGAGAGGCGGGTAGGGGGTGCCATCGGGTCCCATTTGAGGCGGGGTCATTCGCTTCTCCTTCTGCCTCCTGTTGCAGAACCACACCCGCACCACCTCCTTCTCCAACTGGAGGCTGTCGGCGAGGTTGGTGATTTCCTGCGCGGAGGGCTTGGGGTTCTTGTTGAAGTGCTGCTCCAGTGCTCCCTTGATGCTGACCTCGATTGAGGTTCGCTTCTTCCGCTTCCGGCCCTGTGCGGCGATCTTGTCGATGTTGGCCGAGGTCCCGGTGGTAGAGTCGGCCTCCGCCAGCCACTTCTTGAGGAGTGGCATCAGCTTGCACATGTTCTTGAAGCTCAGCTGGAGGGCCTCGAACCTGCAGATCGTCGTCTGCGAGAAGACGTTGCCGTAGAGGGTGCCCAAGGCGAGGCCGACGTCGGCCTGTGTGAAGCCCAGTTTTATCCTCCTCTGCTTGAACTGCTTGGCGAAGGACTCGAGGTCGTCTGAAAAACAAGCGTCTGCGAGATTTTATTTTCGGTCTATAGCCGTTAGCGATTAGTTCTATGGTCAAGCAAAGAAAGGAAGTCAGGTTAGGTGTTAGACTGTGTAAACCCGTACCAGTTCCGGTACCTGAAGTCGGTTGCATTGGATCCTCGTCCGTGCTCCGGGGGCTCGAGTTGTGTGACTCTCGTGAATAGCGATCGACGAAGGGGTGGGGCGGCATCTGGCCGGGTATCATCCCGTTCATCCCGTAGGCCGCGGGGTGGGAGGGGTGCAGCTGCGGCGAAGGGGAGTTGGGGGCGACCGGGGGTGCACTTCCGGTTGGGGTACCGGCCGGTGACATGTGACCCGACAGATAGGGCGAGGCCGCGGCCGAAACCGGCGGAGGCTGCCACGAGCCCATGTGTGACATGTGTGACCTCGCCGCGGCCGACGTGAAGTCGCCCGGCGAGTGGGGCTTGATGTCCTGCTTGAGGTCGGCGGCCGCGGCCGACCCGTAGAGGCTGGCGTGCGGGTGCATCGCCCAAGCATCATGGGCGGCGGCGGGTAGACCCCATGGGTTGTGTGCTAGGGGATGGGGTGGCATGGCTGCGCCATTCTGCACGGCCAGGGCTGATGAGGAGGTTGTTCCTGTCGTTCCCGAGGTCGGTGGAGGCTGGTACTTCATTTCTGGCATCCCCGATCCTCCGCCGGCACCCCCGGAGTCGGAGCCGGCGGTTGACCTCGGCGAACAATATCCGGCGGATGCCGCCGACGAGTTGACCAGGTTCATGGCGACGGCTGCGGCCGCGGAGGCCGATTCGGCCGACGGCTCGTGACCGGCGGTGTAATGGTGATAGTTGGCGGCAGCAGCGGCGGCAGCGGCGGCGCTCAGGTAAGTCGTAGCCATTTGACCGGCACGCTCGGCTGAGCTCGGATGCTGGTAGAGGAGGTCGGCCCGATCTAGAAATCCAGGATCCTTTGGGCCCTCCACATTTAATTGTCTCAATCAAAGCACTGCTATGTAGAGTCAGAAACGCACTGAGTGTTCATGGAGAATACTCGTTTTGAACGGCGATACGACGCGTCTGTAACCGGTGAGCTCGGGGACTCGACTGAAAATTGTTCGCTACTGACGATTATACTTTGCGAGAGAGAGCCCCTCGTTCGCGCTCTCGAGAATAATGTACACCAGTTCACGTATGGTATAGTGCATGCAAGCCGCGAATGCGCGCGCAAACGGCCGTTACTTTATGATACCATAGCACCATAGATACCCCGTAGAAAATAAAATGTTGCATGCGCGAAAACATACCCACTACATAGAAACCGGTGCCATAAGCCGGTCCAAGTATAACATATGTACGATTTCTATCAACCGGTTAAACTATTGCATTCCCCTGTAATGGGCATATTTTTTGCCACAATGTGGTGGTTTTAGACTTTCATATTTCACGGCAAAAACTGTCAGTCCGATCCATCCGTCAGGGGGGAGGAGGTGGGCCCGAATTAGGCTCCAAGGGGGAGGCCATATTTGTCGACCTGATGAGCTTGGAATTGGGGCTTCGAGCAAGAAGAAGAATACCTTGCCATCATACATGTAACATGTAGTATGCCCCATATGATATGGTGAAGGAGGAGGATAAGTTATGTGCTGCCCACGCGAAAAATCGCAACCCTCTCTTCTTTTACAGAAGCCAATTATCCTGCAATTGCCATACTCGAAGTAAAACGACGTGATCTTTTCCTTGGGAATTGTGTTTTTT
>JAAUYL010029204.1_pt1 | contig 12958 bp, 13 predicted proteins | sample 7278011 | NCBI WGS metagenome assembly JAAUYL01 (sample SAMN14350225, study PRJNA611818) | marine sediment metagenome | isolation source: surface marine sediment (1.8m) | place: French Polynesia: Moorea | collected 2018-08 | reverse complement strand
TGGAAAAATAACTTGTTTTGTTTTGTTCTCGGATAAAAAATAAATGCTATATAACAAAAACCAGGCATGCTGCCAATTGTACTCCCCTGTCGACTGTGAGTCTGTGACAACTTTTTAGGCTCGGTCGTAGCAAAAAATTGGAAATAAATTGCCGCCAAAAATGGCTTCATCTGTCTTATAAACCGACAGGGCTAGGGATTTGTCAGGTTGTGATGTAATATTACATAAAAATATATTAAATTATTTTTTATCTGGGATTTCTAGCTAGAATTATTCTATAGGTTTGCTGTATTCATAATGGAAAACACCGGAGACGCTTCTGGGAAATATGGAGCTCTGACGGCGTAAAGATTCTCGATAAAAAAGCTTGCTCGAATTCATTCATTAATTATACCACTAAGTACCTGTCATTAGCATAATTAAGTACTAATAACTGCAATTATATTTGTCAATCTCCATATTTTGGGATGGACCTTGAAAGTTAATATGATAAGACATGTTAGAACCCGCTCGCTCCTTGCAATGACAACAACAACAACACATGGTTAAGTTTGACTTCTAGACCTTGGTTGGAGAAAAAAGAAAAGGGTTGTTTACTTGAATTTTGATGGACATGTGACAACATATGGTGTGCATGCTGAGAGCATAACAATAAGACAGCATGGTTGAACACGAAAAATCTTTTTCCTTGTTAAGGAACAGGAATTGGGGTTGTTGACGTCAGGTTTTCCAGGTTTTTACCAGACGGGCCCCAAAAATAAAATAAAAACCCATTTTATGAGGGGACAAAATGGTCAAAAAAAGCCAAAAAAGGCTGCTAAGTGAAGCCCGAAATGCCTGGTCACGAGAGCCACACTGTTTTTTTGTTACCCCATTTTTGCTGCAGTGTTAGCTGTTAACCTCAAAATTACCAGAAGTCCAAAAATAAGGCGTTAAATTAGTTGCTTTCCATCATATGAGTAATATGGGTTGAGCAGATTAATTAATATGCATTTATGAGCTAGATAATTAGCTGGTGCGGTCAAATAATCTTTTTTATGAAAGGATATTGACCAAGACAAGACTGAATCTTGCCTGAAAGTCATTACCCACGAGCAGGTAAACCTCACGTTCTCGCTATGTGGTTTATTAGATTCCTTTTTTTTCGCTGATAAACAGAACAAAACGCGCCTTAATATAATCACCAATACGGGAGGGAAAATCTTTTGACCACAGAATCTCTTTTGATTTCGTCTCAAATATAAGCTTTGCTTTGGTAAGAAGTCTTTAGAAGTGATGTTTCTAAGGCTCGACTTACACAAGAAAGACCTTGAGCCATGTTTTGATGGAAAACTTCGTCGAATAAAGTTCCCACGTGTCGAAAAATTTTCAAAAAGCATATTAAATTCATTTTTTCCCATCAGCTCCAATTCAAACGATTGCTCTGAATAATTCAAAACATCTCTTTGTCACCGTCATAATGTTTTTGCTTTTAACCTTGCCTTTGAAATGCGTACCCTGCAAAATATTGTTTATGTCGTTAAAAGTTTAATCTCCCTTTAAGGCAGTTATTATGCCTTTAAGCAAAACAATTGCAAATTAACCATTTTCCTGTTTGTTGTGTAGAATAAGCTAGCTAACAAGAGGCTTTAACAATTATATTTTGATCCTTCTTTCCTGGTGCTTTTCAATTAAAAGTCACAGTCCACAGAATGAGGACAGCAGGCAATCACTGGTTTCTGGAATTGCCTGTATAATGACTGAAAATGGCTCCATATAATCATCTGTGTTTCTTATGTACTTTAGTCTAATCTGTAGAGGCTATAGGACATTATCTCTCTCCGAACGGGTTGATCCCCATTCCCCAAAGCAGAAGAACTAAATTATGTTGGGATCAGCAAAGTTTCCTTCCCATTGTAGAGTATGACTTTGACTACAACATGGTAGAAACTGTCTGTGCCTTAGGACAAAACTACATAAATATATTGGCTGGAAGAAAGGCCCCCCTGTCAAGTAATCCTTTGGCTTTATTGTTTTTTTAGATGGTTGGTCGCCCTTTAAGGGGCTCCCCTCTCCTCTCTCCTTTCCCAGAGGCTTTGGATTTCCTGACTTTGACTCAGGACACTACATACCTTAGTTCTTGACTGCTGAAGTTGCTCTTGATTCTGAATGTCGTACAGAGGGGAAGCGGAGGCCGCAGGATCCGATAAATTCAAGTCTTTGCCCTCCGTTTCTGTGTATGACACATTGTACGTGTAGGTCTGGGTGGTGAGCTCGAAAAACTTGGGTATGTTGAAACCAGCACTGAAGAGGAAAACGGGCACCACATAACTGCTGACCCGCTGCCACTGTCGTCCACTGACCATGATGGCATGGTAGTCTATTGGTTGTGAAACTGCCCGATAACGTTCCACTGCAATCACAGTTGTCATGTAAATTGAGACGCACAGAATGAAATTGTGTAGCGGGTAGAGGAGATACACAAAAACAATGGTGTGGACATTTGTCGCCAGCTGGAGCTCGTGACGGATGCTCTCCAGGAAGGCAAAGACCAGGTAGATGTTGTCGCACAGTGCCAGGATGATGAGCAGACGATTGAAGGTGCTCTTGAAGAGGGCCTTTGAATAGAGCACTGGTATCGAGACAATGTTGGCCATTAGTCCGATGAGGCAAACACTTGCCTGAATGACTCCTCCGACCCACCACGAAGCAACTCCGAACAGTTTAAGTTCTTCAGCACTAGCTCCACTACAGTGATAATCTGTTTCCAAATCACTCTCATTGCCCGAAGAAGGCACAAAGATGGCCTCCATCGGCATTGAATAGTCGTCCTCCATCCTTGAGATATGGTTTGTTTTGTTGTTCACTTTCTATGAAACATACTGTTTTTATGTAAAAAGAGTAATTTGCCTAATGGTATAATCAATCGTATGAGAGGGAGGAAGAGATTCCTGTTTCTCAACTGTGCTTGCACAAAACTAAGTAAATATAGAAGAAGGCAGCCGCGACCTCCGCCGCGCATTTTAGAGGCCGCGAGGCCGTCTTATTTTTGTGCGTTCTCGACTCAGCGAAAGCCCGTTTAGCCTTCGTATTACAAGCCTAAACTGAACTGTAAAAACTGCTGCTAAGCCTGTTGATACACACTCTACATTTATCTCGATTATATAACCATTTTTCAATGGTTTGCATGTCTGTCTGTGCTCTGCTTATTCTAAAATCCAGATTGGAAATATCTATATCGATAATAAATGTGCTTGATTTTAAAGCACTGTCGAGCAGTGAGCAAATTCGCAAATTGTCAGTTTTCAACTGAAAAAAGTTTATTCATAAATTCTGTGTGCTTTTACAACTTCTATGCTTTACTATTGTTACACTGGCTCTCTAGTAAAACTGGCCGAAAAAGGTTCTAGTGTTCATTTCATTTTTTGCAGAAAATATTTTTGTTTTGTTTCTTTTAAATATCTGTCCGTGTGTTATTGATCAGGCAGCAATTTAGTTTGTAATTGTCGTGGTCAAAACGGTTCTTTTATTTCACATTAAACCAAACAATTGATTTATTCATTGAAAGGTTGCGAGATCAAGATGGAAGAAAGTACAGAAAATGCATCTCAGACCAAAGTAAATAAAATTCTATGACACAAGAAAAGAAGTTTAAGGAGCCACAAAAATGTCACTTCAATTTAAACTGCATTTGGGGTTATTGGTTGAGCTGACGTTTGTACTCTGAACTTTTTATTGAAGACGTGTTACAGAGTCATATCACATAAGAATTGAACTTTTTCTAGAAAATCCGGCTGCTCCGTCTAGATTTGTGAAGATTAAACCCAGCCCAACATAAATCTTTGTTTGTGCCAGCTGATAAACTTGGCCTTTATTTGACAACATACCATGACGATTTTTGGATTATCTTTTTTTGCGAAAGTACGAAACTTTTATGAACACAATATCAATAAATTGTCTACGCAACAAGTCATGCTATTCCAGGACTTTCTAACATTTTTTTGGATAATGGAAAAATAATTAAATATTTGATTTTTTTTAATTATTGTACATGACAAGCTCTGGAGCTATTTTAAAAACCAGCAGACCCTTCCCCACTACACTCAAGACGCTGTCGTTTTGAACAAAGTGTCTCATTTTTTAGGCTGCTCGAACAGTGTAAAATTCGAATATATTTTCTTGCTCCTCCCCTGACTCACGTACTACCACCAAAAGGAAGCAAGGCTCAGAATAGATTTCGCCAAAAAAGAGCAAGAATAACGAAGTGAATTTCAAAGAAATTCAGTACATCAGGATTATTTTGTAGACATTTATTTTATCACTGATTTGAGCTGCCCTAGGTAATTTATAGTGTTATTTTCTACAATTAAACATATATTGCTATTTATTAATTGTCTAAACACGAGTTCCAATATGTCTGATTTGCAATGGAGTGGCTTCAACGGCTGGATCTGGAACCAAGCTCTCAGATTTAGTTGGAGACGAGTTCTTGTTGGTGTCTGTCTTCCTTGTTTTGCAGCTGACAATGCGGGTCAACAGCTGCGCCCATTCACCCAAGAGTCTCTTGAGCTCTGTCCGGAACGGGTCCGACATGGCGCAGTAGAGGAAAAAGTTGAACCCGGAGTTGAATGTGAGCAGGAGGTGTGATACAAGTCCAATGAGCAGAATCCAGAGCGGCATCCCGCCGCAGTTGTGAAAGTAGTCCTGCTTTTTCGTCTCGAACGTCAACGCTTCGTGGAGGCTGAGGAAATTCCGTGGCACGTGGCAAATGACGAAGAGGGCCACCACGGCAAACAAGATGAGGGCCTGGCGATTCTCCTCGGCGGCTTGTTGAGAATGCGAGTTATTTGCGGACAGAAGACCTGCAATATACAGAGAAGGAAAAAATGAAGAAGGGCTTGGGGACCCATTTTTCACAGGCTGCACAAACTTTTAAAAAGTGTGACAGTACATATTTTTTGAAGGCTTGAAGAATTGCCCCGAAGAAGTTCTGTTTGCCTAAAGAAGCTATATTTCTGCAGTAATTTTTTATGAACTTTTGCTAGTGTTTGCTAAAAGGCTACAACTGTCATCACACTGCCTAGTGCCTAGCCTGCAATTTACAGAGGGCAGTGTGGAAAAACAGATGCTTTTTGCGACGAGAAGGGAGGAGAAACCTAAGGCAGAAAAATGTCCTTCTTTGTAGAAATGGTAGGCCCATATACCCTTCAACGTAACTAAATAAAAACTCGCAGCTACTCCTCTCAGATGGTTTCCATCTACAAATCTATTATTGTTTTTTGTGCATGAAAAGAGCCTATAATTTGCTAAACGAGTGCATTGAAAAGTTAGCAGCTTTCGACCACAAGAATCCTTTGCAAAAATGTCCTAAGAACTACTATTCAAGGTCAGTAACAAAAATCCCCACAGGAGGATATTATGGATATTTTTGTATGGTATTTCTATATCTACCTACTTATTTACTGACTCTTTTGGGCATCCTGTCACGTACTGCTCATTCCTGTAGCCTGCGTTTATTATTTTTTCCGCCTTTTTGCCCGCGAGTTTCTTCAGGACAGAATGAGGTTTAAGAACCCATTTTTCGCAGGCAAATTCCAAAGCATGCATCATTCATTCGTTTTTTCAAATGTCAAAACTTAAAAATGCCAAAAAAATATAATTTTTCACCAAAAGAGCGCAGGATTTTTATAGGGTCCTTAACTTTTATACTTTGGTAAGAAAATTGGATTTATTGCAGTCTTGTTTACAGAACTGTCTTGTTTTTTGCTGGCTTTTCAAAAAAATAAGATGCTAAAAAACCTGAAAGCCAATTTTGCCGAAGAAACTTCGGCACTTTTTCGTGGGGTTTTAAGAGTTGCTTACAAAAGAGGTTTTTCACAGAAAAAGTTGCGCTCCTTTCCCAAAATTAGCCCGCAACACCAAAAAGCAGTTTCTTTGTACAAGTGGCCAGGATTTTTAATGAAATGTCCAGCAAAGCTGAAATAATTTGCAAAAGATTAAAAGGCACTAGAGAGTTGCAACTGCTTTCATATTTTCTATATAAGTCTCTTGGGAGTATCACTGGCGCGGGAAAGGTTGCGTAACTAAAGTGACACTAGGTTCCGCTGTAATAAAATATTTTTTAAAAATATTTTTACCTCTCATATTTTTTCGACGAAGCTTGAATGCGTTATAGATCCTCCAGTTGAAGAAAATCAGAGCCACCAACGGAATCACTCCTGTCACCAACAATCTAGCGTAGTGATGGTAATAAGTGGTATAGTCGTCGTTCAGCCGCAATTTTGTAGGTGCAATGCTCATCTGAAATAAATAAAAAATTTATTATTTCTAAAACTATACATGATTCAGTCAAGGTAACTCTAGAATTGGCTTGGTATTATCTAACCTAATATCAGCAGTTTTCCATGGGGAATTGGAGTTTCATATTTCGATATTTCAATATTGTAGAATTTTGGCAGGGATTTATTTGAAGAAGGAAATTCGTACTGTGGAAATATAAAATATGGACCTTCTTATTGCACTTGAAAATGGCTACTATTTTTAATCTTCATTTATTCTGGAGAAGACAAAGAGTTTTTCATAATGGGATGTCCTTTAATTAATTTGCTTACAGCAGTTACTTTCAAAGAACAAAAAGATGGTGACGCTATAAAATATACATTAAGCAAATATTCATTTAAAATTATATTAATTAATTTTAGACGGTTGAATAAAATGTAATCTTTTTCAAATCTAAGAGATTTCGTAAATATTCAAACCGGACTTAAGATATATGTAAGACAGGTCCTTTTGATGTAACTTTCTAGTAATTAAGTCAATAATAATGATAATCTGATTAGCTAACTAAGTAAGTTCTTCTGCCTTTGCTTGATAAATATGAATATTCCTAGAACAACTGTTGGCTCACCTAATTAAAAACCAGGGAGGTGCTTCATTTTAAGGTCCAAAAAACCGTAATTTGAGAGTGCGTTGCATTTAAAAGAGGCCCCAGAAAAAAAGTTACAACCTCTTTGAACTTCACACACCGTCTGAATTTTTAACTTGCGAGCTTTTTCAGAGTTCAAAGTTTCTGTCAAAATAGTTGCCAGATTAATGTTGAAGAGCGAAAGAGTTTCCATCTGTAAAAACTTCCAAAAAAATGTGAAACAGGAAATGGAGATGAGTATCTTTCGCACACTAAATCCCTGTAGCAATTTCATTCTTTTCAGTTTCTCTCCCATGTCTGGGAGGCATTTTTGAAGAAAAAAGTCGAGAAAATAAGAAAGCCATAACATTTTTTTAGCTAACTTATATCGTGCGCTGTTTTGACATCTCCTTTTTTAATAAGGAAAACTGAAGGCACATACATTGCATGCAACTGACTTGATTATTTATTCTAGCTTAGGCCTGGTAAAAGAAATGAATTGAAGAGCTACGATTTGTCACGTCACTCTTTGTCAACGGTTGTACGCTCTTCCAAATAAAATATGTTCCTTCTAGATATCTATCAATCTCCCAAAGCCTTCTTAAAGTCGCACACATCTGTGTGTAAGTTGTGGATAAAATTGCTCCACTGAAAGCTGAAAGCGAATCCATTTCGTATCTTCAATCAAGTCAAAAGTGCTTTTCTCTTTCGTAGAGAGATGGGAAATCTTGCAGTGACACGAGGTTGCGGTGATCAATTTTGTTAGGGGGCGCCCATTTTTACACGCGAGGCTTCCTCGAGTCGTCTAAGTAGATTCTCCTATTTTGGGGTTGTTGTTCTTGGCGATCTTGGGGCCTTAGCGTTTAAGTTTTTGCTCGCTTCCTGCAACGTGCATGCGTCATATTCTCCCAGATATCATACTGCCGGTAAATTTTGGTACGAGTGGTACGGCGGTTTTCCGCCGGATCAACCGGCGATATCCGCCGAATTTTTCAAAATTGATTAATTCTCTAGGTTGGTCACCGCCAGCGTATGGAATGCATCGCATTAACGAATGGCTTTTTTGCCGAGCGGGTTAATGATGGAACGAATGTTCCGTCTTGTTCCACTCACATTAAATGATGGGGAAGGACTGAGACGATCAATCCAAAAATAACATTGACAATGCCTTTTGTTTGTCTGAGCTGAGAAACCTAAAACGCATCAGCTTTTGGCTATTCACGCTACAACTTCCGGAAGTATCGACCACGTGCAGCCGCCAAGCTTATGTTTCACAACATAAAAAAGTTGAGCATTGACTTGACAAATAATAACATGTTTTTCCCCTCTTCGTAAGTAAATGTATACCCATGCTTTGTTTGTGTCAAGGACCCCCTCCTATCTAAGTATCTAGAGACTCGTCTTCTTGTTGAGTATTGAAAACAACGTGACTTTTATTAATGTCGTGTGCAACTTCCATTACTTTCCATTATTGGATAGCACACAAATAGACATTGATGGCAAATGACTTGGGTATGCTAAGCATGCACCCAACCAACCAAACAACTGCTGTGGTAGGCATGATAACTTTTTAAGTGTGCCACAGACAGCCAGCTCATTGTCATAATGTATCCAAATATGTGCTTAATTCGTTTGCCTTTAAGCCCGAGGGTACGTCATGGATTTGTCACATAATAGTGGCACTCTTACTTAGTTGGATGAATTTAACCTACTTGAAACTAAAGCTACATGCTTCAAGAATAATGGGGGCAGCCACTCACCCTTGTAACAGTCAACGACGAGTCGTTGGGATGTGGAAAGGAAGTGGTGTTGGTTCTCAACTCGAAGAACTTTGGTATGTTGAAACAAAGGCTGAAAACCAAAACGGGCAGAACATATCGGGTGACACGTTGCCACTGTCGTCCGCTAACAATGATGGCATGGTAGTCAATTGGTTGTGAAACTGCGCGATAGCGCTCCATCGCCAATATCATCGTCAAGTAAATTGAGATGCACAGTGTGATATTGTGCAGTGGGTAGAGGGCGTAAACAAAAATCGAAGTATGGGCATTTGTCGACAGGTTCATCTCTTGACGCAAGCACTCCAGGAAGGCCAAGACAAGGTAGAGGTTGTCTGCCAGAGCAAGGACAATGAGCAGTCGATTGAATGTGCTCACGTACATGTCTTTTGAGCGAAGCACTGGTATCGACACCGAGTTGGCCATCAGGCCGATGAGGCAAACGGCTGCCTGAACAACTCCGCCAGTCCAGAATGAGATTTGTCCAAACAGTTGGAGTTCTGCATCGGTGGCACCACTGCATTGATACCTATCACCACCACCATCTTCCATTCCATTGTTATCATTGATATTGTGGGGTGCAGTAGTATTGTCATTCACAATAATCTCCATGACTGGGGAAGCTTCTGAGGCCATTTTGTATTCACTGGTAAAATGGACCATTTATGCAAATAGAATGTCTATCGGGTAGATAGTTTATAGAAAACCGCAGTCTGACAATTTTGAGGTCGCGTCCGATACCAGCATATAACTCACGAGAGGGAAGGAGAGAGGCCGCGAGGCCGCCGTCGGCCTCGAAATAAAAGTAACCGGAGCTCCAGCGCGCGTCGAGCCATTTGCTATACTGTAAATAACTCTCGCATCCATGCCCCCGACGAACACTGAAACTTTTCCCTACATAGAAAGCAACAACAAACAAAACAGGCCACTGCTTGACCCTCTAAGCCTCTCTCTTACTTATTTAGTCTTGTACTTCGATTCTTTCGTAAGCCAGTCGAGCCCTTTGAAGTTGAATGAAAAACAGAAAATCAAGGCTCTCATATTTTTGAAAATCTCGGGATTGGCTTCCTTTTTAACCGGAAAAGTGGCTCTACTATAGTATGTATAGTATATATGACATTATCTAAAAATATATTTTAAATTAATGCTTCCTGTAACTAACAGAGATTCTTTTGAAAAAATGTCAATTAAAATTTTCCTTTGAAACTATGCGAATCAGCGACGTCATTACAGTTGCGTCACATTTTCTGGGGACTCTGCTTTCGACAAGCAATTATACAAATGCATGCTCGTACTACATATGTAACAATTTATGGCTAATAAATAGTATTTGTCAAGATATTCCTTAATGTGGTAAGAAGAATGACCCGCCATTTCCATTTGGTTAAATTACATGAACGCTGTACGTTAATCCTACAGGTAAAGTCCCAGGTTTTATTGATCACGAATACTGTATGTTTGGATTTGGAACAAGGAAAACAAGCTGGCTTAAATGGGCTGCCATGTCTGCAAACAATGTCAGATGCCAAATAACATCTTTGTTGTCTCAGCAGAAACTGAAAAAAAGGTTACACAGTATACTATTTACTTAGAAAATAGACACATTTTAATAATATGTTACCTTCGAAGCAAGGTAGTGTCGAATTCAAGTGTTTATTTTTAGCATCAACACACCCAGTTTTGTAACTAAAGAAACGACAGGAAAGACTTGTTTTAGAATCCGGATAAGTCTGAGAGGGCTTGAAATACCCCCTCCAACAATTGCTTTTTAACCCCTCCTGAGTTATGGCCCCCTTCAAAATCGACCCAGGGTGAAACTTTTTCAAGCATCACTAGTGATTAGCGCAGCCTTCATCTCTGAGGATTAGCAGGACCCCCCTCTTTTTTTCTTTTTCACTAAGTAGTAATTTTAGTTACCTGAGTTCTGGGACGAGGTTCAGCCATTAGAGGTGTAGAAAATGTTGCGTGCAACAACCTGGTTATAAGTACATTTCCCATATTTTTTTTCCTATACCCAATGTAATTAGATAATGGGGAGCTTCAAATGATTAGCACCTGATCAAGCTTATTACTTTTTCATGAATAATAATACTCATGTGGGTGTCGACTCTTTAGAAAATATGACTTGATTGGTAAATAGTCTTTTCATGTCGCATTTTAATTAGGGAAACCTAAGAATAGATGGGTACCATGCCTGCATTAAAACAACTGGACAGTGAAAATTATTTTAATGTATATTTTAAGCTCATGTTTTGTACAACAGTATAAGGTATTCGATACATTTTATGTAGTCTTTTTGCTTTACCCATTTTTAATGAGATCTTTCTTGAATATGTCCAAAAAAACAGAATTTTCTTTTTCTTAGAAAACATCGAATTTTGTGAGAATTTCCTTTGCTGTCGGTCTTAAGATTGGGTTGAGTTGAAGGCAGGCAGACATCAATTTCTGCAGAGAAATGGACAGATGTCCCGGGATAGTCGGAGGCTCGGAGCTTTGCGCAATCTGAAAAATATGGTTACATAACATGCATTTAAATACTTAATGACATAATCACTTAATGACCTTGTATGTTAGCGCATAATAGTTGGACACCTCTGATGCTCCCCAGGGAGGCTTCGTCGTTGCCATTTCAATTAGACAGCATCCAAATGACCAGATGTCACAGGATCGACCATAATCTTCTCCCCTTAAAACTTCTGGAGCCATGAAAGCAAGAGTTCCAGTAACTTGTCCCTTAAATTCACCAGGAATCGTAGCTCGCAGATTTGATGACAAACATGCGGCTGACCCGAAATCGCTGATTTTCAGAGTGTGACCAGTGTTGTCCACGAGCAGGTTTGCACCTGAAAACCATCAGCATTTTTGGCATTTTTTACAAATATCGATAGGGGATTTTGAAAGGGAAGTCCTTCTTTACTTTGGCTTTTCATGCAAAATATATGGGTGTGATTTATGACGCGGGTTTCTTTTTCTATAGGAACAAAATAAACAAAAAATACTGCTCTATACTCTTTGGAAAGCCTTGATTAACCAGTCAAAAACATTCGTAGTTTCTTAGATTCAAGTCAATTGCCCTATTGAATCAAGTCAATGAAAGAAAAGGTAAACACAGTAAAAGTTTTTGTTACAAATAGTACTTTGCATGTACCATAGCATTTTTAGCTCTGAATTAAAAGTTAAGATGCAAAATATACAATGTTGTTCACAATTGCCTTGCTGAAACTTCGTGTCCCAAGGCGAGGAAAAGTTAATGTGAATTCCCTCTGGCGTCAAATTTATGCCTAACAAATTCTAGTTTAAATTCTAGTTTAGGTGGCAAAGAGAGCAGAAAAATGCTTTAGCCATGTACTCTTAGATATTCTTTCAATTATAACATAATTCTCATTATTCAAGGTGATTGTTTAACTATTAATTAGGTTGTACTTTTCAAGATTCTACGAAAAGTCAGCATTTTTCAAAATATTTTAATTAACAACCAGAGGCCCTTGTACTCTCTTTATTGCGCACCCTGGGATTTATAAATATTAAATTATGCTTGGCTTCACCCTTTCACAGATATTTTGTCACGAATTTCTTTAAGGTACATAAACAAATGTAGAGTTTTTTTTTGTTGTAGATGCACGAAAACGCATTTTTTCCTTGCCAGCCATATTAGTAAGCTTCTTCTCAGAAGATAATTAAGTGTCTCAGGCTATTGCAGACTATACTATTAACGAAAATTGGTCCGATGTACAGCCAAACACTCGTGCTGAATAAATATTAGATAGACCCATATTATACTTGCCTTTTAGATCGCGATGCAGGATGCCAAAGCTGTGGATATAATCGAGGCCGGTCAGAATTTGGCGCGCATAATTGCCAATGACCGGCTCGGTGAAAGCACCGTGCTTTTCAAGCAATCTGGCAACACTTCCACCTGCCATCCATTCGACAAACAGGTTAAGCTGAGGTCCCTCTCGTACAGCTCCATACATTCTCAGCACATTTGGATGACTCATTCCGGCCATCAGCTCAATCTCTTGCCTGATTTGACCTTCACGGCGACTCTGAAACGTAAACAAATGAAAATGTAAACAAAGGTTAGATAACATGCAACCAAGCAGCAAAATCGGTTGGATGAATTTGGGAAAGAATTCGCTGATTGGTTCTGCAACTCTACCTAAGCCTTTTAAAAGCTTTGAGGTTTCGAAAATAGAAATGCAATTAAGATGTGGGACAAAAAAAATGAGACAAACTTTGGACGGAAATATATCAAATATTATTTGCCACAAGGCAAAACCTCAAAATACTTTTTGAT
>JAAUYL010051255.1_pt1 | contig 12959 bp, 14 predicted proteins | sample 7278011 | NCBI WGS metagenome assembly JAAUYL01 (sample SAMN14350225, study PRJNA611818) | marine sediment metagenome | isolation source: surface marine sediment (1.8m) | place: French Polynesia: Moorea | collected 2018-08 | reverse complement strand
TGGGAAATGGGAATATCATCGGATAATAACACTGTGAAACATAGATATCTAGCTCTCTTTTGTTGGTTTACCTATTAGAGCTGTCATCATTCAGAGGCAGAGATTTCTAAACACTATGCTGGATGTGTGTGCCAATTAAAAATGCAACAATTTTATTGTTCAATACATTCAATTCAATACAACGATTGTTTCATAAATTAGGGCATGGCCATCCCGAGGCCACAAATCAGATTGTCCAATTGGAAATCCATAATTCCGTTGCTGCCCATGTTGCAGTCAGCGGTTAGCGCCAACGGAATCTTTTGGTCGACGGTTTCCACATGGAACCGGTCCTTTCCGGAATAGCAAATTCCGCAGGCATGGATCTGGATCTTATTATTCTGAAACATGCTTTGAAATGTCAAGAAAAGATACCATTTTATTAAAAACCTAAATTATTTACCGGTGATATTTTGCACATTTCCATCAGCATTGCCGGACCTTTTTTAAATTGATCCGAACGGTTCTTGTTCTTCTTGCTGCAGATATCAGCGGTCATGTCGTCGGCCTCGCAATCGCGGAATTTTACCGGCCTGTTACCGTTGTTACCGTTATTACCGTTATTCCTCTTTTTATTCCGTCGGCGGCCTCGCCGCTTGGCCTCCATCCCCGGCAAATTGGGCAGCATGAAGTAAACGGAATTGCACGGTTCCGGATAAACCGCCAGATTATTATCGTCATCCCGGCATTTAACCTGAGGCCGTGAGCAGTTGAAGTTGCACGGCATGACGAAGTCGGTGATCTTGGCGTTCTTGTTACCGTTACCGTTACCGTTGGAGTTACCGTTGTTACCGTTGTCGTTGTTCTTTCTCCTCCACCAAAATTGTTTTTCCGCTTGTTTCCGTCGTTCCGTTCGGCTAGGTCGATCTCGTTCACGTTCTCTCCGGTTTTCTAACCGGCGGCCTCGTCCGCGACCGCGTGATCGACGGTTTTGATCAGGATCCGAATCAGCTTCAAGATCTTCCTCATCTTCATCATTTTCCCGAACCCGACTCCGTCGAGCCTCGGCACTTGACAGTACTAAAACCAATAGGAGGGCTGAGAAAATCAAAACAACCGTAGTGGTCTTCATGTCCGGATCCGTTACAATCAACTGAAAGATCTGGTCATAGTCTGTGATTTCTTTATATGAGAATATTTGGGTAGACGGTGCCAAACTGCATTTTTGGATGCCTTGCATTGCAACCCATTGTTAGATTTGAATCAAGGATCGATTTCTCATATTTCGATAATGCCACTGATTACTCGCACCATTTCACAAGACCTGATTGACAACCGAGGAGCTTATGTAAACATTTACAACTTTGACAAGGATATGAATGAAATCAAAAATCTCAACAAAAAGGATTTTGGATGCTCAATAATTTATTTGCCAATCTTATGTGACACACGAGGATTTTTTTTGAGTGAAAAACTTAATTGATTAGTCATTAGCGTTGTCCGTAAATCCGATTTTCATTTTCATTTTGCTTTGCAGCCCCATCCGGAGAGCATAGGAACCTTGACCATTCGGCGACCCATTTTACTCTCTTCCACCTTGCAATCGGCGACGATCTCCAGCTTGACCGGTTTAACCATCTTCTCCTTGTCCACGTCAAAAATGGACATTCCATTGAAGCACATGCCGCAGGCTTTCATGGTCATCTTTTTCTTAACAAACAAATCCATTGACAAGAGCTTAGCTTTGATTGAGCTGGATATAGTAAATTACCTCCTTTTCACATTCAGTCATAATCTTCTCAAAGCCATCCTCCATTTTGCCCTTCATTTCTCTGGAATCCATAAGGTCCATCATGTCCTCATCATTGTCCATTGGACACATGTCCATGTTCAAAAACTCCATTCCTCTTGCCCGGCGTCCAGCTCCCATATTGCCTATGTCAATGAAATGGATCCTGTCAATGTCAGTGATTGGTGACATTATTGGATTACCAACTTACCCATATCTCCTCCCATTCCCATCAAACTGGCTCCTCCCATCGCCATAGCCATTACCTTTGGTCCCATGCTGTTGTCACTCATTCCACCACTGGAACTGCTAGCCCCGCCCCCTCCTCCTCCTCCATTGCCACGGCCACCTCGGCCCCGCCCTCCGCGATCCTCCTGCCTCTCCATCTTAGGCATCATCCAGGGCATAGGAGGCAGCATGCATTTCATCTCGTAGTTCTCGCATTCGCCAGGATAAACCATCAACTTCTGTCCATTCATGCAGATCTTGTTCTCTTTGCAGCCAAAGTTACACGGGATGATGGACTCCAACCTCTCCATTTCCGGTCCAGGTCCAGATCCAGATCCTGGTGGATCTGGCATGGATGATCCTCCTTCAGCAGAGGCTCCACTGTCTCCTCCTCCTCCTCCTCCTCCTCCTCCCCCTCCTCCCATTCTTCCATTGCCACGTCTCCCCCCGCCTCCTCTGCCGCCTCGGCCACGCCCTCCATTTCTCCTTACTTCATCGTCTCCTCTAAGACGATCACGTACCAGGGACGCTCTAGATCTTGCAGCTTCTGTATTAACCACCAAAATGGTGACCAAAAGCCCAAAAGAAATGATCAAACGAGACCACTTCATGGTGAACTGAAACTCCGTCATGTTTCAAGCATAGCTTTTATTTTGCCATCAAAAGCTCGATCATGGGTTATAACAACAGGTATTATCAACAATGAATTATTGGCACGATGCGAAGTAGTGCCTTCTTAATTCGGGTGATGTCAAAAACAAAACCAATGATACGAAGCTTGACGTGATGATCACCAGGAGGGGGAACGCAGCTCTCTCCATGAATGGCAACCCGATCCTGAGCAAAATCAAGTATTTGTCTTGGTTCTTCGCTTCGGATGATAAGATAGATCAGGATCTCAGTGACCTTCATTGACTGAAATGCTGCCACTACTAACAAGTGGACGCGTGATTATCCCCCTTTATAGGGGCCCCTCTCAAAGTAATTGGATAATGACTCAAAACCTAAGTACCTACTTTGTTACTTTAATTATTTTTAGGAACAAATATTGCGTAGTGTATTCCTGTAATACCAAGTACAAGTAACTAGTTACACAACAGATTATGAATATTTTTGTCACGGAGTAGACCGTTTCTGAGGCTCAGGGCGTGGGAGCACATTCAACATTTCCATAATCCGGTTCACCGTTGTTACAGGGGAAGGTCAATTCCCGAGGCTGCTGATTGGCAATGCTCGTGATGTCATCCTTGGACTCACCAATGTAGCAGACACCACAAACCATCATGGTAGCACTTCCGGTTCCCTAAAGCAAACGGATGCTGTGAGGAAACATTACCACTTTGGTTACCTCAATTGAGTCTTACAATTTCGTTACATGAATCCTGAACGTCGAGCAACGGGTTCTTGTGTCTGTCTCTCCTGATTTGCTGAGAGCGTTGCGGCCTCTCGTTGGCATCGCACTCGAACCTGATCTGTCCACCTCCTCCGCTGTTACCGCCATTACCTCTATTACCTCCGTTACCGCCGTTACCGCCGTTACCTCCGTTGTTGTTTCCTCCATTCCTGTTGCCACCCCTTCCACCCCCGTTTCCTCTTCCGTTTCTGTTGTTACCGTTACCGTTGCCTTGTCCGTTGCGACGTCCGTTTCTTCCTCTTCTATTACCTCGGTTACCGTTTCCTCCATTTCCTCCGTTTCCGTTACCGTTGGTACCGTTTTGATTGTCGTCATTGTTGTTCCGTCCACCCCTGCGCCTGCCATTCCGTCTACCACCTCCGCCTCTTCCGTTACCGCCGTTACCGTTTCCGCTACCGTTGCCTCCATTACCGTTTCCGTTTTCCTCATTTTGCCCTCCGTTACCTTCATTATCATCGTCAATTCCGCACATGGAGAACTTCATACGGATCTGGGCACACGTCAAGGGAACCACCATGTAGTTTTCTCCCTCAGCACAGGGGTTGGAACAGTTGAAGTTGCAAGGCATGTCGATGACGTTGGCATTGCCTCCTCCTCCACGATTACCTCTATTACCTCCTCCGTTGCGGTTATTTCCTCCAGTTTCCTCATCTGAATCGACGTTTTCCTCACTGGAATCTTGGTTTTGGTTTCCATTTTGTTGGCGCCCCCTTCCTCGGCCTGCGCCTCCAGCGCGATGGCGCAGTGGATCCCGTCTTAGGCTCTGGTTTCTCCTCCTTGAAACCCTACCTTCAACGCTTGTTAAAGCAATAATTAGCAGGGAAACTGCCAAGATCAAAATTGGAACACCTCTCATGGCGAACTGATAGAATGATCTCTGATACCTTTGGGTATTTATAGTGATATCATTTTGCAATTGTCATTGTAATGCTTTGATTAGCTCATTTTCGCGGAACTTGCTCACGTTTCCCTCTGGGGAAAATACCATTCATGTTTATTTCAAATCATCCATAACAATAAAGTACAACTCATTTCTCTCTGCAACCGAATTGCAGCTCTCCATTGCTATCGCATGAAATTGCGATTTCCAGGTCTAGGCCCCTCATGTTCGTGATGTCCTTCAAGCTGAACCGTTTTGTTTTTTCGCCACTGTAGCAGATTCCACAAGCTTGAAAAGGTTCCTGTTGAGTGGGAAATTCGCCCTATAAACAAAGATATTAATAACCTATAAGCAAAGAAATAATCAATGCTTACGTCTCTGCAAAGGCGTTTCAATTCTTTGAGTCCACCCTTGTCTCTCCTCCCTCTACGATTGCCACGCCGTCGGTGATTGCTGGATCGTTCGGATTCATAGGCATCAAACTCGCGACCATCAACAGTCACATCAGCATCTGTATCCTCGACTTCCTCGACAACTTCAGTGTCAATGCATTCATCTCTCCTCCGTCTCTTTCTATCATCCTTATCATTGTCATCATGCCCATGCCTGGCTATTTTGAAAATGGGCTTGTCACAAGTCGTGTTAAATGTAACGCTCAAGGTCTCTCCGGATCGGCAAATTGGCTCCAGATCGCAGCCGAAATTCTTAGGACGATCGGTGCATTGACCATCGCTCTGACGTTCACGCTCGCGTTCACGTTGCCGTTCACGACCCCGGTCCCTCTCTCGTCCTCGTGAACGGTCACGATCTTGATCACGATCACCTCTATCCCTTTGTCGATCACGATCACCTCGTGAACGTTCACGATCACCGCGATCCCGTTCACGATCACTTCGATCACGTTGACGATCACTTGGGAGAGCGTTCACGTCATTGTCAAAATCATCGTCCGGTTCCTCATCATCATCGCGATCCCGATCACGTTCACGTTCACGATCGCGTCGCCGATCACGATCATCTCGATCATCTTGACGGCCTCGTTCACGATCACGACGACGATCCCGATCACCTCTCCGCCTCCCGCCATCCAGCGCATTTTGAATCTCATTATCCGGCCTGGCCTCTACCAGGCACAAGACAATAATCAAGCATAAAGAAATGCCTAGCAAAGTTATTGGCTTCATGGTGGATTTGCAACTGAATTACAGGTTGAGTGAACACGGGTAATGATATTTATGTAATAGAGTTAAAAGATCTAGAACAGGCAGTTTACATATAAGGTCTATTGTGGTATTTCTATTTTTGGCAAATCTCAGATCTGTGTTCATGAAATAATGGAGAGTGCAACGGCAGCATAGAATACAATAAAAGATTCCCCGAATTTTACGCTGAAAAACTCTGCCAACCAGAACGTACTTTAGTCAGAAGTATCGGCAATGAATGAAATATTTTTACTGTTTTCACATTGAGTAAAAATATAGTAGACACAAGTTGTTGGCGGTTAGATTGGTATTACTCGAGATAACCGTACACCGGATAACAAAATCCAATCTTGTTACATAAGACTTTACACCTATGAAAAGCACATTCGAATGTAAACACTGCTATCGAAAAGAGAAGGGCGGCAGCAAGTGAGAGAAACATTGAATAAACTGTGTTAATGTCAAATGGTTGCAGCTCCACTTGAGACTTGCAGTCAGTCTCCTTGGCTAAATTGGTCCATTTTAATACGATCCTGCTGTAAACTCCGGATTGGATCATATTCCTTAACCTAAAGATAACCTGTATTAGTAACACAATGTCAGTAGAATTTAAGACATGTTTACGCATGGTTGACGAATTGCAAGTAAGGCCAATTCTTTTGGACAAACATGGAATAGGGAGTTTTGAAGTTGAATGCTTCTATGGATCGATAGTCACAAATGGTGTCCTTTAGGTCAAGTCGCAAAGCCAATATAGTCCAATACAAGGCAAAGTTGTTGTGAGTTTTGAGAAGCTCTAGAGATTCCCTGTATGAGCTAACTGCCCTGACCCGTTCACGAAGGATTTGCTGGTCAATAAGACTTTTTCGATTCTAAATAAAAATGCCTATATTAATAATCTTGAAACTAAAGCCAGCCATTTTGTGTTACCTTCAACAGTTCATGGTAAGCAGTTCCTTCAGTTGCCAAAATGTAAAAGTTATTTTGGGCCAGCAAGGATTCCTTGCTTGTGAATGGCAGGGTTTCTCGCTTTTCTGCTAAAAATGAGGCCAGACATGCCGAGTAGGATGAGAAGATTACTAGTCCTGACAATGTCATGAAAAAGAAGATGATCCTCTTGGAAATCATGTTTGGAGCATGAGGAGTGCCTTGCAGCATAAGAGCATTGTACATGACCATAAAACTCATGGATGGATGAGCTGCCAGCTCCGGTTCATCGTCGTTGATAAGCATGTTCGACAAGGCAAAGACAGAACTGCAAACCACAAACTGAACCAGGATGCAAAACCAGGTGGATCCATGAAAGACATTGACATAGATTAAACTAGAGTCAGACCATCCTACTGACTTGAAAAACAGTACGTTCCTAAAAGCAAATTCCTGATTTATGACCAAGTAAATCCCTACTTTTGACCTGCTTACTGTTCTTCGAAAAACGGAGTTACGAAATCTGCCGCCTCAGCGCGGTCCTTCATAATAATGAAGCCTGCCAAAGCAACTTCAACTTCTTTTCGCTGAAGCATACCAATCATACCACTCATTGTCCCATCACTTTGAAGACTCCCCCAAGTGCCATCAATACTATGTATCAAGGTTGTGCTGAAATTCAGCCTCTTCTCCAGCTCAGCCCACAGTTCATGAACCATTCCTGTTGCCTTGACATTGCCAGTTGTTGGATCAATGCCTTGGATCGCCGTGAATGGAGCGTCATTGACGGTTGTTCCAGCAAATTCCAGTCCATAAAAGTTGGCTCGTCGTAGCAAAAATGGCATTTTGCTGAAGACCAAACCTAACCTCTCAGTCCATATTCCAACCTTGCGGACAATCACCGTGGAAGATATTTGGTACATTTCGTGAATGACAATTGACTTGTTGTTGGATCTTTTGTAAAAGTAGACGCTTTTGTCTATAGTTAGATTCCAGGAGCGAAGCATAGAAACATGATCATTCTTATTGTCAATCAACCAAACTACATCTGATTTCATGCAGTCCAATTTCTCTAGCTGTGGATCAAGATTTGGCATGATATTCTCCTAGACCATAACGCTATAAACGTTTACCAGTTTCAGATGACTGTCATCTGGTAAGACAAAGGCTTCTTTGAATGTCTCCAGATTCTTATTTTTAAATTGTTTCTCATTCCACTGACTTGAAATAGCAATCCCTGTTTGAGATGCTGTTTTTGTCAGTTTTCTTGAGCCAGATTTGTTGCCAAGAATAGTGGCTTGCTTGACATCAAATTGAGTCAAAAAGTCAAGATAGAAAGTCTGCTGGGCTAGAATTATTTTTGCCCAAATGGCCAGCATTAGCAGAAATTCTCTGCTTGAAAGCATGTCTTCAATTTTTACTCTCTTCTGAGTTTTGACGTAACTGTTTACTTGGAATAGTTCACTGCCCATTTGATGAGTCCCGCAGTAAAATTCATAAGGTTGACACGCTACTTTTAAAAACGAAATTCGGCAAATATGGAATATCGGAATTGTCGCAATTGCCATAAATACTCAATGAGTACGTTTTCTCGAAAGGCAAGTAATTGTGATGACATTGGCAGTACATTTATTTCTAGCGCCAATGACAAGCCTACCATATTTATAAATACATATGCTTTACTATAACATGCGTGCAAAAAAGTCTGCCAACCATAACAGGTTAACGTTCTGTTTACGTACTTGAAAATGAATGATTTTTTTCCCGATAATTAGGACTTCTAGGAATTTTCTCGCGTGAATTTGTTATTATTGAGCAACAGCATGTTGTTGTGCTAAAAGTTATGTAATCAAAATTCACTTCCATTCTCTTCAGTGTTGGTTTCAGAGGCTTCTTCAACCATACTACAGACAGGATCCACCTCCTTGCTTGGCTTGTTCCTGTGATTGTCACCATTACAAACAAAGTCCATTTGCAGGTCGATCTTCTCCGTGATTGTCAAGGTTCCCAATCCATTGGTTTCATCAACCGAGTAGCAAATGCCACAAAGTTGTTTGGTATCCATCTATAAAACCAAAGCAAATTATTATATGTCAAGCCTATTAATTGACAACATAAGTACCTCAATGCCATTCTCCGAGCATGGACGGTCTCGCTTGTCTTTGTCCCTACGATCGTGAAAACGATCCCGGATTCTATCTGGATTCTTCGTCCGTGACGAGATCTTCTGGAGGGGTACACTTGTCCTCCTCATCCTCCTCCTCCTTGTCCATTTTTCTTTTGCCCAACTTCAATGAAAATGTCGAGCAGTCGCCATGCTTGGCGATAAACAGCAAATCTTCCGGATTCGTGCAGGTCATGTTGCAGATGCACTCGGGTCTCAAGTGTGGGGGGCCATCACGGTGAGGGGGGCCAGGGGGACCCCCACCCCTGTGATGGGGAGGGGGGTGGCGACCTGGCGGCGGCGGCGGTCTTTTGCCTTCTACCGAAACCAATCCGGAACAAATCAAACCAAAGACAACCAAGCAAACGAGACTCTTCATTTTTTTCGTATTTTTGTCTGACTCAAAGCAACGAACTTTCCAGACTGGCGAGCTCTAAGTATCTCCCGTAGATTAAGGTGGCATCATTATAATATAGCGCGGGCATAAAAATTATGTGGCTTTTTTGTTCTAAACACTACAAAGTACGAATTCAGGATCTACGGTCCGCTGGCTTGGCAACTAAATCAAACAGAAACACACACCTCATTTTTCCCATTTTTCCATCAAAACGTGTTACAAATGTGGCTAATAAAATGAAAAAAAAATATTTTTTTTATATCATGGTACGAGTAATATGAATTTAGGGTACAGCACAAGTCGGGTCTATATTACGGCTGGGCCTGTTCCGCCTTTCTCGCCCCTCGCAAGTGAAGGTCAGAGAAACATCCGTTTTACTATTGATTTGAATTGACTCAGAATCAGACTTGAAGCAAATGGCGCACATAGGTTTGACATCAACCTAATTATTGCATTTAATGACAATTAATATGTTCTAAATTACGTAATGACATATTTTACCTCTATTCCGCTCGCCCTGCAAGGCTTGTCTTCGCGTCTGCTCCGACGATAATCATCCTCGTTGTCAATCGAACATTTGTCAATCTCCTGGCCATTTTTATCAAGTTTTGGCGGTTTGCCCAATCTTGGTTCATAAAACGAGCAATCGCCATGCTTGAAAATGTAGAGCTGCTCGTCAGCTTCACATTCGACATTGCAAAGGCATTCCGGAGGAGGCCCGCAATGTCTTCGTCCTTTGACCGATCCGGAACCAAGGATCAGTCCAAAAATAATTGTGATTGCCAACGATAAATTCATGTTTCCAATCCTTGCAGACCCAAGTTCTACTGAGAACTAACGGAGGCCTCTACTCAAAACACCGTGAAAAATTAGTGAGGATCTGCGGTTGGACGAATATATCATTGCAGATTTTTCAGGAAACTTTGAAAAAAAATACTCTCTTTGAAACTGGGAATGCTAAAGCTTAAATGATGACCAGAGTGAGTGACAAAATCGATTAGGCCTGCAGAACTTGCTGAAGCTCAGATTTTGCGTTGCAGTGTTTTCACAGACTTTTTAAAATTCAAATAAAAAAAAACTGTCACAAAGATTTTTAAACCCGTCGCCGTTTTTCCAATTTATTAAGGGAATTTCACAATTGAAATATATGAAATATACTAAATTCAATTTTCCTTCACACATTTGACTGGAATATCACAGTTGAAGCCTGCACATTCAGAATGGAGAAACGGAGGGAAAAAGCTTGAAAACCAACCGAGGAGACTCGAGTTTTGCATTTGATTACGAAGCCGCGGAATTTGTTTTAACTGGGACGCTCACAAAATTATCAGAGCCTGTTTCACGTAAGCTATTTGTTAAGGTCTAATTTATTTTGCACGGACTTTCCTTCAAAATGAAAAAGGAGGTTTTAACTTTTTCCCACAGTTTTCTGAACAGTGCAAGGCACACAACAACTTTTGAATGCCTCCCAAAAACGGAGAGAATGTAGAAAGATTTTATAACATCATGTTTCAAACACTGTTTTACAAGTGGGAGCTGCCATTTTTTAAGGAAAGGTCAAACTAATAAAATAAGAATCAAGAGGGCAAAACATTTTCATAAACGCTCTTACGAGTCTCCGTGACTGGAATTCTTGCACATTTTTTTTATTATTTCAGAGAAAATAATCCTTATTAATAAAAAAATGTTTTGCTGAAAATATACACCATCGAAACCCGAATTGATTTTTTTCCTGTAATGTTTAGTCGTATATCTACTTGACAAATATCAATCCTACGCACATTAAAGTCTTAAATATAAAATATTTCAATTAACAATTGATTACCCTTAATAACTTTATATATATATATATATGGACATAGGCAAATACTTGAAAACGTGCCTTCTTTTGGTTGAACGTTGACATTTTTCCCACGAAAAGGAAAAGGAAGATTCTGAGCTTAACCTGTCATTTCCCGACAGCCGCCACCGAAGAAATCGGGGTCGCAAATTCGATTCCAGCAAGAAATCCAATTCAAAATTCTTTTCCCGCGTTTTTCGATCGACGGTGTAGAAAATTTTGGCGGCAGTGGTGAAAATAGGAATGACAAAAATCCCGAGGGAATTTCATTGACCCAACATCAACAAAATAAAGAAAAAAGGCTTCCAAAATAATGGTACGAGCATTTGGTCAGTGAGCCAAAAGAAAATATTTACGTTACTGTAAATCTATAGACCAAAATATTTTTTTCTTCTATTCTGACACAAGATAATCCGACAGGAAATACGCTTCCAAACCAATGAGTCGAATGTAGGAAAAGGCTACAACCAGCCTGGATTTACCTACATTTTTTAGTAAACCAGAGTCCTCATTGCCCAGCACATTTAACTATTATAAAATGAGGATTATTGTGCGTTAACTTTAAGTTTAACATAAGGGTCACACCATTGCACCCAAATGAAGGTAAAGCTAAAAGACAATAACAGTGGCTGGGGGAACTTTTCAAGTTAAGTACTTTCTTGACTGCAAAGTGTGTGGGTTTGCATTGTTTCCCAGGCAATTGTGTTCCTGGGTTCCTGGGATCTTTGCCTGGGATTATCCGATTGGACAGTGCCTCCCCCTGACTCTCCTCTGGTGGTAGCCTCTTCTTTGCTTGGGCTTTCCTAAGCTCTCACTCTCTCTCTGACTGTTGAATGACTTTCCAACAATGCGAGTCATTTTCTTTATTGCTTCTCCACACCTCCTCACTCGGACTGAATGCAAAGCGAACGAGAAAATATAATCCAAGTAGATGGAAGTCCAAAGTATTTTGTGCCAGAGTCCCTCTAGCTTTCACCAGCTCCAAGCTTCGCTCAAATACTTTTAAGCTGTAGTGGCTCAACAGGCTATATCTTAGAGGCTGTTTCAAATAACTCATCAAGACGCCAAAATGGCCAGCTTGGGGCCTTTGTTATGTTATTCTGACAATAGCTGGCATTCAAGTATATTTGCGTAAGTAAGCATTTGACCTTCCATTTGCTCCTATTTAAGTGTGAAATTCTTATTCGTTATTATGCAGTCATTGGATAATTGTTTATAGCGACAAAACATCTTGCCGTTGGCGAATCTTGAGACAAGCTGATCAACAAATATTTAGGATTTATGTAAGATATTATTAAGGGACAAGACAGAAAGTACTATTCGTTTGACTGGCACAATTTGATTCTGTTAAAATATCCATAATTGCATAATCACCACTCCTAGTCCTACGCAATTTTGAAAGCACTCTACTAACCTACGCACAAAAATCTGTCTCGTCAGCTTTGCGAGTAGCTGTAACAAACAAACAAGAACAAGTTTGTTTTGGTTTCCAAGGTTTTTTGTTGATGTTTGCAAATTAATTCTCATCCACCGCCTAGGAGACAACGGGGAATTTTCTGTGCAAAATCTGTGTCATCAGAATTTTCGCCAATAAATCAAGCATTTTATGAAAAATATGCTTTCAAATCCTTCATGAAGAAAACGAGCAAAACTTTTTTGTGCAAGTGAAAATGGTCTCTGATGCAATGCAATGTTGCCGGGGACAGAAAAAGAAAACTTTTTGACACAATTCCAAGTTCTTTAGTAATGTTTTCTTTTGCGGGGAGGGAGAGCTGCAGCTACTGACCTTTTCTATTTTTTGAAACCAATTCATGTTAAGCCAAATTAAAGAGTACGTCCATTTAATCCATTCGAGTGAGATTGGCTCAGCTCAATTTCAAAATGACGTGCATTCTTGAACTAATTGGTGCTGGATCAAATTGGAATTCATTCCAAAATCCACCTGCCTATCTAGTCTGTACTTCCATCATTCCAAAAATAAAGCTAGAATGCTGAATTAAAAATAAAGACAGTTGCTTGCAACATTTGAGCTAATGCTGGTTGAAAATAAAAACAATGGTTACAGCATTTGCGCTAACAAAGTCCACCAATCCTATGAAGCTGATGACATCAAGGAGACAGGGGAGTAAAGGGGGATTT
>JAAUYL010000122.1_pt1 | contig 12964 bp, 15 predicted proteins | sample 7278011 | NCBI WGS metagenome assembly JAAUYL01 (sample SAMN14350225, study PRJNA611818) | marine sediment metagenome | isolation source: surface marine sediment (1.8m) | place: French Polynesia: Moorea | collected 2018-08 | reverse complement strand
TGACAGTGGTAAGTGACTGATTACACCCCCCATCAAGAGAGGGCGCTGTCTGACATATCTTTGGGATATGCAGCGCAGCACCATCTATCAGGAAAAGATGTAACTGTCATGAGACCCACTGTTAGTCAAGGATGGTAATGCATCCCATCGCACGCTATAGCCATTGTTATGCCTGTCGTGCCTCAACACGTATTTTCGGCCGCCCGTCGGGTTACAACTGCATCGCAGCAGTCCGGCAAATTTGTGTCTCCGACCGGGAATCGAACCCGGGACCGCGCATATTTCGCGCGGCTCGCTGACCATTACACCAACGAGGCGAAGACCTTTGTTTTGTATCCTTGACCAAAAACCAAGGATTGCATCTCATCAATGTCAATGTCAAAGTTAAACATATTCCAAATCCCTGGAGATACATGTGACCTTGGAACTGTTGGTATTTCTGTTTAGGCAACTAAGTAACTTTAAGAGTACGAAGCAACTTTATCGCCTAAAGCTCTAGCTCTACAAAAAATGAGCCAAAGACAAATTGTCTCGACCGCTGACATGTGACATTAAAACAGATGCCACAGGCTTAGATAGAGATGCTCACTCCTAGGTAAACCTAAACAAAGATGTCATGCTTGTTGCCGGGAGATCGCCGAAAATAAACAAAACGAGTTCACTTTCCTGATCAGAAATCACTGGTGTTGTCATGTTGTTGGTACGATCCAAGCTGGCGGATCTGGCATAAAACCAGGATTGGGTCTCGTCCATTGACCACTGTTTCACCATGCTAGCTCTTCTCCTCTGGGCAACTGTCAATGATCTTGGCAATCTCCTGACACTGTTGTGATAATTGTACTCGGCATAGGATGGCTCCATGAGTCTGTCTCTTAGTTCATCTGCCGATCCAGGAGATGAGATTTGATGCTTCATTCTTTGCAATTTGTCACAGTGGCAAGAAACCTGTGGATGTTTTTTTGCCGAGAGCCTGGCACACACTGGAATATCGATTGGCATGTGCAGGCTGTTTTGTATCGGTTTTTTGAAAGATTCTAAATATGTAGCCAAAACACGAATTAGCGTCTCACAGAGACTACTAGTTGTTTAGTTTTAAAGCACAAATCTTTGGCCTTTTTTCCGCACGTCGTCGTCTTACTACAAGAGGCTTTGTCGTGAAACTGAAGCCGACACGTTTGCTTTACGCTCTGTACTACGTTCTGAGAGACTTCGTTCGCTGCTCTAGAAATCTACAAAGAGAGCTTGGTGTGAGGAGTGGATACGCGAGCTTCTCGTAGGTTAGCTATCGTATGTACAAAACGGAATGGCATCTTAGTAAATACAACAAATTCTCGGCTTCTCGCGTAAAGCAACTCCCTTTGGGAAACAATGCTGCCATGCCTCCTTCATGGTTTGACGACGATTTCCTTCTCCTTCAACTCATTACATTCTTTTGAGCACTAGAAAGCATCTGGTCTATTTAATATTATTTACCATAATATCCATGGAATTGCGATTTGAAGGTGGGGTGGTTATTAATTTTGTTCCAAACTCCAGAAATATCTGTACTTCAGCTATGGGTCCAATAGATTGGACAAAGGAATATTATTCGTTTATGAAAAGTTTTTCTCTGCCATATCCATATATGCACAGTTGCCGGAAAATTTGAATGAAAGTACACAAGGAATCAGTTCTAAAATTGGACCACCACATCATTGTTAATGGGGGCTTCAATAGAAAGAAAGGAAACACAAGATGACAATTACATCATGAATCCTTTTAGCTTTACAAATACAAACTAAGTGACCATTCCTCAGAGAAAAAGCTGTGAAAGTCAAGTACACTTTAGTTGCCATGAGAAAGCAGAAGATGGTAACAGAACAAAGTTAGCTAACAACTAACATTGTCAATCCATGGATCATCTAAAAATAGTGATAGTTTTAAAACTTCCAGATTATGTTTTTATTTGAAAAAACACCATTCACCAAAGAGTACTTTCGTGCGATTTTGAGTGAATAGAAACCGCTATTTTTAAAAGAGAGGGGCTTAAAATATACCTCGTCACATCATATTCATATCCTGCCGCTGGAAGCTTTTAGCGTTTGCATAGCCAAGGAAGTGATGGGCTTCACCATGTTTAACCATACCCTATATTTAGACAGTCAGGAGGTGTTTCTAGAACAAATCGACCTGATTTTATTTGCAATTTTGAGTCGAAGGAAAGCCAGTGGAGTGAGCAAAACTTAATGAGCATGTCATAAAAAAGTTTTTAGTAGGTTACGGCTCACCTGCCATCGTTTGAAAGTAAGTAAAGTTTTCATAAGCCACCCAGACAGGTTTTTCTCTGAATTTTGACCTATCATTTTCTGTAGCCAAGTCTAGTCGTATATGCATTGTTAAGAAGTGAACAACAATAGCAGCCTTTCCCTTTTTTGACCTAGCCTGGATTCTGATAAACTTTTGTGTATAGATGCCGAGATTTCTTTGGAGGCGCGGTGTTTTGCTGTGCATGGTTATTGTTCGGCCTTATGTTGGAATTTGGATGGATGGAGCCAAGGTGGCATGAAATATTTACATTTCTATTCAAAAGCATTGCCAAGATCAAAGGGAGAACACACGCACCTCGTTCGTAAAATGTACCTACCTTCGCCTCCTTTTCAGACTTTATTTGCGCGCCCACCTCCATGTGCATTTTGCATAAAACAATCTAGCCACTTTACGCAAGGAAAAATAACAAATTCTAGAGACATACACACTTGAAATCTGATGTAAGCTTTTTCCTGAAAAAGGGGGATACAAAATGTCAATAGCAGATACCAATTAATAATTCACCTCGCTGTCTATTCGGCTGTTTCTAATTTGCATTGTAATGGAATTACAGGAATGGTAGATCCATTTAGAAATATAGCTATAGGCTATGTCTTTGTTGTCTGATCAAGTCTGACAATATACTCTGTCCGTTTTCCGGGTGCTAATTTGCTTGCCAGACCTGTTTGCTAAGCATTGAAATTCAATATTTTTATTGATAGATATTATAATCATTGTCATTGTAACATGCTTGTTTTGTTCGAAATGAGTGGATTGAAACTAAACAGATAAAGTTCAGCCAGTTGTTAGCACCCCCTCAAAAATAGCCATTCTTGTGAAATAAAATGTTTCGAGCTAAGTAAGTGCTTTCAGGTACTCAGTCTCTGTGATGTGAAGTTTAATGCAAACACGCCTGAAGCGTTTTATCATTGGACTAGGTACTCTTCTTTTTTTCGTGAGTAATTTCGAATTTTAATTTTCTTTAATCCAGGATCAGCAGCATCTTCTTCCTACGCAAATAGACATCGTCAAGGTTGATAAGATTTTGATTAGAAAAACTGCGTCACAATTTTAATAACAGATAAGAGTTAGTTTCAATCTTGGAATAAAGCTCCCGGAGTACAAAACAAAAACATGAAGACCCAGCTAACTTTGTTCGTCCTTCTCATCACAATTTCTATGGGCTTGGGATGCGAGGTTTGCAGTGAAATGGAGTTGACTTCGGAGGGAGATTTTGGCCTTTATTTCCCGAGATTTTTGGGCACCTGGCTCTACAGCGGAGAGTGGGATGGCAACCCGTTCTTTACTTGCGATCAAACCGATTGCATGGGCCTGCGGGCATTTTTGGTGAGAAAATCTATATAACTTAAAACTTCTATGAATTGCGAGGCCGCTCGTACTTTCTTTGTTGCTGAGGTCAACCGGAGGCTGTCTGACAAACAGGCTTTTTAATCTCAACATTGAATACCCAACCTTCCCATAAGAACCTTATGTGGTTGTACCCATTTTTTTGGGGGGAACAGCTGTGTTACCCCTAACCTTTTGGGGAAAAATATAAAAAGTTGCAGACACCGCAGCATTTAATGCACTGTTGTAACCCGACAACACAAAATGCTTTAGGCCACGACTTAGTTTTATAAGAAGTCCTTCTATTGCCAGAGGCCAAACAGCAAACTCTTTCCTTGCAAATATATTGCTTGATTTACAATTTCAGCTTTTTCTGAGAGATTCGGATGGATCGCTTTCAGGGGAATGGGCTATCACTGATTGCCATCCTGAAGATGTCGCGTGCGGGGGTGGAGCTCATAGAATTTTAAAGAGTGGAACACTTTCGTCAGATTTGGTTTGTCCACACCAAGCTCCACAAGATTGGCGGTTTTGCAGTGGCGACCTCGTAACTGGTGGTGGCTGCACCCAGTACACCCGCGACGACAGCGTGAACTTCGCCTGCACCGTGGTGGACGCGGCCAAGGGGTTGGCGAACGGCAACTCGGAGAACTTGATCCTGTCATAAAATACCCAAATGTACCCTCGCACGTGGGTGAAATGCATGTGTCGTATGTAAATTGACTTGGTAACGTTAAGTAGAATTTATTATGTGAGACTGTGGAGGAAAAGGAGAATAACTCGGATGTTTGCTTCGGGCAAGTACGTTCCTCTTTTTTGGTTAATAAATGTATTGCTGTCGTCTTACAAGAACCAAGGATTAATTAGTTACCTAATGTAACAGCGTGTCTTATATAGATAGAAATCAATCTCGTGTGGCTTCATTTTTTACAAATGTCAAAGGCACAATTATGAATATGTGCTGCTGGAATTGGAGCAAGAATTTCCGAGAATTCCTTATAACAAACAGTTGTTAATAAATAAATATATTTCTCTCTCAATCAAAAGCAACAAAATAAATAAGTGTAGAGGAGAGATAACGAGTGAATTCAATGAAAAATCAGATCATGTGAGACAGCAAAAAATAAGTCACTATAATCTTTTTAGAGAAATCAAAAGCGAATTGTAAATAATTTTTCGAATGCCTGCATTTCTGTGTTAGTGTTAGTCTTTTGAAGTTGAGGTTATTGGCATAAGTTGGACTAGATATTATTTTTGGTCAAAAAATGGCAGAAAAAGGTAGACTTTTTTTAAGGGATATCAGTGCATCCCGAGGGCGAGAGTTCGATTCTACAATCAGGAGGAGCGTCAGTCCTGAACTCTTCACCAGTAAAGCTTTGCCTCTTGGTTAGACGATTGCCGTCAATGTCACAGTCCACATTTAATTGACATTTGCTTCGATCCACCAGGGTAACCTGACATCTAAAGCCATATCTCCTTTTAAAAGCAGGTCTTTGCTGTACAAACACCTGGGTATTCCTAGGTCTCCTGTCAAACTTATTCTGCACCATCTTTTTGTTTTGATTGCGCTCGCTTCGGGCACCTCCCGTGAGGAAGTTCCGGATTCGGTCGAAAATCGATTCGCTCTTCTTACGTCGTTGTTGACGTTGCATTCCGTGAAAGTGGGGTTTGTGATGGTAACCATAGCTGTGATATCCGTAATAAGGCTTGGGCTCAGGATCTTTTTCAGCGAACATAACACAAACTGCAGGATAAGTTCTGGGAAATTGATAAGGAGGGAAGATGGCGACTGGACGAAGGCCGTCTGGTACAAGTCGAAGAGTTTCCTCATCGGCAAATTCGGGTCCGGCGCCGCCCCCAGGTTCTCCGGGTTGGGGTACGTTAAGAGGGACAAGAGGAGGCAGGACTCCTAAAGAATATGATGATTAATATAAAAACATATAGATTATGTTAATTGATTTACCTATGGTTGAAGTAACAACTTCCGGTTGTCTTGGACGGCTAGGTCTGATTATATTTTGAGGGCCTCCAGCAGCGGCTGCCAAACCGACACCTGCAGCTCCTGTAAAAAGGTTAAAAGGAATGTTTTCATCCTGGATATGCTCAAGATTATCTGGGTATTTACCTAGAGCAAGGACTGGAAGCCAGACGGCAGCATCAGTTCTTGAGCAAAGGACATCAACGGAGTTGCCACCTCCTGTGAGACAATTGTTCAAGAAAGCTTTGGCCTTGGCATCGGCGTCAGGATCAGCGACAGCAGCAGGATCGGGGTTCGGGTTGGGGTTGGGGTTGGGGTTGGGGTTGGGGTCAGCTTCCGCTACCGCCTCAGGAACTGCTTCAGCGCTAGCTTCAGCTTCAGCATCGCGTTTGACACGCATTGTTTGCGCGACCAGCATGTTTTCCGACCGCCTGCGAATGACATCCAGATCCATAGCTTGAAGGTACTCTTCAGTTTGGACGATTTCCAACGCTCGCTCATAGCTCAACTCCCTTCCAGTCACCGTCTGATCACAGGTCCTTTCATAACTACAAATAGGTATTAGGTTTAGTAAATGATATTAGACTTTGTCTATGTCTTACCATTGCTTGTTTGGATTTAGCAAATCGTTTTCAATTGGCGGCTCTATAACTACAGGAGGAGCATAGTAGGATGGGACTGCGTCAAGGTCGTGGATTGGGGGTTCAGGAGGAATAATTATGGGAGGTGTAGGAATCACTTCAATAATGGGAGGTTCTTCTGGAACTAAACCAGGATCAACTCCTCCAGGATTATAGTAGTCATAGTCGTAGTCCGGAAGCGTTGGTGTATAGTCATAATCAATAGGTGGAGGCTGAAATCATAAAAAATCCGTGAAATTGGAACTTATATAGATTTAGGATATCATACGGGAATGGCAGGTTGGGGAACAAAAATGGGCACGACGTTTTGCTCCGCAGCAATGAGATCCGGCTCCTGGAGGTCCTGAAAGCTGTTTTGCAAGTCACCGTTGAGGATTTGGTTGGCCTTGCCAAAGATGTCATTCTCGATGTCAGTGACAGTACCGGGCCTTAATTCTACCTCATCGAACAGAGATTGGTCTTGCAGGCGAGATGATTGTTGCTCTGAAAAACAATTTTCATGATATGACGAAATGTCAGCTCATACATTATACAGTAACATTTCGTTCATTACTATCAAAAGAGGAAAAATGAGGTTTTTACTTTTTCAGGGAATTGGGTGTTGTAAAGGTGTCAGCTGAATATGACTCAATATTTTCCATAGTATTTATTTTATCATCATCTTTTTCAAGTTTACTAATCTTGCCGTTGCCGGATACAAAATATACAAGACTTGAGATAAAAAGTTTGAGCAAATACCAAAGTGCTAAGTCCATTGTTAGTTTAATCATTTCGAGTTCGACAATGGCGTCGTTAATATGGCTTATATTTGTCAATGTTCTTTTGAGCTCAGCTCAAGCTCAAGAACCACCAGAAAAAAAAGAAGAAAACGTTGTCACCTTCCGCACTCTAAATATCAATTTGAAAAATGGCGCCACAATCAGCTGGCTAGCTAGTCGGGGCAGCCAAAACCTGACTCTGGAATATGATCCAGCGGTGACGGTTGAAATTAAAAAAGTCGCTGAACGGAAGCTCATCAATGTTGAAGTAACAGGCACGGATAACAATGCTGCCTCTCAAGCTCGGCTGTCAGGGTGGCTGGTATTCCTATTGACAGCATTGGTCCTGGGAAGGCACGAAAGAATCTATGCCTTGATAATTATCCTGGCTGTTGTCACTGTCATTGTCTTTGCCCAGGATGTCCCTGACAACTCTGTTCAGGTTGTCATTCCAAGCGAGATCATCCAGGACATTTGCATCAACGGAGTCTGCCGACCACTCCTTTGCCATCTCAATGTGCTTGGCACCGAGGGCAACAAATACAGCTCCATACCTTCCAACAACCAGCTTTTGTTCAAGCAAAATGTCAGCGAGCCTTGCATGATACGTGAACCTGAAGATTGGCAAGAATGGAAGGCAAGCTATTTTGGACCTAACAGAACCGAGACGGAGTACAGCTTCTACGGAGATCCAGATGGTGATGGAGTAATCAACATTGTGGAATATTATGGATCAATGCTGTTTGAAGATTTGTTTGTCAATAATAACAAAACTAGACAGAGACATAGGAGACAAACGATGGATTCTGGAACAGATCCAACCAATCCAGACATGGACGGCGATCTGCTCACTGACGCGTTTGAACTCTTTAACGGGCTTGATCCCAAAGTTCAAGACAGCATCACTGAGGACTACGACAATGACGGATTGGACAATCTCAAGGAGCAGATTCTTGGCACTGATCCACTAAATGCTGACAGTGACGGTGATGGAATACCGGATGGCCAAGAAGCAGCTGAAGGAGGCGATCCAGCTGATCCAGAAGACGAGAATGATGACGACTCCAGAGCAGATGTGAAGCTAACAAGTAAGTTCTTGCAGTTATAGTAGTAACAATCCTATCATAAAAACTATTTTAGTTGGTGATCCAAGTGGAAGCCATTCTGAAAGGTACATCATGACTGTGGGTGGAGTCTCCCATCAAAGTCCAGATTATGGAGTGGTTGGTAGTGGAGTCTACACGTTCAAATCTGGACGATATCCTATTACAATAGCTCATCAAGGCACTAATAGACCTAATGAACCAGACTACGACTACACTGCTTCTGTCCAAAAAGCAGGTGGTTTAGCTAAAGTATCAGTCAATGACACTGAAGGTAATTTATGTATATATTGGTTAAGAAACTAATAGTTTCTAAGTTGTTATGTTCTATTCCCAAGGTATTTTGGGCTATCATCAGGAAAGCTCCTACTTTTATGCACAGGGCAAAAGCGCATTAATGACCGTCGAGGGTGACTGTCCAGAAGATTCTACTGATCCAAAATGTATCTGCAATTGGTTGGATTCTTGTGGCAGTTGTGCAGAAAACGAGGGGTGCATCTGGGACAGGAAAACTCAAGTTTGCAAAGTCGTAGCGGAAGGTTTCTATGTTCAAAAAGAATTAGCGCGCCTCGGTAACCAATCTACAAATATTAAGTAATCTGGCATATTTTTCCAACCTTGACCAATCTGAATCTCTTGCAGAATGTCTGGCTATTGAGGGAGACTGTCAGTACTACCAGGAAGTCAACAAACTGATTCCATGCGACGGCCAAGTAAACTATGCCATCGACTATGGATACAAATATTGCACTAGGTTCTCCCAATATTACAATGAATTCAACGATAAGGTACTTAAAGCTCCAAGTGCTGGAGATACTTACCTACTTATCTGTTTTCTTTACAGGGGAAAAAGTGGGTTGATAATGTCAGGAAATGCTTAATGCTCAAACTTATTCCAAGTGTTCAAAATCAAGCCTCTTGTCCGGCATTAAAGGAGAGCGCCTATGACACCCATCCTTATTGTTATGTTGTGAACGGAGCTTGCACATTAGGACCGCAAAATTGGATAGCTCTCTATGATGTCTTGGAATTTAAAGACCTGGCCAGTTGGGATGGGGTTAAGCAGGTAAATACTATACTTGCATACTTGATTTTCTACATCTAAAACTAGCTCATTTTTTGGCAGATCTACATAACTTTTGGAGGCTGCGAATACAAGACGATCATGTGGATTTTGGAGCTTTTTGGTTACATTGATCCATTGGAGCCATATCCAAAACTTGACGACAAAAATTGACCACCTATTTAGTTATTTACTTAATGATTCAATAAAAATTTTGCAATTCCGCTGATGTTTTTCCTGGAAAGATGCAATTTGTAACACCATTTTCCTCTGTCGAATCTGCACCAATATTGTCTTTGGCTTTGATTGATTATGGGTTCATTTATCAAAAACATTGTATATATCTAAGTATTTTTAAGAGCGCATGGCAACAACGCGTGTCCATTATTTGTATCTAGCTTGGCTTCGTTTCATTTCAAACTTGAGTAACTTTCCAGCAAAAAAGATAGGTAGCGAAATAATGGGCTAATAATAATTAAGAAGGAAAATCAGATGATAATTTGTCAAAATGAGATCCGAAATCAACGTTGAAGTTATCATTAAAATGAGCAAACGATGATAGCGATATTTATAGATAAATAGCACCGGATGCGGGTGGCAAAAAAATTGCGCAACAAAACTCCAAAACTCAAATCGTTGCTTCAGTACAATATGGCCAGCCAATGGAAAAAACTGTATCGCGTGATTTTGATCTGCGTTTATTTTCTATACTTAATCCATAATGGAGTGGATGCAGAGATCCTGGTGCATAGTGAAAATGTGCTATTTTATCGTACGCTTAACGTAGAGCTCGTGAATGGCGCTTCTGTTTATTGGCGAGCAAGTCGAGGCTGTCAAAACCTTACCATAAAACATGGACCAGAGGTCGAGATTGAAATCGCCAAGACTCCAGAAAGAAAGCTTGTTTCCCTCACAGCCTCAATCCTTGGCCAAAATGTCAATGCTGCCTCAGAATTACAGCCAATTGCAACTACAATGTCAATGGTGATCATTTTCTGCAGACAACCTCGACTGACAACGTTGGCAATCCTAGTGACAAGCTACTACTATCTGACTTGTCTGGTTTCGGCTCAATCTGCCAACTCTATTGAGTTGACAATTCCCAGCGAAATTATCGAAGACATCTGCATCAACGGCGATTGCCGACCTTTGCTTTGTCGCCTAGGTGATAAGAGTCAAGAAAATGGTCGCTACAGTTCCATACCCTCCAATAATGGATTGTTGTTCAAGCAAGGGACAAGATCTTCCTGTATGATCAGGCCGCCAAGAGGTTGGCAATCCTGGAGAAAACGCTATTTCAAGAATAATAGTACAGACTTCGACTTTAGTTTCTACGGCGACCCAGACGCTGACGGTGTCATCAACATCTTGGAGTTCTATGGCACTGATCTCTTTGAAGATGCATTTGTCAGTAATGAACTAAAGGCAGCTAGGGTAAAGAGACAATTGTTGTCCAAGGGAACAGATCCTACCAAGCCTGACACTGACGGCGATTTGCTCACGGACGCATTTGAGCTTTTAAACAGGCTTAATCCTTTAAAAAAGGACAACATCAGCAGTGACTATGACAATGACGGTCTGGACAATCTCAAAGAGCAGATTCTTGGAACGAATCCGCTTAATCCAGACAGTGATGGCGATGGCATTTCTGACGGCAAAGAGTTCGAAATGGGCAAGAATCCTGTTGATCCTGAAGACAAAAGGACCAAGGCCAAATCAGTTTCAGTCACCTTGACAGGTAAATCACCAAATGTTAACCACTTTCAGTTGATTTGATGCTGATTTCTGGAATTTGTAGTTGGTGATCATAGTGGGTCTCAGTCCGAGAGGTATACTTTGAATGTTGGTGGAATTTCCCATCAAAGTCCAGGTTTTGGCATGGTCGGAAGCGGAAAATACACCTTCAAGAGTGGACGATATCCAATTACAATCTCGCATCAAGGAACTAACATTGCCAACGGAACTCCAGACTACGACTATACTGCCAGTGTGACGGGAAATCCCTCATATGTGTCAGTTTCAGATCCTAGAGGTATTGTTAATACAGATACTTCCAATGTCATCAGGATTGTCTTTTGCAGGAATTTTAGGAGCACACATGGAAAGTGTCTACTTTTACGCTGCAGGGAAGAGTGCTACCCTGATAGTTGCTGGACATGAAGCCAATGAAACGGATGAGTGTGAAAAACTGTCGTCTTGTTTTGGATGTGCTGGAGATTCAAAATGCCAATGGGATAAGAAGGTGCAGTTCTGTTCTCGCGCACCCTATGGAATGATTTCCAAAGATCTGGCCAATTTAGGTGACTTCATCAACCATTTGCTAACTTAAGAAACCTAACTTAAATCTGTTTGCTCAGAATGTCACTCAAATGAGGGCAACTGCCGGTTCTACGAGGAGATGGATGCAATGACAAATTGTCTTGGAAAAGACAACTATGCAATCGCCGTTGGCTATAAAAACTGCAAGACGTATGTGGACCATGCGAACGAATTTAATTCAGAAGTGAGATTCAAATATTGCTTCAGCCTGTTAAATATTTAATTGTTGTAATTTTTAGGGACAAGTTTTTCTCGATAATGTAAGGAAGTGTCTCATGGCGAGACTACTGCCTGGGATAAGGAAAAAGGCTTCTTGTTCTGTTTTAAAAGAAACTGCCTACAGCAGTCATGCAGGATGCTATACCAAGAATGGATTTTGCTCAACCATTGTCTTTAAAGCGGAAAATATGATAGCTTTTTTGACAACTCTTGACTGGAGAAACGTTAGATGTCAGGAGGTAACTTAACTAAGTATAAGAGTTGGATTTTTCGGGTTTTTTGTCTAAATAATTTTGTTGTTTTTCTAGGTGTGGGGTGTTGTCAACAGTTGCGGAAAGAAAGCAATGATATTTGCTTTTAATTTGATCAAGACCCAAGCCAAGATTGTAGCTGGAATCGCATACTTTGTCATGCCTTACGCTTGTAAATTGTATGATAATTTGTAAATAAACATGCGTTAAGAAAATTAAAACTAACCGCTAGTTTTTCGTCACTGTAATGGTGCTGAAAAAGTTAAAGGAGTGAAAGAATGGATTGCGCAATTAATAATTGTGTTCTGTTTTTATGAGCAATTTGTGCCGGAATTTGGCAACCGTCCGACAATGGTTTGAAAAGTGTTCCAAGACATTAAAATTCACGCCAGGAAGACGAAACTGAATCGGCAAAAAATATGGAGATAAACTCGTGCGAAAATCGTTTTTTTGCTACATTTCATAAGATTCTCTTACCAAAAGGTGGTGCTGGAAAAGGGCTCGGGCTAGGGGCTGGCGGTGGTAAGGCTGCGGGCAGAGATGGCGGCGGCCGGTTAAAACCGGAAAATCCGGTTGGAAAATGATCCGGTAATTCCGGCAGCTGATTATGGCCGATGGCTTGCACTGAGTAATAATTTGGGTGCACGTCGAAAATATGCTGAGGGTTGGCTAGATTTCGCATGAGCAGCAATTGCAATGCCCATATCACTTTTAATACCTAAAAAAATTTTTTTAAATTAATAATTTTATTTATTTTAGTATTTTAGTCCTTACCCCCATGGTGTGAGATGTGTGACTGAAGGATTTTTCTCGCAGTTAAAAATTCATAGAAGAGACTCGTAATGGTTAGTTGCCTTACATAAAACTCCTTCGTGCGAAAATGTTTTGACGGCAGACGCGCATCGTTTTTATTACCCGCGAGCTATTTGCTCGCTAGGGTCTAAATATTACTTTGTTGTTGTTGTTCTTGTTCTTGTTGTTCTTGTTATGAAACTTCCT
>JAAUYL010020461.1_pt1 | contig 12972 bp, 12 predicted proteins | sample 7278011 | NCBI WGS metagenome assembly JAAUYL01 (sample SAMN14350225, study PRJNA611818) | marine sediment metagenome | isolation source: surface marine sediment (1.8m) | place: French Polynesia: Moorea | collected 2018-08 | reverse complement strand
CTGCAGTCTGCATTGAGAGTCCACGATGGTTTGCTTTGCTTGACACGACCGATTTTCTACTTGACCTTATATAAAAGAATTTCATTTCGATTTTGAGTGATTGACCTGACACATTTCAATGCTTTTCATTAACAAGACTTGACTTGCCTTTGGGCGGAATTATACTGTAATCGTGTAACACAAAATTGATTTGATAAATAACAAAATTACCCTTGCCCTGCTTGTATGTAAGCCCCTTATATTCAAGGGGGAGCAGTGGTAGAAAATGAAGGAAACGAATAAATTCTGAATTTCCTTCTCGTACGATATCCTCATCAAATAGTTAATGACCACCAGCTGAGAAGACAACTTCCCTTTCTCATTCTACCATCCAATTACAATTTACAACTTTGCAAAGCCGTACCGCCCCATTGACCTGAATCAACGTCCCTCAGAGACGAAGAATTGCATGATACTTAGCAAGAGCAAGTACGTGAAATGGTAGGAGGTAAATTGTCTCCAATTATTTACTTTGATAAGAAGGAAGAAAATCCTGCTTTTGCAGTATGTAGAAACACTAAAAAACATGTATCTAGGTACGGAGATAAATTCACTTTATAGCCATTTTTGTGTACCCAGGCAATGTACAAGTATCTACAATCAGATCTGCGGCGTATTCGTATTCGCGAAGGCCCCCCTGGGGTGCTTCCTCGTTCTTTCACCCATATCCCCTGCTTGTATGGAGTCTTCTGGCATAAAAGACGCATGTACGCAAAAGCAAAAGGATAATAGCAATTTCATGTGTGACTTTTACTCAACGCGCGTTGTAAATAGTTTGAAATGGCAATTTCTTCGATTGGCCACTTTCACCCCTACTTGGTGTCGGTGTGTGTTCTATGATCTGAGCAAGCACTCAAATGGTTAGAAGGAGGAGGATCCATTCAGGTTAAACATTCGTGGCAAAAGTAAGTATAAAGTATTTTTCGGCATGCAAAACTCATTTGACCTTATGCTGATGAGGTTTATTTGTGCACGAAGAGCTGCTTCAAAAACATTTATGAGAACGCGTTTCGTCCCATGCAGCGAGATTGATTTTCCTACTCTTCTTCTTCTTCAATTGTTTCGAAGGTAACATGTTATCCTCCGTGAAATTGAATTAGGCCTAACACAGATGCCACTACTACCTAACATTAGTTTTTATGGTATAGGAATACAGCATTGCCAAAAGAATTGCTCGATTCAATGCATGTACGCACCTAAGAGTAAACCGATTATGCACAGTTTCTGGAGCAATGGTGGAATCGTGAGATTCTAAACTCATTCAATTGGTAATAGGCTCCTTGACCCCGGAGCCTTTTGGATGCCTGCTTAGGAGTTTTTATTATGATTTGTTTGTTTGATATTTTGCATCTTAAATTCATAATTTCAAAGTATTTAGTGCCTTATAGTTTAGTTTTGTGAAAAAGGAAGAGTTGGCTATGATCAATGGCTTCAGAATAAAAGGAGGATTTGGATTCCCCCGTTCAGTCGCTGTTTCTGTTCAAGCCGACATCTCTCATTTTTGAATGCCAAGTTGATCGTTAAACTCCTTTTTAAAAAGATTGTCCTTGCAGAACTATGTTCTTCAATATTTCAAACGCAAATAGAACATATCTAAATAGGTCTAAGTACCTTTGCAAATGTCTCTAAAAGTATGTAGACCTAAAAAAGAAGCGCCACGACCAAAGGAAGAAAATGATAAACTTATCAAACCAAACCGGCATGATTTTAGCCAGACATGATGCGCCAAAACTGGAACCTCGCCACCTCCGTGCGTGCTGTTGCGTCACTTTTTGGAATGACTTTGAATAAATTCGGATCAAGGAATTGAATCTCTCGCCCTGGGGACTCGTCTCGGTTCTTATCATCCGATATCTACCTAACTATCCATAATTCTGCAGAAAAATATTTTTAAGCAGACAATGCTGCACAGCTCTTATTTTCTTAGTGGTGACCATTTGTATAAGCATTGATCCATCAATTTTTAGTGAATACAATTACCTCATTCGTACATGTACGTATAACGAGTGCTGCAAACCTGCACGTATGTTTTTGGAAGGACCACATTTTTAAGGAATCACGAAATAAGAGGCAGTTTCAAGCCCAACAAAGCCTATGATGTGGTGGTATATGCTTCACAAGACTATAGATATGGTGTTAGGTCGTCAGCAATCCACAAGACCCAAGATGGTTGGAGAAAAAATGCATGCCATTCATGCTGTCTTTGGTTGGACAAGTACATTATAATGTACGCTAAGTAAGTAAATGCTATATTTTCAGTAGCAAGCTTTAGTGGGCATCGACCAAGCAAAACCGGTCTTGTTTATCATTATGTTGTTATTTTTTTCTCGTGCTTTCTCTAGATATTATATGTAAGAAAAAGCCGGCCGGCTTTTCCCGAGCTATTGAAAGTTAAATATGGACAATCTTAAGAATCCGCAATGCTTAAGAGAAGATGGTTTGGGCTTGCTATTTATATTTCGATATGCTTTGCTCCCTTCTTTCTCGGTCCCCTATGTTTGCAACTTTTAGAACGACAAGTCATAATATACCTACATTCCATTACAAACTAGGTAACTATGCACTACTTCTTTGGTTTGGGGTGGTTGGTGGTGGGTGAGAAAATCAAGGTAGGGGGACTTTTCCTTCCGTGTTTATTGCCCCATAAGAAAGAATCATTGACAAATCTTCTGTGTAAACTGCGGGACGAAACAAGCTCAGTTGGCTATGCCGGGTGCCCGAGATAGCACTATAAGTTATTAGATAAGTACAATGTATCTTTGCCATAGTAGAGCATATTAAAGATAATGAAATATTACACATCCAATAACGACCTCCCCGGTCCTCTCCTAAAGGTAAGATAGATAACATTGAAGAATCAATTGTACGTATCTACGTAGATATGCATTGCCTTTGTATTTGTAGACTCCGGAACGACGCACCTTTCATCGGCCTCAACATCTCCAGGTGGTGAAAGAATCAATCGGAGACGTTGACATCGCCAATGGCCTCAGGATCGAGGACGCACCCTCGCCTGGTCAAGTAGCATTGCTGCAACAAAAAACAAGAGGCATCGGAGGAGACCGGCTCAACTATGTTGCTCAAGACGAATGGGATTGCAAGTAAGTCAACGCATTACAAGATTTTTTACGTTTGATTGTTCAATGCAGAGGTTTTTTCTTTCCAGAAAGTCCACAGAAGAGCGTCTGGGTTGGTCGCAGCATAAGTTGCGACCTCTAAGCATCCGTGAATGCCTTGCAGGACGCGACGCCGAAGGACTACCAAAATGGGTTCGTCTTGAAAAGCAGGTGCATCTCAAATTTAATCAATGTGCGTTAAATATTTCAAATCCGGATTCGTACTTTAGGTTCTGAAGTTCGACACGTACTTTGTCGAGGATGTGTTTGCGGAAAGAATTGAGACTCAGCGCATCAGAAAATGCCACATATTTTACTACCTGGAAGACGATTCCATGATGGTGGTGGAGCCAAGCATATCCAACTCCGGAATTCCTCAAGGTGAGACGAAGATTCGTTCTTATCGACGATCCCGATTAAACTACTCTTGATTTTAGGAACTTTGGTCAGAAGACACAGAGTGCCATTCGAGACTTTGCCAGAGGAGAAGATGGCAAAGGACGAGCTTCCTCGACCTCCTCCACGAGTGTCCAAGGAAAAGCACATCACTTTCTGGGACATGAATCGCTCGAAAGACCTCGTCATCTATGGACGTCGTCATAGAATAACCGATTGCGATCAGTTCACGGAGGACTTTCTCGCCGCACAGGGCATTCAAGTCAATCCGAAGGAGCCGGAGCCCGATAATGCGTTTCGAGACTATAGAGCAAGAGTAAGTTCTAGAAGCATTTGATAATTTTGATTATCGCAATTTCACAAGTTTTTTTGCAGAGCAGTTCTTAATGTTATTTTTGTTACTGCAGATTGACGCCGTGACCCCGCGACGTCCTTACAAGCGGCCAAACACCCCTCGATCATTTGACTCTTACGAAGGAAAGGTCTTGAGATTTTTCGGTCGCTGGGTTGACGAGGTGGGCCAAATCAAAGAAATTCGCACTCTCGTAGTGAGATTCCATCTTGAGGACGATACTGTTGAAGTCGGCGAAATTCACGACGTCAACTCGGGCCGCTACAAGGCCCCGCTCTTTTTAAAACGTTGTAAACTGCCAAAGGTGATCGCAATTAAGAGAGATCGATTGTTTCATGTCTGAATTCTATTTTTGAATTAAACTTAGAATTGGAATGCCCTCGTCACGTTGCCCGGGATGGCCACTGACCACACGATCCTCAACGTTGTCCGCAGCCAAGGTCCGGGTCGCTCACGGGACGCTATCTTGATCGACAACTTGGAAGTGAAGCCCGGTTCGGTCATCGCCGCTTGTGGATCTCAAGCTGATCCCAATAACTTTTACATGGAAAACGATTTCGACATTGGAAAGAGGCTCTCGATCGCAGGTCGGGAAGTGCTTTTGTTCGACTGCGACAAATTCACCCGCGAGTATTTCCGGCGCGTCCATAACAAGGGTAAATAAGATTTGTAATACTTGTATCGGATGAGTAAATCTTTCGATTTTCAGTCCTCGAACCTCTCGACCTTGGGGTCGAAGTGAAGAAGGATCGCCAAAAGGAAGTGGCACCCTACACAGGCTTTGGAACGGAGGAGGACTCGAAAACCAGTTGCCAGGGTCTGGAGCCCCGCGCTCCCCAACGCGATTTCTTCAAGTTCATGCACAAGGATCGGGACGGTTTTGACAGTCACATCTTGAGATTTTCCGCGAGGCTCATCGTCGACGGAAAGGTGGACGTGAAGAGGAAGTTTGTCGTGAGCTACTTCCTGTCCGACGACACTATACTGGTCACCCTTGTTCCGGAACAAAATTCAGGTTGTTTTCTGATAACTTTAATGTATACTTCACTTTTTATGCATCGTATCTGTATTGTTCAGGAATGACTGGAGGCCGGTTTATGAAGCGCGAAAGGTTCAAGAAACCGAAGGACATGCAAAGCCCGGACATGAGGCTGGACTCGCTTCATTACAACCCACCCGATTTGTACGTCGGTGCCATTGTCGAGTTCAACAAGCACACTTTTCTGCTCACTTCGGCCGACGAGTACGTCTTCTCCTACATGGAGCGTCCAACAGAACGCGAAGGGGTAAGATTTGCACATCAAAAAATCATTTTTGCTGCAAGTTATGACTATGGTTCTGCTACTTGCTTAGTTTCCCCAGTCCAACATCCGGCTGATCCTGGATGAAGTTGTGAAATGCGTTCTGGAGAAAGGTGGGCCGAAGCCCCTCATGTCAAGGTTTCTTGGTCAAGACCCGAGCGACTCGGGTCAAGTCATGGAGAGAACATTCAGGTATAGTTTGTCAAGGTAGCCTATATATCGATGTTTTGCGATTCTTCCTCGTTCCTTTATTTCTAGGGACATCCTGCACGAGTTTGTGGGCTACAACCTCAGCGAGCACCAACTAATCACAATCGTCCGGGCCTACCGCTCCGACAACAAGGTCACGCCGACGCTCCCCACCGCAAGCCTCTACTCCATTCTACAGGCCGAACTGAAGCGAATCAACTTCCAGTTCTTTGATCATCTTTACATGAACCTAAGGGAGAAGGATATTAATGGGACTGGCAAAATGTCCAAGGAGGCCTTGAGAATCAACCTTTGCTCTGGCCTGAGACCGGCAAAGTCCCAACTCAGACTGCACAACGTGAACCACTTGGTCGAGATGCTCATCAAAAGTTTCGACCAGGAAGAACTCGACTACGCTAAGGTTATCAACGAGCTCAATTGGATGACCAATCCGGCTCGACCAGTTGCTCCACAATTGGTCAAGGTACCAGTTTGCCTTCAACAAATACATTTCCCTTTTTAACCGTGATAATATTTTCAGACGAATTTTGATGATCAAGCCAGACAAAAAGAATATGTCCCAGTCCAATACAGACAATTTGTCGAGGACCTCGAACGCAAGGTTCAACCCGAACGCCTGGACTACATTGCAACCGAAGAAGACTTCAAGAATGATCGCGAACGATGAGCCCAAGCCCATGGTCTGTTTTCTTGTTACTTTGTTATACTCCTTCGTACATAAGCATATCTATGTAAATAGCTTAAATACACTCTCGTTAAATTACGCATAAATGCCATTGGTGTTTGTTGCCGGTCTAATTATCGGAACATTATCATCGATCTGCCCTCTTGTAATTTTTATGTTGGTGGCTGGCCTAATGATCGGGATGCTTTGTTTGTGCACATTTGTTGCAGGTCGTATTATTGGCACGTCGTCGTGGTCATCTTGGTCTAGGGCTCCCAACCTTAGTTTGAACTGAGGCTCACGCTTAATGTAAACTTGTTCCTGAGTGTAATCGTCCTCTTCTTCATCCTCCTCAAGAATATAGTGGGCAATTTTTCTAACAAGTGAAGCATCAAGAAATACGTGTCTTCCTGTTTATTTTGCAATTCGATTATATTTACCGTAAAATGCGCTTCAAGAAGGACTCCTCCTTTCTCTCTTTCTTTTGCTCGCCAAAATGGTCGAGTTCGTGTGGCTTGACAACCTCTACGAATTTTGTGCTTCGGGCTGCCGTGAGACCTCTCGAGCCTCCAGACGTGTCGACCAGAACTGGGTCCCCTCCTACCCCAGGTCCGACTGACATTGGTGCGTCGGCAAGCTGGATCCTGAACTTGAAGGGGGCTCCATAGGAAAATCCAGGGACAAAGACAAGGACAGCAATCGCCGTAGCGATATGAAATTTGCTGGTCATCCTTGCACACTTGAACTACAACTGCGCAACTTGTACATTGCTTGTGACTGCAGCTATGCAGGTCAACGAGCGACGACAGGTTACTGACCTACATAGCAAGCTATCATGCTTCCAACGACAACCAGAGGTCATTACCTGTGGATGGAGTCCCTGCTGAGATTTGTCCTGGCAGAATTACAACAATACCTATATAATTTCGCAGATTCCAAAATTTGAACACTAGTACATAAGAGCTTATTTTTTGGCATATTTCTTGGTAATTGGTTTGCACGAAAAAAATGGAAAAGTAGCATTTGGTCAACAATTTTACTGTTGACCATAAACATGGTTCCAAAATGAATATCAAACATGGGTAGATGACAAGGTGAATATTAAATTGGAACACCAGAATGCGATGAGAACATTGTTGACTTTCATTCGATCCTCTGCATCAAACAAAGTAGGCGGCCAACTGAGACATTTTATCCTTCGCCACTTTGCGACCTTTGCCACGGCCTCGGCCTCCGCGACCGCGTCCTCTGCCGCGACCTCCGCGTCCTGCTCCGCCACCCCGTCGCTTCATGAACACTGCGTGGTGCTTCTCCACAAGTTGGCTGAGCTCTTGATCGCAAAAAATGCAGCCCGTGGCCTCGAGTTTGTCGTCGCTCAACTTGGACTTGCCCTCCTTGTACTCGACCTTCATGATTTGAGCCTCGCACTCGGAGCAGCTCTCCTCGTTGAGCACGGACACCTTTTGCGCATTTTCGAAGAGCATGACGATGACGTCGCACTTGTTGCAGCCAAGTTTCCACTTGGGCACCGACGCGGGGTCGAGAACGAGGATACCGGTCTCGCACTCGACGCAGTTGGCCACGCCCAAGCTGTTTTGGCTGTGGGCGCAAGTCGGATGGGAGCAGCTGCTGCAGCTACACCCAGTCCCCTTCTTCATATCGGGGAATGGAGGATTGCTGTAACAGTAGGGACAGAACACGAAGCTCTTCCCTTTGGCGCCCGACGTGTTGTAGAGGAGCTCGAAGTCATCAAGCGGACACTTAAGCTCCTGGTAAAGCTTGATGTTGCCGTTCTGCGGAAGGGACAACGTTTCGTCACAATTCTGGCAGTACAACCGCGTCGGCTTAGCCTGGACGTACTTCATGTAGCGCCGACATTTGCCGCATCGTGAGAACGGCCGTCCACTATCGGCGAGGCTGGAGAAAGAGACCTCAAAGAGCTGGTCCATGCCGTCAATGTTCTTGACAAAGTACTGGAACTTGAGCTTGAACACTTCCAGCGTGTGGCGGAGCACCGACTTGAAGTTGGCCTTCCCTTGAGCGATCAGGTCTAGCTGCTCTTCCACGGCCGATCGCATGGTTGGGTGCACAAGATCGGGGTCGATCTTGAGATACCCGTGGACCAAAACAATCCCGAGGGTCGTGGGGATCAACCGCCTGCCGGAGCCGATCGTGACGTAGTTCCTCTGGCAAATGTTGTTAATGTGCACTGGTATGGAGGCGTCCGTCCCGATTCCGTGCTTCTCCATCAACGTGATGAGGTCGGATTCGGTCAAGTAGTCAGGAGGACTCGTCTGTCGCTCAGGCATCTTGACGTCAGCGATGTCCAAAACGTCATCCTTGTTGAGGTTCGGCACGGACTCCTCGTCTGTGAGCGCCTGCCACGTCATGACGGATGTGAACCCCGGCTCGATCAGCTTCTTGCCAGTCACGGAGAACTTTTCGTCGCCGATGTCGAACCTGATGACTGTGCTCATATACTTGCAGTTGTAGGAGACGGTGCCGATGAAGTGACGCACGACATAGTCGTAAATCTTCCAAGCATCGCCGTCCAGCTCGTCCCTTGAGGCAGGTCTCATCGGGGTGATTGGCGGATGGTCCCCAGCATCGTGTCCCTTCTTCGGCTTGTTCAAGCCACGAGAAAGCAACGACTTGACATCTTGGCCCCAATCGGAGTTGTTCTGCTGCTGTCTCAGGACATCCTTAAGATCGAAGCTTTCGGCATAGTGCGTCGATTCGGTCCTTGGATAGCTGATGTAGCCCTGCGTGTACAGCTTCTCTGCAATCTGCAATTGCAAACAAACAGTGAAAGTAAAGGAACCATGAGATACAGACCTTGTGAAAAATCCAGATCAATATACCTGCATAGCATGATGGGGGCCCATCCCCAAACCAGACGAGGCAACTCTCATCAACTCCACCGTGTTGAGAGCAATCGGCCTCTCCTTGGCCTTCTCTTTGGTCGTGACGCTCACCACTCTAGCTTCCCTCGCGTTCTTCACCTGGCTAGTGAACATCACGGCGACCTCCTTGTCGAAGCAACGCACACGATCCCATTCAAGGCTGAACTTTTTCGTGTGCTCGTTGATGGTTTTCTCGACCGTGACTTGGATCACCCAATAAGTTTCCGGCTTGAACGTCTGGATCTGATCGTGACGATCGACGCAGAACCCCAACGTTGGTGTTTGGCAAGGACCGTACGAGATGAGGGACGAGTCCAAATCTCCGTATTTGCCTGCATGGATTACAAGAATGAGCTGTGATGCAATCAATTGAAAATCAAACCATTTACTTGCCTTGGAAAAACTTTGTTTGGAAGCGCGTGAACGCACACCCAATGCGAAGATCCAATTCTTGACGGGCATCGACAGACTTCGATTGGTTTTCATCTGGTTCGCCCAAGTTGTTCATGGCCAACTTGATGTCTCTATCAGTGATAGAGGAGAACTTTGCTCTGAAGATTGTTTGCTCATTTCTAGACCTTGGTGGCTTCATGTTTCCCAAGACCGAGTCCATGACTTCGAAGCAAATGTTCTCGCCTTCCTTGTCGCAATCAAGCCAAAGAACGAGGTACTCCGCACCCTTGGCCTCGCTTGAGAGGAAGGCCGGCATCTTGAGTTTCGGGGTCGCCTCCTTTTGCTCGGTCGGACATGCAAATAGTTCACCAGGGTCGACCCGGTCCCAATTGTTGTATTTTGAAGGGAAGTCGAGAGACATGACATGCCCACAAACAGAGGTCATTTTGAACCTCACGTTGGCGCCGACAAAATTGCCATTCCACTCGTGGACGCTGCATGCGCCGTTGAAGCCCTTCCTCGAGGAGCATTTGTTGTTGGACAAGATGTTGGCGATGGATGCCGCAAGCGATGGCTTCTCGGCCACCATAAAGACTGTTGCCACCATTTTTGCCGCCGGTTCCCAGGCGTGTCGAGATAGCCTTCAATTATACTTCTTTGAGCACAAAGTGACAAATCCACGATCGATACTGATCTTCAAAACAAAAACTACCGAAGTAAAGTCGAAACTCAAAGAGTCAAAGCTGTAAAGATTTGTTTTGGTTTTTCCGGTGTGTCCAGATAAAGTAAAAAATATTACGACATTTTTTTACAAAATCGTAAAGCCAAGGACATAAGCAGCGAAGGAAAAACCGTCAGATATCATTATCTCAGAACTTCCAACGAACTAAACCCAATAGAATCTTCAACCGAATGACTTCTTTTTGCATATCAACTACCCCTGGCTCGAAATAACATTTATTTTGGAATTAAATCTGTCGAAATACCTGTCCGAGAAAAACCACGTCGAGGCACTCTGCAAGCATCGATTGCTGCCCCGGTTTACTGCCGGTGAAAAATCGATGCTTTAATGCGCAGTGTTACCAGAGTGGGCAAACTGGATTTTAATTCTCGAACCATTATTGTCATTCAACATATCGTGATTCGTGAGTGTGACAGTGACACATTCTTAGACATACTATCTAGTTAGTGAGAGTATTTGAACCAGACCAGGCCCCCGCCTCAAATGGGTCGCGCCATCGTTCGAGGCGCCGTGACCGACGAAGAAGTGAGCTTCTGAAACCGTTTCAAGAAGCTCTGTCTCGTCCGGAACAACGTTGGAGCCAAAGGAGTGAAATTAGAGGTTGGTAGACAGTAGTTAGCTATATGATTCATCCACATAATTGCTATGTAGCTCCCTGCGGTACTAAAGGGCAAATAATTTTTCGGAGGTTCTACAAGAAAAGCTCACATATTCAGTGCAAGTACGAGTATTTAGAAGGCAGCTTATAGAGGAATAATCTAACGTAGGTTGATACGCTCTGCCAGATCATAGTATGCTTCTTCTTTCACCACTTGAGATTGGGATTCCCTAAACTGGTTTCTGCGACAACAAAGCAGGGTGTTTCAGGAGCCTTCATGCAATAGCAGAATATAGTGATACGCGAGTTTGCTTTGGCACCCTGTCGATCATTGGACCATAAGGCACACACCATCCATTTACTATAGCTTGTAACAAAAGTATCTATCTATGTACTTAGATAAGTTCAAATATCTACCTTACCTACGTCTAGGATTTAGGTTCAGTAAATCAGTAGCTCAGAAAAGCTCATGATGAGAGAAACAGCAATTTTCCTCTTTGTGGTTCTGGTCACATTTTTTCCTCCTCCGAATAACGGATTGCCCGTTACAGAAAACGACGATTACGACAACGGCGACGTACCAGCAGACTACTCGGACTACTCCTACGACTATGAGTCTGGAGGCCCACCTCCCCCGCCTAACCTTTGCCAGCTAACAGCAAGTTTGGGATATACGGGTAAATAAATAAGCCACGAAGACGGTACCCCTATAACTGGGCTACAATAAAGTATTTCACTGAAAAAATGTCAATTCGGTAGGTCAGGCCAAACGAGTGGAGGACTGCACGACATTGAGCTACTTCAAGAAGGAGCCACCTTGCAATGTTTTTGCTTATACGGGGAACTCTGTCGAGGTTCAGATTAATCTGGATTAGATTTTATTGACATAATGGAGGACATTTTTTTTAACAGGTCTGCTGTCCAAACAGGAAAACTGTGTGCTTTCCCGGGGATCCCTGTGATCCTGATGCTGAATTCGAATACGATGAAGAATACGACTATGCTGATGATGAAGAAGTGTGCTCAGATGCGCGGTTGTTACAGTTTCATCACGAGGCGAGTTGATCCTTTTCTGTACAGACGGAAGCCTAAATAGTTTAATTGGAATTGGTAATGGTAATTATCATTACTTAATTACAGATCGATGAGCAAAACGTTGATGTCCTCACGGATGAAGATTACGAAAACATCCCCGTTGAGCTGCCCGAGGAACGATGCGACAGGATCGAAGGAACCACTTGCTCCCTTGCCAGCAGCTGTTCCAAAAAGGGTACCTACTTACCTACCTGGACATTTAGACAATTTGTGCATAGGAACACTTCCAATTTCACAGATTTTTCGGGTACGTCGCCCCCAGTAAATTGTGGGTTTGACAGTATGACGGGAGAGGACAAAATGTGCTGCACTGGACCACCAGAGAGCGTAACAAAGCCTCGGCCTCAATTCGGAAGGTACTTTACATTTTGAAATCCACCATCATTGAATCGATAGTAATCCCACCTATTAAGAAAATACTCCTGCTTGGACCATACTAAAGAGTGCAAGAGATTTGTGCAAGTGGCACCCAACAGTTGCAAGCCCGGAAATATGGGCTACCTTTTTATGAGGTATGCCTGCATGGAGTCATGTGGTAGATGCGGTGACAAGGTAAATATTTAATTATCTACATCTTTTGTTCTCAATTGCCAATATTAAAAGCGCCATCGTTTTAGGGATGTGTCGATGAGTATGCTAATTGTCCGAAATGGGCGCGTGGCGGACTTTGCAGTACCTATCCGGAGTTTATGATATTTTCCTGTCGAGAATCTTGTGGAACTTGTGGGTTTAAGAGTGGTATGTTAATTGTTAATTGTAGCATATTAGAGTTTTTTTAAACAAATTCTTGCAAAAAAGAGAAAATAGATTTATGATGGAGAATTTTTACGTTGTACAATTTCACAGTGTTTTTACTGATTTCTTGTAACCTTTCACTTAATTTTTTTCAGCACTCAGTCTTCAAAGACAAATCGTCAACGGGAGAGAATACACAGACATGAACCAACCAAACTTTCGTAAGATTATTCTTTTAAAGAACAAGACGGAACATTCGTTCCATCATTAAGTCGCTCGGCGAAAATGATTTGCAAAGCCATATTAAATGGCTCGGCAAAAAGAGGAAAAGAAGTCAATATTGTCTTTCAAATGGAATTAGCGATAAAAAGAAAAATCCGGCGTAAAACGCCGGTTAGTTTAAATCTGGCGTAAAACCGCCGCATCTG
>JAAUYL010031372.1_pt1 | contig 12983 bp, 6 predicted proteins | sample 7278011 | NCBI WGS metagenome assembly JAAUYL01 (sample SAMN14350225, study PRJNA611818) | marine sediment metagenome | isolation source: surface marine sediment (1.8m) | place: French Polynesia: Moorea | collected 2018-08 | reverse complement strand
TAGTCTAAATCCAGAAACAAAATCATGGCATCAAAAGTCTACTATATAAACAAAACCTAATAAATAAATCAGGACTTACGCATACCGAACCTCCAAAACCCAGTTATGCTCCTAGATTTCTATTGTTAAAACCAACTATTTCTCCTCGCAACCGGGTTTCGCGTGGGTAAATTTTCTCAATAATAGAACATAGAACTATTATCAATATATCTAAATGAAGGAATTATTACGATTTTTTTGATCTGCTTAAATCCTCAATTTTAGATGTCAAAATTATTAGTGTGAATCTACCAGTTGCGATATATGTCAACCCAAATATTTATTCGTGAAGTTAGATTTTAGGAAAAGGTTGTCACGATCTTTAATTAGACTTAAAACTTCGCATTAACTGATGAAATTATCAATATAAATAATTAGTATGTCAATTCCAATTCCAGAGATTCCACAAGACTTCGGCGACCAGGAACCAACTATCCTGCGACCACCAATTGATCCTAGTGAATTTAGTGATGCAGAAGTTATAATTGACTTGATTAATAATGCTAACGAATCGTTGTTTGGTACAGATGACAGGAATTTGATCCTAGGTCTTGATAGAGATGATAGAATTGAAGGTAGAGGTGACCAAGACACTATCTTTAGTGGTAAAGGTGACGATACTGTCTTCGGAAATGATGATGATGATTGGATTAGTGGGGATCTGGGAAATGACTCACTACTCGGTAACCAAGGTTCTGATACGATTAGAGGTGGTCTGGGAAATGATAGTATACGTGGAGGAAAAGGTAATGATTTGGTTAGAGGTGAGGAAGGAGACGACCTAGTTTTTGGAGAAAGAGGGTCTGATAATGTTAGAGGTGGTAGTGGAAATGATAGTGTCTATGGTGATGGAGAAGAAGGGGAGGGAAATGACTTAGTTGATGGAGAAGAAGGGAACGATCTAGTTTTGGGAAACCGTGGTAATGATACGGTTAGAGGAGGTAGCGGTGATGATACAGTTTTCGGAGGTAAAGGGGATGATTTAGTTGAAGGTGGTTTAGGTGACGACCTCTTGGTAGGTGGTAAAGGTAGCGATACCCTTATTGGAGGTGAGGGAGAGGATATCTTCCGTTTTGAGTTTTTTGAAGATGAGACATTTACTCCTGATGGAACTCAGGTATTTGGTTTTGATACCCTCAACAATTTTGTTCCTGGGGATGCTGGAGTTGATACTCTCACTGACTTTACTCCAGGAGAAGACAAAATACAACTTGATGCTAATAGCTTCGATCAGTTAATTGGAGTTGATGGTAATTTCGACCCCGATGAATTTACTACTCTTGCTGAATTTGCTCAAAATTCAGACGCGAATCTAGTCTACGATTCAGACCAAGGTTTAATGTACTATATTGATGAAAATGGCAATGCGATAGAATTCATACAATTAGATCCTAATCTAAATATTGGTCCTGATGACTTTGAAACAATATAATAAGCATTCAGATCTTAGCAGTCAGCTATCAGCAATTAATAATAGACCTCTTCAGAAAAGAGGGAGTAGGGAGTAGGGAGTAGGGACGTTGCATGCAACGTCCCTACAGAGTAAGGGGAAAGAATTAACGATTTCTGTGCAATTATTGGAGATGTCTAATTTAAACCCAGTCCTTAAGAGTTATGCTTTATAAACATCTTTCTTAACATAAAACGCGGACATTAGAAAATGGGGGGATGGGGTGATGGGGTGATGGGGTGATGGGGTGATTAGGAAAAAAGCTAATGCACTATTTTAGGTGTGTCGGTCTACTACACCTAGATTTAATATTTCTTTTACAAGCAGTCTCTTATCAATTACTTTTACTTCCTCTTCTCAATAGACAGCTCCGGAAAAGAGGGAACAGGGAACACTTAACTGGGAACACTTAACCCACCCCTAACCCCTCCCAGGAGGGGAGTAATTGATAATTTCTGGATGAGAATTGATTTTATTTTTAATTTTCACCAGATGTGTAATGCTTAAACTCAAAGTTTAAAATTAATTATGATGCACTACCACTGAAACTAAATATGAACAACGAATCTCCAGAAATATTTCCAGAAATATTAAAGTTAGCTCAAGAAAAAGCATCAAGAGGATTTTTATATCAAAAACAGGGAAAATTTGCAGCAGCTATATCTTTATACCAGGAAGCATTAACTTTAGTACCAAATCTCCCATTTGTTCACTATAATTTAGGCATAATTTTTCACCATGAGGGAAATTTACTAGCAGCTTCTACTCATTATCAAGAAGCGATAGTTTATTACCCAAAGGATATTCAAGCTCATTATAATCTTGCCATTGTTTTAGAACAACAAGGTTTACTAGACTCAGCAATTTATAGTTATCAAAAAGTTATTAATTTATGCGAAACTAGCACTACCAATATTTTAATTGAAATTCAGGCTTATCGTAACTGGGGAAGTATTTTAGTTAAGGAAGGTAGATATAAGGAAGCCATAGAAATTCTTCAGCAAGCCATTACCAAAAAACCAGATGATGCGACTCTCTACAATGATTTGGGTAAAGCATTTTTAGAACTTGGAAAAGTAGAAAAAGCTATTGCGAATTATCAGCAAGCTTTGGCATTACAGCCTCAATTAATAGTAGCTCGTTATAATCTTGGCAAAGTATATCAAAAACAAGGTTGGCACTCAGAAGCTATTGTTCATTTTCAAGAAGTAATTAAACAACAACCAGAAAATATTTCTGCCTACAGTGATTGTGGTTTTTCTTTCTTAGAATTAGGGAAAGTCGAAGCAGCAATACCCTACTTGCAAAAGGTAATTAACAATAATCCTTTTGTGGAAAGTTACTGTCAACAAACAGATTTATTTACAGAGTCAGATGAGTTAGAAAAAGTAAAAATAGCTTGTACTCAATTTCTGATAACACTAGAAAAATCAGATTTAGCAGCAGTCAGAAAAAATTTAACCTTAGTCTATTTATACTTGGGAAATGTATTGTTTGAGTATGGTGAATATTCACAAGCTGAAAATTATTACAAAAAAGGATTAGAATTTCAGCCATTTAATCTCGACCTGTATATAAAATTAGGCGAAAGTTTGGTCAAACAAAAACGCTTGAATACGGCTATTACAATTTACCGCCTGGGGTTGACTGTTCTACCTGATAACCACTCCATTAACCAAGCATTAGAAAAAGTTTTAGCAGCACGAAATAATTCCTTACAAATTTACAACGCAGACGGTATCAAAAGAATATTTAATCTAGAGTTAGAGTCAAAATATTTATCCACAACTGTGGAATTAGGAGATAAGGATAATTTGCTTGGAGATTCAATCCCAAGAAAATTTATGCACCGTTTAAAAAATGAAATGTTTAACCCTAAGACAGGCAATTTCGGTGGAAAAAATATTCTTTCCTCCCTCACACCTAACTCCCAAGACTCAAGCCCTACACTGCAAAAAAAATTAGAGGATAGCAAGGATAAAATTTATGAAACTGAATGTCAGGGATTAAACTGCAAATCTTGTCTCAAAAGAATATTTAAACAACTTCAACCAATTCATTTAGGAAATGGTATCCATACTTTTTCAACAGAAATACAAACATCTACAAATATTTCATCTGTTGACTTTCCAGAAACACCAAAATTTGTCATAGAAGTAGAAAATGGTAGAGCATGGATAGTTCCGCAAAAAAATAATTGGATGGTTTGTAATGCCATTGCCATTATTAATGAAAATAATCAATTATTAGCTGAAGTCTCCCGCGAATACCCTGGTCAATTACCAGGATGTGAAAAATACGATATCAACAATCATCAGTTTTTTACTACAGAAAAATTACCACCTTTAGAGCAAATAAACGGTACAGTAGCAGTTTTATCCGGGTTATCAGGAAATGTTTATTTTCATTGGATGGTAGACATATTGCCCCGGATTGAAATATTAAGACGTAATGGCATAAATTTTGAGCAAATAGATTGGTTTTTAATTAATAGTATTCAACAACCATTTCAAAAAGAAACTCTCCGGATATTAGGAATTCCAGAAGAAAAAATTATAGAAAGCGATAGCTATCCTTATATTCAAGCTAAAAAATTAATAGTTCCGTCTTTCCCTAGCCATTTGGGTTGGCTAGAAAAATTTGCTCTGGAATTTCATCGTCAAACATTTTTCAATAATTTCAATCATGGCTTATTGAAAAATGGTTTGGCATTAGGAGAAAAATTAAATAATCAAGTAGATGATTCCTATCCTGAAAAGATTTATATTAGTAGGAATAAAGCTAAATATAGAAAAGTTATTAATGAAGAAACAGTAGTTGATTTATTAAGTCAATACGGCTTTATAACCATCGAACTAGAAACTCTTTCTGTTTTAGAACAAATAACATTATTTGCCAATGCCAAAGTAATAGTTTCTCCTCATGGTAGTGGGTTGACAAACATTATTTTTTGTTCTCCAGGAACTACTGTGATTGAATTGGTGTCTCCTAACTATATCAGACATTATTATTGGGTCATCAGCCAACAATTAGGATTAAAGTATTACTACTTGATTGGAGAAGAATATTCCTATTATCCTATCCGCCAAATCATGTATCCCAATCCTCTAACGGAAGATATTATTATTAATTTTAGTAAGCTTGAAAAAATGTTATCCCAGGCAAGTATAATCAAAATAGATTCTCCGAAAAAACTAAAATTTATTAAGAATGAAGAAACTTCTCAAGATATGATTATTTTTGAGAAAAAACTCTCTAATGCCAAAGTTTATCCCTCTGTAACCTCCCAGAAACAGGAAGGATACAATACAAATAAAACTGCAGTAAGTGATAAAATGTTATCTAAAGTTAATCAGGCAGAAGCCGCTACTCACTTCCACAAAAAAGCTTTATTCTATATAGACCAAAAGAAATTAGACGAAGCTAAAGCAGCTTGTGAACGAGCTATTAAAAATCAACCAGAATTTGCCCCAGCTTACAAAACAATGGGTATTATTCTCCAAAACCAAGGGAAAATAAAAGTAGCCTTTGACTGGTATTTGCGAGCTATTAAAATTCAACCAGGTTTTGCCGAAGCTTATGTTAATATTGGCACTCTTTATGCTAAAAAACAACAATGGCAAGAAGCAATTCAGTATTATCAAAAAGCAATTTATCTCAAATCCGATTTAATTCCAGCCTACCGTAATATAGTCAAAGCATATCAAAAATTAGGCAAAGTTTCCGAAGCAGCAAATTATCAATATCAAGCTTACTGTTTAGAACCTGAAAAAATCACAGAACCAGAATATATAAACTTAGGAAATACTCTTCTGCAGCAAAAGCAATTAACAGAAGCTATATGTTGTTATCGTAGCGCCCTAAAATTAAATCCTAATTCCCCAGTAGCATATCAAAATCTTGCAGAAGCATTATCCCAAACCGGGGATTTTGAAGAGTCAAATATCTGTTACCGCAAGGCGATTCAATTAGGGCTAACAAATCCATCAAATATTAATCATAGCTCAGGAAAAAAATCGCCTCATTTATCTTCTGTAAATCCAGTTATTCCCATAAACTCAGCTAGAAGAAATCGTCATAAAACGGAACATAAAAATAAAAATAATTTTCTAGAAAACAACAATAAGTTAATCAACCAAACAGTAAATAAAGATAGTGTAGAAGCTTATAAACAATTAGGAAAAATGCTGCAAGACCAAGACAAACCAGCAGAAGCTTGGCAGTGGTATACAAAAGCTATATCTATCTCACCAAAAGACCCAGAAATTTATCGAGATTTAGGTAGTTTGTACGGACAACAGCAACAGTGGCAAGAAGCAATTAAATGTTATCAAAAAGCCTTGGAAATTAATCCAAATATGGCAGATGTTCGCCGTTATTTAGCAACAGCATTAACTAATGTTGGTAAACACGCAGAAGTTTCTGAGTTTTGGGAGCGAACTTATTCTCTAGAACCAGAAGCAGCAACAGCAGAAGAACATTTCATCCAAGGCAATACTATGCTGCAAATGAATCTAGTCGATCAAGCAATATCATGCTACTGCAATGCCATAAAAATTAATCCCAATTTAACAGTGGCATATCAAAATTTAGGAGAAGCTTTAAAACTTCAATCTCATGCTCAAAACTTAAATTCACAATCTAAAACTTATGGAAATAATGGTTATCTAAATCCTCATATTTACAGTCTGAAGGATGGTATAGCAGATAAATATGATGCAGAAAGAAATAATCATCAAATCAACCAGAGCGATACTAAGTTAGTAACAAAACCTGGTATTATCCAAGAAAAATCAAAACATTTTGCTAGATTTTTCAATAAGCTAGTTAGTAAAGTAACCTCTGTTTTTAATGCTAATCATCAATTGTCAAGAAAAGATTTAGAACCATCTGCAAATATGCCCAGACTTCAGGGTGAAAATAATTCTTTTCCTTTAAAAGCAGAAATAGATTTCAAGATAAAAGATACAGCAAAATTTTCTCTTGAAGACTTACTATTTTATCATGAAACAAATTCAAGTAATACTAATGGAAAAAGCCAGGAAAAAAGAACACAACAACAAATAGATAAAACACAGAATTTATCCCCCACTGACCAAATAGAAGACTCCGAGCAAACAGCTATACAGGTAAATGCTAACCTTGTTGATACTAAAGAATTAGAGATCGCCCTAGCATCAAAGATCGCCCTAGCAGATGTTTATATTCAAAAAGCAACCGCTTATAACCAAAAAGGATTATATGAACAAGCGATCGCTGAATGTAAACAAGCAATAACAGTCAAACCAGACGTTGCAATAGCTTACAAAATATTAGGCAATATCCAGCAAAAAATGGGTAGTGCTACTCAACGTCAGAAAGCAAAAGAAAATTACCTAAAAGCCATATCTCTAGATAGTCAAGATGCTTCAATTCATTCCAACCTGGGCAGTCTGTATGCACAAGAAAAATTGTGGGAGCAGGCAATACCCTGTTATCAGAAAGCGATCGCTATCAAACCAGATTTTGCTGGAGCATATCGTAACTTAGCTAAAGCATGGTCTCAGATAGACAAACAATCAGAAGCAGCAGACTGTTGGTATCAAGCGTATACTTTGGAACCAGAAAATATTACCCCCGACCAATATCTAAACTTAGGTAATACTCTGTGTCGTCAAAGTCAATTCACTAAAGCTATATCCTGTTATCAACGGGCAATAAAATTAAACCCAAATTATGCTGCTGCTTATCATAATTTTGCTGCTACTTTGAAACGTCAGGGTAAGTTAGATGAAGCTATAATTTACGAGCAAAAAGCTAAAGAGCTTAGTAATAATAAAGTAGAGGTAGAAGTTAACGGTAGTAAACCCCAAAATATTAATCCTGAAGATATTTTGCAGTCATTTTTAAATACAAAAGGAAAAGAGAAGTCGCCTCAAATTAATCAAGCAGACTTAATAAAAGAAGCAGAGGCAAATTTAGCAAACAGTAAATTCTATGAAGCGATCGCTACTTGTGAGGAAATAATTTCTCTTAAACCTGATGCTGTAGCTTATCAAATAATGGGTAAAGTTTGGGTAGAGATGAATAAAATAGACCAAGCGATCGCTGCTTATCAAAAATCCCTAGAAGTAAACCCAGATGTTGCCGAAGTTTATATCAGTTTAGGAGAATTATACGTTCAACAGCAGCGACAGTCAGAAGCTATAACTGCTTACCAAAAAGCAATTAAATTTGCCCCAGACTTAAAAGATGGTTATCGCAATTTAGTTGAAGTTTTGCTAGCTCAAGGAAAAGTTGATGAAGCTGCCGAGTTATCTTATAATGCTCTCATCCAACATCCTAGTTGGACAACTCCCCAAGAGTTTTGTATTTTAGGTAAGGGTTTAATAGAAGAAGGTAAAACAAAGCAAGGAATAACTTGTTTTGAGCAAGCTATTAAATTAGACCCCAAATTGTGGGAAGCTTACTATAGTTTAGGAGAAATATTTAGCTCTCAACAAAACTGGGATGAAGCAGTTAAATATTATCGACAAGTAGTAGAATTAAATTCTGAATCTATAGAATCTTACTATGGTTTAGGTAAAGCTTTAGCAGAAAAAGAAAAATGGCAAGAGGCGATCGCTTGTTATCAGCAAGTCATTAAATTAAATGCTCATCAAATTCAAGCAATTTATCCTGAAAGTGAGGATAATATAGATATAGCAGAAGTTTACCATTTATTAGGAAATGCCTTACAAGAAATAGGTAAACTTGATGAGTCCGTAGAAGCGTATCAACGTGCCATTGAGTTAACAGGAAATTAATTAGGTTTAGGGAGTAGGGAAGAGTTGGAAAAACATTTCCAACTTTAAGATTTCTCATTAGACATCTCTAGAAAAGACAAATGGAGGTAAATAATCAGGACTAAAGCCATGCGAACCCAGAAACCCGGTTTCTCGTAGATGCTTATTGTCAAAAACAATGATTTACCGTAGAAACCCGGTTGCTTTGCAGTTATATGATGATACTCAAACTCCATTGACTAAACTTTGGGGCTAGCTACTGAAGCCGAATAATTGAACAAAGTTAGACAAATATTAAGAAATATTGAAAATATCCTGAGAATCTGCTATCATACATTTAATATCTTATAATTATCAAAAACTTTTTTTCATGGTGTGCGTGTTCAAATGAAGTCAATTAAGACCAAGTTAAAAGTTAACAATTACCAAAAAACACTGCTGGCTAAACACGCAGGTGTGGCTCGTCATGCTTATAACTGGGGGTTAAATACTTGTATCAAGGAATATAAATTAACGAAAAAACGGCCTAGTGCAATTACCTTGCATAAACGTTTAATTGCTAGGGACGTTGCATGCAACGTCCGTACAAAGTGAAAATCCTTGGTATTATGAAGTATCAAAGTGTTCTCCCCAGCAAGCATTAAGAGATTTAGAGAGGGCATTTAAAAACTTTTTAACTATTCCTCAACGTGGGTTTCCGAACTTTAAGAAAAAAGGTAAAAAAGATAGTTTCTATCTAGAAGGAAGTATTAAAATTCTCCACGGAAACTACATACAATTACCAAGAATAGGAAGAGTCAAAACTTATGAAATCCTGCCCTCTGTACCAGTTAAAAATGTGACAATCTCAAAAAAAGCCAATAACTGGTATATCAGCTTTAAATATGATTTAGAGTCAGTTCCTAATCCAACTCCTAAAGAACGAGTTGTTATCGGTGTAGATGTAGGTATCAACACCCTAGCTACCTGTAGTGATGGAACAAAATTTGCTAATGTTAAACCATATAGGCAAGCCAAAAAACGACTAACTCGTTATCAACGGCGTCTCAAGAAAAAAGAGCCTGGTTCAAAAAATAGAGCCAAAGCAATCAACAAACTAGCCAAGACTCACAAAAAAGCGGATGCGACCCCGCGACGACGAAAGTCGCAAGGGAACGCGCACCAAGCAGTAGCCGATATCAGAGCTGATGCACTACATAAACTAACAACATGGTTAGCTAAAAGTCACAGCACCATTGTGATAGAAGTATGACAATGTTAGTGGAATGCTCAAAAAGCGGTCGAGGGATGGCGAGGTCTCCTCGCCATATCCAATCGACCAAGAGATCATAAACTAGCAAGCGCGATAGCAGATTGTGGCTTTTATGAATTTAAGCGTCAGCTTACATACAAGTCTGAATTGTATGGAAGTAAGCTAGTGATAGCAGATAGATTTTATCCAAGTTCTCAAATATGTTCTCCCTATCGGGCATCAACAGAAAATGCCATTGAGTGCGAGACGATACGAATGTGCAGCTTGTGGTTTTGAAGCTGACAGAGACTTTAATGCTGCTGTCAATCTAGAAAACTATGTGAATAAGTAGCTTGAGTTCCAAGCGATTTTAAGCCTGTGGAGAAGATAAGTTACAGACAATAGTCAGTGGTCTTCTGTGAGACAGGAAGCTAGCTCCAAAACCCTATTGGGTAAGTTTGGGTAAGTTTAGTAGAACGGAGCTATAAATAGAACCAGGAATGCCATTAGTGCAGTGTATAACTTTGACACTAATACCTCCGAATGTTACGGGGATGTCGGAACAATGATTATATCTAAGATTCAAGACTATTCCCAGATTCAGGGAGTCATAAAAAAGTAACCAAATGATTTGCTGAAACCCGAGCACACTCACTCCGGTTTTTGATCGGAAGATAATGCTCCCTCCAATTTATTAGTATCTAACACGATCGAATAATATCTGCACCCTTGTAAGCAATCATCATGGTTGCAGCCGCAGTATTAGCGGTTATTGGTTTTGGAAACACAGAAGCGTCTATAACACGCAGTCCTGATGTACCACGAACTTTAAGTTCTGCATCAACCACAGAATTAGAATCAGAGCCCATCCTGCAAGTTCCGCAGTAGTGGTACGTTGTATTAGCTGTGTCTCTTATGTAATCTTCTAAATTGGTCCCTGGTTGGGGAGCAATTTGTTCTTTTCTCCATTGGCTCAAGCTTGATTTATTACCAATTTCAATACCTAATTGAAGCGCTGCTTTACATGACTCAATATCTTCTGTTTGATTTAAATAACCTGGGTTAATTAAAGGATTATCATCAGGAGAATTTGAACGTAGAGTAACAGTTCCCTTACTCTGCAAGTGCATGACATTTGGCCACAACCAAAAGGAATTTCTTGGACCAGGGAAACCTTTAAGTGTTCCGACTCCCACAGAACATTCGATATCAACGATTGAATCGTTACCTTTCGTAGAACCAAAAATGACAGCAGGAGCTAGACTATAGGGATATATTGGAACAGATTTCTGATCCGGAATAGAAAATCCAACGCTAACAAAAAGGTCGTCATACAAATTCTTTCCTACTTCTTTCACATTGAAAAGTGTTTTAATATCAAATTTTGCTAACTCATCTTCGTCACCAATACCTGAAAGCATCAAAATTTTTGGAGTTGCAATTGCACCACCACTCAGGATAATCTCCTTTGCCACAGATACAGAATATTTATTTTTACCCTGAATATATTCAACACCGACTGCTTGAGTACCACGGAATAGAATTTTGGTTACAAGTGCTCTAGTTAGTAAAGTTACATTCGGATATCTTTCTGGCCAAAAAGTGGTATAGGTGGTTTCACGGTAAAGTTGGTAATCTGTTGTAATATTGTTGTTGAATTGAAATGGAGCGTATCCATATTGACTCTCACTTGTATTGTAATTGGGGTTTTCAGGTAAACCATACTCTTTAGCCGCAGCAAATAAATCATTGATAAAATTGTCTGTCTGACCCACTAAAACTTTCATGGTACTCTCTACACTTTCAAAGTATGGTTCTACATCACTCCATGACCAACCTTGTGCTAAATTACCCCAATCATTAAAGTCAGACTGACCACCTCTAACATAGACCGTAGCATTATGTAGTGCAGACCCACCTATAACTTTTGCCTGAGATAGCTTGATGACACGATTATTCAAATTTGGCTGCGGTTGTGACTCATAACCCCAATCAATTTCTGGATATTGTTGTAAGACTTCAAACCAACAACTTGGATTAAACATCTGGATGGGATTTGGTGGGGTTCCCCCAGCTTCGATGAGAAGAATACTCACATTTGAGTCAGAATCAGCAAGCTTTGAGGCAACTATGCTTCCAGCAGAACCTGCTCCAATAACAATATAGTCATACATAGAATTAACTTCTATCATCTTGAATACTCCTAATCACTTAATTAATTTAATTAATTTTAGATGAGTGCTAACTAGGTGTAAAGCTAGGGAAACTGTAAGAATCGTACTTACTTAGCTGTGATACTTTTCCTGAGAGGAATTTACGAAAGTTTGCGGTTTTGCCGATCAAAATAACTAAATTCGACGTTGCTGATTTGGAGTATGATTTGTATTTATTGGCGATCGCTAAACTATTGAATAACAAATACTTTGGATTATTCAGTTTTGATTTTCATACCTTGATTCAGGAACGCCGGACTTTTTATATTTCAGCACTATAGCTAGAGGTCTGCGTTACAAAACTTTATAAATACTCTCCGAGTAGTAATTGCTATACTATAATCTTTAATGCCAAAATTAGAAAATTATCGCAAATATGACATCTGAATCTTACATTTTTTTAGCTGGTGCAAGTCGAGGGGTAGGACGAGAAATTGCTAAATCTCTAATTGCAGAAAATCACAAAGTTAAAGCATTATTACGTTCACCCGATACTAAACCAGAATTGGAGGCAATGGGTATTAAAGTTATCATGGGTGATGCTTTAGATATAGCATCTGTGGAAACTGCAATGCTGGGTGAGGAAAATATTGCCACAGTTATCAGCACTATTGGCGGTTTACCCAAAGATGGTGAGCGTGCTGATTATTTAGGTAATAAAAATCTAATTGATATTGCTCTCAAAGCTCAAGTACAACAATTTATCCTTATTTCCTCTATCGGTAGTGGTGAAAGTGCAGTTGCTTTACCACCTCAAGCATTAGAAACTCTCGGTCCGGTTTTGCGAGAAAAAGAAAAAGCGGAACAACATTTGATTAACAGCGGACTAACTTATACTATTATTCGTCCTGGTGGTTTAAAATCGGAACCAGCTACAGGTAATGGTGTTTTGACTAAAGACTATAAAATTGCAGGAACTATTCATCGAGCAGATGTAGCTCAGTTAGTCTGTCAATGTTTAACTTCCGAAACTTCTAGGAATCAAGTTTTCTCAGCTCTAGATCGCAACATGACTTATGGTAACAGGGCTTAGTGCGACATAAAACCCGTAGGGGTGCGTAGCACTATCGCTACCCTGCGAGTTTATCTAAAATCTAAAAACTAGAGCGCAACAGTTGGATTAATCATCAATTAAAGTCAAATGAGTCGTTTGCGTAGCACTATGGCTACCTGGCGAGTTTATCTAAAATCTAAAAACTAGAGCGCAACAGTTGAATTAATCATCAATTAAAGTCAAATGAGGCATTCGCTACCCAGGGAGTTTATCTAAAATCTAAAAACTAGAG
>JAAUYL010082725.1_pt1 | contig 12996 bp, 10 predicted proteins | sample 7278011 | NCBI WGS metagenome assembly JAAUYL01 (sample SAMN14350225, study PRJNA611818) | marine sediment metagenome | isolation source: surface marine sediment (1.8m) | place: French Polynesia: Moorea | collected 2018-08 | reverse complement strand
GCTCTTTTGTCTAGTTGACTGGTCGGAGTAGTTTAATACCCTTGCATTGGTATTTCATGTAATACTTTAAACAATTTAAAAATCAGGATTTACTTATGACAAATTTACAAACTCAAAAACCTACATCTTATACTCTTCAAGATTGGCAAAAAGGATATGAATCTCAACCCAATGAATATGATTATTGGATTGATGATATAGAAGGTGAAATACCAGAAGATTTAAACGGTACTTTTTTCCGCAACGGACCTGGTTTATTAGATATTAATGGTCAATCTATTGCTCATCCTTTTGACGGGGATGGAATGGTTTGTGCAATAAGTTTTAAAAATGGTCGTGCCCACTTCCGAAATAGGTTTGTTAGAACAGAAGGTTATGTAGCAGAAAAAGCAGCAGGAAAAATTCTCTATCGAGGTGTTTTCGGCACTCAAAAACCTGGTGGTTGGTTAGGTAATATTTTCGATTTGAAAAATAAAAATATTGCCAATACTGGCATTCTTTATTGGGGCGATAAACTTTTGGCTTTGTGGGAAGGAGCGCAACCTCATCGTTTAAATCCAAATAATTTAGAAACTATTGGTATTGAAGATTTAGATGGAATTTTACAACCAGGTCAAGCTTTTTCTGCTCACCCTAGAATTGAGAAAGGAAAGGATGGAAAAGGAGATGTTTTAATTAATTTTTCCGTGAAACCTGGTTTATCGAGTATCATAACTATTTTTGAATTTAATAGTCAGGGAAAATTACTCAAACGTTACTCTCATTCGATTCCTGGTTTTGCCTTTTTACACGATATGGTAATTACGCCAAATTACTGTATCTTTTTCCAAAATCCTGTTACTTTGAATCCTCTTCCTTTTTTTCTGGGATTGCGAGGTGCCGGTCAATGTTTGGAATTTTCACCTAATAAATCAACACAGGTGATTTTAATTCCTCGTGATGGTAGTAAAGGTATGAAAATTTTGGAAACGAAACCTTGTTTTGTGTTTCATCATGCTAATGCTTGGGAAAAGGATGGGGAAATTTATGTAGATTCTATTTGTTATGAGTCTTTTTCACAAATTGACTTGGGCGATGATTTTCGGGAGGTAGATTTTGATTCAATTCCAGAAGGTCAGTTATGGCGATTTAAGATTAATTTGTCAGAGAATAATGTGGAACATAAATTAGTTGAGAGTCGTTGTTGTGAGTTTCCGACTTTAAATCCGAATAATGCGGGAGAAGCTTATCGATATTTATTTATTGGAGTAGCAGATAGGTCTAGTGGAAATGCTCCTTTACAAGCAATATTAAAGATTGATTGGCAAACGGGAGAACGTCAAATTTTTAGTTTTGCACCGCGAGGTTTTGCGAGGGAACCTTTATTTGTTCCTTTTCCAAATGGGGTAAATGAGGATGATGGTTGGTTATTAATGTTGATGTATGATGCGGCGAAACATCGGTCAGATGTTGTGATTTTAGATGCTCGAAATTTGAATAAAGAACCTGTGGCAAGATTACATTTAAAACATCATATTCCTTATGGTTTGCATGGGAGTTTTACGCCTAATTATTTTGGGGAATAAATAATAATGGATAATGGATAATTGATAATTGATAATGAAAACTATAGTAATCCGCGCTTATGTTGCAATATTTCTGACAGGAATAAAATAGGAATGTTATATCTCTAGTTATCAATTAGTAAGCACTCAACTATTAGCTGTCAGCTATCAGCAATAAGACTTTGCCTTTAAAGCTATCCATTATAAAGCTTTATATCAAAAGAGATGTTGATAAAGTATAGTCTTAAAAGTGGGGTTGAAATCTAAAACTAAAAACAATAGCTGATAGCTGACGGCTGTTTGCGCAGCATTCCGCAGGAAATGCTTACATCAATTATCCATTATTAATTATTAATTATCAAAAGTATCGGGTATCTGTAGAAAGTAAAGTTAGTAATCATTTATTTACTTGCACCGGATGGGTTTGTCAGAATCATGTTAAGTTGCCACAGCAGTCATTTGAAAGTTTTTTTACTGAAGCGATCGCTAAAAATACTATCAAACAAGTATGGGAATGTAACCCTTTTTCTAAGTCACTAGCTAATTATTTTGAGGAAATATTTACTACTGAGATATTGGGTGAAATCTATCAAAACTACTCTGATATTTTTGACCGCATAACTCCTGGTATTTATTTGTTTAATATTGAGGATTATGATTTACTCAGAGAACGAATGCTGCCGAAGCAAGGAGTAATTAATGTTAATGATATTACCAACAATTAACGTCAGTTCAACCAAGCATATTAACTTTGAAACTCAATTAAAAAATTATGATAATGGCTAGACTTTTTCTATAGATTTGTTAAAGTAGAAGTAAATCAAACCAATCTATCTAAATTAATAATATGAATAACGAGAAACATAAAAACGAATCTAAATCAGAAATACATGGAGGTAATTTCTACGGCGATGTAAGTTTTCAAACCAACGTAATTAGAAACAAAACTAAACCAGAAGCATATCAATACAACTATACTTCTGAAGATAAAAAATCTCTAGCAGAAGCAGCAGCAGAAATTCAGGAATTGTTAGACCAACTTTCTCAAACTTATTCTAATCCTGAAGAAGCTAAACAAAAAGCCGTGGAAGAAATTGCTAAAAAAGCCAAACAAAATCCTTCATTTCAAGAAAGTTTGAAAAATCTGGGGAAGTCTCTAGGAAATAAAGCAGGTGAAACAGCAGTTACTGAAGGTGTTAAACAATTAATACCTATGGCACTTGCATTACTATTTTAGAATAAACAATATTATGTCCGGTTAAATAGCAAAATCGTAGGGTGCGTTAGACGGCTTAAATTCAGACTATGAAAAGAATTAAGTAATCCGTCGCAGGGCACCATTTTAAATGTGTCAATCTACTACACTTATTGTACTATTTTAGCTTTGTCGTTCTAGTAGAATAAAGATAGGTTAGGGTGGGTAAATGTCGTGGTTATTTACATTGTTATTTACGATTAATTTATATCACTAAATATTTGCAAATTCTAGGTAAAGTGCATGACTGGAAATAAATAATCGACTTACTTATGAATTATGAATGGAGAGAAACAAAATTCATGTCAACCAACAAGTCTACATCTGAAATAGATAGTAACGATTTTAATGCACCTGTTAGTATGCAGACAAATGTTATTGAAGATAATGGTCAGGCAAAGTCTCAACAATATAATAATAGAATTATTGATAAGGAAAACAATAATCAAATTATTCAGGGTGACAAAAATACAATAAATAATATAACGATTAAAGTTGATAAAGATGATTCTAAAGCAGATGCATCTGAAAAAATAGCCAATCCCAAAGAAGAGATAGATATAGAATTTATTATTACTGGCAGTCTCAAAAAGACTATAGACAAGCGCAAATTAAAAGCCATTGAAAAACATCTACAAAAAATCGCTGATGATGTGGAATTAACAATTGTTGATATTGATGAAGGAAGCTTAAAGTTTGTCTTAAAGGGTTCTCCCGAAGGTTTGAAAAGAATTGAAAAATTATTTAACTCTGGAGAATTAACAGAAATATTTGAGGTGCCGATAGAAAGTGTTGAGTTTATAGAGCCTGAGAAGGAAAAATTAGCATTTACAATTACTGGGGATATTTCTTATACTGATGTGGCAAAACTTAAAGCTGCTGTTACTGGAGTTGATGAAAAAGAACTATTAATTCGGAAAATTAGAACTAATCAGGGTGGAAAAAAGTTAAACTTAAGTGGGGCCAACCTCAGTAGAGCTGACCTCAATAGAGTTAACCTCAATGAAGCCGACCTTAGTGGAGTTGATCTCTTTCTAGCCAACCTGAGTAGAGCTAAACTCAGTAGAGCTAAACTCAGAGAAGCTGACCTCCGTAGAGCCAACTTCAGTAGAGCTAAACTCAGTAAAGCTAACTTCAGTAAAGCTAAACTCAGTAAAGCTAACTTCAGAGAAGCCAACCTCAGAGAAGCCAACCTTAGAGAAGCTGACCTCTTTCTAACCGATCTCTTTCTAGCCGACCTCAGTAAGGCTAAACTCAGAGAAGCTGACCTCAGTCAAGCCAACCTCAGTAGAGCTAGACTCAGAGAAGCTGACCTCAGTGGAGTCAAACTCAGTAGAGCTAAACTCAATGAGAGTGAAGTAACAGACACAAAATTTAGTAGTAATAGCCCAGGAATGACTGAAAAGCTAAAACAAAACCTCATTCAACGAGGAGCAATTTTTGAAGATTCCTTGGTGATAATTGAAGATTTTGTAGGAGAAAAAATTCCTCAAAGTTAGTTTTGTTTATAGGACTTTTTAGGATGGTGAGGTATAGTTGAAGGTTGACAAACGGCTAATCTATATTCTCCATCCATATAAAATGTAAAATGATAAAATTTTGTACCTCACTAGCTCCGAAACTGCTGCAAGTCGCATTAGAAAACCCTCTAATATTAACTCCAGTAGGTCGCTAATATCAGCCACAGTTTTCTTTAGGAATAGACAAGCTAGATAAACTAATATTTCCTCTCAGACTTCAGTTATTTTTCTAGTAAGAACAACTCTCAATATCTCCAAGATTTTTATAGCTGAAAAAAGTCCAATATAATATAAATTTAAAAGTTTGTAGGTAGGCAATAAAATAATACCTAACCAATTTGGATAATAAGTGATAAAAAAGTTTTTGTTTGTAGTTGGGCTTTAGCCCATTCTTTATGTTAGGGCTAAAGCCCAACTACGAGCGTAGTTGTAACTGTTCTACCAAATATTATCTAATTTATTTTTGAAAATCTAATAATTTATCAAAACCTTAATTTTGAGTTAATCACAATTGAAAGGTTATATCTGATAAAGTTGCTAGGGTGAGGATAATCAATAAGTTCCTATACAAAATTAATTACACATCCTATTGATTCCCTGTTCCCTGTTCCCAGTTAAGTGTTCCCTCTCTCAACTAGGAAATTCCTAAAAGCACGACTATTTATAAATATGAATATAGAAAAAAATCAAGAATACAATTTTCAAGTAGGTAATTATTTAACACCCAATCATCCCACTTATGTCAGACGAGCGGCAGACCAAGAATTATTTAATGCTTTAAAAGCAGGTCAATATTGTTATGTATTAAGTTCTCCACAAACAGGTAAATCAAGTTTAAAAGTTAGGACAATTCAACTTTTACAAGCAGAAAATATTATCTGTGTTGCTCTAGACATGACTAGAGTTAACAATCAACTTTTAACTCTAGACGAATGGTATAGTCAAGTAATTTTAACTTTAGAGAAAAATTTTATATTTCCTCGACATTTCCCGGAATTATGGTGGGAAGAAACGGCAGATATGGCTGCGGATGAAAAATTATTTCTGTTTATTGAAGAAGTATTACTAGCCAATACTCAAAATGAAAGGATAGTAATTTTTATAGACGAAGTTAATGATGATGATGTTGTTAATTCTAGTTGGGGTAGCTTAGGAGTATTGATTGATTATTGTCTCCAGGAAAGAGCAAATAATCCAAATTTTAAACGTTTAACATTTGCTTTGTTAGGGATGACGATACCTAATAATTTAGTAGATGTATGTAGATATATTGAACTTAGTAGCTTCAAAATAGAAGAAGTGGCTCATTTTGCAAACAGATTTGCAGGAATAGTAAAACAGCCACTCAAAGTTATGGAAGAAATATTATTTTGGTCGGGCGGGCAACCATTTTTAACACAAAAACTATGTCAAATAGTTATTAACTATCTAGGAGAAAAAGGAGTAGAAGAAAATTATAATGATGTAGGTTTAGTAGAAGATTTAGTAAAAATTTGTGTGGTAGAAAATTGGGATGCACAAGACTATCCCGTTCATTTCAGCAAAATACAAAATCTGTTCCTGAAAAATATACAGAAATCTACAAGTCATTTAGAAATATATCAACAATTATTAAAACATGGCAGATTAAAACCACCTGGTCAAAATAATCAAAGATTTAAAAATGATGCGATCGCTAATAGTAAATGGGAGATAAAAGAGTTATTGAGGTCGGGGATAGCGAAAATCAATCAAGGATTTTTAGAGGTATACAGTCCTATTTATGCAGAAATTTTTAATCAAGAATGGGTAGAAAAATATCTAGCACAAACAACTCAATCTGTTCCTATAGTCGCTCGGCAAAAATTAGAGTTAAATGAGTTGAACAGTCAGGAACAAAGTTTCCAAAGAGGAGCAAATATTTCTAACTTGGAAATTCCCGAAAATTACAAAATTTCTAGTAATAGTGCGATAAATCCACAACAAAAACAAGTAGGAAATCCCCTAGAGTTAAATGAGTTGAACACTCAAGTAACAAACTTCCAACTAGGAGCAAATATCTCTAACTTGGCAAATCAGGAAAATCGCAAAATTCATAGTAATGATGGGATTAATCCACAACAGAAACAACTCGAAAATCCCTTAGAGTTAAATGAGTTTAACAGTCAGGAACAAAGTTTCCAAAAAAGAGCAAATATCTCTAACTTGGCAAATCCAGAAAATCACAAAACTTCTAGTAAGAGTGCGATAAATCCACAACAGAAACAACTCAAAAATCCCTTAGAGTTAAATAAGTTGAACAGTCAGGAACAAAGTTTCCAACTAGGAGCAAATATCTCTAACTTGACAAATCCAGAAAATCACAAAATTTCTAGTAATAGTGCGATAAATCCACAACAGAAACAGATAGAAACGCCAAAACAAAAAATTACTCATCAGAAAACTAAATTTAAACTAGAGCAGCAAAAGATAGAAACACCCAAACAAAAAATTACTCATCAGAAAAATCAAAATAATCAAACAAGTCGTAAAAAAGTTAAAACATCCCCAAACTATCAGAATAAACTAAAAATAGGAGTAGCAGGATTAACAATATTATCAGTAGTAGCTATAACTGGCGTCGCCTGGGCAACAAAACTATTCCAAGAGAAACAAAACCAACTTCAAAAAGCAGAATATCAACTAGAAAAAGCAAAATATGAACTACAAGAAGCACAAACAGGAACAAAATTAGAACGCCAAGGAATTAACGCCCTAAGACAATTTGAAATTGCAGAAATAGAAGCATTATTATCAGCAATGCAAACCGGAAAAGAACTACAAGAATTAATTAAAGGCGATCGCCCACTCCAATATTATCCAGCCACAAGTCCGATATTTGCCTTACAACAAATCCTCAATAATATTCACGAAAAAAACCAAATTCCCAACATCAAAAACATTGCCATGAGTCCTAATAATCAACTATTAGCTACAGTCAGCAATGATGGTACAGCTAAAATCCTGAAATTATCAGGTCAACCTATTTCCCAGTTGAGAGGACATCAGGGCAAAATCTCTCAAATTAAATTTTCCCCAAAAGGCGACCTTCTAGCCACAGCAGGAGACGACGGTACAGCCATAATTTGGGATTTTCTAGGTAAGCAACAAGTAGAACTCAAAGGCCATAAAGGCCAAATTTGGCAAATTACCTTCAGTCCCAATGGTAAACTGCTAGCTACTTCCGGAGAAGACGGCACTGCTAGAATTTGGGATATCTCAGGTAAGAAAATAGCAACTCTCAAAAAACATAAAGGTCGCATCTTAGATGTCACATTTAGTCCTAATAGTAAATATCTAGCCACTGCTGGATGGGATGGTACTGCCAGAATTTGGAGTCGATCTGGTAGACAGTTAGCCAGACTTAGAGGACATCAAGGTAGTGTAGAAAAAGTTATATTTAGCCCTAATGGTAAATATCTAGCTACTGCTGGATGGGATGGCACTATTAGAATTTGGCGGCGTCGTTCCGGTAAACTATTAGCCAAACTTAAAGGTGGAGTTTGGAATGTTAGCTTTAGTCCCGATGGTAAAAGGTTGGTTACAGCGGGAGAAGATGGGACAGCCAATATTTGGGATGTTTCCGGTCAACTATTAGGCACACTTCCCGGACATCAAGGAATTGTCACCAGTGTCAGTTTTAGCCCCGATGGTCAACGTTTAGCTACAGCAGGTAGTGATGGTATTGTGAAAATTTGGAACAATAATGGTAATTTGTTGACCAATCTTAAAGGACATCAAGGTCGGGTTTGGGAAATTAATTTTAGTTCTGATGGAGAATTACTATTAACTTTGGGAGAAGATGGTACTGGGAGAATTTGGGAACTAGAAGGTAATCACGAGGCAAAAATTAAGGGTAATTCTGATATTTTTGGGGCAGTAAGTTTTGGTCAGAATAATCAGAGATTAGCAACAGCGGCAGTTGATGGTATTGCCCGCATCTGGGATATTTCAGGAAAGCCTTTAGCTCAATTTAATGGATATTTAGGTATGTTTGGTGATATGAGTTTTAGTCCTGACGGCCAACGCATAGCTACTGCTGGAGATAATGGTCAGGCAAGAATTTGGCAGGTTTCGGGACAGGAATTAATAGAGTTAGAGGGTAAGGAGGGTAGGGCAAAACAGATTAGTTTTAGTTTTGACGGACAACGTTTGGCAACGGTGGGAGAAGATGGTGTTGCCCGTATCTGGAATAATTCTGGTCAGCAGTTGGCTGAGTTAAGGGGTCATAATGGGCGAGTTTTGGATGTAGATTTTAGTCCAGATGGTCAATATATTGGTACTGCTGGAGAGGATGGTATTGGGAAAATCTGGGATAGTTCTTTTCAACTTGTGTCAGAATTAAAGATTTTTTCTAGTTGGGTTGAGAGTATTGGTTTTAGCCCATCTGGAGAGTACATAGCTACGGGAGATAGTAATGGGATGGTCAAAATATGGGATTTTTCGGGCAATCAAATTGTTGATTTGAAAGGTCATATAGGTAGTGTGAAAAATTTGACTTTTAGTGGGGATGGGGAACAGGTTATTAGTATGGGAAAAGATGGAATGGTTAGAGTTTGGGATATTACTGGACGGCAAATAGCTAAATTTGAAAATGCTAAGGGTTTAAGTTTAGATGGTAAATATGTGGCAACTTTAAAAGATGCTGATTTAAAGTTGTGGCGTGTGAAAGGGTTAAATGATTTGTTAAAAAGTTCTTGTGATTGGCTTGAAGATTATTTTGTTACTCATCCACAAGTGAGGGAATATTTAGAAGTTTGTGAGTAGTTTAATCAGTTATTAGTTATTAGTACCTCCTTTCAATAATTAATTATTAACAATTAATAATTAATAATTAATAATTAATAATTACCTCTTCTTGAAACATTGAGGATTGGTTAAAAGGAATTTTTTTTTCTCAAGGGGAGATTGGATATGCCAAACTTCGGAGCGGCTATGTAATACCATTTATCAAAAACTTTTCTACAGTTTGTTGATTAGGGGAGTAGGGGAGTGGGGGAGAAGTAAAAATAAGAATAATTAACATTATAAGGTTATCAACCAGGTTTATTCGTTTGGGTATCTAATACTAAATATTAGGGATTTTTGCTATATATTCCTTATATCCCTTACTATAATTTAGGATAAAAATATGACTAATGATAGACCTCTTTTTAGTATAGAAAAAGGCTGGGAAGTTGTTCAGCGTAAAGCCAACTCATTGCACGTTCTAGTAGTTGGTAAAATTAAAGGATTTCTCGACCCAGAGGTTTTGAGGCGATCGCTGTTATTAGTTCAACTTCGGCATCCTCTATTAAATTCTCATATTGTTGGACCTTTAGATAACCTAATGTTTAAAACTGAAGGTACAGAGAAAATACCTTTAGAAGTTATTTTGAATCCCGAACCTGAATATTGGCAAACTATTTTTGTTAATGAGTTAAATACAAAGTTTGAAAACAAAAAAGTCTTGCTGAGAACTACTCTGGTTAAACCAAGTGGAGAAAATACAACTAATTATTTTAATTACCAGAATACATCATTCAGTAATAGATGCTATTTCTGCTGTTAATTTACATTCAGAAATTTTGAATTTTTGTCAAAAAATTGTATCAGATAGCCAAATTTCTGAAGTTGATAAATTAGCACCCCCTCCCTCTATGGAAGAAATAATTTCTGATTACACTATAGAAAATAATTATGCAGAATTATCAACATCAAATAAACCAATAGATACCCTTCCTTTTGAAAAATATGTACCTCATCAACAACGTACCTGTGGATTTATTCAAAAACAATTAAATTCCCATTTGACTCAGCAACTGATTCAACGTTGTAAACAAGAAAAAGTTACTGTTCAAGAAGCTATTTATTCAGCAATGATGTTGGCATTAGCTAAACATTTAGAGTCAGAAGATAAAGACTTTTATTTTAGTTATATTTCTCCTGTAGAAATGAGAAGAAAAGTAAATCCTCCTATTGGTGATGAACAGATAACTATATTAATTTCAATTTTATAGCAGTTTTCATTAATATAGAGCACAGAGATTTGGGTTTAAAGGAAGAAGGAAGAAGGAAGAAGGAAGAAGGAAGAAGTTTTGTAGTCTACCTTTATGAAAACCGCTATAACTTCTTTTGACACAGTTAATCAGAAAATGTCATTTTGGGATTTAGCAAAACAAGCTACAGACCAAATTAAAGCAAGATTAAAAACACCGGAAATTTACAATGGTGTTTTTTCTTTTTGTCAAACTTTAGAAAACAGTTTAGAGAATCCCGAAAAAACTATTAGTTCTATATTAGTCTCTAATATTGGCAAAGTAAAAATTTCATCTGACTATGGTCAGTTTAAGTTAGAATAAATTAGTTTTGGTGCATCAGCAACTATTTTTGGTAGCATTTTTGTTGTTAATATTTCAAATTTTCAAGACAAAATAACTTTTAACTTTATATATAATAAACCTTTACTTAGTCAGACTGTTATGGAAAAGCTAATTAAAGACTCATTGGAATATCTATCAGGTGGTATAGCTTTACCCGCAAGGCAAAAGTCAAAAATAATCTATGACTGAGGCGTAATAACTTAGAAATTTCCTAACCTTTGCTTCAATTGCTATCTCTTATAACTAAATATAGCAATTCCCATCTCTGAGTCAGGTACAAAATTTGTTTGTTCCGCAGGAGTAGGTAGAGACCTTGCATACAACGTTCCTACCTATTAGTAATTCTGGTTCTGTGGGAATAGAAAATAAGAAAAACAACTGTACCTCAGTAATTTAAGAAATGCTATAAGATGTATAACTAAATATCACTATTTGGAAGGAAGCAATCTCAAAAGTTGGGATTAATATTATTTTCAGATAATTATAGCAATCAGGAATCAGAGCTGAGAATTTGACTATTTATTAAAAGGAAAGAATATAGCAGTTATCATATTCATGTATTTACATTTTTTTCTTTTTCTCTGTTCCCTATTCCTCGTTCCCTATTCCCTAAAAGTATCCAATATCTCACAACTTAAATCATATTCCTATAGTTATAAAAAAGCCTTTGTTTGTAGTTGTGCTTTAGCACCGGAAATCTAGTAGCGCTAAAGTGCAACTAAAAACTTCTATTAACGGAATCATGATATATAGCAATCAGGAATTAGATGTGAGAAATTTACTGCTCCCTAAAAGTCTAAAATATAGTAGTTAGGACCCAATAGGATACAGTTTTTTCCTTTTTCTCTGTTGTCTGTTGCCTGTTGCCTGTTGCCTGTTGCCTAAAAGTTGACAATATCTTACAATTCAGATCGGATTGCTATAATTGACTACTAACTAACTTAGAAAATCTAACACCTAAAAAAATTATGCTGAATCTAACACAACCTTTTTCCTGGCAAAAAATTTTCTCTTCTTTGTTTGCTTTTTTAATAGCAATCTTTTTCTTACTACTAATAGCAACACCTACTGCTTTAGCAAGTCTGAATGATGATAGATTTGATGGTAATATTTTTGCTCTTTATGCTGGTAATGGTTCTCTTGTACCTGCTAAAGTGACATTAAAAGAGTCTTTAAAAAGTTCTAGACCAGCACTACTTGTATTTTTTCTAGATGATAGTAAAGATTGTAAACAATTTTCGACTGTAGTTTCTCAACTTCAAGAATTCTATGGTCGTGCAGCAGATTTTATTCCTGTTAATGTAGATGCGATGACTAATTTTGTCACTGATGATTCTACAAAACCAGCTTATTATTATGAAGGGTTTGTGCCTCAAACTGTTTTAATTGACCAAGAAGGAAAAGTTGTTCTGAATGAGAAAGGTCAAGTTCCTTTTGAAAAAGTAGATGATACTTTTAGAGAAGTTTTTGATTTATTACCTCGGTCTGAGTCTGTTGAACTTAAACGTCGAATTGTTAATGAGATTAATGTTGAATTGAGAGAATAGTGTCAGTAGGGGCGAATGGCTATTCGCCCCTAAATTCTTGCTGTAACTACTAAACTAAACGGAATTGTCAGATAAGAACGGAAATATTTTCTGACGACTTTATTATTAATAGTAGAGAGGGGAGATTGTTAGTACCAACTTGTGGGATTTTAGCAAAACTATCAAAAAACTTTATTTCCACCCATTAGGGAGACAAACCCTATCACTTACTTCTAAATTTTGGGCTTTATCTGAGTTATAAGGTTTTCCGTCTTGAGGATTTAGTATTAATTTCCAATCTTTTAAGGGATAATTATTTCGTTTGGCAATATATCTCAGTTGCTCTCCTTGTTTCAGTTCATATTCATAGTAATTATTAGGACAACCAGAACCTATATAGCCTTTGTCTGGAAACTTAAGTAAAGCTCCAATAATGGCAGCTACTATTGCTCCGACAGCTCCAATAATAGCTACTATTATTGCTTGATTTCTCAACATAGACATAAATATTACACAAAAGTTTAATTATAATAACTGACTGTTATGGTATATATAGGACTTACTTTGATGTCAATCTCAATTACCTTCTTGTGTATTCTCTAAAAAGCAATAAGCATAAAATCAAAACCTGAAAAATACGTGCCAGTATCAGTCTACTACTAGACTGACACAGCTAAAACTGTGCAATAGATTTTTGTTTCTAGGTGTCTTTTTCTCCCCACCCTCCCCACACTTCCCACCCTTCCCACACTCCCCATCTAACGCACCATT
>JAAUYL010010948.1_pt1 | contig 12996 bp, 3 predicted proteins | sample 7278011 | NCBI WGS metagenome assembly JAAUYL01 (sample SAMN14350225, study PRJNA611818) | marine sediment metagenome | isolation source: surface marine sediment (1.8m) | place: French Polynesia: Moorea | collected 2018-08 | reverse complement strand
TGTAGCCAACAAAGCAGTAGGAAATATACCATCAGCAGTACTTCCAATTAGTTCTATATTAGTAGCAGAAATAGTTAAATCTCCTCCATCTCCCTGACTAAAAGTAGCAGTGTTGATCTGTGATCCACCTCGCATCCGTAAACTTTCTGTGTTGAGTCTTAAATTACCTCCATTTCCTATTCCTCCAGCCTCCACTATAGCAAATAAACCAGTAAAATTTTCATTGGTACGAATTACTTCTATATTAGTAGCAGAGATAGTTAAATCCCCACCATTTCCCACTCCAAATGTGTTCGTGGCGATCTCCGCTCCATCTCGAATTGTTAAACTTTCTGTATCAATATCTATCGCTCCTCCATTTCCTATGCCTCCTGAATCCAACACAGCAAACAAACCACTTGAAACTTGACCATTAGTACCAGTTCCAATTAGTTCTATATTTGTTGCAGAGATAGTTAAATCACCTCCATTTCCTTCTCCAAATGTATTCGTGGTGATTTCTGCTCCATCTCGAATTGTTAAACTTTCTGTATCAATATCTATCGCTCCTCCATTTCCTATACCTCCTAACTCCAAGGAAGCAAACAAACCACTTGAAACTTGACCATCGGCAGTAGTTCCAACTAATTCTATATTTTTTGCAGAGATAGTTAAATTTCCTCCATTTCCCTCTCCAAACATGGCAGTGTTGATTTGCCCTCCATCTATCACTCTTAATTTTTCTGTATCGATCTTCAAAGTTCCTCCATTACCTATTCCACCCGGCAGCACTGAAGCAAATAGAATACTAGCTTCACCTAAAGGAGAAGTTCCAATAACTTCTACCTCAGTAGCAGAAACAGTTAAATTTCCGCCATTCCCCTCACCAAAAGAACCAGTGAGGATCTGCGCTCCATCTATAACTCTTAATCTTTCTGTATTGATATCTATATCTCCTCCATTGCCTACCACCCCTGGAAATACTAGAGCCAACAAACCACTGGATGCACCATCACCAGAAGCACCAATAAGTTCTACGTCAGTAGCAGAAATATTCAAATTTCCTGTGTTTCCCTGACCAAAATTAACAGCAGCAAACTGCGCTCCATCTCTTAACTGAAGACTTTGCGCCTCAATTCTCAAATTGCCACCTTGAGCTACTGCTTCAGGAGCAACTTGCGTTACTGCACCACTGAAAATCTGAGTTTCTGGAATTACACCGATCGCTTCCACAGTATCAGATGCTCTAATAATTAAGTTACCTCCATCCTGCGTTCCCAAGGTTTCAGCTACAATTATGGAACCATCCCGCATTTCAATACGTCTGCCTTGAATTCTCACCTCCCCCGCACCCTCTCCACTAACATCTAAGGAGCTAGCTTGAGATAGTTGAATATTACCAAATTCTGAAACTTCTCCATAATTAAGGGAACCTACAGAAGTTAATCCCACCACCCCACTCCGAACGCTTCCTACTTCAATGCGTCCTTGTTCTGCCGTCAGGTTTCCCCCTCTAAAAGAAACATCTCCCCCAATCAAAGCTAAAGTTCGACTAGGTTGAACTTGTAACCCTATATTTCTATTTTCTCGAATAATTGCCTGGGTATTAGGATCGGTACTCAAATTATGACCTTGACCAATAACTTGAAGACTACCAGAGTTTTCTGGCAACCTCAACCCAATAGGAACATTAACTGTCAGTAATGGTGGTGCTTGAGGGTTAGAAGCAGCAAACTCAAATCCATTTTCAAATAAGATACTATCGGCAGTCGAACCATAGAATGAACCCGCAATATCTAATTGAGCTTCTGACCCAAAAATAATACCATTAGGGTTAATCAGAAATAAATTAGCATCCCCAAGGACACCCAGAGTTCCCAATATATTCGAGATATTGCTGCCAGTGACGCGACCGAGGATATTTGCGACACCATCAGGGTTAGTAAAATAAACTCCTCGTCCCTGTTGAATGTTAAACTCCTCAAAACTGTGAAATAAATTAGCTCCCCGTTGGGCACCCCCGTCTATGCGATCGCTTTCTATACCATTAATATTAATGTTAGGTGTAACAACTGAATTTTCCTCTCCCAAACTACTATCTGGCCTTAGTTGAGCGATCGCCGGAGAGATATAAAGTTCACAACACCCTAAAGTTAAAGATGTTAGGGATAAAATAGTGGATACTGAAAAATTAGGAAAATATTGCATTATGGCATTATAAAATTTATAATTACAGTTATTTTTCAAGGGAACAGGAAAAAAAGAGTCTATCGGCGCTAATTCATGGAATTTGTCCAGATATCCAGAAATTTCATTTAGCTTTACAGGTTTGTTATAAAATCATTTGTAGGGTGTATATTACCCACCCTACAAAATAGTCTATTGATGAGATTATTTTCAATGATTTTTCTGGAGAAAAATTGCCTCAATATCTATTTTTCACCTGAGAAATTTCAAATTAACTTTTCTATCATCATCTGTATATCCATGAGGAAATCATTGTTATACTCTCCTATTTATTATATTTAGCGTAATGTCTTTCCATCAACTTAGAAACTTCAGGATTATAAATCTGTAAATAATTCCAATAATTTTCAAACACAGACTCTACATAACCCCTTGTTTCTGGATAAGGAATTTTCTCCACAAAAGCATCAGCATCATTAAACCCAAACCGCTTTAACCAACTACCCACAGCATTCGGACCCGCATTATAACTCGCTACTGCTAACATCGAATTATTCTTGTACTCTTTATGAGTAAAATCAAAGTAATAAGTACCCAAATTAACATTATCGTTAACATTCTCTAAATCATAGCTAACGAGGTTAATCTTTTTAGCAGTCTCTTCTCCCGTTTCCGGCATAATTTGCATTAATCCTGTAGCACCAACTACAGATTTAATCTTCGGCATAAAACGGGATTCTTGACGAATCAAAGCAGTCACCAAAACAGTATTTAATTGTCTTTTATTAGACCATTTAACAATAGTTTCTAAATAAGGAAAAGGATACAAAGTTTGCCAATAGGTACGCTGTTCTTTGAAAGCTTTATACTCAGCTATCTCCTCTGGTTTTTTCCGTTTACTCAAGCTAGTCAGCATCCAAATACCATCTAAATTATCCCCCACACCAATTCTCAATACACCATCAGTATACTGTTGAGCAACAGAAGGTTTCATGCGGTCTTCAAATTCTACCTGCCACTGTTTCCAAGCATCCTGGTCTTGACCAATTTGATACAACTCCCGCAATGTTTCAGAGCCAAAAGGCAGTGGATCGCGCCCTTTCGTATGTACAACCTCTGGAGATAGATCCCTAACTGTCGTAAAATCGCCCACTGGCCAACCTAAAATCACCGCCGATCGCCAAGCATAATAAGAGTGAGGATACCGTAAAATCATATACTCAAAAGCCTTTTTAGCATCCTCTTTCCGCCCAAGTTGTTGTGCCCACTTACCTACCCAAAAACCTGCTTGCGCTGCTAACTCACTATCAGGATTATTCACAGTCAACTGTTGCGCCCACTTCCAAGCTGCTTGTAAATTACCACCTTTAGCAGCTTGTTCGGCCAACTCCCACCGCAGTTTAGCCGCAGCATCAGAATTATTATACTCTCTCAACAATTGTTGACGTAGCAGTGAAGCTGACTTAGCAGAGTCAAGTCGATCGAGCAACTTAGACTTCTCTAACATAGCTTCAGGTGCATGACTAGGGAAATTAGCAATTACTCTGTCAAGATAAGGTATGGCATCTTTTCGATCGACCAATCTCGACAAACGAATCAAACCCAAAGCTGTATCTTCTCCCCCATTGGGAAATGTATTAATTAAGGTTTTATAAGCTTCGCGGGACTCTTGAGTTTTTCCACCTAACCATAAACCCCTGGCATAACGATATAAATTTTGGGGAGTCTTGGTTGCTTTCTGATATGCTAGGGCACCTTTAGCATAATCCTGTTTTTCCCAATAACCAAAAGCAATCATATCCCAATCTTCGGCAGTTAACTCAGAGGCATATTTTGTTCTCAGTTGTTCCAATACCGTGCCATATTCCGGCACATGAAAACCATACTTAGCAATGAGCAATAATAACTGAGGTTGATTAGGATTTTGCTTTAATTTTTCCTGAGCAATTTTAACCGTAGTTGGATAACCAGGAAATTTAGCGATCGCCTCATCCCAGTATTCCGGCTTTTGTTTTCCTAGCACATACAAAGCTTCTGCCGCTACAGGTTCTTCTGGATAGGTTGTTAAGACTTCTGACCAAGCTTTTTGTGCTTTATCTGTCTCCCCTATTTGTTCGTAAGTTTGCGCCCGTTTAACCAGAATATATGGTGCTAGAGCTGTATATTCTTGTTCTAAATCTTTAAGTTGAGCGATCGCCAACTCCGCTTCTCCCTGTTGAATTAAATCATTAGCTAGAATATAACGAGCGCGACTGGTATTTAGAGATTTTTCTGTTTTTATGGCAGCCTCCAATTTACTCTGGCGTTGCTCTGGTGGCAGTGACACAAAAGTTGTTACATCTAACTCTGGGTTGAGTTTTTGGATGGCGTTTTGGGAAATTTTGTTAGTGTTAGTGCTGGTGAGTTGTGGTAGAAAAACTCCCAGTAACAGAGCGCTAATAGAAGCGCCTATTAGTATAGAAACTTTTGTTATATTTTGCTTTAACATTTACTTGCCGTCAGTTAATTTTAAATTTGTTTGGTTTGAGTGTTAAAATTTTTCCCCTAGGGATAATTCAACATTGCTAGTATGTATTAAAATTTACACTCTTAGGAAAGTTTGTAATTTATCCATCTAGCAGTTAATTATATTATGTCCGGTTAAATAGTTATAATTCAAGTTCGTAGTAGGGCTTCAGCCCTAAGTATAGATGGGGCTGAAGCCCTACTACAAACAAAAACTTTTTTATTGCCTACTATCCAGACATGATATGATTGGGACTTTCGTCCAAGTTTTGACTCTTGTCATTATTTTATATTTTTATATTAGGTTTTGAGCCACTTAAATAATAACAAAACTTCCTACTGCCCCCGAGTACCTACTTTTTAGTCATAATTTAAGTATTAACCGAATTTCATATTATTGGAGTATTTTCTTCTGTTTGCTACACATTTTCCTGCTTGTTTCCGGACTTTAATCTGGCTTTTTTGATAGGCGTTGGATAATTTAGAGATGAATTTATAGCACTAGACATTTAGGGCTATCAACAGTATTAAAATAATTGGACATGCGTTAAACATAAATAGACATTTACTATGATATAGTAGATTTATGTTTAACTTATTAAACTATTAACAGAGGTGGCCGAGCAATTGAAATGCAATCAATCAAGACTAAATTAAAAGTTAATAATAAGCCAAAAACACTACTTGCTTGCGCACGCCGGTGTAGCCCCTGACTGCTTATAATTGGGGATTAGCTACTTGTATTACTGAGTACGAAGCTACCAAAAAACGCCCTAGTGCTATCACTTTGCATAAGCGTTTAATTGCAGAAGTTAAATCCCAAAATCCGTGGTATTATGAGGTGTCTAAATGTGCCCCACAACAAGCATTAAGAGATTTAGAAAGGGCATTCAAAAACTTTTTTACTGTCCCCGGACGTGGGTTTCCCAAATTTAAGAAAAAAGGCAAAAAAGATAGTTTCTATTTGGAAGGAAGCATTAAAATTCTGAAAGGAAACTATATTAAACTACCAAGAATAGGAATAGTAAAAACTTACTGTATCTTACCATCTGTGCCAGTCAAAAATGTGAGAATATCCAAGCGGGCTGGTGACTGGTACATTAGTTTTAAGTATGATGAATGTCAGCCCAAACCTCTGACTAAAAAACGGGCTATTATTGGTGTAGATGTAGGTATAAACGCCCTAGCAACTTGTAGCGATGGAACCACCTACCCTTTTCATGTCCGCGACAGCGGAAACGTCAAAGCCTACAAACAAGCTAAAAAACGACTAACTCGTTATCAACGGCGTGTCCAGAAAAAAGAGCCTGGTAGCAAAAACAGAGCTAAAGCAGTAAAAAAACTAGCCAAGACTCACAAAAAAGCGGATGCGACCCCGCGCCGTCTCACGGCGCAAGGGAACGCGCACCAAGCAGTAGCTGATATAAGAGCAGATGCACTACATAAACTCACAACATGGTTAGCTAAAAACCACAGCACCATAGTGATAGAAGTATGACAATGTAAGCGGAATGCTCAAAAATCACGGGAGTAGCAAGCGCTATAGCAGACTGTGGGTTTTATGAGTTTAAGCGTCAGCTTACATACAAGTGTGAATGGTATGGCAGTGAGCTAATAATAGCTCCGAGATTTTATCCAAGTTCTCAGATATGTTCTGAGTGCGGACATCAACAGAAAATGCCGTTGAATGTCAGACTATATGAATGTGAGAACTGCGGTTTCAAGGCAGACAGAGATTTTAATGCTGCTGTGAACTTAGAAAATTATGCACGTTAGTAGGTGGAGTTCTCACCGATTTTAAGCCTGAAGAGCGAAGATAAGTTACAGACTGCGGTCAGTGGTATATGCGTGAAACAGGAAGCTAGCTCCAAAGCTCATGCAATTCCGGCATGGGTAAGTTTGGGTAAGTTTAGTAGAACGGAGTTAATTCTCGGTTAATACCACTCATGGATACCTAGAGCTGAAGTCATGTCTCTATTATAGTACATTTTCATCCTTGAGCAGTATTTGGAGCGATCGCTTTCTCTTTTCAATACAATTATCATGTAACTATTGCAGCCAATTTTCCAAAATTAACCCTTCAATTCTCGACATATCTGAATCATGAGAAACCAAAACCAGATTATGATAAATTGCTGTAGCTGCAATCAAAATATCGGGAAATTGTATTGGTGTTCCCTTACTTCTTAAATCTGCATAAATGCCAGACGCAATATTAACAGGACTTACGCAAACTATTAAACAATACGCTACCTGTAGAGGGCAAATGCCATTTGCCCCTACCAGATATGGCGTTTCTGCGTAAGTCCTGATTAATTATTTCTATCCGGTCTAAAAACAAAATTTCTAGCTCCTTCTTACACAAATTCTGACGAACTTAATTTAGGTTAGGACGAATAATGGCAGACTAAAGTAATTCCTGACTGCGAAGCATCTTGATTATCAGATTCGAGCTTCAGCGGTTGTAACTGACTAAAACCCTTCACAAAGACGCCGATCGCTTTCTTTGATATCAGAACTACTCTGCAAATAATCGTGAACAACATCACAACCCCGCACCAACAAATTCTCTAAATCAAAATTCCACAACACCCCCACCTTATCCCTACCAACAGCACCCAGCATTTTACCATCAGGACTAAAGCTAACATCCATCACCCCTTCCCGAATACCATCTAAACTCACCAACTCTTTCCCATCAAGATTCCAAATTTTCACCGTACCGTCATCGCTACCAGTCGCAATTATTTTGCCGTCAGGAGTAAAACTCAGACTATTCACCGCTCCCTGGTGACCTCTGAGAATTCCCACCACTTGACCTTTAGGAGTTATTAATTTCACTGTATTATCAGAACAAGTGGCAGCAATAATCTTTCCATCTGCACTAAAACTAATCTTCCTCATAACACTACACAACCCTTCAACCTTTCCTAGTTCCTCACCCTTGAGGTTCCATATTTTTAGCACAACCTGACTTTCACCACCAAAACCAGCAGCAGCGATCGCCTTTCCATCAGGACGAAAAGTTACAGTTCTGAGGTCATCAATACCCCCGGGAATAGTCAGCAGTTGTTGACCGCGAGTATTCCACAATTTAATCGTCTTATCCAAGCTCGCAGTCGCCAACATCTTACCATCAGGACTATAACTAATACTATAAATCTGATCCTGATGTCCGGTCAGAGTCGCATTTCCTAAACCTGCTAAATTCCAAACAATACCAGTTCCATCAGCACTAGCAGAAGCTACAGTTTGACCATCAGGACTAAAACTTAAACTATAAATACCGCGCTGATGTCCTTTGAGAGTTGCCAACTCCTCCCCTTCCCGACTCCAAATTTTCACGGTATTATCATAACCCCCAGTGGCGATCGCATCTTTGCTCAAACTAATAGCTGTGATATAACTGGTATGTCCTCTAAGAGCAGGCAGCTTTTGTTCTTGCAGACTCCAAAGTTTAATCGTCTTGTCTGCACTAGCAGAAGCGAGGGTCAACCCATCATTACTAAAACTGAGACTACTAACCCAAGTACCATGACCTTTGAGAGTTGCTATTTCTCTACCGTAATTAGTCCAGAGTTTAATCTCTCCATCAGAACTTCCCGAAGCAATAGTCTTGCCATCGACACTAAAGTTAACGCTGACAACTGGACTTTTATGCCCCCTCAAAGTACCTATTTCTTTGCCATCCATACCCCAGACTTTAACGGTATTATCCCAACTAGCAGTGGCAATAGTTTTACTATCAGGACTCACGCTAACGCTCAAAATTCTTTCTTTGTGACCTTTGAGAGTAGCTAATTGTTTTCCTTTAGCATTCCATAACTTCACGGTTTTGTCTTCACCCGCAGATGCTAATACTTTACCATAACTAACGCTATAAATTTTATCTTGATTAGCTTTAATAGAAACAAGTTGCTTTCCCTGAAGATTCCACAATTTGATGGTGCCATCTACGCTACCAGAAGCAATAGTCTTGCCATCCCCACTAAAAGTGACACTATTAACTGCTCCCTGGTGTCCTTTCATTGTGGTTAAGATTTTACCATCTCGACTCCAAAGTTTCACGGTACCATCTTGACTACCAGAAGTTAATACTTTACCATTATTGCTGAAACTTACACTGTAAACTGCCCCCTCATGTCCTTTCAAGGTGGCAATTTCTTGACCATAGCTAGTCCATAGTTTGATTGTACTATCATCACTAGCAGAAGCAATAATTTCTCCATCTTTGCTCAAACTGATGCTATTAACAGGTTGTGTATGTTCTACTATGGTTCTGCGTTTACTCACACCATAAACAGTTTTTTGCAGAGATATCAAAACTCCCATTCTCACATCTGCTGCTACTTCAGAAGCATCATGTAATTGTTTGCCTGCTTTAATAGCGGTAAGTAAAGCATCAAAACGTTGGTTAGCAGTAAACTGATTTTCTGCTGACAAACTCAACGCATTAAGTTGGGCATTTAATTTATCTTTTTCCGCCACTCGCCAATTAATTAAGGAAAACCCACTTAAACACCCTAAGACTATAATTAATCCTACTATACTCCTGATGCGAAATTTGCTTTGAAATCGTTTGCGGTTAATACTTTTTTCTAGAAATTCTTTGGCTACTACAGACACAAAAGCACTCTCAGTATCGCTCTCTAATAAATTTTCAGCTAAACTTAACTTGCGTCCACTTAGCAAGTATTTATCTGATTTATCTTTTTTCAGCCACCGTTGAGCATCTGCTTCCATACCGGGTTTTTGTTTGATTGCCTCCCTATTTGACTCTACCCAAAAATTTAACTGAGACCAATTATTAATTATTGTATTATGAGCTAATTCTACTATTGTTACTGTTTGATTACTATTTTGATAATTTGTGAATTTAGTAGTTAATATTAATCTGGCTTTTACTAATTTTTTCAGTACCTTACTGACAACTGCTAATGATTGTTGAGGAGTAATTAAATCTGTTTTCAAGACTTGTTTACAACTTGCTACTGTATCTTCATTAATTTGCACAAGTTTGAGAAATATCTGCTTTGCTACCTGACGCTCTCTAGCATTAAAGGAGTGATAAATTGCATAAGCTTGTTTTTCTAGACAACCTTTGACTCCACCTAAATTAATATATTGAGTTAGACTAAACTGATCCGCTCGCCGCTGTTGCCATAGTTCTGTTAGAGTATATTGTAAGAGTGGTAAACTACCATAATTTTCTGTATCAATAATCATTTGTTCGACTAATTCTGGCTGTATTTCTATACCTACTTGTTTTGCAGGTTCGGCGATCGCTTGTTCCAATTCCAGTCTAGTCATGGGCGTTACTGTGACTAAATGGGATTGAATTTGCCTAGCTAACCCGGAATATTCTTGTTCAAAACATTTACCTAAAAATTCTGCTCCCATAGTGATAATTAATAGCAACCCAGTAGCGTTAGAGTTATCTTGGTAACTTCTATCTATTCCTCCCATCAAACATTCAAAAAATTGTTGTCTTTCTATTTTGTCTGAACACAGGGTAAAAACTTCCTCAAACCGATCTATTACCATAACTATTCGAGATGCTTGAGTATTTTGCAGCACTTGTCTAAACCCACTAGCACCTTGATTAATTAATTCTTCAATTTCTATAGGGGAATGAATTATGCGCTCAATGTTAATATTTTCTATCCCTTCCTCTAGGTTGTCACTACCAGAATTTTTGGTTGTCGGGGGTGGCGTTACAGATGATTTTCTAGGGGTTTGTTTTGTTTTTTGTGTAGGTGGTGGAGGTGGATGGGGAATTGATGAATTTGGCGATCGCTTTATTTCTTGTTCTTCCTGTTGAGAAGTTGGTGATAATTCTGTTGCAGGTGTTAGTAAAGTCTGTAGTTGATAATCTACAAATACTGCGGCTAAATTTTTTAAAGGATGTTCTCCTGGTCTAATAATTAATATTGGCCAAGTATTACTGCCTGACAATCTTTGCCCTAATTTCAGTTGATATAATAACCCTGCTTTGACAATACTTGATTTACCAATTCCACTTGCTCCGACTACTGCTAAGAAATTCCGAGAGCGAATTTTTTCTAAAAGTAAATTTACTAAAGTTTTTCTACCATAAAAATATTTGTAATCTTTATCATTAAACTCAAATGCAGCTAATCCTTTATAAGGACAAACTCCGGCTGTTAAATCGGTATTTTCTGTATTTTCTTTTTCCCCTGTCAAGATAATTTCATTTCCAGAATTATGAAATACTGGGGTCTGAATTGAAAGATTTAGCTTTTTATTGAGATAGTCTATTAAACTATAATTTGTCACCCAAGCATTCGGATTATTTTCTGGTTCTAATGCTTCTAATAAACAATTTGTCAAAAAACTATGTTCTGAATTTATTTGTGTTGTAGTTACTTCTACTGTTTGAGAAACAAAAATAAAACATCTATCATTATCAGTTGATTCTAGATTACCCAGAGCTGTTTGTAAGAAGTTAATCTGTTTTTCTTGATGGTAACAATCTAACCATACTATTTGTTGTTTAACCGGAGATTTTTGTAATAGTTGACTTAACCAATGTAGGGAAATGCCCCATTTTCCCTTTTCAGGATTAGTATCACTGGTAGCTAAAAATCCTTCTTGTACTCCCCCTTCTTCATCTAATAAACTATTTCCTACAAAAAATAATAAAGCAGTTTCAGGAATGTTATTTGGGGGATTAAATAATTTAGAAATAGCTTCTTTTAAAGGATTTATGGAACTGTTTTTCGTATTTGGATGAGGAGCGACTTGCCAATAACCCTCTATTTTAACACCTGGAAAGCGCTGTACATGAAAATTTCCAGAAGTCTCTAATAATTGAGCGATCGCTTCTGCATCTGCTGCTGGTTTAATCAGGTGTCGAGGTTGAGCAGATCCATCTCTGAGTAAAGGATAATGATTGATACCTACTACTAATGCTTCTCGGTTCATGCAAGGTAGCCCATTTTAGTTAATAACTGGCCAATTTCTTATAATACCAATTTTATCAAAATAATTGGGTCTAAAATCCCGCCTTTTAAGGCGAAATATTTTTGGAGGGTTGCTCAAATCCCCGTTATACCATTTCTCAAAAAGAATGCTATATCTAATTGGATCGGGTAGGGACGTTGCATAACAAAAATGCGTTTCATGTCGCGTAGCGAAACGTCCCTACAGGAGTGTGGGAGGTGGGGGGAGAAATAAAAGTAGGAATAATCAATACTGACCGATGAATAATTGTCAAAAAAAGACTTTAAACCTTGGTAACTATTTAATTTTTGAAGTATAGCTGAAGTGTAGCATTACTTTTAGTAATTGGTATAGCGCTACTTGAATCGGGAATAGGGAATAGGGAATAGGGAATAGTAGACTAATAAAGGGTTTCAGGATTTAGAAATGTCAAGAGCCTTAATGCGTAGCGCTATATTAGAAAAATAACTTCTGTAGGGGCGAATGGCCATTCGCCCCTACTTCCCCTCCTGCTCCCCTCCTGCTCCCCTCCTCGGAGGGGTTGGGGGTGGGTTGAGCTGGGGGTGGGTTGGGTTAGGAGTGGGTTGACTTCTGACTTCGTTAAGTTAGGCTGCACAAAATTATCAAATTCACGATCGCTACTCTAGTTCCTTATATCAAATCCGGATAATTACTATAACCTGCGTCCGCAGCGACGGTCACTCCGTGGAAGGAAGCAATCTCATGGCTGTGCGGAGATTGCAACAATCGTCGCAATGACCATTGTTCAACCGGATTCTATTTCTCCTGACTTCTAACTCCTCAGCAATACGATAACTAATTACCCGGATTCTATATTATATCAAATCCGGATAATTACTATCACCCTAGTCATTGCGACGGTCACTCCGTGGAAGGAAGCAATCTCAAGGATGCGCGGAGATTGCAACAATCGTCGCAATGACCATTGTTCAACCGGATTCTATATTACAACCTATTTAGGATTGCTATATCTAGTAGACAATATTAGCGATCGCCTCCTATATCTTCTTTCCGTTCTACTAAACTTACCCAAACTTACCCAAGCATGATTGCATGAGCTTTGGAGCTAGCTTCCTGTCTCACAGAAGACCACTGACCGCAGTCTGTAACTTGTCTTCTCCACAGGCTTCAAATTGGCGGGAACTCCACCTACTGACTCACATAGTTTTCCAGGTTGACAGCAGCATTAAAGTCTCTGTCTGCTTCAAAACCACAGTTGCTACATTTGTAAGTTCTCACACTCAATGGCATTTTCTGTTGATCCCCACAGTGAGAACATATTTGAGAACTTGGATAAAATCTATCTGCTATTATTAGCTCACTGCCATACCATTCACACTT
>JAAUYL010000829.1_pt1 | contig 13001 bp, 15 predicted proteins | sample 7278011 | NCBI WGS metagenome assembly JAAUYL01 (sample SAMN14350225, study PRJNA611818) | marine sediment metagenome | isolation source: surface marine sediment (1.8m) | place: French Polynesia: Moorea | collected 2018-08 | reverse complement strand
CCCAGATTGGTGGCTTCGTTCCCAATGACGATGGAGCCAGTTGTTGTAGCGCGTGCTTGGTATCCTTGGGCGATGGAATAAGTGGCTAAAACATCAGTTGATGCTTGATGACCTTGAGCAATTGAGAAGTTGGAGGCGGCATTTGATAGCGAACCGTGAGATATTGCAGCATATCCCCCAGCGGTCGCAGTCCATCCTTGAGCAATAGACTCTCGGTTTATACTGGAGGCTCTATACCCGTGAGCTATACCGTAATCCCCTGAACAGACAGACTCATATCCTTGAGCAATCGCACCGAATCCAGAGCTGATAGCTCCTACCCCTTGAGATATGGAAACACTTCCCGTGCCTCTTGCACCGTCTCCGATGACAATCTGACCAAACCCTGAAGCTGCATGATTGGTGGCTTCGTTCCCAATGACGATGGAGCGAATAGTGGCTGCGTGCGCTCGATAACCTTGGGCGATAGATCTAAGTCCGAATGTGTCGCAGTCGAAACCCTGAGCTACAGAATAATCACCACGAGCGATTGAACCCTTACCATGTGCAATAGCACTCCTCCCCGTTGCACTCGCACCGTCTCCGATGACAACTTGACCGTCTCCAGCAGCCCCCAGATTGGTAGCTTCGTTTCCGATAACGATGGAGCCAGTTGTTGTAGCGCGTGCTTGATACCCCTGTGCTATAGAATATTGACCCGCAGCACTTGCTTGCCGCCCTTGGGCAATCGCTGAGTTGCCGGAGGAGGAGCTTGCAAAGCCTGCACTTAGGCTACTATTCCCCGACGCATTACTGTCTCGCCCTTGTGCTATTGCCTCTGCTGCTGCTGAAGCTGAGAAACCTTGGGCAATGGCACCAAATCCGTGTGCGTTAGATAAAATCCCTTGAGCTAGTGAGTAATTGCCACCAGCTGATGCCTGTTGACCTTGGGCAATCGCTGCAATACCTGAGCTTGAGCAATTAAACCCGATGTTAACGGAGTTGCTCCCGCTTGCCACGTTTGCATCGTCAGGGCGGCCAGATTGGATGTTTATAGCGTTCTGCCCAAGTGGTATAGTCCCGACTTTAACGCCGACGTTTAAAGCGTTATCCAACTTGACACCGCCAAGACCTTTCGACTCAAGGTATTCAAGCACCATCTGCGGCGTTGATTTAAACTGGTAGCCATTGCGTTCTACAATGAACAAATCTGTATCTGAAAATGACATTTTTACGGTGTCGGGTCTGGTAAAGTTGGAAGAGTTGAGAAACGCAAATGGTCTTCGTTTTCCAATGCGTCAATGCGGTCCAAGATGTCTTGGATTACGTTAGGGTCATTCACGTCAGGTGGTGGGACCTCTGCACCCTCGGTGGCTTCTGCAATCGCCTTGAGTGTCTCACCGAGGTGGTTCTTGTCACCGAGTCTACATCCAATAGTTGACATGATGTGTACACCAGCAGGATTCAACGGTGTTGCACCGCCAATCTCCCATGAATCACCCTCGAAAAAGATCTTGTCACCAGCTTGCGGTTTAAAGCTCAAATCCTTAGCTGCGACATAGAAGAAACGAATCTTGCCGCGTTTTACGTCTTCTCTGAATCGGTCGTCAAATGCTGTAACACCTTTCGCTGACGGCAAGGTGACAACACTAGCCGTGGTGAGATAGTAATCAGTAATAACATTCTGACCTGTCACCGCGTCATATGAAGAATTTACGCGTACAATAGGATTGCGTGTACCAAAACGGTCAATGAGCCGCTTTGCGGTGTCTTGTGTGGCGTTGTAATCAAAGCTTGCCATTTTATCTATCAATACAAGCGATGAACCCCGCTACTGTCTCTTTAAAGAGTGGTTCAAGCAACGCTTCTGCTGCTTTCAAGTTTACGTTTAGTTCGGTTGAACCAGTGATTGACGCGGTGTCAGCGTATTCGACCTCTAGTTCACCAACCTTTTCCTTGGTCACAACTTGACCGTTGGTTGTTGGTTGCAACTCCACACCGTTTGCAGCGTCCACAGTGAGACGGGCCACGGCTTGCTTCAGTTGTTTAGGAATGCCGTTGATTAACTCACCGTAAACATAAACAGATTCACGCGGGAATGACAGTTCTTGTGTCGCTGGTTCCTCACGTGAACCTTGATATTGTGACTCGAATTGCAAAGTGTAATCTGTAGCTTGAACAATCAACTTTTCAACGTCCGCGTCAGCAGCTGGAAGAGTGAACCCGCGGTTGTCAGCGTAGGTTCTAGCCTCTGCAACTGTGATATATGCGTTTGCGTCATTTACGATTGTGCCGTCTTCAACAATTAGAGCCATTTTGATGTGTTGTTTGGTTGGTTACTTGGTTGCGAACAAAGCAAAAACCGCTTCCGTTCACCAACCAAGAAAATGTTTAGGCGATGCCGTCAAGGTCGTCACCAGCTTCGTCACCTTCTGGTGCTTTTGGTTCAGCCTTAGCCACTGCAAGTGCTTCTTCAAGCTTCGCAACGCTTGGTTTACCTGCTGGAACGTCACCACCAGCCGCTTCAATCTCAGCAACTAAGCGTTCTTTCTTCTCAGCGGTTGTTTCTTTCGCTTCCTTCGGTGCCTTCGCTTCAGATACTGATTTATTCTTATTGTCGAACGACTCAACAAATGCCTTAGCTTCCTTGAGGGACTTACCTTGTGAAACGAGATTACAGATTCTTAAATCCATTATTTTTACTCTGTTTTTGAACATTGGAAAAGCACCGCTGATGATAGTCAGCGGTGCTAATTAAATTAATCGTTCACCTCAAGGAACGCAATGTTCACGTTCTTACGAGCAACTACACGGTTCCAGTTTGCCGCAAGTTGAAGGTTAGCGTATGTTGGGAATGTTGAACCCGCTGCAATTGTAGCACTGGTGAATTCAAATCCGTAAGGGTGGAAACATGTGTTCACACGTGAGTGGATAATGTCTTCACCGCCGCCGTTACCGCTTGAAGCTTTACGTTCAAGCTCTGACGGTGTGAGCACTGGTCCTGTACCGTAACCAACTGCACCAGCACCGAAGAGTACCACGGTGTAAGTAATGCGGTTTGTCCCTGCAACCTGTGGTAGTGAGTCGTCAACGATTACACGCTTGCCGAGGTAAGTCTGGAAACGAAGTGCACCCGTTTCAGGGTCGAAGTTATCGGTAAGAAGACCTTGAATCTGAAGACGTGCGTGTTGCACTGAGTGCATTGCAATGGCTGTGATTCCATTCTTCTTATCACCAAGTGTTTGAAGTGCACGGATGGTTGATTCACCACCGATACGTTCAGCGTCAGTAACTGCACCAGCATCATCAGTTGCAACACTGTAAACCATGTCACCAGCGTCATTCGCAACGTTATCTGCTTTAATACCAATCATTGAGTTAAGAAGACGTGACTCGTCATCTGTTGCCCAATAGTGACCAATTGACTGGTTGATTGCTCCAACAGGGTCTGCGTCAGTCAGTTCACGTGCAAGTGACATGGATGACCATGACTTATTCCGTGAAGCACTACGTGCCTTTTGTACTTGAGAACCGATCTTATCAGGTGTTGATGTATCTGAAGGGTCGTCGTTGGAGTAATTCGGTTCACCTTCTGTGATCCCTTGGAACTGTGGAAGTTCAAGAGTAGAAGAACCGCCTGAAAGACGTTGTGTGATGATTGAATCATTCACTGCAACGCCAGACGCAAGAAAACCATTCATGCGTGTTTGTGCTTCTTGTGCAGTACGTGCCCAAATAGTTGGCTCGTAAACGTCTGCTAATTGTGTGGTAGCCATTTTTTTTAATGTGTATTTTTTTAGTTTAACTGATTCAATACACCTCTATGACTGTTGAGAAATTGCGGCGTATTGTGTCGGGTCATTTTTCGCCATGACTGCCTTTTCTGTGGCTGTCATTTCTGAAAACTTTTTAACTTCGGCACCGCCGCGTTGCTGCTGAGAAGGCGAAGCACCGCCGCCTTTTCCTGCGTTCGCTTTAATAATGCCAGAATAATCGGCGTTATCAAGAAATTCTTTTTTGAGTTCATCCACACCCATGATTGAAGGTTTCCCTTCAGCATCAACCACACGGGCCACTTGTTGGCCGTCAACGTCTTCGATTGACAGACGTGATGCGAATGAAGCGGCGACCATCTTGGCAATCGAAGGCGGTGCTGAAAACTTCTCATTGATAAAACTGCTTGCAATGTCGTTAATCATTGATAAGTTACGCTGTTCAATTGCTGCCTTTTGTTCGGCTTCGCGTTCATCACGTAGCTTTTGCATCTCTGCTTGATGCTTCTTTTCGATTTCTGCAATCTTCTCACTGTCACCACCTGCGTTTTTAAGTTGGTCAATCAACTTCTGCTCACGCTTTTCAGCTTCGTAAAGCTTCGTTTCTGCGTTTTTACGGTGTTCAGCTTCAATGCTTCGTTTACGTTCCAGCTTTTCAAAGTCTGGCCCGTCTTCAATCTTCAGTGTGAAGTCTTCACCGTTCTCGGTGTACTCTGCACGCAATGCTTCAGGCAATGCGTCATATTCTGCTTTGTTAATTTTGAATCTCATAATCAAAACGCCTATATCATTGGCGGTGTAAGGATTTAAACTTTTTTCACTTTTTTTTGCAAGTTCTATTGACAATACATAAAATCAATGTACAGTGAAGACATGACAGACAACAAAACAACAATTATTAAATCAATCTCACTTGGAATGTTGAAAGATTATCTTGCTGACACATCAATCAGCGAACCTGATAAAATCTTTAATTTAACATGTGAACACGACTGACTAACTTCTCAGCTAGTAGCCAGTTGGTTACATGACAACGATATAGATTTTCAGGAAGTAAGGTCAGGCGTTCTGCATGTAGAAATCGAATTGCAAGATGGCACAATTCACGAAGTCGAAATTGATAGACTTTACGGCAGGTGGCAAGAATCGTTTCTTCATTCTGAACACCACAAGACACTAACATTGGAACGCGTCACGGAAATCATTGACTATTTAATTGAAAAAAAATCAAACAGTTAAAGAATCATAGACCCGCCTTTTCAAAAGCTTCAGGTTCCAACTCTCGCATGTCTTCAAGTGTTCGGGGCCTGAATTTTTTATCAAATTGCAACTTTCTGAAGCGTTCCGCAGTGAGTCCACCAGAGCGAAGAAGTTTCCCGCGTTTTGAACCGATGATTTCGTCTTGTACTTTCGCAGGTTGTCGTTTCAACCATCCGTAATACTGAGTTGTTGACCCAACTGGACCATCAGCACTAGCAAGTGTTCTAACCTTCGACAGAAACGAAAACTTTTCATTCAACACTGTAATAGTTGTGGATCGACAATTCACATGCACTGGTGGTGTTGGTCCTTTGCCAAAATCAAATTCTTGCTGGTCCAAGCTTCTGCACTTTGAACTTGTGCGGTTGTCCAATGTGGCAACAAACTTGTATCTTGCAATCACGTCTTGGTTTTTCTCCCACGTCTCTTGACGCACTGAGCTTGCCACATGTTGCACACTGGTCCTGACCATGGCTTCAGCACGTCTTCGTGTTTGTGCGAGTGACCCGTCACGGTTGTTGTTGCGTGTTGTACCAATGATGCGTTGGATGATCTGTTGATTAGTGTCACCTTGTGCGTGACCTAGTCGAATTGTACGACTCATTTCATTCGTCGCAGACTTACTAAAGTTTTTAATGAATGGTTCCAACAGGTCACCGTTGACGTGCATTGGTCGGTTGATGACCTTTGAATACACTTGACGATTCGTGAAAGGTTTCAAAGTCGTGCCTCTCATGTCAATTGCATTGTTCAAGTCAAGTGTCTCTTGAGCCAATGTGAACGATGCAAGCTTCACTAGGTCGCTAGTGAAGTCTGCAATGGCACTTGTGTAAAGGTTATCTTGTTCTTTCGCAGCTTCACTAATCAACTTTTGCAATTCTGCACGCGTCATGTCTGAAAATTCGCCTTCTAAGTCACGAATCAGAAGACGAATCAACTTTTCAACTTTCGGAAATACCTTGCGAAAGTTCCTCACGTTGCCATTTTTCAACTGTTCGAGCTGAGTTTGACGACGAATAACTAAATCAATATAATCACTCACGCTTCAAAAAATGACAGTCAGACATTCCACACCCTTTGCTCAATCGCTTCACGTCTTCTTGTAAGTTCTCAATGATGCGTTGCTGCGATTCGATACGTTTCAAAAGTGAATTATAGATGATACCTGCAAGAGTCGTAATGGTTACCGCCATGGTGCCAAATGTTCCAATAACCCATGCCGCCGATAATTTAACACCACCTTCAGCGGCAGTGTCCATAATTTGTGCTATGATTTCCATATGTGGTACGTGTGTAAATTATTCTTCAAAGCCACCATTTGGTGCGGTTGCGAGTTCCGCGTCAATTCTGGTCTTGGCTTCATCGTCGCTAAGTGTCGCAATGCCATTGCGTCGATACACACTTCTTGCTTCTTCCCATGCTAACACGCCAGATTGCCATGCTGCAACCACTTCTTGACGGTCTTGAGCATTAAGCGAAGCAACTTGGAATTCAGAGTTGAGTTCAACAATCACCGTTTCAGGTGTGAATTCAACGTCAATGAATAAACCGCAATTTATTATTGCTTCTGTATATGCCGCTGAGACGTTCTCAGCGATTGAGGCAAGCACAGAAGCTTCACTTGTCTCTTCAATCATTGCTTCAGTCGCTGTTCTTGATGCCGCGTTAGGTTCAACCAGCTTTGCACCAATGGCTTTCATTAGTTCTTCCTTGTGATTCATTGCTTCCATCGGTTGACTATTCGGTGATGGTTGAAGCAACATTGCGTTGGCTCCCTGTGGTAGACCCACAGCGGAGGCAGAACCAAGGACAATTTTCTTATCTACGAAGAATTTTTTCATCCATTGTTCAGTCAGACCAGTAAATACGGGTGTAGGGTTACCTACAAGGAAAGTTGAATGTTCGTAATCAGCTGAGTTTCGATAGTGTGCAATGTTCAATGCCGCTAGTGGATAAAGTGGTGATTCGTCAACGGTTGAATCATTGTTGAGTGCACCAATAAACGTGAAAGGAATCTTCGTAATTGCATTACCAGTTGTATCACTGATGAATACAGGTTCTTGTTCCAACTCAAAATCGTCTTCACCGTTATCATATGACTCTTCAATGTCGTTTTTCAACTTCCACACCTCAACAGTCACAGAACCTTCTTCAAGTCGATACACACGCCAACGCGGTTCACTTGCCGATTCAAAACCATCGTCATCCACTTCGGTTTCTTCACGTAGAACCAGCAAAGAAAGCAATGTCTCACCACCCACAACAACGTGTCGCCAATTTATAATTTGTTCAGCGTTGTAAAAGATGATTCGCGGTCTAAATCGACCTTCCTCTTGGTCTGCACGCGTCACAACAACACCGTCTTCAACTGTCGGTGCGTCTGTGAGTAGTCCACCGCGTGCAGTCTGAAGGATTTCTTCAACGGTACTCTTAGCGTGTTGAATCAATGTGTTTCCTGTACCGTCAATATCTTCTTCAAGGAATGATGCACCAGAAGGAAGTTCTACTTCAGGTTTTTTACTGAACACCTCACCAACCAAGCCTTCGCAGGTTCTGCCTGTGATCGGGTAGAAGACGGCGCGAGTCAAGTACTTGACATACTTCGCTGCATTTTGGGTTGGGTCATCAGCCGTTTCAGGAATAGGCAAGTATTCTTCTCTACGAAGTTTCACTTGTTCTTGTCCTTCAATGCAATCACGTACCGTTTGCCACTTCTTCAGTTGCTTAATGACTTCTGGTTTGATGTATCCGACCTTTGGCATGTGCTGATTCTATTCGACACCACATAAAATGCAAGTTTTACCTTGCAAAGTCGAAAACATCACCACTCATGTCGCTGAACGATGGTTTTTGGTCCAGTATTTGATACCTTACCGCGTCATAACAATGGTCGTTTGCCATGGTGTCAACATCGTCAAGGTTGTCTTCGTCACGTGGGATGCTTGGGACTGTCTCAAGAAACGCTTCGCAATGATTCATGACATAAAGACCAACACCTTCACCTTGAAGCGAATTCTCTAATGCCACACGCATTAATTCAAGACCGTTTATACGCGTGCCTTTCGATTTATCAGCCGCATAGAAGGAAATCCCTTCTTGCTCCATACGTTCAGCGATTGAGCCAGATTCTTTTTCATTAACATTATAGATCTGACCGTCAGCAGGTCCAGCTTCAACAGGTGTTTCAATCCAACCTTCTTCAAGCAACTCTTCCTCGTATTCGGCAATCATCCTTGCCACTTCGCGTGCTGAAGCTTTGATGCCTTTGTTGCTTCCGTAGTCGTAACCGTATTGACCATTGTCCATCATCACCATTTCACCACCATAAACTTCACCGCATAGAATCAGAGAACCCTTCTGTGGTGCGAATGTCTCGCCGTTACTCAACTTGACTTCCTCACCGTTTGCAATGGCCCAGATGCACGCGGCGAATGGGTGCGATGATCCCCAGTCAAACGAACGCTTTACTTGCCAGTTTGAAGGTACAATGAAACGCGGCAATACATGTTTCGACGCATTCCATAAATCATCAATTGCACCACCTGCTGTGATGGACCAGTCGCCGCCAAGCCATGCACGTCTTTTATTAGGGTCACGAATAGCGTCAAGTGTGGCAATGTATTTCGGGTCAAGAAATTTATTCTCTTTGTACGAACCAAACACGTGAACAAGACTGGTTGTCACGTCTTCGTCACGCTTCGTGCGAGGGTTGAACACCTTTTTTGTCGTTTTAATAGGTTGAGCAGGTGGTGCTTTGTCAATCCACTTCTTTTTCACCCAATTGTGACCAGCACCATAAGGATTCGTTGTTGAGAACGTGACCAGTGGGATGTTAGGCAACACCTTTCTTTGAATATTCGGCGGTATTGGTTCGCCAAGCAACTGACAATCAGCAATGACTTCCTTGTCTCGTTGTGTCAACTGCGGCGAATGTTCCAACGGTAAGAACGATGAACGGTTACATGACATCATGGTGTCATACAGTTCAGACGTTGGAAACTTGGTTAACTCATTCCAACCAATGAAGCAATATTCGTGTCCGTGGTAATTGTAATAGTCCGAGGGTTTCGCCATGTGACGGAAAAGCAACGTTTCACCGTCTGGAAAAATCCACCTCATATCTGATTTAGATGCTAAAAACTTAGCATTTGGAAAGATTGAGGGGATCATCTCTTGCGACTTAGCGACAATGTCATCAAGGTTCTTGTACGATCTGTCAAAAATAATGCCTCGCCAATATCGACCATATCCGCGACCGCATCTACCGATGAAATAAGCCAATTGAGCAGCAGTTTTACCTGGTCCTCTTGTACCATGATAGAGGATTTCATCAGCGGGACAAGCTAACACAGCTGATTGAGAACCAGCGAGTGGCGACCACGCAATGCGGCTTTCACCATTGTTATTTTCCGTATCCATCTTGCTCCATTTGCTTGATTAAATCCTTCAACATGTCTATGGTGAAGGCAATGGTTCTACCAGCGGGTGTTTTAAATCCACCACTTGCAGCGTTGCGAAAGTTGCGGATATTGCCATGTAAACCACCAGAAGCATCTTGATGTACAACCAGAATATATTGACCGCTTACTTCCGCCGCATCAAGTGCATCTTCAATGAAATCAGTAGTCATTAGCTCATTGCCTGTATTGCAACATCCATTTGTAACATGAGCAGAAGACCCTTTTTAGATGTTTCATCAGCGAGAGAATCACGTAATACTTTACCGAGACGATACTTGAAATTCGTAATTGGGTCAGGTTGCTGTTTAATTTGAACGTGAGGCCGTTGAGCAGGGTCTTCAAGTTCTTTCAATACTCCCATGATTGGTAGAATGTACACGCTGCGGTCATTCATGATTTCATACATGATTTCACGTGCTTTTTTCTCCATGTCTAAAGTTAAATCTATAGTATTCATATTTTGCTTTGTGGTTAAATTCTTACGAGAATCAATTCTGAGGCGTTTTTAAGAGTTTTCGGTGTCTGTAGTCGTTAAACGTCCAATGTGTCCTTCATGAGCTGATTCTGTTGCTCTGTCACGCCCTTAGCCCAATCGTCAATATCAGTAGAAAACGGCATGACCATGACACCACCGTTGACATTATGTTCAATCTGTTTAGGTGCGTCAAGTCCCTGCATTGTGGCAAGTTGTTTCGCCGCCGCAAGTTTATTAGGCATTTCATAGGTTGTTGTCTCGGTTGTGTTACCGTCTTTGTCGGTACGTACCGTTCTTGTCATCTTCTGACACAACGCTGAATTCTCTGTGACGTGTCCAATAGGTGTGAAGACAACAGCAGTTAGCCATGTCTGTAATTCAACAGAACCAGCAACGACATATTTGGAAATCTCAGCACGCAAGGACCATATATATTTTTCTGCGTGACTCTTCTTCAGAATCGCCAACGCTTTCCTACCCGCCATTGCGGTGGGATATTCCACAGTATCACCTGCTTCACGTGATGCGGCTTTATATGCTTCAGATGGTACCATTCCGATTGCGACATGACGGCACAACGAAACTTCTAGCGGTTTCATTCTTGCGGGTGGTGCAACTCTTCCAATGGATTGAGCATAGGCTTCACGGTCAGCCCAATGTTTTCGTTCGCTGTCGGTGCGGTCTGGTTCTTGCATTGTTCGCAGATGATACCAGTGGTTTGCAAATGGGTCAACCGATGCTTTCCGCGAAGTGCTGCAAAAGCTGCATTTAAGCATTTTATTTTCGGCGGCAAATTTGACGGTGAAACGAAAAAGGGTGAATTTGAGCCATTTTATTTTCGGCGGCAAATTTGACGGTGAGACGAAAAATGCAAAATGAAGATCTAAATGCTAGAAAAATAGCACTCTAACAGAAAAAAAACTGTTAGACAAAATTGCGTAAAAATCAACTTTTGTTGCATCATAGTAACATTTTTGTACAAAAACCACCCTGAATTGTTGCTTTGTTGTAAACTTACAACAGAGTTACAACAGGGTTTACAACATCGTTTACAACAAAAAATCCTATAAACAATAAGGTTTCATTCCAAATTGTTGTAATTGTTGTAATTTTTCTGATATTGACCCTAGAGAGAAATATATTAAATATGGTTTTTTCCATAGTTTTTAACTAAATGCTAGAAAAACAGCACTTAAAATACTCTCTAGCTAGCTTGAACCTTGAATAAATTACAACAATTACAACAAATATAAACAAACCCTTATTCTTTATAGGATTTTTTGTTGTAAACGTTGTTGTAAACCTTGTTGTAACTCTGTTGTAACTTAAAAAATCGTTGACTACCCTGTGGAATCTGAATACTTTCGCAGCGATGAACCAAACGAAGAACGAAACGTCCCTTGACGCAAAAAGCAAAACCCAAATTGAAGACATAACCTTCCTCGATGGCCACCCTTCAATTGCCGAACTTGTGGAAAGCCACACCGACCCTTTTTATAAAAACCAGTTTGGCAACATTTCAGCACTTCCCAAAGAAGAACAATACAAAGCTTTAATCATCCCACCTGAGAAACCAGCAGACGGTCAACCACGCGTCGAAGGTCACAACAAAGGTTTAATGGTTGTTGCACGCATCATGTACTCAGCAGGGTTCGATGAGAAAACAACATTCGACCACCTCACGTCGATGTACACACGCGGCATTGATAATCCCTCACAGTTTGGCGGTGATGTCACACGTGCAGTGGAAAGGACATACCACAACACCGACAAGCACAAACGCGGCATACTCAACAATAGAGGTGTTCACCACGTTGCTGAGTTGACCGACAAACTCAATGACACAAGTATTGAAGACATTGTCAAACAGTCTCCTGAGCATTGTCAGAACATTGACACTCTTGAAGCTATCACTAGAATATTCGACCCTGCGGAAATTGTCATTCTGCAAAAAGCTGGAAACAGCATTCAACGTATGCCTGAAACCATAATCAGTGAAGTCGCAGACCTTGACGAGCTGATTCAGAAGAACAACCTAGTTGTGGATGACTACAAGTTCATATCACCAGCAGTGTTCAAGTCAGAAGACGGCATCATCACCGAGCACAAAGTTGGTGATAAAGGCAACGTCACAACGAAGGTGTCTTTAAGATGCAACGACAACGTGCACAAACGCCGCTTTTTAACCATTGAGTGCGACCGTTCTGACATCTCGCAAAAATTCAACACTTTTGCAATGAATCTTGCAAAGGCACTCCCTTTGGTAATGGTCGTGGATACTGGCGGTAAGTCCCTCCATTTCTGGTACGACACAAAGCTTGAAGGTGACTATGTTGAGGACAACATCATCAATGAGTTTGTGAAGGAAGCAATCAGACACGGTGCCGATGCTTCCACCTGCAAGATTGGCGGGTCGCAATTGATGCGTGTACCGAATGTGTCACCTGACCCTAAGAAGGGTCCTGACAGAGGTCCACAACGTCTGATTTACTTCGACCCTGAAGGCATATCTTGGCCTGAAAAGCCGTGGGATATTGAGTCGCTCAACGCCAAGACAACCAAACGCGGTGAATATTATTACTATGAAAAGTTCGGCACAGGTTTCTATTTGTCACGGACAGTAGACGAGAATGGGAAAATCAGGTGGAATAGTGACAGCAAAGAGAACATGATTGAAAAGTTGGTGACTCACGGTCATTCAAAAATCGCACTTGTGAAAAATACTCTTCCTCCCACAAACCAGATTCTTTTAGACATCCGTGACAACAAGCGAATTACACGCGTATTTGATGAGCTATGCGGACATGACGAAGGTTACTATAACTCTATAGACGGCGAACGGTATCTGGTGAAGAATGGACCAGAAATGACGATCCCGCGGATGGGTAAGTTCCCTACAATCACACGTTACCTTAAAGGACTTTTTGGTTATAATTTCAACAAGGGGATTCAATACTATGTTTTCTTGTCTTGGTTGAAAAAAGCAGCTGAAGATGTACGCGAAGCGATTATTTACAAGAACCCCAAAGTTGTGTCGCAATCGCAGTACTTAAT
>JAAUYL010056774.1_pt1 | contig 13003 bp, 16 predicted proteins | sample 7278011 | NCBI WGS metagenome assembly JAAUYL01 (sample SAMN14350225, study PRJNA611818) | marine sediment metagenome | isolation source: surface marine sediment (1.8m) | place: French Polynesia: Moorea | collected 2018-08 | reverse complement strand
GGGCGGGGGTAGACTTGCGCCCATTTCGTGTGCTATTTTGACCAAAAACTTGCAGTCTATATAAATGTGATACTGGGGGGTCAGTTGCGCCAATTTTGTGTGGTAATTTTGACCAAAATCTTGCAGTCTCTCTCAGGGTCTTTTCGCTACGCTCTGGATATTTCACAGTCGACTTTACGTAGAGACTTTGAACAACTATGCTTTATTATCTAATTACCTTTTTAAGTACTCTTAACTTAAACTTTGTTTTAGGGATTACCAGCATGGTCGTTGACTGATCAGAGAAACGACGACAACATGAAAATTCTGCGGTCGCTGCTAGAGGCTCCAATAAATGCGACCTCGCCAACCTCCACAGCCTCTGAAGCTGAAATCAAAAGTCAGATATTTTATAGATCATGCATTGGTAAATCTTATTCTGTACCTCTATGAACCCGTTAGAACATCATCTCTCTTTAGATAATGATGGTGACATTGAAAAACTTGGTTCAGCACCAATCTCCGAAATTATTCGCCAAGTTGGAGGCTGGAATTTGACCGGCCAAGTAGATCTGACCACGTTTGACCTCAAGAAAAAGATTCTCTCGGTGCAAAAGTTTTCCACGGACGCTCTATTCAACTGGTAACAAATCAGAAACGGAATTGAAAGACATTGACATTGACACTGACAGGTGATTGTTTAGGTACGTTCGAGAAGGCTTGCATAATGGGCAAAAGCACGAGATTTTTGTCAGGCAAGGTGGACTGACATTAAATCGGGAGCTCTACACCGATCCTGGAGCAAGGGAGGCCCTGCATAAGTTCATGGCCAAAGTGGTGAACTTGATCAGGAAAGAGGAGGCTGCCAGTGGCAACTTGACAATCACCAAATCCAAGCATGACATTGCCAAGGAGATTGATGACCTGGTCAAGTTTGAGCAGGCTCTGGCATTGAGAATGGTCAGAGCAGATCAGATCTCAGCCTCCTACTTGTCAATGGACGATGCCAACTTGTCAGCCAGCTTAGGGGTTGCCTGGCCATCCTGGCAAGACTTCTTCAATGCAATCATCGTTGACAATGACATCAAAGTCGACGCTTGGACTCGGGCTTGGTTCCAAGTCAGCTACTTGAGCGAGCTCAAAGACATGCTGGCTGTCCATCTGACAGAGGTACAAAAATGTAAACAATGACCACGTGGCAGGTCACAGTGTTTGTTTACTTTTGATCTTAGGTCAGCGACAGGGCCGACTTCACCCAGTACAACAACGACGACATCGTGGAGAACAGAGCCAGGTTCTTCAACACGGTCAACAACTATCTAACATGGTGTGCGATTCGACCTTACATCCAGTCTTTATCACGACCTTTCCGAAAGGCTAGAGGTGGTCTTATCAAAAATCTCTTGGGTAGCCAAGGTAACCATATTTTATGACCCTAGTCATCAAAATATACACCTAGATTATTGGATCAGATGACCACCGCAACCTTCTTTCCAATGCTAATTTTATGGGTCCTATTCCTATGCTAATGAAACAGATGTCATCATACTAATGGTGATATTTTATAGGCCAAGAGGAGCGCTGGAAGACCTGCGTTTTAAATACAAATTCGGCTCTGGGTTTTGCCATCGCGCCATCTTTTGTACGCACCACCTTCGACCTTGAATCTAAGGAAAAATCGCACGACATCCTCCACGTAAGTCGATAGGCAAACAAACAAACACTTTGATTTCTGAGTACAAGAGCCATATCCACTTTATCCTGTTTTTTGCCATTAGACACCTATAGCCCCTTAAAGGCAGATATTCTATTTTTCTTGCATTTCAATGGGAAAACAAACGGCCTTGGAAAAAGGCCATAAAGGCTGTTATTTTTAGGCCTCCTCCTTTTGGACGCGGCGCGGTCTGTTTTCACAAGAATTTTATGTAGGCTAACGTTACGATAATTTCCCAATGTTTCCAAGAAAAGAACTCAAGTCTGACCATTTTGGACTTTTTGGCGCAGTGTGATAAATTCCATTTAGATTTAACATCATGAAGGAAGTCCCGCAGAGCTGCAGCAGTATTTAGACGTCATCCTTAAAATTCATAGGCAATTATTGCGGCTTTCAAAGTCCGCCTGGATGAGCTAGATTGGATGCAGGGCAAACCGGAAATGGTAAGTGCCATCAAGGAGAAGATCGACGCAGCCACCCACCTTGTCGGCTACCCCGATTTCATCTTCAACGCGACCGCCTTGGACGAGATGTATCGCAACCTCAACATTGTCGAGAACCAGTTCTTCCAGAACACGGTGATTGCAACCTCAATGTCACTGAAGGTCACATTGATGCAACAATCACAATTTTACAGATGAGCTTGTATCGGTATCGGTTAAAACGGAATCTGGACTTGCTGCGCAAAAATGTGGACAAAACCAAGTGGCCAATCACGTTTCCTCCAGTGACTGTGAACGCTTTCTACATGTACTCTAGGTACCGTGTTTCCGTTTTTTCGCTCGCCTTTCTAATTTTCGAAACTCGATTAACGTCATTTTAGGAATCAGATTCTGTTCCCCGCTGGAATTTTGCAACAACCGTTCTTCTCCAAGGATCAGCCGATGTCGCTGAATTTCGGACACACAGGGACTTTTATGGGTCACGAGGTAATCTTATTAGTTAATTTCATAATTAACAAACCTACTCAACAAGTACTTTTCCATAATCACATGATTGGAACTAAATCTACTTACATTCTAAAGTACGAGATACTGACGGCATTTTGCCGCACTCGAGCTAGCCAATTTTCACGAGCATTCCCTACTTGAGCCACCAATCCAATTTTGACAGAGCAAATCGCCTCTTGTGACAGTTTTTTCTCCCATACCGTTACCACCCAATTTTCCCAGCTCTTTTGATTGTCTTTTTCCATGAAAAAATCAGCTCCTTCACGGATTCGATAATATCGGTCGCCTTTACGGTCCAGACGGAGTTGAAGAAAAATGGCTGCCCCAGAATGTCGAGGATGTCTTTGAAGCCAGAACGCAATGCTTTATCGAGCAATACACCAAGGAGGTTTTCATGGGTATAGAGAAAGCAAAACACAAGCTTTTTCACCATTTTTTTCGATAAACGATTTTTCCAGGAGCTCAAACGGATGGCGGGTTAACATTGGCGGAAAATATAGCGGATAATGGCGGACTCACAGCCTCGATCAAAGCATACGAAATGTGGTCTGAAAATAACAATGAAGCTGTTTTGCCGGGTCTTAACCTAACGCACAGGTATTTTCAGAGCATCTGGCCAATGGCCATGCCGAAAAATCGGCTTGCATAAAAAATCGTGAAATTGTTTCAGCCAATTGGTGTTCGTTGGATTCGCGCGGTCGTTCTGTTCGACGAGCAGGAAAAAAGCTTACGCCGTGAAATTAAAACTGGACCCTCACAGTCCCAATCATGTAAGGGTTAACACTGCCGTTGGAAATCTACCCCAATTTGCGAAAGCCTTCCACTGTCCACTATCGGAAGAAAAGTCTGAAACATGCACTCTATGGTGATACTTACAAATCTACAGTATTTTAATAACGCAAAGAGGAAATATATTGTGAAACTATGCAGTTATTCATCCTCTTCCTCACTGGATTCAGCGTCGTTTTCAATGTCGTCATCTCCGGACTCCTCCTCCTCCTCCTCCTCTTCACTCTCATCATTTTGTACCTCTTCTTGTTCAGAAGACTCCTCTGAATCTCCAGCATTTTCCTTGTCACTCTCCTCACTCTCCTCACTTTCCTCACCCTGTTCCTCAGCGACTTCATCACTGCTGCCATCACCCTCTTTCAATTCTGTAACTTCCTCAACTGCCTTGGCTTTCTTGACCTTAGTTTCAAGGTTTTTTCCCTGCTTTCGCTTTTGAGCTTTGTTCTGTTTCTTAGCCTCTTCCTTTGCTGGATCTTTGGGAGGTCCATGCTTGGAAACAGTCGCGTAGACGACAGTGATGTGATTCGCTCCCTTTTCCGTTTCAACCTAAAACAAAACAAGGTTAAAGTAAATTTCACGACTTTTTTCTTGATTCTTACCTTTAATTTTTGCGCGGCATCAAAGGCAGCCTTGGCATCTGCGGGGCTCAAGAATTGGACAAAGGCGAAATTCGAGCCCTTGCGGGCGCTGGCTTTTGGAATCACGGCGCTTGAGCACTTCGGGAACAGCTTCCTCAACTTGTCCTCGTCCATTCCCTTCATAAGACCACTCACGTGCAGCCTTGTCGGATTGATTGGAGGCTTTATTTTTCGCTTGCTCAACTTTTCGGCGCCATTTTTAGATTTCACACCGACAAAGTCAATGTACAGCTTGGGATCGGACGACAGTTTTGCCTTGGCCTCGACTGTTTTCTGTTCATCACTGAACTCGATGAAGCAGTACTGGATGTGTTGCGATTGCTTTTTCATAGCTTGTCGAGGCGTTCGAACCTGAGAATAGAGGATGAAAATTAAAACACGACTTAAAATTGAATTATAGAATTTATTGTTTACCTGCTGAATGTTTGGATGTATGGCTCGAATCTCTGCTTCCGAAGAAGGTTTGGACTCTTTGAATTTGACGTACAAAGTTCTGAGATCACGCTCTGTCCTTCGCTTCAGCTCATCCTTGGACAAATCTCCCGAAGCGATCGCCATTCTCGCTCTCACGTTCAGCTCTTTTGTGGCCTTCGACACCGGCCTCTTGGACTTTGTGATGCCACCATCTAAAGTCAATAAGAAGTTAGAAAATGACAACAAAGTTAACTTGTCTGAAAGATTTACCTTTGTCAAGCTTCAAGAAAGCTGGAGCATTCTTTTTATCTCCGTTCTTGGCAGGAGTGGAACCTTTGCTTTTCTCAGCCTTCGCTGGTTGTGTCACTGGATTGGACTTTTTCGTTTTTGGCATCTTGGACTGAGCTTGATTACACTAACTCCCAATTTTTCTTGTCTGATCTGTATATGGTTTTCAACGAAAATAGGATATCAATTTCATGAAATGAAGCGAAATCCAGGGATTTTTTCACATGTTGTATTTGTTTTTGTTTTGAGTTGAGCTCCCATAGCGTTCGACTGTTAAATAGCCAATACGTAACAGAAAAAGCCAGTTTTTACGCCTCCATTTCGTGCAGCTGACTTGATAAGCCGGTTTTTGCTTATGTCTGGTAACACTGTACCAAAGAAGATTTTTCTTCCGCAACATTGCTGCGTTTTGGCGTTTTTCAGGTCGATTTGATTGTATAGCTCGTTGTAGCGTCTGAATCATGTGCAAATGTCAGCTGTCGTCTGCTGAAGCCGCTGAAGTGCTGAGAAAACCGTGCTGCCAAACTTGACCGCATCGCATGTGAAACAGTGAAATCGGAAGAAAAAATCCAGTTTTTCGAGAAAAACTGCGACATTTTGTGTTCAAAATGAGAGAGTTACAAGAGCTTTTCGACTACTTTCCGTACTGCTTGATTGTGGCGCTGCCGATCCTGATCATTCTGTCGCCGGCAGCTCACGCAGTTGGCCACGAATTTCCGGCTCACCGGCTTGCCCAATTCGAATTGGGAGGGATTCGACATGGCCCGAAAACTGGAGCAGTTTCAATGGATGCTCGAGCGTTATCCGAAGGAACCAGTGTTAATCTTCTCCGCAAAACCGTCGTCTCCAGACTCCAAGGTAAGGCAAAACCCAAATTTGAATGTTTGGACAAATTCTCCATGTTCTTACTTCTATCGCAGACATGACGGTAAACGCTTTTAACGACCTCATATCCAACGGTGCTGGAGGAGTGCTACTGCTAGTCCCTTCCCCCGAAAAATCAGCCAGCCTTTCCAAGGAGGTCAAAGAGAGTGTTTCACTGCTAGAAGAGCATCTCCAGTCTCAAGAATGGGAGATTCCAGTGTATTTCGCAGAAGAAACAGAACAGCTTCTGGAGCTCCTGGAATCGCTAGGTGGCGATGTCGGTTCGAAAGAGAAAGAAACAGCAATTCAAGCTCTGATGGGAAGTCTTGGATCATACGGGTATCAGTTGGTGAGCAGCTCGTCGGCTGTTCCGAAACCGATCACCGATCCGAATTTGATCTCGATCGAAGCAGCATTGAGGGGGACTCATGGAGAGGAGAACGGCAATGATGCTCAACCTACAATTGTCATGGTCGCTCACTACGACACCAATTCCTTAGCTGGCTCCATGCCAAACACGGGAATGGATTCCAATGGTTCTGGAGTTGTGGTTCTGATGGAGTTGGCAAGGATTTTTGGCAAGCTTTACTCATCGTCCCGGACAAGACCAAATATGGGCCTCGTCTTCCTCTTGTCATCCGGAGGCAAGCTGAACTACTTTGGCACCAAAAAGTGGTTGGAGCGCCATCTAGATCACGATTCCCAATCCGAGCTTCTAGCTGACGTTTCCTTCGCAGTCTGTCTTGACACGCTCTCCGGGAAAGACATGAATATCCACGTTTCCAAACCACCCAAAGAAGATACTCCTGCTGCCAAGTTCATTTCAAAGCTGAAGTCCACCCGAAACTCAGAGATGATTCACAAGAAGATCAACCTGGCGGAGGATCTTTTGGCTTGGGAGCATGAGCGATTCAGCATCCGGAGGCTGCCGGCGATGACTCTGTCGAGGCTGAGCGAGGCCGACTCCGGGGAGAGGTCAAGCGTCCTCGATTCTGAGATCAGCACTGAAGCACTAGGAAAACAGGTTAAAAGCATTGGCGAAGCCTTGGCGTGCGCCGTTTACAACTACAACATGGAGGGGTGCTCTGGCAATATCTTGACCGGCAGCCTTAGCCCATCGTCGGACTCAATGCAATCCTGGATCGGCCACCTGAAGGACAACCCTAGATTTCCCGGACTTCTTGTTGACAAGAAGAATGATTTTGTCAAGACCATGGTCGATGGCATGAAGTCCTACGTGGGTGCATCCAATGTCAAAGAAATCGGAGCGAAACGCGAGACCAGGGAGCCAGAGTTCGTTCTATACGATTTTCCCCAGACAACGATCACGGCTTACCGGTAAGTTTTTCAGAAACTTTGGTTGAATGATGCAACTTGATGAGTTACGATTTGTTTTAGTGTGAAACCGGCTGTCTTCGACCTGGTCCTGACGCTCTGCATTGCTTCCTACCTTGGACTGGTTTACTTGGCGATCTGGAAGAGCGGGCACATTGTCAGTCTCGTGGCCTCGATGACAACAACAACAAACAGCAATTTGACCTCGAGCCCTAGCAAGATCAACGGATCTGCTTACAATGGAGCTTCAAACGGCAATGGTCACAACAACCACCTCAAAGTCAAATAGGAATCTAACCTCGTCTGCTTCGCTTCCATTGGCTGGTTTTCTTACCTTTTTAAGGAATCGTGTAATAACTTTATCATTGGCATGCCCCCTTTTTTATACCACCTTTGGAATAGCCTCTTGTTATTTGATAGATCACATTGCGAACAAAAGAAAAGATATTCCTCCTGACAAATCCCAAATCAAAGTTCACAGTCACACCTCAGTAGCTATTTAAAAATGAAATTTGTCCTGATATCGATCGGCATTAAACCAGATTGAATGTGCTTCGTAATGCAATTTCTGATTACCCATTTGTATGATATAAATGTGAAAGGTCCATATCAATGCTTCATAATAAAAAGTAATCATGGAAAAGTCTGGATTTTATTGGTAAATATGAAGATCTGACGTGTCGCCCATTTGGGCGTATTTTCGCAGTTGAGTATGAGAGAATTGAAATTCTGGCATTTCTGGATATCTGATCGACTTGACCTTTGCATTGTTGTCATCGGCCATAACCTGTCCAAGATTGAGATCTTCTAGGACTTCCTCGACCTTCAAAGCGTAATTTTTCTGAAAGCATGGCATGGCAAAATTATTACTTGGCCTCTCGAAACATTTTGCTCCGGATTCTTGATTTTTCCCATCGTCCGTGATTTCTTCGAAAAACTGGATGGCGTAGAACAGTAATTGAGCATTTCTGTCCTTCTCAAAACCCTTGCAAACGTCTGGAAGATTTTGCCACTCGATCGCAGTCACAGCAACTTCATCTAATTCTTGGCAAGAGGATTTTTGAAGCAGAAACAGCAGTTTTTGATCTCCAACCTTGAGGACCAGTTCAACTGCATTCCTGCTTGGTTCTTGAATCGTGAGCTCAACCTGAACCTGATCTTTCTTCGGATAGCCTTGAAGGAGTAGCAGTAGAGTGTCCATTTGATGTAAAGCAATCAAAACAGTATCGTCATCCTCACAGAATCCTAGGCTGCTCCGAACCTTGTTCAAGATCAATTGTCGCAATTCTGGAAAAGTCTGGCAGGCCATTTTAATCAAACTGAGTCCATCCCGATCAGTTTGTCGAATCCTGGCTCCTTTACTGACCAGGATCTCCGCGATCTCGTGCAAGTCTTTCAAACCTTTTGGGTCTATTGATATTCGTTTCTTCCTGATCAGAGGCTGGACCGGCCTGTTCAAGAACAATCTCATCCTCGCAAGATCGGCCAGCAACGCTACGAAAAGTGTGCAGACCACAGCAATCAAACTCTAAAAATAAAGATTTTGTAAAATAATGTTATTCACTTTCCATCTAATGTTACCTTTCTTAAGTGATAATATGAATCCTGGCCTTCTGGGCAAACCGTTATCAAATGCGGACAGTCTGTTTCGCCATCGCCTCCCATGCCGCTGTTGCAAAAATGGACATGGTAGTCAACGCAATTCTCGGGAAACACTACTTGATTTCCGGCGTCCCATTGGCAGAACAGGGTGGTGTTGATATGAAAGTCAAATCCGGAACTGACGTTAAGTGATGCGATATCGGATCCTTGGAAGCAGTGGGTGATGGGCGGGTTATGCGAGATCACAGGCTGGTTGGCTTCAACGGACAAGTAGGTGTTGTACAAGGTGAGCAATGTCAAGACATGTACAAGCACGGTGAGGATGGACAGGAGCAAGTAGAAGGCACGATTGATCATTGTGCATGGCGACAGCATTGACACTACGATAGTCGAGTAGATTCCGGTCCTGTCCTCAGGGAAGCACTTCATCAACCAATCGGCCAACTTGAGCGACAACCACACCACCGCCATCATGATCAGCCCGTGCCAGAACACATCGCCCCCCATGTACGAGGCCAAGAAGATCCACGAGAACAACCTCGGCACCGTGGTGGCGACCGTCAAGAAGAAGCAGACGATGATCCTCATGATGCCGACGCCCACGGGGTAGAACTTGATCAACTTCTCGTCCGTCGGCTCCGACTTCGCGGCGCCGAAGGCGTCGGACTTCCACTCCTGATTGTCGCTGTCGTAGTCGACGTCGTTCCCGATCTGGTCGTCACCCATGTGTTGCTTGATCCACTTGTTCGAGGCGAAGTTGATCAGGGAGAAGCCGGAGATGGCAAGGCTGACGTAGGACATGACACTGGGAGCTCTCCCGAGACGAATAATAATGGAGGCTTGCAAAATCAGCATCGGGCCACTCTCGCATAAACTCGTGAAAAGGCGCGAATCAAAGTTCCCGTCGCTGTATAGCGTGATTTTGTTCAAGGTCTGGATGACATTCTTGTGAGTGTTCCATGAAGCTCCTTTAAAAATTTGCCACAGGTCGTAGGCTCTGACGCTGCTCTTGAATCCGGGAACAACAGCCAAGAACTCTTTCCTCCCCAAGTGGCCATCCTGGAGGTAGTCCTCCTTGACGGAGTAGATCAGGGCGGGCGTGATCAAGAACGTCAAGTACAAGGAGCCCCACCAGTTGTCGCCATGGTCGTAGAAGCTCCTGATCACGTAGAGGTTGGAGAACAGGGCGATCAAGGGGCTCACCACTTGGACCATGATGGCAATGAAAAACTTGAACACCAAGTTGATCTTGCCAAAGATGCCGAAGGTCGACAACGGCACGTCGTCAGGGATGCTCATTGTCCTTTTCTTTTTTGCACTTTTTACATGATCACACTATTGAAGGAATTGAGCCAAGACAACAAACAACTGCGATAGTTGTTATTTTCAACAGTGACTTCCTCAACAGTATGCTCTGATGCGTCATGTGTACTCTTTTCATTCGCTAAAAGCACAACCTGTTCAGCTCAACTGGAGAGCACATGGCTTGCATTACAGCAGTTTTAGCTGACTTCTTACCTGACCTGAACTATTTCTAGCGAAGTAAAGTCAGACCATGCCCATATCTTTAAATGTATTAAATAAGTACAGAAACCTGTGAAACCAAATCATAAGCATCTTAGAGGAGATTTTCCTGGACACCCGTTTGGTACCTTAAGTCATCATTATTTTTAGGTTGCGCAATAAGAAATATGCCGAATTAAGTATAAGGTCATTTTTGGGCGATATCGTGCTGATATTTTGGTCAAGTCTTACGCAACATATTTAGTATAATGCCAGCCATCATGCTTAAGAAAAAACACGTAAATGTGCTGGATTAAATTAGGCGCATGTTGTAAATGTAATGTAATCAACATCTCTAATAATGTCCTCGTGTAATTTGTGTAGGCTAAAGAAATCCTAAAATGGACCCAATTTTCCATAAATGTTAACATCTAAAATAGTTTTAAAACATTCATTAAGATAAATTACCACTTTACTTAAGTGTAATATGTGGATCTATCTCTCGCCTAATTAAATATCTAGGGAATGATGATTGAATTAAACTTTTTTACAAACGGTTGAACTTTATAATAAATGTAACATTTATTATCTTAAAATTGTATTTTATTATTACGCAACAGTGCAAGATTATAGAAATTCATCCCTTCTTTTCTTTCTTGACCTCGCGTTCTGGCGAAACAGGCTGGTCACTGTCGGGGGAGCCGAGCTGCCGTCGGAACTTTTATGGGTGAAATCCCGAAACCTCTTGCCGTAGTGCGAGAAGAAAATCACGCAATCTCGTCGAAAGTCCGCGCTCATAAAAAGATAAATGAAAGGGTTGTAGGCTGTTGCTGACTTGCAGAACAGAGATGCCACAACTCTAAAATCTGAAAATATAATGAAATATCCTTGTAGAGCATTAAAATTCAATTAAGTAATTAAATACTTACTGATAGAGATATTGGTTGGTGGATAAGCCATTTCCAAAAGGCAAAGGAAGAAAAATGGTGACCATGCAATAATAAACCCTAATGATGTCATTGATGTCACCTGCAAAAATGTTATTCACTTATAAGTACTATACAATGACATCGATAATTACTATTTAATTACCCTGGTCAACTCCCTTTCGGCTTTGGAAACAGATCTGTAAAGTTGGACAGCAAAACTAGGATTGACCACTAGCGCCATCTTCCCGCTCTTTTCAAATTGGCGTCGGCTTCGATGGGACGCCAGTTTGACCACTTTGTTGGGGTTCAAACCGGAAGTGGTGGTGTTAGTGGCCCACGTGGTATCTTCGGTTATGTCACTTCCGGTTGATGTGATGCTGGGATTCGCCTGTTTGGATACCATGACAAAGAGCTCCGTTCGACACTCTTGCATGTGCTTCGTGATTTTCACGTTGAAGTACAGGCATGTGGCTGTTTAACATAAGGAGAATAGACACGTGAGGTGAGCCTTTAGGCAAGAGGGGAAACTTTTGAATTTTTCGTCGATCTTTATGATTCAAATCGAGACAACGTGCAAAATTCAATTTTGAAGAGCTCTCTACCAAGAATGAAAAAGAACTGCTGGTTGAGCAGATTTTCGATATTTCTGCATAGCCTTTTTTCCATTTCCTTTGTAAGTTTTGTCTCTTTGCCAATTAAAAGAAGAAGAAAATAAAAGTTTGCAATTAACCAGAAAGTTTTTGCAACGTCTTGCTCGATCACGTAAGATTTTTGTTGGTATCGTAAATAACCGCTTTTTCCGCCTAAGATTTCTTACATTTTTGATATGTATTGCTGAAAGGTGTAGCTATGACAACCAAGGAAAAAATGAATAAATCTAATGTAAATGTTTTGTACTTTCATTTTTTTTCAGCGCATGCCTGACATCGACCTGACCACTGTTACCCAAAAAACAACATTTTGTTAGACTTACCTAACGGAAGGAAAAGAACAACAACCATGGTTGTGATTACGTAGCTCCTTATCCTGAAGCTGGAATCATGAAAAGCTATCGTGCAACCGAATTCGAACGTCTCGTATCGTCCCCATCCATAAACGGGAGCTGAAAATTAAAGGCAAATATTTTCTCTTGATAATTTAATTCCCCTTCAGATGGATTAAGTGGGTTAAAACCACTAGGCAGTTACGTAATCTAATCGCCTAAAACCAAGTTGCAACTTTCCAAGTAAGAGTTTCAAAATTGGCCACCCACTGTCAGACACTTTTTTGTTGATATCTGAAGTCTGAATTTGGGTATAGAATAGTAAACGCGAGGTTTTTTGTGAAATTGCTCGATCGTGGGCGGATAAGAAACTTTTAATCTTTAAAGCTAAATTGAACCTTGAGGCATGACGTAAGTAAATAAAAAAGCAACTTCATTCCTCGTATTTCGCTCTTGGTCACTCGAGCTTTCAATTAATTGGTTCCAACCGAAAATGCTGCACAAGTTTATTTTAGACATCATGGCTCCTTCAATTTTGCAAAAAAATGCTGCTAGGGGTGGCCAACCTTTTGAAAAATGCATCTTTTTACTCTTCTTACCTATGGCGAAGGTAAAAGCCAATAGAATATCCAACATCAGAAGCAAGTTATTGGGCCATGTCTTGTGCCATACACCTGCAAAACAAACAAATATGACCGGAAGTTCGAGTATAAAATATAATTCTTACTCTTGGGACCGGAAGTGACTGCAGTGTACCGGGTAAAGCTGATGCTCCCATGCAATAGCATGCTCAAGCTTCCGAAGAACACCGCTCCGAAACCATACCAATTGCATCCTAAAGAAAACAAGACAGTTGTGGTTAACATCAACTACTATTAATTGGTCAACGTTGACTTACCTGTATGACCGAAAAAATTGTAGGGATCAAGACCAAATGACACTGATATCAACATTGGGTGAATCGCAATCGAAAACAAAATGTCCGAGCAGGCCAGGGCAACGATGTAGAAATGGGT